>Ga0316202_10002252_pt1 | contig 12952 bp, 11 predicted proteins | sample 3monrhotite_MG_FD_204934 | JGI IMG/M metagenome (GOLD analysis project Ga0316202, IMG submission 204934) | Microbial mat bacterial communities from mineral coupon in-situ incubated in ocean water Damariscotta River, Maine, United States -... | ecosystem: Environmental > Aquatic > Marine >... | reverse complement strand
TGGCGTTATCAGCGGACTCGGCCCTATCGGTTACTCTCTTGGCCTTGACGCTGCAATAAACTATATCTCTAAATTAAAAGGTTAACGGTTAATCACCATGGATATACGCAAAGTTAAAAAACTGATTGAACTACTTGAAGAGTCCTGCGTTGCTGAGATCGAAATTCATGAAGGCGAAGAATCTGTTCGCATCAGCCGCTACTCGGCCAACCCTGCGGCACCTGTAGCTATCGCAGCACCCGTGGCAGCAGCACCGGTATCGGCACCTGTGGCCGTTGCATCCACAGCGAGCACTGAAGCAGAAGTACCGGCTGGTCACTCGGTAAAATCGCCCATGGTTGGCACTTTTTATCGCGCATCATCACCGGGCGCTAAACCCTTTGTCGATGTTGGCCAACAGGTTAAAGAAGGTGACACGCTGTGTATCATCGAAGCCATGAAAATGCTGAATCAAATAGAAGCTGATAAATCAGGTAAAGTCGTGGCTGTTCTGGTCGAAAATGGCCAGCCAGTTGAATACGATCAACCATTAGTTATCATCGAATAACAACAGAGTTTATGCCGCGTCATACGGCAACCCCGTTAAACATTCAGTAAGGAACTCGGGTAAGAGTTATGTTCGAAAAAATTGTCATCGCTAACCGGGGCGAGATCGCCCTGCGTATCCTGCGGGCTTGCAAAGAGCTTGGGATCAAAACGGTTGCTGTTCACTCCGCAGCAGATCGTGACCTCAAGCATGTGCGCCTCGCAGATGAATCCGTCTGCATTGGTCCTAACGACTCAACCCGCAGCTACCTAAACGTGCCCGCATTAATTAGCGCCGCTGAAGTCACTGATGCTGTGGCCATTCACCCAGGCTATGGTTTTCTTTCTGAAAACGCCGACTTTGCCGAACGTGTTGAAGAAAGTGGCTTCACCTTTATCGGCCCCCGCCCAGAAACCATCCGCCTTATGGGGGATAAAATTTCCGCCATCAATGCAATGAAAGCCAGCGGCGTGCCTTGCGTACCCGGCTCCGATGGCCCGCTAGGTGACGACCCTGACACCAATCTGCAACTGGGGCGTGAAGTTGGCTACCCCGTCATTATCAAAGCCTCCGGCGGCGGCGGCGGCCGTGGTATGCGCGTTGTACATAGTGAAGCAGCATTGCTAAACGCTATCTCACTCACCCGCACAGAAGCTGCCAATACGTTTAACAATGACGTGGTTTATATGGAGAAATTCTTAGAGAGTCCTCGCCATATTGAATTCCAAATCATGGCAGACCAACACGGCAACGCCATCCACTTGGGTGAGCGCGATTGTTCCATGCAACGCCGCCATCAAAAAGTGATCGAAGAAGCACCGGCTCCTGGGATATCGGCTGAGCTGCGGGCCAAAATGGGTAAGATTTGCGCCGACGCCTGTACAAAAATTGGTTACCGTGGTGCGGGAACCTTTGAATTTCTTTACGAAAATGGCGAATTTTATTTCATCGAAATGAACACCCGCATTCAAGTAGAGCACCCTGTTAGCGAGATGGTGACCGGCATTGACCTTATTAAAGAGCAGCTCCGCGTTGCTTCAGGCGAAAAACTATCGGTCACTCAAGATCAAGTCCAATTACGTGGTCATGCCATTGAGTGCCGCATTAATGCAGAAGATCCAGAAACCTTCATGCCTAGCCCTGGCCTCATCAAACGCTATCATCCGCCAGGTGGCTTTGGTATTCGTGTCGACACTCACATCTATGCTGGTTATAGCGTGCCTCCCTACTACGACTCAATGATCGGTAAAATCATCACCCACGGCAGCACCCGCGACTCAGCCATTGCTCGTATGCGCACCGCCCTGGATGAAATGGCAATTGAAGGTATTAAAACCAACATCCCGCTGCATCAGCGATTAATCCGAGATGCCTCTTTCATTGCTGGTGGAAACAACATCCACTACCTTGAAAAGAAACTCGGACTCAGCTAACACCCTGAGAGGGCTGCGGCCCTCTCCTTCTTCAGGCTCCTAAGGTTTCACTATGCCCTGGCTACAACTCAAACTCGACACCAACCCTGGTGCTGCCGAACATATTAGCAATCTGTTATCAGAACTCGGGGCCGTAGCGGTCACCTATGAAGATGCAAAAGATCAGCCGGTATTTGAACCCCCCATTGGTGAAACCAAACTCTGGCAACACACCCGCATTGTGGGCCTATTCGAAGCCGATGCCGACATCGAGCACGTCAAAGAGCAACTATTATCGCAATTGGGGCAGAATCCTCCGCACATCAATATCGACCCCCTTGAAGACAAAGACTGGACCCGTGCCTGGATGGATTCTTTCAAACCCATCCCTTGTGGTGAGCGCCTCTGGATTGTGCCGAGCTGGCACGAACCCACAGACACCAAGGCCGTCAACGTCATTCTCGATCCGGGCCTGGCCTTTGGTACGGGCACCCACCCAACCACAGCGCTATGCTTGAAGTGGTTAGATAGCCATATGTCTTCAAACAAAAAACAGGTTATCGACTACGGGTGTGGCTCGGGCATCTTAGCCGTTGCTGCCGCCCTGCTAGGCGCTGAGCACGTATGGGCCGTTGATCACGACCCTCAGGCTTTGCTAGCGACCAAAGATAACGCTGAGAAAAATGGTGTGGCCGATAAAATATCAACCTATTTACCACACCAAATGCCAGAGATGAAGGCCGATTTAATGCTTGCCAACATTCTTGCAAACCCGCTTTTGGAGCTTGCCCCTAAATTTGCAGCACTCACCAAAGCAAATGCAGAGATCGTCCTATCGGGTATCCTTCTCCAACAGGCTGAACAAATTAGCCAACGCTATGGCGAATGGTTTACCATGAACCCCGCAAACACCCAGGAAGAGTGGGTTGAATTAGACGGTCGCCGTCAAACCCAACAGTACTTGGTTTAATCAGACAAAAGTTAAGGCGTGCAAGCAGGCGAAATGCATACTCGTTGCCCCCACTGCAATACCTGTTTTAAAATCACCCTTGAGCATCTCAACCTCGCTCAAGGCGCGGTTCGCTGCGGCCGTTGTTTAAAGACCTTTGACGGTAAAGCCCAGCTTATCGATTCGCCTGAAACCACACCCACACCGGCAATAGAAGTAGAGACGAGCACCCCCACCACCAAAAAGTCTGCAGCTGCACCTAGCCAACCCGCTCAAAAAAGCACTGCATCGACACACGAAAAGACAAGCACGACAACGAATAACGCGCCAACGTCCCCCCCCTCACAAGACAAACCAAAACCAGTATCAGAGCGCTCCGAAGATTTAATGGCTGAACTTGATCAACAAACCGTTGTTCAGCAGCACATCAGCCCCGTTAAATTATTACTTGGCTTGAGCCTTAGCTTAATTCTCACCTTGATGCTGGTACTACAATACATCTACTTTAATCGAGATCAGCTGGCACAAAACATTGAAACTCGCCCTTGGCTTGAGCAAATGTGCCAAGTCACAGACTGCCAATTGCCACTCATGCGTAGCCCCAGACAGATCAAATTGATTAGCCGCAAAATAAGCACACACCCAGATCATCCTAACGCATTATTGGTGCAGGCCGAGATGCACAATGAGGCCGGCTATACCCAAGCCTTTCCTAGCCTGCAACTGACCTTGCTTGATATCACTGGCAGAACACTCTCTGGGCGACGCTTTGGAGCCGAGGAATACATTGGCCCCGACATTCAAATCCAACAAGGCATTGGGGCCAAAGAAACCTATTTATTCGCCCTCGAACTCGTAGACCCAGGCACCGAAGCTGTCGGCTTCGAGTTTGAATTCCACTAGAAGAATGGCCTTCGCCCCACCCCCGAAGGTTAATCACGGTTGGATTAACGGCCTTTTAACGGGCCCCGTTTGGCGGTATCATAGCCGGCTAGATTTTTTTGCTTAACATTTCGTCTCTCCGACATCAGGCATCGCTATGAAAATCGGCCCCTATACACTAAGTAACAACCTTATTCTTGCCCCAATGGCTGGCGTCACGGACCGGCCATTCCGCCAGCTATGCCGCCAATTAGGCGCAGGTATGGCCGTATCAGAGATGGTTTCCTCAAACTCATTATTATGGGGCAGCGAAAAAACCAAACGTCGCGCCGATCACACTGGCGAACCGGACCCTAAATCAGTGCAAATCATGGGGGCCGATCCAAAGATGATGGCCGAAGCCGCTAAATTTAATGTTGATAATGGCGCTCAAATAATCGATATCAACATGGGATGCCCAGCTAAAAAAGTATGCAACGTAGCCGCAGGCTCTGCGCTGCTTCAAAACGAGAAACTCGTCGCCGAGATTCTTGAGGCAATCGTCGCCGGCGTCGATATCCCGGTCACACTTAAAATACGAACAGGCTGGGATAAAGCCAATCGTAACGGCGTCAACATCGCAAAAATAGCACAAGAGTCAGGTATTCAGGCCTTGGCGGTACATGGCAGAACCCGCGCCTGTGCTTATCGAGGTGATGCAGAATATGACACCATTGCCGCGATAAAAGCGGCCATCGATATCCCCGTGATTGCCAATGGCGACATTACAACACCAGAAAAAGCCAAACTGATACTCGATCAAACCGGTGCTGATGCCATCATGATCGGTCGAGCAGCGCAAGGACGGCCCTGGATTTTTCGTGAAATTCAGCACTACCTAACTCACGGCGAAAAATTAGCCGAACCCAACGTACAAGAAATTCGGGCAATTCTAACCGGCCACCTTCATAACTTGTACGACTTTTACGGCGAATACACAGGGGTGCGCATGGCAAGAAAACACATTTCCTGGTATAGCAAAGGCCAGCGCCATGGCGGCAGCTTTCGAGATGCAGTCAACCGCGTTGACACCATCGACGAACAGCTACGTATGACGAAAGAGTTTTTTGACCGCTTAGAACAAGAACTAGATAAGGCTGCTTAATCAATGGAAAACTCCGACTCACTCAAGCCATTTGCCGAACGCCGTAAACAACCCCTGCGCAACGCCACCTATGTTAGCGTAAGCAATTATTTATCTGATATTGATGGCCACCTCCCTGGCAATCTGTTCGAAATGATGCAAGGGGAAATGGAATGCGGCTTATTTAAATCCGTCTTAGAGCATACTCGCGGCAACCAGTCCAAAGCATCTGAATTATTAGGCATCAACCGCAGCACCTTGCGTAAGAAACTTCGAATTCACGGTTTAATAGACTAAAACGCTATAATCTCACTGTTAACTAACACCGACTTAGTCGATTTATCACATACTCTGGATGGAGACAGCATGGCCACAATCAAACGCGCACTAATCAGCGTTTCGGACAAAACCGGTATTCTCGAATTTGCACAAGCGCTTGCCACTCAAGGCATTGAAATTTTATCGACCGGTGGCACTGCGAAATTATTGGCTGACAACAATGTTGCCGTCACTGAAGTGTCTGATTATACAAAATTTCCCGAGATGATGGATGGCCGCGTCAAAACATTACATCCAAAAGTTCATGGTGGAATATTAGGCCGCCGCGGCCAAGATGACGCGATAATGAAGGAGCACGGCATTGAGGCTATCGACATGGTTGTCGTTAATCTCTACCCATTTAGCCAAGCCGTTTCCCGACCCGATTGTGACCTTGCGATGGCGATTGAAAACATTGATATCGGTGGCCCCACCATGGTTCGCGCTGCCGCTAAAAACCATAAAGATGTCGCTATCATCGTCAATGCCGCCGACTACCCAGGCATCATTAACGAACTTCAAACCAACAACAATACCTTATGTCACGAAACCCAGTTTCAACTAGCTTGCCGTGCGTTTGAGCACACCGCAGGCTACGACAGTGCAATTGCCAATTATTTGGGTAGCATCAGTGACGGTGGCCACACAAACAATGATCGTGAAGCCTTTCCAAACACCTTTAATGCTCAATTCGTTAAAGCTCAGGATATGCGCTATGGTGAAAACCCTCACCAGCAAGCCGCCTTTTATGTAGAACCCAATGCACAAGAAGCATCAATCTCTACAGGCGTTCAGCTACAGGGCAAAGAGTTATCATTCAACAATATTGCAGACACGGACGCCGCACTTGAGTGCGTTAAGCAATTTTCTCAACCTGCATGCGTCATCGTAAAACACGCAAATCCTTGTGGTGTTGCGGTCAACGAAAATATTTTGGCCGCCTACGAGCAAGCTTTTAAAACTGACCCAACGTCGGCCTTCGGCGGCATTATCGCCTTCAACCGCGAATTGGATGCACAAACGGCCAAGGCCATTATTGAGCGCCAGTTTGTTGAAGTCATTATCGCACCCACGGTCAGCACCGCTGCCCAAGCAATCATTGAAGAAAAGAAAAATGTTCGCTTACTTGCTTGCGGTCAATGGGGGGCCAGCGCCAACGTTTCTCTCGATTACAAACGCGTCACTGGCGGATTACTTATACAAACGCGCGACAATGGCATGGTCAGCGATTCGGACCTCAAAGTCGTCACCAAAAAAGCGCCTACCGCTCAACAGCTAGAAGACCTTAAGTTTTGCTGGCAGGTAGCCAAATTTGTTAAATCCAACGCGATTGTTTATGCCAAGAATGGCATGACTGTCGGCGTCGGTGCAGGACAAATGAGCCGCGTTTATAGCGCCAAAATAGCTGGCATTAAGGCTGCGGATGAGAATTTAGAAGTAAAAGGCTGCGTCATGGCCTCGGACGCCTTCTTTCCCTTCCGGGACGGCATCGATGCCGCAGCTGAAGCAGGCGTTAGCGCAGTCATCCAGCCTGGCGGCTCTATGCGCGATCAAGAAGTTATCGACGCTGCCGACGAGCATGGATTAGCCATGGTATTTACCGGCATGCGCCACTTCCGCCACTAACATTTGTCAATCCCTAGCACCTTAAAAAGGCCGACCTAGTAATCGCCAGGCCGGCCTTTCTCTTAGCAAGAATTCACCCTAGTACAGCACACGGTCTAACATTTAAATCACAAAAAAAACCGACATCAATAAATTGATGCCGGCTCTCTCGTACAGCTTTCGATATACTCTTCGCTATATCAATGCAGCGTCACTCGGCGTCTTGCCAGCATGAATACAGGTAACAACAACAAGCCCCAACCTAGAGCACCTAAACCACCCTCTTCTTCCGCATCATCGATCGATGCTGACAGCTCACCGCTTAGCGCAGGCCTGACTGCCTCAGGGTCGATCGCTACAGGATTGACTGGCACCGCATAAGCAAAAGGGTCGTCAATCACGCCGACGGTTAAATCATGATCAAAAATATCATTATCAACCAGGCTTAAGGTAATCGTTTTCGCAACAGAATCAATCACGGCCGTCGAAATAGGATCACTCCCCACCGGCACCGAATCCTTCAATGTATGCCAGCCTCCCGCTCTATCCATTTTGCGAATCACAGCCGCGCTATCAATCGTCGCCACACTAGGTGTCAATTGTATAACCACCGTTGCACGACCAGTACCCGAACTATCAACGGGTACATCCGTTACTGTAAAGGCCAAGCCGCCAATGGGGTAGCGATAATCAATGCCGCCGGTTGTGGCATCCAAATCCGTCTCAGCCAAAACAACAACACTGGTAGAAGGTACCGAACTTCCCTGACCGACAGGCTGAATCTCCATCAACGCTTCACCTTTCACCTTAGCTCCTTGCTGAATGAAGACCAAAACACGAGCTGGAGTGGAGCATGCGCCAAAGGGGTCACAGGCGACATAGGTGAACATATCCATCGTATCGGAACTAGCAGGGTCAGCTATATAGGTATACGAACCCGCCACTGCGGCAGAGAACTCATCATCCATCACCCCCACACCTGTACCATTGCTACCGACATTACCAAAATTGAATATCTGATATGTCAGCTCATCACCGTTAGGATCGACAACATTCAATACTCCATGATAAGGCTGACCAGGCACCACTCGAATTGGGATCTCCATGGCAACAGGCTTCAAATTATCTTCCGGTGCCACCTCGGGTTCGACTGGCGATACACCACTGACGCCCTCCAGTTCAAAGGCACCGATATCACAACCTGAAGAAGGTCTGACATAGTCACGCTGATCGACCAAACCACTGGCTAAACAAACATCGTCCGAGCCAGCATTAACCGCCGGACTATCAGGCAACAATGAAATAGTAGGCATGGAACCACCATGATCACCGTAGGAATCAATTCCGGCACCCGCTTGTGATAAATCAGAACTAGCCGTTAAACCACAGCTACCGTCGGTGTCCAAATTGTGACCATTGGAAGTCAATTTACCACCGCCCCAAATAGAGCAGTCAAAGCCAGCATTGCCACCAAAAAGTGTATTTTCCACTTCTACAGCCGCAGAATAATAGACATATAAACCACCACCCGGCGCGCCAGTATCCTCATTATTAAGATCCCCAGAACGAACCCCAGAGAAATTATTCGCAACAGTCACATTGCTCAATTTAACTGGCTTAAACCACTCATATCCAGAGCTATTAGCACCGCCATTAACGTGAATTGCACCGCCATGCCGGTCGGCCACATTTTGATAAAAGGTAGAGTTAGAAATCGTTACATCACCTAGACCGATATAAATGGCTCCACCATCTCGAAACGCTCGATTACCGACAAAAGTTGAGCCATCAACCACTACTCTAGCATCAAAAATCGCTAAACCGCCGCCCATGATAGTCCCCGGAAAATCAATCATTTGATTATTAGAAACCAAGGTGTTCGTCAGTTTCAATACGCCTTTTTCATCAATGAAAATACCCGCACCAAAGCTACGCCCTTCATTGTTGGAAATAACACTATTTGAAATGCTGGCATTACCTTTAGAAATATAAATTCCACCGCCATCGCCTTGCGAAAGATTACGATCAACGACCACATCATCCATAATCAACTGTCCGAAGTTACGCACAGCTCCACCATGGACATCATCCTTAAAAACCTCAGGGTAAGGTGCGACAGACCAGTTAGCGTAGCCGTAACCACCCGTCAAAGTCAGCGAGTTAAGCGTTAAGTGACCATCGTGATTGACGTCAAAAAGACGATTATTCAAGTACCACATACCCTCGACGACAACCATTTCACGCGGAGCTAGTCCGCTTATAACGATCGATCCACCACCAAACACATCCATATCGCCGTCTTTACCCGTATCATCTTGCCCCCGGCGCGATATTTCATAGGTGCCCGCAGGCAGGTAAATATGATCAACAGGGTCGACCGTCGAAGCATTGGCCTCCATCACTGCGGCGCGTAATGAACACCTACCCCAGTTATCGGAACAAATCCCATCACCCAGCTTAAAGTCATAACCATCAATGGTTGTGTCCACCGTCAATTCCAATGCAGAAACTGACCCCGACATGACTGCTAACATCGCCCCCGATAGCAGCCCTAGAAAACGCCCTCTGAGTACCATAAAGCCATCTCCTCGCTTTATTTAGACTTCCGTGAAGCCCCAAGTATGTGGCGCAGTAGGCATCACGCCTCACGCTCTAATGATTTATTATTACCGGACATTCTACATTAATTTGTACCAGATTCACCCCATCGCCGACATACGAGCAGATACGCACCCTCACCGGACGAACGGCACTTACTCTCTACAACCACTGCCTGTTTACTCACTTTATTTGATCTGAGATTTATGACAAACAGACAAGACATCCCATAGCAAACTCCGTAAAATACCCCGGTTTGGAACTTCACAAAGAGTAAAATCAGACTATGAACGTATTAGTGATCGGTAGCGGTGGTCGGGAACATGCCCTCGCTTGGAAAGCTGCTCAATCTTCCAAAGTCGAAACCATTTTTGTTGCTCCAGGCAATGCGGGCACTGCGCGTGAGCCAAAATTAGAGAACATCGATATTGATGTAAGCGATATCCAGTCGCTGATTAATTTCGCCAAAGATAATGACATCCACCTTACGATAGTGGGTCCCGAAGCACCCTTAGTCATCGGTTTGGTCGACGCATTTAACGCAGCCGGTCTACGCTGCTTTGGTCCAACGCAAGGGGCGGCACAGTTAGAAGGATCCAAAGCATTCACCAAAGACTTTCTCGCTCGTCATAACATTCCGACAGGCGGTTACCAAAACTTCACAGAAATTGACCCCGCGTTGGCCTACATTCGAGAGCAAGGCGCTCCCATTGTAATCAAAGCCGACGGTTTAGCGGCTGGCAAGGGTGTAATCGTCGCGATGACTGAGGCCGAAGCCGAAGAAGCGGTAAGAGATATGCTGGCCGGCAATGCCTTTGGCGAAGCAGGCCATCGAGTCGTTATCGAAGAGTTTTTAGAAGGTGAAGAAGCCAGTTTTATTTGCATGGTTGACGGAACTCACATCCTGCCCATGGCAACCTCACAAGACCACAAACGTGTGGGCGAAGGCGATACCGGCCCCAACACTGGTGGCATGGGTGCCTATTCACCCGCACCTGTGGTGACACCAAGAATTCACGACCTTATTATGTCCGAAGTCATCGAGCCCACGGTCAAAGGTATGGCTGACGAAGGTAACCCTTACGTCGGGTTTCTCTATGCTGGCTTAATGATTGCCGAAGACGGTTCGCCAAAAGTCATCGAATACAATTGCCGCTTTGGTGATCCGGAAACACAGCCCATCATGATGCGACTGCAATCAGACATTATCGATCTGTGCGACACCGCATTGGATGGCAACTTGGATAACGCTGAAGCTATCTGGGATACTCGCGCTGCAGTAGGCATAGTGCTCGCCGCTGGCGGCTACCCGGGTAGCTACGACAAGGGTAGCATTGTCAAAGGGCTCGATGGCGTAGATAGCGACGATGCGAAAATATTCCACGCTGGCACAACCCAACAAGGAGATGACGTCGTCACCAACGGTGGTCGAGTATTGTGCGCTACCGCCTTAGGCCACTCCGTCTCCGAAGCTCAACACCAAGCCTATGAACTCAGTAAAAAAATCCATTGGGATGACATGTTCTGCCGCAGCGACATTGGCTACCGCGCCATCGCTCGCGAGCAAGGCGAATAGAAGAATCGCATGAGCCCCTGGCACCTACGTCAAGCCGCCCACACCATTTGTGCGGGCGGCGTTATCGCCTACCCAACGGAAACCGTCTACGGACTGGGGTGCGATCCAATGAACCAAATGGCGGTAGAACGCTTGCTTGCACTCAAAAATCGTCCTGCAGATAAAGGCCTGATAATCATCGCCAGTGATATCGACCAACTTACACCTTATATACGCATAGATAGCCAAGCACTGAAATCAAAGATCACACAAATATACAGCCGCCCCACCACCTGGGTATGCCCACCCAACCCAAACATCCCTCCGTGGCTAACAGGACAACACAACGCCATCGCCATCAGAATCACACAACACCCAGCAAGCAGGCGCATATGCGAGCTAAGTCAGCGAGCAATCGTGTCAACCAGCGCCAATCCTTCTGGCCTCACTCCGGCTCACAATGCTCTCAAAGCGCGCCAATACTTTTCTCACAAAATTGACTACCTGCTACACGATCATCTTAATATCAAGGCCCGCCCTAGCCGCATTATTAATTTAATCGATGCCCGCATTATTCGCCCTTAGTTTGTTAGGCACTGCCCAGACTCCCGCTTTCACATCAATTCCTGATAGAATCGATCCACTTAGTTATCACCGTATTGGGAAGTACACATGAGCACACCTGACGTTAATGCCGTCAAAGCATTTTTATTATCGCTACAAAATGACATCTGCAAAGAACTAGAAGCCGAAGATGGTTCTGGTAAGTTTGAAGAAGAAAGTTGGGATCGCGAGCAAGGCGGCGGTGGCCAAAGCAGAGTACTAACTGACGGCGCAGTATTTGAGCAAGCAGGCGTCAACTTCTCTCACGTATTTGGCGACAAAATGCCCGCGTCAGCAACTGCACACCGACCTGAACTGGCAGGCAGAAACTTTCAAGCCATGGGGGTTTCTCTAGTCATTCACCCTCACAACCCCTATATTCCAACCTCTCACGCCAATGTGCGTTTTTTTATTGCTGAAAAAGAAGGTGAAGAGCCGATCTGGTGGTTTGGCGGAGGCTTTGACTTGACGCCTTATTATGCCTTCGAAGATGACGTCGTGCACTGGCACCGCATTTCTCGTGATGCCTGCCAGCCCTTTGGTGACGATATTTATCCAAAATATAAAAAGTGGTGCGACGAGTATTTTTATCTCAAACACCGCGATGAGCCCCGCGGTGTGGGCGGCCTATTTTTTGATGATCTCAACGAAGGTGGCTTCGACAAGAGCTTCGCTTTTATGCAAAGCGTGGGCAAGCACTACATTAAAGCCTATCGGCCGATTGTCGCTCGCCGCAAAGATACCGATTACGGTTCGCGCGAGCGTGATTTTCAACTCTATCGCCGGGGCCGTTATGTTGAATTTAACCTAGTCTATGACCGGGGCACCTTGTTTGGACTACAAACCGGTGGACGCACTGAATCCATTCTAATGTCCATGCCGCCTTTAGTTCGCTGGCGCTATAACTGGCACCCCGAAGCTGGCACGCCTGAAGCCGCCTTATATGATAACTTTTTAAAACCAAAAGACTGGTTAGCTAACAACAATTAAGCACGACAAAGGGGCTGCAGCCCCTTTTTTATCCCCAAATTCGGTTTGCTTAGGCTCTGCCAACTCGTTACCATGCCAAAGATTGATCACACGATGGTCGACACATTGTACCAGGTAAGAAACATGACAAAATTTGGTAAAACAGCGGCCTTGTTACTCTGCCTGAATCTAGGCCTTGGCGGCTGCTCAGAAGATAACAAACAGTCAGCCAACAACACTTCATCGGTAGGCGTAAAGCTCAATGACACTGGGGTCACCGCCTGCGCCGATAGCCTGAGCAACAACACCATCTGCTCAAGCCCCACTAATGCAGCACTACCCAACCAAGATGCGGAGTTTGGCCGCGACTTAACACTCAATGACGACATTAATGGCCATGCCGGTTTCGATT
>Ga0316202_10002251_pt1 | contig 12959 bp, 6 predicted proteins | sample 3monrhotite_MG_FD_204934 | JGI IMG/M metagenome (GOLD analysis project Ga0316202, IMG submission 204934) | Microbial mat bacterial communities from mineral coupon in-situ incubated in ocean water Damariscotta River, Maine, United States -... | ecosystem: Environmental > Aquatic > Marine >... | reverse complement strand
TCGGTGCCACGGCACCCGCGTCCCGGGACTCAGCACGGCCGCCAAGGAACACCCGGGGAGGTCCTCCATGATCACGTAGGAGCAGTCCGAGGTGCGCCCGCTGGCGAGGGCGCGACAGAGGGCGGAGTGATCGAGGCCGAGCATGATCTCGGTCCCGCGCACGAAGCGGGCCGTCGATTCGTCCTCGCCGAGGGGGACGACCTTGATCGCGACGTAGCCGTCTCCGCGCAGGTCGGCGGCTCGATACACGACGCCCATGGCGCCGCGTCCGAGCTCCTCGGTGACGTGATAGCGACCGACGAAGCGCGCTCCGATCCTGACGAAGGGCCTGGTCGGCTCGCCCTCGAGGAGGAGTCCCCGGGAGCCCTTGCCCTGGGTCTCTTCTTGGAAGAGGTCGATCGCGGTCTTGGTGCCGAACTCAGTCATGCCCTGCCTGGAGCAAGCACCATTCCCAGCCGGGACTTCGGCTAAGCCCTTTGCCCCTCGCGCGCCAAGGCCTAGTTGAGCCAGGCGCCTCCGCCCGCTTGAAGCGGGTCGCAGCGCCTGCTGTCGGCTCTCGCTGCACCCCTGGCTGGCCTCGGAGTCAGCGCCAGCGCGTCAGCGTCCTCGCGCTGCGTCCGGACCGGGAGAGGAGCGCTTCGAGCTCTCGGGCCTCCCGCAAGAGGGGACTCTCGTCTTCCGCTATCGGCTGCGCGCTCCGACGGCGCACGAGGCGGCGGAACCCGCGCGTGAGAGCAGCGCAACACGAGACCAGAGCCAAGCTCGAGCCTATGAGGAGCGAGCAACCGAGGATCGCGAGGCAGAGGAAGAGCAGAGGCTGACTCATTGGAAGCTCAAGCGGGGAGTGCGACAGCGCGCACTCCTCTAAGGATCCGAGTCGGACGCTCGGAGAGAGGCTCGAGGTTCCGCAGGTCTTGGGCCATGGCGCTGGCGGACTGATAGCGGTCTTCCGGCTTAGCGGCCATGGCTCGCTCGAGGATTCGCACCAAGCCCGGGGGAAGGCTGCCGTCCTTGGGAAGCCCTGGGTTGCGGCTCCGGGCAGCGATCAAGAGCGAGAGCGCGGCGTGATCGTGCTTCTCAGTGGGGAGCCTCCCCAGCAGGAGCTCATAGAGCACGAGGCCAGCGGAGAACAGGTCCGAGGCAGGGGTCGCAGGGCGACCCTGGAGGCGCTCTGCGCTCATGTAGACCGGGGTGCCCGAGAGACCGTTCCCTTGGCTCAAGCCTGCGCTCTTGAGCGCGCTCCGCGAGAAGCGGCCCGAGTCGGGGAGGTTCGGGCCGTAGGGCTTGGCCAGGTCGAAGTCGATAAGCACCAGAGACTCACGCTCGTCGCTCCCGCGCAGGACCAGGTTGCTCGGCTTGACGTCGCGGTGCACGTAGCCGCGAGCGTGGAGGACTCCCAGCCCTTCACAGAGGCTGCTGACGAGTCGAAGGGCGCGAGTCCAGTCGAGGCGCTGGCCGGAGGCGAAGGCGGCGTCGAGTGAAGGGCCCGTCAAATCCTCCATGACCGCGTAGCTGCACTCGCTCGAGCGGCCGCAGGCGAAAGCTCGACAGAGCGCTGGGTGGTCGAAGCCGAGCATGATCTCGGTTCCGCGTCGAAAGCGGGAGGCGGAGACGCTCTCACCCGACTTCTCGAGGACCTTGACCGCGACGAATCCGCCCTCGCGGAGGTCTGCTGCCCGATACACGATCCCCATGGCCCCGCGGCCGAGCTCGGCGAGGAGGTAGTAGCGACTCGCGAGGTGATCGCCGACCCTGATCGTGGGCTCAGGTGCCTCTTGCGCTTGGCGAGGTCGCGTCGAGTCGTCGAACTGGGTAGGGCTCGCTGAGGCCTGAGTCATGTCTTGCCTAGAGCAAGCGCGGGACCAGGGAAGGAGCGGGCTAACCCCAGCGCTCGCACCCTGGGTCGAGCGAAGATCGCGCTCTTGTGCGCACCCGAGGGGCGCCTGCGAGCAGGCGAACGCTCAGCAGGTGCCTGTGGGTCTCCCTCCCTCAAGTCATTGGTCACTCGCTATCGTGGGCGCCCGGAGGTCTCCGTGCGCTCGATCCTGGTCTCTGTCCTGCCCCAACTCCTCTGCGTCGCCGCGCTCTGCGCGCCCGCCCACGCCCAGGAGCCGCCGCCTCTACCCGCGGCTGAGCTGGCAGCGCTGCGCGAGGCCTCCCTGCGGGTCCACAAAGAGGTCCTCACCCGACGGGAGACCTACTCCACCCTGCGAGAGCTGTGCCGAGTCGCGCCCAAGCGCTTGTCGGGATCCCCGGGCGCCGCCGCTGCGGTGACCTGGGCTCGCCAGACGATGACTCGCCTGGGGCTCGAGAAGGTCCGCCTCGAGCCCTGCGTCGTCCCGCGCTGGGTCCGAGGTCAGGTCGAGGTCCTCAAGCTCCTCGAGCCTGCCCAGGCCGCGGGCCCACTCCCGATCCTGGCCCTGGGCGGAAGCGTCGCGACGCCCGAGGGCGGGGTCACGGCCGAGGTGATCGCCGTCTCGAGCTTCGAGGAGCTGACTCGCCGCGCGGCCGAAGCCAAGGGCAAGATCGTGCTCTTCAACCGCCCCTTCAGCCCAACTGAGCTGAGCACCTTCAAGGGCTACGGCGGCGCGGTGGGTCAGCGAGTCCGGGGAGCGAGCGCAGCTGCCAAGGTCGGCGGGGTGGCGGCTATCGTCCGCTCCATGACGCCCAACCTCGACGACGTCCCGCACACCGGCGGAATGCGTTATGCCGAGGGCGTCGCCAAGATCCCCACCGCGGCGGTCAGCACTCGCGGCGCCGAGAGGATCGCCTCCTGGCTCAAGCGAGGGCCAGTTCGGCTCCACCTCCGCCTCGACTGCCGCAGCCTCCCCGACGAGGAGAGCTTCAACGTGGTCGGCGAGCTGCGTGGGCGCGAGTCCCCCGACGAGATCCTGGTCGTCGGCGGCCACCTCGACGCCTGGGACGTCGGAGAGGGCGCCCACGACTGCGGAGCCGGTTGCGCTCAGAGCATGGTCGCCCTCGCGACCCTCAAGCGCCTCGGGCTTCGTCCCCGCCGGACGATTCGCTGCGTGCTCTTCATGAACGAGGAGAACGGACTCGCGGGTGGACGGACCTACGCCGCAGACCACGCAGCCGAGATGCCCAAGCACGTCTTGGCCCTCGAATCTGATCGAGGCGGGTTCACCCCCCGCGGCTTCACGACCGACGCCAATCCGCGCGCGAGCGCGATCCTCCGCCAGATCGTGGGCTTGATTCCCTCGGGCGGCGATCGCCTCCTCCCCGGCTACGGGGGCGCGGACATCAGCCCCATGAAGCGCTTCGGGGTCGTCCAGCTCGGCTTCCTCCCGGACAGCCAGCGCTACTTCGACCTCCACCACACTCGGATCGACACCTTCGACAAGGTCCACTGGCGCGAGCTCGAGCTCGGGACGGCCGCCATGGCCACGGTCCTCTACGGGGTCGCCGAGTTGAAGGCGACGCTTCCACGCAATCCCCTCCCCCGGCCGAAGGACGTGGAGACGCCCCAGCCGACCCCGACGCCAACACCGAGCCGCGCCCGGTGACTCCGCTGCTTCATTCGTCCTGGCGTGACGCGCTGGCCTGCGCAGTTCTGAGCCTCGGGCCCCTCGTCCTCAGCGGCTGCGCCGGCCCCGACGCCCCGCCTCCTGCTCGCGATCTCCGCGCGACTCACGAGGCGCTCTTCGAGACCTTCTTCCCCCTCGACGGCCAAGACCTGAGCGCCGCCGAGCGAGCAGCTGCCTCGAAGCTCCGCGACGCCTCTGGCGAGGCCTTCGCTGCCGACCCGGTCCTCGGGCCAGACCTCGAGATCTTGGCTGACCCTGCGAGCACACTCTGGGGGCTCGAGAAGGGCGCCGGCTTCCCTGACCTGAGCGCTGGTCAGCGCGAGGGCTTGATCCAGAAGCTCTTCGAGCACCCCGCCCCCAAGGCTCGCGCCCTGGCTCGGCGCCTGAGGAGCGTCTACCTAGGGCTCGTCTATCGACCTCCCCTGGGCCCGCTCCTGGTCGGGGACCTCAGCCTCCAGCCGACACCGCCAGCGAAGATCGAGGTCCCCGTCCTCGAGCTCCCCAAGAGCCCGCTCCGCTACGACCCCAAGGCAGGGACGCTAGGGCACGTCGACGGCCCCATCGAGTTCCTGATCGTCGGCAGCGGTCCTGCCGGGTCAGTCCTGGCCAATCGCCTGACCCTGGCCGGGCGTCGCGTCCTCCTCGTCGAGCGCGGCTCCTTCGTGATCCCAGGCGCCATGGACACCCGCTCCCAAGGCGCGCTCATGGAGAGCCGCAATCGCCGCACGAGCCTCGACGGCGCGATCGTGATCCGCAACGGAAGCACCGTCGGCGGGGGGTCGACGGTCAACATTGACCTGGCCTTCGACCCGACCTCCCCCCTTCTCCTGGAGCGGATCCAGGGTTGGGTCCGCGAGGGACGTCTCCCAGAGGGGCGCTACGCTCCCGCGGCGCTGCGTGCAGCCTACGCCTGGGTCCGAGAGCGCATGGGGACCCGCACCCTGAGCGAGGTCGAGATCAACGCCAACAACCGCGTCCTCTGGGAGGGTGCCAAGGCGCGAGGGGTGCAGCCGAAGCTCTACGCCCTCAACCGCTATCACCCGAAGGACTCTCCCACTCCCGCGGACAACAAGATCTCGGCCGTCCGCGGGCTCCTCCTCGAGTCCCTCGCCGCTGGCCTGAGCTTGGTCCCCGACGCCGAGGTGGTCAGGGTCCTCCTTGAGGGCGGGCGGGCGACTGGCGTAGAGGTCCAGACACGACCCTCCTGGAAGCACCCAGCCGTCCTCCAAGACCCCCACGACCTCAAGCTCGCCCCAGGGACGCGAGTTCGAATCGAGGCCCAGACCGTGATCCTCTCCGCGGGCTCCCTCGGCTCGCCAACGGTCTTGCTCCGCTCGGGAATCAAGGCCCCTGGGATCGGCCGCGGCGTCGTGATCCACCCTTCGGTGCCGCTGGTGGGCGAGTTCGAGGCCCAGATCGACGCTACCCGCGGCCTGACGGCCTCGGTCTTCGTCGACGCCCACGCGCGTCAGGGCGGCTTCTTCTTCGAGGCCATGCCGGGACTTCCGGGCTACGTCGCGATGATGGTTCCGGGCACCGGTCGCGAGGTCCTAGCTCAGCTCCGGCGCTACCGAAACCTGGCGGGCTTCGGAGTCATGCTCGTCGACACCCCGCACCCGCTGAACCGCGTCCGCCTCGCCGAGGGAGGTCAGCGCGCCGTGGTCGACTATCAGCTCCGGGGCGCTGATCCCCAACGCTTTCGCGCGGGCGTGGCCGAGGCCGTGCGAACCATGTTCGCCGCCGGCGCCACGCGGGTCATCGTGCCCAGCAACGAGGAGGGGATCCCGCGCGTGTTCGAGCGCCCCCACCAGGCGAGCTTGGTCGAAGCCAACCTGAAGTTCGTCTCGGGCCGCACGATCCTGACCTCAGCCCACATGCAGGGGAGCCTCAAGCTCGCCGCGAATCCGGCCAGCGGCGCCCTGGCCCCAGACCACCGCGTGTGGCGCGCCTCAGGGAAGCCCTACGCCAACCTCTACGTCATAGACGGGAGCGTGTTCCCGACCTCGGTCGGCGCCAACCCCATGCAAGCGATCTACACCTTCGCGCGGATCGCCGCTGACGCGCTGCTGGAGCCGCGCTAGCCTCCGACCGACCTCACTCACGCGGCGGAGACGCTGGTCCTACCAAGCCGAGCGCCGGGACCGCCCTCCTCGGGCGCCCCTCGCCTCGGGGACGCTTCCGATCCTTCCCTCCTCGACTCGCCCAAGCGAGCTCACCGCTGAATCTCCGAAGCGCCCTGCCCCGCCCACCCCTCACGGACGCGATCGCCTAGGTCGTCTCCGGCCCCGGCTCCTCTGCAGCTCCGGAAGCCCTCGGCCCTCGTCGCAGGCGGAGGCTGTTCGCGACCACGATCACCGAGCTCAACGCCATGGCGCCGGCGGCGACGGCAGGGTGGAGGATCTTGAGCGCTGCTAGGGGGAGCGTCACGGCGTTGTAGCCAAAGGCCCAGCCCAGGTTCTGGCGGATCGTGGCGCGAGTCGCGCGGGCCGTCTCGACTGCGGCCGCGACGACGCGCGGGTCGTCGCGCAGCAGGGTCAGGCTGGCTGAGGCCTTGGCGACGTCCGACCCTTGTCCCATAGCCACACCTACGCTGGCGCGCGCTAGGGCAGGCGCGTCATTGAGCCCGTCGCCGACCATCACGACCCGAGCCCCTTCGGCCTCGAGCTCCTCCACGACTCGGAGCTTCTCCTCGGGACTGACCTCGGCTCGGACGTGGCTGATCCCCCACTTGGCTGCGAGGGACTCGGCGACCTCTCGCCGGTCGCCGCTCAGGAGTTGGACCTCCAGGCCAAGGGCTTGAAGCAGCTCGACGGCCTCTCGCGACTCGGGGCGCGGGGTGTCGGCCAAGCGGACCCAGCCTAAGAACTCTAGGTCCCGGGAGACCGCGACGATCGTCTCCCCGGGCGCCAGGATTGGCTCTGGGCTCTCCCCGAGGTCCACGCCGGCGTCGCGGAGCCAACTCGTGCGGCCGACGCGAACTGTCTTGCCCACGACCTTGCCCTCGACGCCCAACCCGACGTGGGCTCGGACCTCGGTGGCCGCCATGCTCGGAAGCCCGCGCTCGTCTCGGGCGGCCACGACTCCAGCCGCGATGGGGTGCTCGCTCTGAGCCTCGAGCGCTGCAGCGAGCGCCAGGAGCGGACCCTCCCGCTCGGGAGAGGTCGGGTCTAGACCTGAGACCCGGAACCGGCCCTCGGTCAGGGTCCCTGTCTTATCGAAGAGGACGTGAGTCGCCTGACCCAAGGCTTCCAGGGCCGTGGCGTCGCGGACGAGGGCCCCCTCGGCGGCCACGCGGCCGACACCGACCACGAGGGCCGTCGGTGTCGCCAAGCCCAGGGCGCAGGGACAAGCCACGACCAGGACCGCGACGCCCGCTAGGAGCGCTGCCTCTCGGCCCGAGTGCAGGCCCCAGGCCAAAGCCACGAGGACCGCCAGGAGCAAGACCGCGGGCACGAAGACTCCAGCCACGCGGTCGGCGAGACGAGTGGCTGGGCTCTTGGAGCCTTGGGCTGCGCTGACCCGGCGCGCGATCTCTGCCAGCCGAGTCGCGGATCCCGTGGCCGTGGCTCGCACCACGAGCGCGGCGGAGCCGTTGAGGGTCCCGGTCGTGACCTCCTGGCCGGGCCCCACGGCGGCGGGCATGCTCTCTCCCGTCAGGAGGGCGCTGGAGACCTCGCTTCGTCCCGAAATGACTAGCCCGTCACAAGGAAAGCTCGCGCCTGGAAGAACTCGGACCTGGTCGCCGGGCCGCAGCGCGCTGACGGGGACCTCCTCCTCAGCCCCCTCGGCCCCGCCCTCGACGAGGCGTCGGGCTTGCTCCGGGCGCAGGGTCAGGAGACCTCGGAGGGCCGCCCCCGTCTCGGCCTGGGCGTTGGCCTCCAAGGCCCGACCTAAGAGCACGAGGGTCACGATCATTCCTGCCGGAGCGAAGTGCAGTCCGCCTTGGCCCATGCTCAGGTTCACGAGGCTCGCGCCGAAGGCCGCGAGGCTCCCGAGCGCGACCAGCGTGTCCATGGTCGCGCTCCAGGAGGCCAAGGCCCGGGCGGCAGCGAAGAAGATCGGAGCTCCGGCCCAGAGGACCCCCGTGCAGAGGAAGGCCTGGACCCACCCAGTCCAGGGCGGCCAGGACACCCCCGCCAGGCCGCTCCAAGCTAGAGCAAGGAGGGGCAGGCAGAGCGGGAGCGCGGCTGCCAAGGCTCGCCCCGCCACCTGTCTCTCGACCTCGCGGCGCGCGAGGGCGGCGGCCTCCCGCGCCAGGAGCCCTGCTTCGTCGTCTGGCGACTCCTCTAGGGCGCGGAACCCAGCCTTGGCGACGGCGGCGGCCAGATCAGCCGAGCTCAGAGCTCGTCCTTCGATCTGGGCCTGGAGAAGAGGAAGGCTTACGGCCACCGAGCTGACCCCCGCGACCTCACCTATGGCGCGCTCGACCTTGGCGACGCACGAGGCGCAGGTCATCCCCTCTATGGGCAGGACCTTGGTCTCGAGCTCAGGCTCGGGGATCGCGACTTCGCTCACGCTTCACTCCAGGCGCGATCCTAGGTGGGATCGAGGGCAGTGCCAGGTCTGAGGAAGCCCCCCTCTGCGTCTCATCTTATGAGCCCAGCCCCTGGGAATCCGTTTCGCAATCGTTGCATGACGGGGCCTCTAGCGCCCCAAACCATCGCCATAAGTCCTCCAGCAGCAAGGCCAGACGCCCGCGTCACGGGCACGTAAGAGGCTCCACAGGAAGGGCTTGTGACAGATCTTCCACAAATGGTGACGGCTCACCGACGGTATGCTTTTCGCAGTAAGCAGTGGGAACAAACCTCAGGCTCAAAAAGGAGAACGAAGATGAGTGTTCTCTCTTCCGGAACAGGGCGATTCGCCCAAGCCAAGATCGAAGTCAAGTGTGTGTGCGGGAAGCGGTATCGCGTCTCTCACGAAAAGGCCGGCAAGCGTCTGCGCTGCAAGAAGTGCCGCTCGAAGATCGACGTTCCTGGCGCCAGCAGCGACGGGGCGATCTCGATGCGCTCCCGCAAGGCGATCCTCGAGGAACTAGGGATCGACGCGGACTCAGCCGAGCAACGCTACGAAGAGGAGAAGAGCCAGACCTACACCTGCTCAGTCTGCTCCTGCGACATTGACCCCAGCCAACTCAAGAAGAGCTATGGCCCAGCAGGCCTGACCTGCGCCGGCTGCCGCTCCGACGAGAAGAAGGAGAAGGGCACCAAGAGCGACAACGCTCTTGACTCCTGGAGCCGCAAGGGGACTCCCGAGGCCGCACGTCGTCAGGCCCTGACGAAAGGCGCCTTGATCCTGGTGGGCACGACCTGCCTCTTGCAGTTCGCGCTGCCGATCTGGGGCGCTGCCCTCGCTGCGGCCGTCCTCGCGGGCGCTGCCAGCAGCCAGATCTACAAGATGGAGCTTCAGGGCTAGCTAGCCGCCTGAGGCCTGACTCGACTGAGCCCGCTTCGGATCGGAGCGGGCTCTCCTCGTGTGTGGAGGTTGACGTCCCCCTCTGTCAGGGGAGTTGTCGCCTCGCTAGCGCTCCGCCCGACGAAGGCTCGGTCGCGAACCAAGGGTCGTTGCCCTTCGAGGATTGGACGTAGGCCACCGAAGGGTTGGGTTGCTGGCAGGCGGGGCGTCCGTCGGCGTTGCGATCTCGGCCGCCGAGGTTGCGAAGAGCGACTTGGCGAGACGCTCCTCGAGTCGGAAGATCGCGGAGGTGCAACCAACGGAGAGGAGCCAGCTCCTTCGAGCTGGCTCCTTCAGGTCTGGCGAGTTGCCGACGTGACTAGCCGGCGGTGTCCGCGAAGTCGTCGTAGCCGTCACCCTCGGCGTAGCCCGCCTGGGTGTCCTCGTACTCGCCGCCTTCGGCGTAGCCGTCACCTTCCGCGGCGTAGCCGTCGCCTTCCGCGTATTCGCCTTCAGCGGCGTAGCCGTCGCCCTCGGCGTATTCGCCCTCGGCGGCGTAGCCGTCGCCCTCCGCGGCGTAGCCGTCGCCCTCGGCGGCGTAGCCGTCGCCCTCCGCGGCGTAGCCGTCGCCCTCGGCGGCGTAGCCGTCGCCCTCGGCGTATGCGCCCTCGGCGGCGTAGCCGTCGCCTTCGGCGTAGCCGCCCTCAGCGTAGCCACCCTCTGGAGCCACAGCGCCCTCGGCGTAGCCCCCTTGGTCGTCGTAGCCGCCCTCGGCGTAGCCACCTTGATCGTCGTAAGCGCCCTCAACGTAGCCGCCCTCGGGAGCGGCAGCGCCGTCGTCGTAGCCGCCCTCGGCGTAGCCGCCCTCGGGAGCGGCAGCGCCGTCGTCGTAGCCGCCCTCGGCGTAGTCGCCCTCGGCGTAGCCGCCCTCGGGAGCGGCAGCGCCGTCGTCGTAGCCGCCCTCGGCGTAGCCGCCTGCCGCGTCGTCGGCGTAGGTGCCAACCTCAGCGCCGTCGTCGGCGTAGCCACCTTGGTCGTCGTAGCCGCCCTCGGCGTAGCCGCCTTGGTCGTCGTAGCCGCCCTCGGCGTAGCCGCCTTGGTCGTCGTAGCCGCCGCCGGCCGCCTCATAGGCGTCTAGGGCCTCGGGGCCCTCCTCGAGGAGGCGGGCGATCTCCTCGCCCTTCTGGCTCATCTCCTCTTCGCTGAGGCCCTGAGCGTCACGCTTGATCTCGGTCCGAACCTCTTGGCCAGTCTCGTGATCGCGAGCGTAGATGTGGATCCGGCCGTCCTCGGTGTAGCTATAGGTCACCGAGACCTTCGTCCCCTTGGGACGGTTAGGGGGGAGGTCCGAGATCACGCAGGTGCCGATCTCGACGCACTCCTCAGGATCCTCCGACTCACCCTCGAGGATCTTGACCTCGACGCTGACCTGGTTGTCCATGGCGGTGCCGAAGACCTTGGTCACCTCAGCTGGGAGCGAAGTCTGCTCCTTGATCATGACCAGGTTCCGACGCGAGCCGTCGCGAGCGACGGTCACGATGCCCAGCGAGTGACTGTTGACGTTGCTGACGACGACGCCACCCAGGAGACCCACGACCTCCTCGGGGACGGCCTCTTCGACCGCGGCCGCGACCTCTTGGATCTTGACGACCTCTTCCTCGCTGGCCGTGCCTTGGTCGACCTTCTCTTGGAGCTCCTTGGCCTCCCGGACCATCAGGATCGCGGCCCAATAGGCGGCGCCGACGGCGACGCACTCGTCTGGGTTGACGCCCTTCTCGCTCTTCTGCTGCGTGACGCGCTCGAGCATCTCCTTGACGGCGGGCATCCGAGTCGAGCCGCCGACGGGAATGATGCAGTCGAGGTCCTTCCACTCCAGGTTCGCCTTCTTCAAGACGACGTCCATGTAGGTCTCGGTCTGCTCGAGGAGCGGGAGCGTCAGCTCCTCGAACTCCTCGCGGGTGATCGAGAGCTTGAGGCTCTTGCCTGCGCACTGAGCGAAGATCTTGGCCTGCGGCTTCTTGGAGAGCGACTTCTTCGCCTCCTCGACCTTGATCACGAGGTCCTGATAGGCCTCGGCGTCTTCACGCGGGTCGACGTCGTGCTCGTCTTGGAACTTCTCGGCGACATGATTCAGGATCATGTCGTCCCAGTCCTTGCCACCCAGACGGCGCTCACCGTCGGTCGCGAGGACGGCGACGTTGTTGCCGTTGATGTCGAGGATCGTGACGTCGAAGGTGCCGCCACCGAGGTCGTAGACCAGGCTCTTGACGTCACGATCGAGGTTGTTCATTCCGAACGCGATCGCAGCAGCGGTCGGCTCGTTCAGGATCCCGAGGACGTTGAGCCCTGCGATCGAACCGGCGTCGCCCGTGGCCTTGCGCTCGTTGTCGTTGAAGTAGGCCGGGCAGGTGATCACCACGTCGCTGATCTGCTCACCGAGCTGATCTTCCGCGTCCGAGACGATCCGCTTGAGGATGATCGCGCTCAGAATCTCGGGGGTGTATTCCCGATCCTGAATCACACGCACCCAGTCCGGCTCGCCCATGTGGCGCTTGACGAACTGGACCACGTTCTCAGGGTTACTGACCGCCTGGTTCTTGGCGATCTTGCCGACGATGACCTCGTCGTCCTCGAACAGAATCACGGACGGAGTGATCCGCTCGTTGTCGCTGTTGGGGATGATGTCGGCCTTGCCGTATTCGTCGAAGTGGGCAATCGCCGAGTAGGTCGTGCCTAGGTCGACTCCCGCGATCTTTCGCTTGCTCTCGTCAGACACTCTTAGGCCTCTCTTTCCTTAGTACAGCGTTTCACCACGACCTCTTGCGGTCGCAGAACGAGCCCGTTCATTCGGAAACCCTCCCGAACGACCTGCTCGATCTTGCGATCCTCACTGGGGTCGTCGGTTTCGATCCGCTGCACTGGCTTCTGGAAGTCGATGTCGAGGACATCCGGATAGTCCTCGATTTGTTCAATGTCACGTCGATAGAGCATCTCGAGGATCTCGTCCGAGAGATGCTCGAGGCTCTTGACGACGGCCTCTTTGGTCAGTGGCTCCTCGGACTCCTGATAGCTACGCGCCGTGCGGCGGACGCCATCGAAGAGGAGGATCAAGTCCTTGAAGAGCGGCTTTTGAGCCTGGGCAAGGAAGTTGTCCTTGTACTGACGCAGCTCCACGTAGAGCTGGTCGTAGGCCTGCTCCTTGCGCTTGCCGGAGCGAGCGACTCGCTGATAGGCCTCAGCCACCTTCATGGTGTGGCTCTCGACCCCTCGCAGCGACTTGGCCATTCGCTCGACGTTGTCTTGGAGTTTCTCGAGGTCGCGAGCGAGGGCGTTGGCTGTGGGCGCTCCACGCGGCGGGCGAGCCTGAGCAGCTTGGGGTCGCCGGCCAGGACCGCGCGGCGCGCCTGCGGGCGCTGGCCGTTGAGCGGGGCGTCGTTGAGCCTGATGTGGGCGCGAGCCGCGAGGACGACGGGGATCGCCTTCGACCCCGACCCTACCGCTCTCAGAGGCGACGCGTCCGCTCTCAGAGGCGACGCGTCCGCTCTCGGTGGTAGGGGCCTCGGTGGCAGCCTCGGTGGCAGCCTCAGCCTCGGCCTCGGCCTTGGTCTCGGCGAGGGGCGAGCGAATCTCGCTTGACTCGGACTCGAGGGGAGGGGCAGTCCCAACCTCGGTCTCGGAGGCAGCAGTCTCCGACTCCGTCTCGTTAGCCTCTGCGCTCTCGGCCTCGCCAGCCTGGGAGGCGTCTTCGTCGGTCTCAGCCTCAGCTTCGCCCTCGGTGGCCTCAGCTTCGCCCTCGGTGGCCTCAGCTTCGCCCTCGGTGGCCTCGGCTTCGCCCTCGGTGGCCTCGGCTTCGCCCTCGGTGGCCTCTTCGGCCTCAGCTTCGTCTGCGACCTCGGCTTCGGGCTCGCTCGCCTCAGCTTCAGCCTCGCTCGCCTCAGCGTCTGCTTCAGCTTCGGGCTCGCTCGCCTCAGCTTCGGGCTCGCTCGCCTCAGCTTCGGGCTCGCTCGCCTCAGCTTCGGG
>Ga0316202_10002249_pt1 | contig 12969 bp, 11 predicted proteins | sample 3monrhotite_MG_FD_204934 | JGI IMG/M metagenome (GOLD analysis project Ga0316202, IMG submission 204934) | Microbial mat bacterial communities from mineral coupon in-situ incubated in ocean water Damariscotta River, Maine, United States -... | ecosystem: Environmental > Aquatic > Marine >... | reverse complement strand
CATCAAAAGTAATAATTTCTTTCACTGTTGACCTTTTACCCGATGGTTTGACCACAATCTCATCACCTACTTTGATTGTTCCCGAAGCAATGGTTCCCATAAAACCGCGATAATCAGGTAAATCAGCTGTTTGCGGGCGGTTTAACAGTTGTACAGGCATGCGAAATGACTTTTCATCCAAGTCATCCAAAACAGACATCGACTCAAGGGTTTCCAACAAGGTTTCGCCCTCATACCAGTCCAGCTTGTCGCCACGTACCGATACCATATCGCCTGTCAGCGCAGACATTGGGATACAAATCAAATCTTTCACGCCTTGTTTGGCACAGTACTCAGCCATTTCGGCCTTAATCTTTTCATACGTTGCTTGATCGTGATCAACCAAATCCATTTTATTCACCGCAACAATCAAATGCGGAATACCCAACAGACCCAAAATATGAGTATGGCGTTTGGTTTGTGCCAATACACCATGGCGCGCATCAATCAAAATAATTGCAGCGTTTGCCGTGGATGAACCTGTCACCATATTACGTGTGTATTGCTCATGCCCTGGGCAATCTGCCATAATAAACTTACGTTTGGGTGTCGCGAAATAACGATACGCAACATCAATAGTGATGCCTTGCTCACGCTCAGCAGCCAAGCCATCAGTCAACATTGCCAAATCAATTTCAGCAGCCGAAGACACCTTTACATCGCCTTTTTTCTTGCGCACAGCCATCAGCTGATCTTCAAATGCGCCTTTGGTATCCACCAATAAGCGACCAATCAAGGTTGATTTACCATCATCCACACTGCCCACTGTTACCAAACGAAGCAGTTCGATTTCTTTTGTTAGTTTAAAATTAAATTCAGTCATTAGAAGTAACCTTCTTTCTTTTTGTCTTCCATAGAATTACTACCGTGATCAATGATACGTGTTTCACGCTCTGATCGACGTGCTGCTGCTGCCTCAATCACAATCTCATCCATATTGGTTGCATCCGAGCGCACAGCTCCTGTACATGGACTACAGCCCAAAGTACGGAAACGAGACATAATCATCTTCGGCTCTTCACCCTCAAGCAATTGATTCTTATTCTCTTCATAATAAGGAATCAGCATATTGCCGCGTTCAATCATCGGGCGCTCTTTGGCAAAATACAAAGGTACAATCGGAATTCCTTCTTCACGAATGTACGACCAAATATCCATTTCCGTCCAGTTTGAAATAGGAAAAACACGCACCGACTCACCATCATGAATACGGCCATTATAAATATTCCATAATTCAGGACGTTGATTCTTCGGATCCCACTGACCAAATTCATCACGCATGGAAAACACACGTTCTTTCGCACGCGAGCGCTCTTCATCACGACGTGCACCACCAAAAGCGGCATCATAACCGCCTTCTTCCAATGCATCCAAAAGGCCTGTGGTCTTCAAAGCATTACAACAGCGAGCCACACCAAATTCTTTAGGATTCATACCTTTGTCAATCGCATCTTCATTGCGACGCACAATTAAATCCGCGCCAATTTCTTCACAAAAAGCATCCCGGAAATCATACATTTCTTTAAATTTAAACCCTGTATCCACATGCAGCAATGAAAAGGGCAATGGTGCAGGATAAAATGCTTTACGTGCAAGGTGAACAAGAACGCTGGAATCTTTACCGACTGAATACAACATCACAGGGTTGCGAAATTCTGCCACCACTTCACGAATAATATGAATGGATTCGGCCTCTAAGGCCTTAAGTTGCGTTAATTTATGCTCTGTCATTTTCATAAACTCCTAAATTCCCTCACCCGATTCACCCTCGCCTTTCGGGGCTTTCAGTGAACTCACATGCAGACCACACTCTGCTAGCGTATCTTTATTTTCCCACCACCAACGACCAGAGCGAGGATCTTCGCCCATACTAATCGCCCGTGAGCAACACTCACAACCAATCGAAGCATAAAACTCATCATGCAGTTTATTGTATGGCAAATCATGCTCACGAATATATGCCCACACATCTTTTTCTGTCCAGTTGCGCATCGGGTTATACTTCTTCAAACCATACACAGGATCATCTTCTACTGGGGCAATCTCGGCACGATTTTTGGCCTGATCTTTACGGCGCCCAGTAATCCACGCCTCCATACCATGCAAAGCTTTTTCTAAAGGTTTCACCTTACGAAGGCCACAACATAACTTACGATTTTCCACTGATCTGAAAAATAAGTTCACACCATGTTCATGCACCATCTTCTCTACCGCATTCGCATCAGGGAAAAGTATATGAAGCACGTTACCATAACGTTCACGTATGGCATCCATCAAGTCATACGTAGCCTGAGGCAAACGCCCTGTATCCAATGTTAAAACACGGATATCCAGTTTATAACGACAAATTAAATCAATCAGCACCATACCCTGCGAACCCAAACTACATGAATAGACCAGCTTATCCCCATGCTTAGCCTTGGCTTCACGCAATAGTGACACTGCCTCATCCATCAAAAGCTTCATTGAACCTCCAGTAATGATAATCCAACCACTGGCCACCAATATGTAGAGACCAAGATAAATAATAAAAATGCCGAGATCGATAGAAGCGCACCATAACGCAGCATACTACCACTCTTTAGATAACCACTGGCATAAATCATGGCATTCGGCGGCGTGCTCATGGGTAGCATAAAAGCGAAGCCAGCCACAATACCAATGGTCAAAGCAATTCCGATAGGATCAAGGCCCGCTGACATACCAATCGGCATCGCGATGGGTAATACAATCGCAACTGCGGCAGCATTACTCACACCTTCTGTGAAAAGTAACGTCATCAAAACCAGCAATGCCACCAACGCCAAACCCACCATATCACCTGGAATCAAGCTATGTGCCAACCATACCGCAGCACCTGTATCAGATAACGCCTTACCAATGGCAATGGCACCGCCGTACATCAATACCACGCTCCACGATACATGCTGCTCAATGGCTTTCCATTCCACCAAGCGTAAGGCGAACATCAATACAACAGCAATCAGAGAGATACTCGCCAGCGTATTCGCATGCCCAGCTAACATCCATGCCAATACCGTGGATAAAAACAATACCGCCATCAACCAGCCCTTCACACCAAGACCACCCAACTCAAGCTGGCGTTGCCCAAAACGATGGCGTACCGCTTGTAAATCCAAGGTTACAGATGAAGTCATTCGCAACAGTAAATATAAGGCAACTGCCAGCACACCCAGCACCAATGGCAACGCTGCCAACGTCCATTGTAAAAATGAGAATGAATTCCCTGTCAATTCACTACTTAAAGCCAATGCTAAAGGCCCGCGTGCTCCGCCCAACAACGTCGCAACGCCACCAATAATTGCACCCCAAGCTAGAGCAAAAAAGATCGCTTGCGCATAAGCATGCCCCCTTTTTAACCCCAAACTACGTACAATTTCCCAAGCAATCGGCAAAAATAATGCCGCCACAGCATGCTCTGGCATCACGCATGCCATCAAGGCAGGCAGTAATAACATGGCACATAAAAGCCGTTTCGGGCTATGTGCAATACGATCCAGCATGCCCAATGCCACACGCTCTGATAAACCACTTTGCATCACACCTGCGGCCAGCATAAAGGCACCAAGAATAAAAAATACTGCGGGGTTACCAAATAAGGCAAACACACTTGATGCCGGCATCACCCCCATCATTGGCAACAATGCCATGCCTAATAACGATGTTACCGCCAGAGGCAGTAATTGTGTTACCCACAATACCAAACATAATAAAAAAACGAGCAGTGCATGCCAACCTTCTGGGCTTAAACCGTCAGGAACCTCAGAAACAGCCCCAACTGCAAAACCCATCACAACCACAAACATCGCTATAAATGGTGCGGCCTGTGCAGCCAATAAGCGATGAAAAGGTCTATCATCAGCTTTTTTACCTTTACCAACGCGCAAATGCCTGCGCAAACCATCCAGCCAGCCACCCCAATGGCGTCCAAATGATGAAATAACCCAACGCTCCGAGATAGCAGGTTGATCACCATCTAGCACTCGGCTTTCCATCGGTGTTAATACCCGCCCCATATCACGTAACCTGTGGGTGGGGAGTCCCGATGTTTCCAATAGCTGGTACTGCAATAACAATGCATTTTCAACATCGTCCAAGGCTGGAATTTTCACATCCTGTAATGGCGTTCCTGGCAAGGGTCGAAAGGGAATCAATAATGGTACAATGCCTTTATCCACCAACACCTTTAGCCCGTCCAGTGTTGAGTTTAAAGGCTCTAAGCCAACAATTAGATGACTAACGACAGCACCAGGCCGGAATACTTTTTTCGCATGCTCTAACGCATGCCAAATAGCTCCTTGCCCACCCTGCTGCTCTTTACCAGGGCATATTTCTACAAAACGACCCGCATCAAATACTTCTAAGTTACAAATAAAAATATCTAGACCCGCAGCATAAAGCGCATCAATCACACTAACATCTTGCGGCGCAACCGTTTCCAAGGCAATTTGACGATGCCCCAAGTGTCTACGTAACAAGGCAATAATAGGAATCAAACGTGATAAACCCGTATCATCATTGGGCGTGAAACCATTGTATAAGTAGACCGTATCTACCTCACGCTCATCCAAGGCTGCCAACACAACTTCCACTAGCTCCAAGGCATCGCGCAACGGTGGTTCTTCCGCATTTAACATCGAATCGAATTGGCAATAAGCACATGCCTGCCCTGGCTGCGCAAAGAAACCACAACCCATAAACGGCTGTAAAATCAATAAGCGGTCATGCAAGGAAGCAAAACTTCCCATGCGCGAACCTTTGCGGGTTAGCTTGCTATAAAACCCAGGCGCTTCAACCAATTCAATCGTTTCCGATTCCCCACCGCATGACATGATAGCTTCGCCATCACTACCGACCTTTAACGAAAAACCACTGGCCTCTGTATAAGGTTGACCAACAGCTACCGAACAAAAGTGCCCGCTGGATAGACGTAAATCCAACACCGTTTCTGCACTATTGGATTGCGCCAACCAGCGTGAGCTATCAGGCAAACCATCTGGCAATGCCAAACCTCGACTCACCAAGGAAAGCTTGGTGCGTCCAGGGTTGGAAAAAGGGTGTAGATCGTCAGTCATTTAGATTTGAGAAATCTTCTCAACCACAATGCGCCACTGCGTATCCGAAAGCCGCTCTTTCACATGCACTTTCTGACCTTGCTCTTCTAGCGATAAAGGAACATTTTCAATCGGCGCACCATCATCAAGAATAACTGCTAATTGTGAACCAATCGCCATGCTAGTAAGTTTTATTTTAGTTTTTACAAAGTTCATCGGGCACGCCACCCCCGACAAATCCAACATGACTGTCTCTGAAGACGCTTGAGACTTAGCACTTGCTTCAGCGCCCTCTACTTCTTCATCTGTATTCGGAACAGCAGCAAAGCGCTCCTCTGCCAGAGCAACCCACGCTCCCTGCACATCTTTAAGCTTGGTTATGCCAGGCGCAGGATCAGCTAAATCAATGCCCATCAATGCGCCCTGCACCGCCATAAAACCAGCCATCACTTCTGTATCAGCCCCTGCATTTGCCATCAATAAGCTAAACACTTCGCCATCATCTTCAGGCGATTCACCATAGGCGACCAAAAATGCGCGCGCTGTTGAAATCACAGAGCGACGTAATGCCGTTTGTGCTTCTGCCCAGAACATCGCATCGGTATGCGCACGTGCAATCAACAACTCATATTCTGCTTCTGAAATCAACGCATCAGACATGGAAAGAACCGCACCTGCGCACTCACCTTTTTTATTGCCCTTGGTGTTAAATGCTTCGTTCTCACTCCAGTCATAAATAAGGCCTTCAACTTCACCAGCATCAGCTTTAAATGGTGCAAGAATTTCTGCCAAACCTTCTTTACCCAAGCGTTCGGCCCAATCATGCATATTTTCAGTCTCACTGCGGCCATCTTTGAATGCATTTAATACTGCGATTCCAGCTTCAGGTGCATGTTTTGCAGGCACCCATTCAGAAGCAAATGCAAATGGTTGCCCAGCCACGCCAGAACCACCAACATGCAATTGATAATGCGGCACAGGCTGACCTGCGACCTTTTTCGCCATGCCATGAAAACCCAAATCAGCAATATGGTGACGCCCGCAAGAATGTTGGCAGCCCGATGCCTTCACAGTAATGCCTGCTAATGTGCTATCTTGCTTTATATCCGCCATCATCGGTTGCAAAGCTTGCGCTAAACCACGACTAGAAGTGATGCCCAAACGACATGTTTCTGTGCCTGGGCAGGCGGTAATATCCGAAATGCCGCGCGCATACGATGCTGGAACACCTGCATTACCAAGCATTTCTACTACATTTTCAACATCATCATGATCTACCCCAACCATAACCAAACCTTGCTCGGTGGTGACACGTAACTCTTTGGTTTTACCCAAACGCGCCGCTTCAGCCACAGCACGGCATTGCAATGGTGTTAAATCACCACGAAATACATTCAATAAGATGGATTTCTTGCCATCATGCTGATCAACCACGCCCGTATCATTAAATGGCATTGCATCGCTTGGTATGCGCCAATTAGCTTCGCTATACCCTGCGCCACCTTTATGTGTCGATTCAATCACTGCGCGTTGTTTTTTGTATTCTTCAACAAAGCCTTCCGCGCCTAATTTTTGCATCACATATTTCATGCGCGCACGGGCACGGCGTTTACGATCTGAGTATTTAAAGTGGATACGCATTAAAGCCTCACCCACTATAAAAATATCAGCTTCTGGAATAAATTCTTCAAGCAAAATCGCTGGTACAGGTTGCGACGATAAGCCACCTGCCGCCCACACCTTAAAGCCTGCCACACCGTCGTTATGGGTCGCAATAAAGCCAATGTCATGCATGCCGCTCAAGCCGCAATCGGTATCACAGCCTGAAAAGGTGACCTTAAATTTACGTGGAAACTGTTGTGCCAAAGGATGGCGTAAAAAAAATTCAGCAAATTTACGTGCATGCACACTCACATCGGCATGCTCCGCAGGGCAACGACCAGCCAAGAAACATGATGTCACGTTGCGCACCGTATTGCCGCAAGCCTCACGCGTGGTAATACCCGCCTCATCCAAACGACGTAAAAAAGGCACCACATGTTCAAGCGCAACAAAGTTTACCTGAATATCTTGGCGCGTCGTAATATGCACCACTTTTTCAGGCGTTTGTGTCAATGTACCATCAGTCGGCAAGCATCCACCATAACTTTCAGCTAAATCACCCAATACGACCAGTTGTTCGGGGGTGATATTGCCACCAGGCAACTTGGCACGCACCATTTGCACGCCTTCTTGGCGTTGGCCATACACGCCCATCTGCAAACGAAAGGGTGTGAAGCGCTCTTCAGGCATCGTGCCTGCCTTAAATGCCTTATATCCCGCTTCAAATTCATCCACGTCCGCAGTCTGTGCAAAATCATATGTACTCATGTTTTTTAACCTCTAAAAGAAACCACAATCACAAAGGCTTCCTAAATATATACCAACACATGCTTCAGCTTGTTTCTGATTTGTTAAGGGGCAAAGAAAAATGCGCAGTGTGCTTTTGCACATGAGCACTTCTAATGCCGCCATCGGACAAAACAGAGCTAAACTGGAGCTTGTGTTATTCGCCGAATTTCAACTCGCAAGCTTGTTCGTACGTCACCAAATCAGTAATCGTCGGATTGTCACCACACAGTGGGCAACCTGGATCTTTACGTAATTTCAACTTTTTCCATTCCATGCGCAAAGCATCAAAAACCATCAGTTTACCAGATAAAGAATCACCGATACCCAACAGCTCTTTCACAGCTTCAACTGCTTGAATCGTACCTACAGCACCAGCCAATGCGCCCAAAATTCCCGCTTCAGAACAGCTTGGAACCAAACCAGCTGGTGGTGGCTCAGGATATAAGCAACGATAACAAGGGCCTTCTTTGTGAACATGCGGCTTATAAGTTGCTACTTGCCCTTCAAAACGGAACATTGCACCAGAAATCAATGGTTTTTTCTCAAAATAACACGCATCGTTGACCAAAAAACGGGTCGGAAAGTTATCACAACCATCAATGATCAAATCATAATCTTTGATGATGTCACGAATATTATCTTCGGTAACAAAGTAGTTATACGTGTTCACTTTCACATCAGGGTTCAGCTCTTGCATGGTTTGCTTGGCTGACTCTACTTTTGGCGAACCAATACGACTTTGGTTATGAATAATCTGGCGCTGTAAATTCGAAGAATCCACTACGTCCGCATCAGCAATACCAATCGTTCCCACACCCGCAGCCGCTAAATAATAGGCCACTGGTGAACCAAGTCCGCCTGCCCCAATCATAAACACTTTGGCATTTAACAGTTTAGACTGCCCTTCTGCACCGACTTCTGGCAAAATAATATGGCGCGAATAACGCTCAATTTGTTCTTCAGTAAAATCAATCACATTTGACTCCAATCATTCACCATAAAAATTAAGCAGAAGCGTTGACCACTAACACCTTCTACGCGCTTTTATGGTTATAAAGTTTTAAACTTCGATACCTTTAAATAAATCCGTCGACATATAGCGCTCTGCCATGGATGGTAGAATAACGATAATACGCTTGCCTTTCATTTCAGCTTGTGCGGCAACATTTAATGCAGCACATACAGCCGCCCCCGATGAAATACCACCTGGAATGCCTTCTTCATCTGCCAAGCGTTGCGCCATTGCAAATGCATCATCATTGGCAACTTTTTCAACACCATCAATGGTATCCATATTTAGGTTTTTCGGGATAAATCCAGCACCAATACCCTGAATTTTATGCGGACCAGGGTTACCACCTGAAATCACAGGAGAATCCACAGGCTCTACAGCAAACGTTTTAAAATTTGTATTGCGCGATTTAAGCACCTCTGAGACACCCGTAATCGTGCCACCTGTACCCACGCCTGCCACCAAGGCATCCACCTTGCCATCGCAATCAGCCCAAATTTCTTCAGCCGTTGTTGTGCGATGCACTTCAGGATTGGCAGGGTTTTCAAACTGCTGTGGCATAAACCCGCCATCGGTCTGCTCAACCAGTTCAGTAGCCTTGGCAATCGCACCTTTCATGCCTAATTCAGCAGGCGTCAGCACCAATTCTGATCCCAATAATTTAAGCAGCTTGCGGCGTTCCAAGCTCATGGATTCAGGCATTGTTAAAATACAGCGGTAGCCTTTTGCACGCGCAATAAAAGCCAGCGCAATCCCTGTGTTTCCCGAGGTTGGCTCAATAATCACACCACCTTCTTTCAAAGAGCCATCAGCTTCAGCAGCTTCAATCATAGCTTTACCAATACGATCTTTTACTGAGTTTAACGGGTTAAAAAACTCACATTTCACAAGAATTTCGGCACCCAAATCTGCACCAATACGATTCAATCGAATCAACGGCGTGTGCCCGATGGTTTCTGAAGCATTATTATAAATAGCCATATCAGCCCTCTATCACGTTTTGTTCAATTGGTTCAACATGCACACCATTTTGCGCTTCTAACCATTTCACCGATGCTTCTACAACATCTGTCTCGCCTTCAATTTCAAGGCCAACCAGTCCCATGCCTTCCTTCACAGCAGCAGTTCGGATATTGGTGATAACATCAAATTCCTTTGCCAATTTCCAGATCACAGGCTCAGTCACTGACCCTTGATCAAAGTTCAAATAAACACGTAATTTCATATCAACTCCTATTCAAATAAAGCTGCAAAATCTTTGTTTGCTAGCAAAGTATGGAAGATTCGAGGTGCGCAGCGCATTAAAAATACGCGCACACCACAGAATCATTCACAACACGGCTAGCGAACAAGGGGGCTCAGCGACCGCCTGCGATAGCTGGTACGATGGAAACTTCATCCCCATCTTTAAGTTCAGTATCACGACCATTCAAAAAACGAACATCTTCATCATTCAAATAAACATTCACAAAACGGCGAATTTCGCCATTTTCATCACACAAGCGTTCTTTCAAGCCAGCATGTGCTGCTTCAAGGTTATCAATCATTGCGCCAATCGTTGCGCCTTCAATCGATACTTCATCAGCACCAGCAGTAAGTTTACGCAAAGGGGTTGGAATACGTACAGTTATAGTCATGTTAATCTCCTATTTTCTTACTTTTTAAATTTATTGAACGCCGTCAGCTTCTGCCAACACGTCAAATTCTTTTAATGATGCACCAATAATACGCGGCTTAGTCACTTCATTAACCACCGCTTCTTGCGTTTTAAGGCCGTTACCTGTGATACATAACACGATAGATTCATCGCGTGGCAACTTACCAGACTCAAGCAACTTCATGGCACTACCAAGTGTTACACCACCAGCGGTTTCTGCAAAGATACCTTCAGTTTCTGCAAGCAACTTCATGGCTGAAATCACTTCTTCATCGCTCACATCTTCACACCAACCACCGCTTTCTTTAATCACACGGTTTGCATAGAAGCCATCAGCAGGATTACCAATAGCCAATGATTTCGCAATGGTATCCGCTTTCACAGGGTGAATCATATCGGTGCCATCTTTCACTGATTTAGAAATCGGTGAGCAACCAGTGGCTTGCGCGCCATATACAGCAGTACCTGTATCTTCAATCAAACCAAGTTTAACGAATTCTTTGATAGACTTATCAATCTTCGTGCACAAAGAACCTGAAGCCATCGGCACAACCACATGCTTCGGTGCTTTCCAGCCCAATTGCTCCATGATTTCATAGCCCATAGATTTAGAACCTTCAGCATAGAATGGACGCACATTTACATTCACAAATGCCCAGCCATATTTACCAGCCACTTCAGAACACAAACGGTTCACATCGTCATATTGACCTTTAATGCCGATGATATTGGTGCCAAAGATACCCGCACCCAACACTTTACCTTGCTCCAAATCTTCAGGAATAAATACGTATGATTCCAAGCCTGCCGCTGCTGCGTTGGCTGCGACTGAACCAGCAAGGTTACCTGTTGAAGCACAAGCCACAGTTTTAAAGCCAAACTCAACCGCTTTTGAAAGCGCAACTGCAACCACACGGTCTTTAAACGATAGCGTCGGATAACAAACCGAATCATTCTTAATATACAACTCTTTCACACCCAAAACTTTTGCAAGGCGATCTGCACGAATCAGTGGTGTAAAGCCGTTGTTTGCACCCACTTGTGGCTCGCCATCAATAGGCAGAAGCTCTTTATAACGCCACATGTTTTGTGGACGTGACTCAATAAGCTCGCGGGTAAACTTACCTTCAAGCTTTTCATAGTCATAAACCACTTCCAAAGGTCCAAAACAATATTCACAAACGTGTGTCGGCTGAATCTCATATTCTTGACCACACTCACGACACTTCAGGGCACGAACAATACTTTCACTCATTTAGCTAAACTCCAGTTAACCGTCACCGAGTTCCAGAAACAAAAAAACCTCCGCGAGATAAGCAGAGGTTGAAAAGAAAATCGTCGTTAAAACGATTATAGACTCATCAACCCGACTATCATCGCTCTCGACATCACATCGAGCAGGCGTTGGCACCATTCTCTACATGTAAAATAAATTATTTTAACCTGTAGTCGGTTGCCGCAGTATCAAAAGGCCTGTAACCCTCCACTGCTCTGGATAAAAATCGGATCCAAAATATGTACGCCGCATTATTCTTATATGAGAAAAAAATGCAAGCAATTAAAAATCACTCAGTGACATGTCACAGCATTACTTTTAAAGTTAGCCCTATGAATATTTCACCTATTTCGCCAACGCAAAACCCTCTCAATACGCTCATCAACCCTCAGCCAAACCCGAGCAACAATCCAAACACTGTCGCAAAAGCCAGTGATCAAATATCTATCTCAGCTGCAGCGCGCGCCTTAGCAAATTCAGAATCAAGTGAAAGCGCTAGCACAGAAGCCATCGAACCTGCTTCCGCACAAACTGCTGAAGGTGAAGTAACAACGACCAAAAGCATTAACGTTATGGCATAAACAGCATCAATAAAACACAGGGCGAAAGATACTAAGTTTGCTTATGCAAGTCATTCAACGGCAAGTGAGTTGATGAAATAAACCGAAAAAAAACTGCTAATCAAGCACTGCCCCCTTTTGCCACAAAAAAACTTATTTCAAGCATAAAAGATTATATATCAATCACTTAACTCGGTCCGTCCCGCTTACCTTACCAAAATGCGTTCGAACTTTTACAGTAAAGTCTGTTCTTTTACGATAGTCATCTGCATAACTTCCAAAATTCATCCCCAATAAAACTCCATCCACCGTAATGAGCGTTCCATTTAAGACCTCTCCGGTGGCAAAAGAAATTTCAAATCTAAGTAATTTATGTTCGCCTTCGCATGGTTCAAAATAGTGAGATCGTGACCAAATCATTTTATAGAAATAAAATTTGGAAAAAATAATTTGCCTATCTCCACCGTTTCGATAAACACAATTTACCTCTCGCAAATGTCCTTTCAACAGAACTGAATACTCTTGAGGAACTAGACCTACAATCTGTTCTAGTAACTTTTGTTCAAATACTGTAAAAGGAGGGAAAAATCGGTTCAATAGAACCCGTGGTAATACAAAAAATATATTATTTATGAATGTAATAACTTCGATCATTTACGACCACACCCACAGCTGCTTGATGAGCTGTCCGCTATTTCAGCTATCGAACCTGCGGGGACAACGGGATCAAGTCTTGTTTCTCGCATTCGTTCCATCCTTTCATCTCGTAGTAATGGGGTAAGATGTTTGAATATATCAATATTTGCAACGACTAACAGATGATAAATCCGCCAAACAAGACCTTGTATCTTTAGCTTTGTTGGTTTTTAGTACGGGAATCAACGAATGCCAGAGTGATGCCGTTCAAGCCTTTAAGCTTCGAGCTTGTGGGTCAGATTAGCGCCTCTGGCAGCTTGGTT
>Ga0316202_10002248_pt1 | contig 12973 bp, 10 predicted proteins | sample 3monrhotite_MG_FD_204934 | JGI IMG/M metagenome (GOLD analysis project Ga0316202, IMG submission 204934) | Microbial mat bacterial communities from mineral coupon in-situ incubated in ocean water Damariscotta River, Maine, United States -... | ecosystem: Environmental > Aquatic > Marine >... | reverse complement strand
TAATGTTTGGCCATCAATAAACTCTGTAGCAACATACAAATAGTTATGTTTTCTAGTTTGCTGACAGGGTTTCAGGACATGCGCATTGTTTAAACGTCTGGCTACCCACTCCTCCATCAAAAACCGCTCCAAATATGCCGGCTCACCCCTAAGATCTACAGAGGGGGTTTTAATGATAACCTGATCGTTACTTTCAGCGTCTCGCGCAAGGTAAACATGGCTTCGACTGCTACCATGAACTTTCCTGATAATCTCATACCCATCAAACATCACTCTTGCTTCCAGTTCCGGAGGGAAGGGTAACGATGTGAGCTGTTGATACATTTCATCAACATTCTGCTGTGGAAGCTGCTCAACCCTGACAATCTGGATCGTTAAATTATCATCACTTCCCTGTTTAAGAGCCTCTTCTACAATGATTTTTGCAGCTTCATCAAGGTTATTCACCTTCTCCCTAATGGTACTGATTATGAATTGAGAGCTTGTATATTCATAAACACCATCTGTGGCAAAGATAAAAACATCACCTGCTTCCAACGGTAAAGTGTGGTGATCAACGTCAAGGTGGGTATCCATACCTAACGCGCGGCTAAGGTAACTTTTGTCCTGTGAAACAGAAACGCTGTGGTCATCTGTTAGCTGTTCAAGTGTGTCGCCCTGCAGGTGATATATGCGGGTATCCCCAACATGAAAAATATATGCCGAGGTTGATTTAAGTATCATCGCACTAAATGTGCATACATAACCTCTGTCTTTTGCTTCATAGCAGTATTGGCTCTGTCTGGTTTGAGCGTGTAACCAGGAGTTGGTAGCCAGCAAGACTTGCTGAGCAGATTTTTTTACTGACCATGCCTCTGAAGTACAGTAATAATCATCTAAAAAACCTGTGACTGCTGCTTCACTGGCAATCTGGCTCACATCACTACTGCTGATGCCGTCAGCCAAAGCAATGCAAATACCCTTAGAGCTTAGTTGAGGCTCCTGGGGGATATAAACACCATGAAAGTCCTGATTGACGGGCTTTTGCCCTTTATCACTGTATTGTCCAACAGTAATTGTTAGTTGACGGCTCACAGTTATTTATATGGCTTCAACATAAAAATAATGCTGTTACCAACTCTTATAGGGTAAGAATTTACCATTCATCGTCACCAAAACCCGATCACCTTTAGGATCTTCAATTTTTTCAACTTCCATTGAGAAATCAATCGCACTCATGATACCATCGCCAAACTTCTCTTGAATCACTTCTTTCAAAGTTCCGCCATAAACCCCCGTGATTTCATGGAAACGGTAAATAAGAGGATCTGTCGGTATTTGTTGATTCCATATTTTGGTGGGATAGGCTTCAAGAGCAGCCGCCACATCAGTATCGAGGCCAAGATAATCCACGATGGCTTTCGCTTGCTCTTCTGTGGCGCTATTCATCCCCAGACAAGCTGATGCCAGCCACACTGGAGATAAACCTAACTCAGCCCCCATCCCTTCCCAAGTGAAACCTTTGCCTGCTTTTGCACTAACAATGAGATCTGTCATCGTCTGTTTGTTCATTAACACCCTCCTGGAGCTGTTATTTTTACTGGTAGATATCTATAAAGCCCCAACTCACGAGTAAGCCGGGGCTTCATGAGATCGTATTAAGCCAATTTACGATTAGCGCTTGTTTTTACATGTGTGTAATAAAGCGGTAAGGCTACAAAGACCAAGCCGCCCACCAGATTACCCAACACCGTAGGCAATTCATTCCAAAGCAGATAATCCATCACAGTAAAGTCGCCACCCATAATCATAGAGAATGGGAACAAAAACATATTTACAATGGAATGCTCAAACCCCATAAAGAAGAACAACATCACAGGCATCCACATCGCCATCATTTTTCCTGAAGCTGATGTAGAAATCATTGCACCAACAACACCCATGGATACCATCCAGTTACAGAACATGCCACGCATAAAGATAGTCATCCACCCTTCCAGACCATGTTCTTTATAACCCAATGTTCTCGATTCACCGATACTCGCTACTTTTGCTGCAATCGCACCACCATCAATGCTGTAGCCATAGGTCAGGATGAATGACATCATGAAAGCAACCGTCAACGCACCACCTAAGTTACCAAGAAAAACCAGCCCCCAGTTTCGCAAAACCTGTTGCACATCCACACCAGGTCTTTTATCGATAAGTGCAAGGGGCACCAACATAAATACGCCGGTTAGCAAATCAAACTTCATAAGATAAAGCATAATGAAACCAACGGGGAACAATACGGCTCCGATGAGAGGCGAACCTGTTTTTATTGCCACTGTAATAGCAAAAATAGCGGCAAGCCCCAGGATTGCTCCCGCCATAATGGCCCGGATCAAGGTATCTTTGGTAGACATGTAAACTTTGGATTCACCCGAATCCACCATTTTGGTTACAAACTCTGTCGGCTCTAAATATGACATGATGATTTCTCCTCTCTATTAAAAAAAATAGCCTCATGATGTGGCTGGCTTATGATTATTAATGAGCAAGTTTCATTCCGGCTAAAAACCTTAAAATAGATGGAAAATGAAGGTTACAGGGGCTGCTGTGCTAATATATTAGGCATGATTGGGTCACTAATTAGGCACGAACTGGCTTTTCCCCCCTTTGTTTCTGGTGTGGTTTGATACCATTTCGACTATCACTAATTCAATAGGTAGATCTAACCACCCAACTAAACGTCTTTATAAGGAACATAGAATGAGATTCTTTCTGCCGCATCTTGCTGGTAGCATGGGAAAATATCGGGCTACAGTTGCAGGCATTAGGTAACCACTAAACTATAGATGCAGCTACTTGTTGACGTATGAAAATGCTTTGTTAATGTTCGCCGCGTTCACAAGGTCCCCATCGTCTAGTCGGCCTAGGACACCGCCCTTTCACGGCGGCAACACCGGTTCGAATCCGGTTGGGGACGCCAATATTAGGGAGTTACGGAAACGTAGCTCCTTTTTTTATGCCTGTTTTTTTTCGACATCTGTTCAGACGCTTGCCCCAAAATGACAATTCATCTGCTATACTCAATAATATGGTAAACATTATTGTGTTGCATGCCTTTTACCTACTCAAGCCTGATCAATAAAACGGAGCCCTTATGGCGAAGAAATCCACAAGAACAGATATGGCAAGCAGTCCCGATGAGCTTAAAAAGATGATTTCAGAAGCCGCTTATTATTTAGCCGAGAAACGCCACTTTGAAGGCGCATGTCAGATGCATGACTGGTTTGAAGCCGAGAAAAATATTTATCATGTTTATGGCAAAAACATTTCAAATCAATAGTTGTGTATCTATCATCATCAACTGCAGCCCGGTTAGCATCGTATCGACAGATCAATCATTTTTTTAGTGTGTCCGGTGCATAGGGTGTACACAGAAATATACAGGCCTGCTGTTTATCGTCATGCTCCATTTCAGGCGTGCCGGTAATCATCATATTGTTTGCCGTGGATAAACATCTTTCACGCGACACATAAAATCATAACCGTTCATTTTAGGTATTTTCACATCACGGATCATTACTACCGGAGTACATATGCGGGTATTTTTAGATAACTTAAATAAGAGCTAAACAGCGAAACGTCATGAGTAAACATAGTTAAGCATTGAAGGAGATCGACGGATAAAGATTATCGTATAGCTGCACACCTGTAGCGTCGATTTTATTGCTATATTTGTTTGGTGTGTATTAGAGGTGTGAATGGAGCCGGCAACAGGAATCGAACCCGTGGCCTGCTGATTACAAATCAGCTGCTCTACCATCTGAGCTATGCCGGCCAAATCACTACGATGGCGCGAAGCATACCCAGTGCCTACATAGACTCAAGTGATTTATTTGTTATTTCAAATATCCCATTTACCAGCATTTGAACAACGATAGCTGATTTAAATATCAAGCCACGTTGCATACAAATAAACCATCCCGAAAGGTGGTTTTGGATTAGATATTAAGATTAAAGAATGGTGACAGAAAAAACCAGGATACCAACTATCATTGCCACTATTGCAACAATCTCTACCTTGCTTTGAAGATCATCCATACGTTCTAGTTTATTCATTTTAATCATCATATCAGCCTCCTGATCGTGACTAGAACAAGTCTGGAACCCTGATTAAAACAGTGATGTGATTTTAATCACCGTGCTAAAGGCATAAAAACAATCTTATTATCGCAATAACCTGGATAAAATCGCTAACAATCCGGCTTCCCCACCCTTGAGTTGGCGCTTGGATAGATAAGCGTTGGCACCGGCATCAACAGCACGCTGACGTTCATCTTTCAGTGCACGTGTTGCGATAATAATAATAGGAAGCTTTTTATATCTTGCATCAAGACGGAGTTTCTTGATTAATGTGATGCCATCTATATCAGGCATTTCAAGGTCGGTGACGATAAGGTCGTAGCTATTAAGAGCAATTTGTTCGAGGGCATCTTTTCCACCCATAGCTGTTTCCACAATAAAGCCCATCTTTTCAAACATCTTTTTCTCAATGTTCAGAGCGATACTCGAGTCATCGACAACTAAAATGCGTTGATTGAATTCAGGTGCTTTTTTACTTGAACTCTCTTGCACCAGATCAGCATCAGGAGCAGTACGCCACATCTCTTTCAAACCAATCGGTTCAATGATTAAATGCACCGTTCCATCATTGAGGATCGTGCATCCCATCAAACCAACCGGTTGATAATGTTTCAAATATGCATCTACTTCACGAATCATGATTTCGGCATTGTCCAGGATCTCATCAACAACAATGGCCAGGAAACCTTCCAGATGTTCGACAACTAAAATTTGCGCTTGGTCAGCTGTATCTCCACTGCTCTGACCACCCATTGCATCCCGTAAATCAATGACAGGAACACGATGTCCATCATATTTAATATAACCTTTACTAAATGGACCTGATCCCGTTTTAATTTCCTGTTCTATTAATGGCAAAGCCTGAACCACCAGACTGGCAATCATCGCAAATCGCTGACTACCAATACGGAACAACGAGGCTGTTTGAACGGTTAGGCTTACAGGGAACGTCATGCTAAAGCGGGTGCCCTGCCCTTTCTGACTATGAATATGAATATTGCCCGTTAATTCACGCATGACATCCAATACAATAGACATGCCCATGCCACGGCCAGCCAGCTCAGTTACTTCACTTTCGGTTGAAAAACCAGGATGAAAAATAAGCTCCAGAATCTCTGATTCATCCATATCATCAGCTTCTGATTGGTTGATGATATTTTGGGCAATGGCTTTGTCTCTGATGTCATCAACATCCATTCCATTGCCATCATCAGTAACGTCAAGGTGAATGATATTACCTTCTTGTTTTGCGGAAATAGTAATCTGGCCATCAGCAGGTTTACCAGAGGATATACGTTCTTGCGGATCTTCTATGCCATGGGCTACAGCATTATTAATTAAGTGAATCAATGGTTCTTTCAACGATTCAGCTGCGATTTGATCCATTTCAACATAATCACCCGAGAGCAATAGTTTCACTGATTTTCCACTACGAGCGGAAATATCACGAACGGTGCGTGGAAACACAGAGAACACACTGTTTAATGGTCTAAGCATCAACCCTAAAACTTGATCGCGCACACCATCTAATGTGGTCGATGTACTGTTTTGTTGTTGATACAATGAACTGCTAATCTGTTGAAGTTGGCGCAAATGACGATCCATATCAGTTTGCATCGAAGCCAATAAAATCGATGGATGGATATCATCGGCCATCTTTTTTTCTTTCATCTTGCGAAAATCACGGGTGATATTCGTAAGCTGCTGCTCAACTGAATCTTCCCGATAGCGAATAGAGGCCAACTCTATAATCTGATTTGAAAGTTGATTTAGACGGCTGCGATCAACCCGTAAGAAACTGCTCGAGTTTTTTCTGGAAGCAGCGTTTTCAGAAGCATCTAATACTGCCTGATCGGTACGAAAATCTGGAGCCTGCAACGATACTTTTCGGCCAGGTTTGATCGCGACTGATATAGGGTTATCTGTTGTTTCAGAATTAGATTTTTCTGATGCAATGATGCGCTTGTCATGTTCTTTATCTGCAGGATTCTCGAGTGATTCTTCAAAACTGCCCATAACTGCTGCGATAAGGTTTTGAGAAACCATAGTCTTCTTTTTACGACGCACTTTTCTGGAAGGGTTAGCTTGTTTATTGTCCGGAGTTTCATCTGCACTTTCTGCTGTATTGGCAACAGTTTCAACTGATTTATCTGTTTCTGCATGATCTACACGATCCAAAGGCTCGTTTTCGTTGGAAATGTCTGTATTGATTGAATCGCGTTCGCCATTTAAATCTTTCTTTAATTCCTCAAACTTCATCTGTTTCAATGTTGTATCTAATCGAACTACAGCATCCTGATATTTCACTCTTGATTGCAAGCTGTCATGCAAATCGAGTAGAAATTGAATGATTGGCAAAACATGATCCGGAGCATCAATAGTGACTAATTCTAATGCATCTTCGAACAGGTGGCATAAATCAATAATGTCCTGAACGCCTAACATTTGTGCCGAACCCTTGATGGTATGCACATTCCTGCGCAATTGAATCAAGCCAACGTCATCAAGGTTTCCGGCTTCAAGCAGAACCAGTTTTTGATTGATAGTTAATAAGCGTCCTCTGGCTTCATCAAAAAACTCTGCCAGGAAACCGCTCACATCAAATTTTGTCATTGCTTTGCAATTAGCTCATATTTTGCAGGCTTTCAGATGCTTCAGTCAAACGTGTTGATGCTTCCTGATAGGCCTGTAATTTATCATCAGAGCTGTGTAGCAGTTGTGAAATATGTTTTAACACATGCAGAATCTTTTTATTGCGTTCATTTTGCTGTTCAATGGCTTTCACAATAACGACTGAAGATTGTCCATTGGTTTCAGACAGGGTTTCAATTCTGCTCAACATATCTGTGGTACTTTTGATAACTTCCACACTTTTATCAACATGAGTAATACTTTCACGTGCAGATTTCGTAACACTGCCTGATGCATTGGTGACTCCACTGATAGAAGTACGAATATCATCAGTATATCCGCGAATCTGATCGGCCATACGTTGCACTTCATGTGTGATGGATGATCCACCATCGATAGATGCATTTAAAGCGAGTAAATTTGCTTCATCGGCAACGTCCTGAATCTGCTCTAAAGATTGCAGCACTTGATTTGCGTTATCGCTGATATCTCTACTATTTGCTGTCAATGAATCAACACTTGCACGGGCCTGATTGATGACAGTAAGCGCCGCATTAATTTCTACTACTCCACCCTTGGAAAAAGAAGAAATAACAGAAGAGTTCTTTTCCAGTTTTCCTGTCGCAACAGGAATTTTCGCACCGGCAACTGAAATAAGTTCAAGTCCTTTGATCACTTTATCCATAAATCTTGATTGCTGTTCAGTGATATTTGTCTGGACTCTATTGGCTTCAACAATGTCACCAGCACTCTCTGCAATATTGCTCGATGCCTTGGAAACAACCTGAGCATGTGCCAACAATCTTCTGTTAAGAAATTCCAGCAGCAGAATAATCAACACGATAAAACCTAGAAGTATATACAACTGCAAGGTCGCCTGTTTTTTACGTTCCACAGTTTTTAGTGCCAGACCAGCTTCCATGTTTTTGATAATCGTTTCCAATTTTGACTGTGCTGTAAGCACCAAGTTTTGCGCAATCATAGCGACCTGAGATGACTGACTGGCAGGAATTTTACCCTCGGCAACATCCTTGGCAATATCCAGCACTTGCGCCATCATCATATTCATCTGCTCGATAGAATTGAGATCTTTATCTGTCAGGCTGGAAATCGTTTTAATATTATTATATCGATCACCAAACACCTTAATGGATGCTTTTATTTTACCAAAGTTTTTTGCATTTGGAAGCATGGTGAAATCATTGATAGGAACCATCACATCAGAAATAGAACCTTTGAACTGACCAACGCGAAATTGTTCATCATAAACGCCCAACAACTCCCCAGTACTAGTGTTGTCCCGAATCGATGCAAAAAAAACGATACCGATTAGTACAATAAACAGAAACAAAGACAACATAAAGTTACGATTGGCCAATTGTTTGAGCGACACCTGATTGCCCAAATTAATTTTAGAATTTGCGTTCATTCCCCCCCCTGCTGTTTACATATTATTAATATTGAGTGTCTGATTTAAAGCCTAATGTAATAACGCGTTGCAATGCAGTAAGTCGCATGCACTCCCCTCAATATCAATATGACTGATACTGTCGCCATTATTACCTGAATTGGCAAGAAGACTATGATCCACCTGTTGAATTTTAGACACCTCATCCACCCATATGCCAACATGCATCACGGCATGGCGTAAAAGTAAAAAACGTGTGCGTGCTGTAGCTTCCCGATGGCAAGGTGGCAAAGAGGTAACGCTACCGGCATCAATAATACATACAATCTGACCATGCACATTAGCCAAGCCGATCATATGTTCTGGCCCCATAGGTACTGGCGTTAGTGGTTTTGGGCGCAATACTTCCTTAATTTCAGATGAGCGTATAAACACCTGTTTTCCACCTATACCTACGCGTATCAAATCGATCTGTTCATGTTGTTGTTTCTCAGCACCCGTCACGACAGTCTCTTTTGATTTCGGCATCAGTGTAATCCTCTGCTTCTGGCAGTAATGTGTTCATATAATCTCAGCGTCTTTTTCACGCGCGCTTGCAGCTTCAATGGTTCAACAGGTTTGCCAATATAATCATCAGCTCCGGCAGTAAAGCCCTTCACTTCATCATCTTCATTTTTACGCGCTGTTAACATAATAATGGGCACATCATTGAAACGCTCCTGCTCACGCATGCGCCTGAGCAGCTCGAGTCCTGTCATATTTGGCATTTCATAATCAGTCAATACCAAGCTGGGCTTAATGCGTTGAAGCATATCCCAGGCTTGCTGACCATCTTCAGCCTGTAATATTTTATAACCATCTGCATCGAGCACAAACTCAACCAGATTGCGCACACTGCTGGAGTCATCCACAACAAGAATGGTTTTCTGTTCCGTTGCAACGGTACTTTCTGCATGCACTTTATCCTGACGACGCTGCAGCTCACCAAAGCTCATGATCTGTTGATCTTCGTTCAGATGTTCACTGAGCTTATAACCTTCAGGCACGGTCGATGCACGAATCACTTCCTGCAAGCTTGTTTGACCTGCCAAGGCTTTGGACAGACCATCTTCAAACAGCGTGAGCATATTATCTTCTCTGGCTGCTTGCATCAGGTCCAGATCCGAAGCCCCTCGAGAAATAAGCTTGCGCATGCGATCGTTCACATAGAGTACTTCATGGATACCCAGACGCCCCTTATAGCCAATGTTCATGCACTCCTTGCAGCCCACCTTGTCGTAAAAAACAACACCTTCTGGAATTCCCAGACGTTCAACCAAATCAGAGTCAGGAGCGATTTCCTTACGGCATTTTGGACACAAACGCCGTACCAAGCGCTGTGCCACTATAAGGTTCAATGATGATGCAAGCATCGATGGTTCAATGCCCATATCCAACAGTCTGGTGATCGTTGATGGCGCATCGTTCGTATGCAGGGTCGAAAGCACCAAATGGCCTGTTTGAGCAGCATGCAGAGCAATTTCAGCTGTCTCTTCATCACGAATCTCACCAACCATGACCACATCGGGATCTTGTCGCAGGATAGAACGCAAGGCTGTTGCGAAGGTCATACCTGCTTTCGGGTTCACCAACACCTGGTTGATACCATCAATTTGAAACTCTACTGGGTCTTCAATGGTAATTAAATTCATCTCCTCATTCTTAATATGATGCAAAAATGAGTATAAGGTCGTAGTTTTACCACTACCGGTAGGCCCGGTAACCAGAACAGCTCCTGTAGGCTGACTAATACATTCACGAATACGCTTGTAAGCAGTCTCTTCAAAACAAAGCACATCAAGGCTGAGTGCCAAACCACCTTTATCCAGAATACGTATTACAACCTTTTCACCATGCAGAGCAGGCAACGTTGAGATGCGCATATCATAGCTCTTACCCCACAGTTTCACGCGAGCACGACCATCTTGGGGAGTACGGGAATTGGAAATATCTAATTTGGACATAATTTTTATTCTGGATGTTACCAGCGGGTGTACTTTGGATGGGAAACGAATCATTGGCCTTAAACGACCATCCACTCGCAAACGTACAATACTTTGCTTTTCGCCCGGCTCCACATGGATATCGGATGAACCAATTTTCATAGCTTGAATGATGACGCCATTCACCAACTTGATAATCGGCGAATCTTCTGCCCCACGTTTGAGCTCATCCAGACTCGATGTTTCCTGCGCTACACTCATCTCCTGTGTTAAAGCATGATCATCTTCGAAATCATCAACCACAGCATCAAATGCCGAATCGGAATCCTGATAAAGCTCACGAATTTTAGTTTGAATGACATCCGGGCGCGTAAAACGTGTTACGATACGTTTACCCAGTTTAAAGGCTAACGCATCAAGCATGTTAATATCTAAGGGATTAGCAGTCGCAATAATGACGTCTGTTTCATTCTGTTTAAGCGGAACAAATTCATAGTCCAGGCATAATTTATCTGAACACATATGCAGCAGCGCATCATCAACTTTACAATTGCGCAGATCCACATAAGGCGTTTTATATATTTTAGATAATGTACTCAACAGAAGATCATCATCCAGATCGTTCATTTCAAGCAACACAGAGAGAATGTTTTTCTTATCATTTTTAGCCGAATCTTCAGCGCTACTCAACTGAGCCTCAGTCAGTACCCCTGATTGAATCAACTGCAATTGATGTTTTAAGTGCATATTCCCTCATAGTTGCTTAAAAGTTTATTTCATAAATTCAATTGTATTCATTCAAACAAAACCTGAACTATTTATGATTTCACGCTGAAACTGTACAGCATTTTAGCCGAACACGTTACAAAAAAAACCCCGCTGCAAGCAGCGGGGTAAAGATAAGGTTAGATGAATCGTAAAAAGTCATTATCACCCCCATGGAGCATGGCGCGCAAATCATTACTTGCAAAGCAAGTGTTTGATTTGCAAGTAATAGTAAAAAGGCCGTGAATGGACTTTGTACGAATCGTCAGACAATACGAAGTTAATCGCCAGTACTTACATTAGCATAAAATGCAGTGCCACTAGCTTCATCTTCAAACAACTCAACCCACGCTTCAACGCCCTGGTCGGTATCCGGTAAACTGGCCATCGGTATAATAGCAGTTACATTTGAGTTCAAAGAATCAATTATTTTACACATGCCACCGATCTCAAATGAGAGATCATCTGCTTCACTGCTGTCCAAAAAAGTTAAACTGCAAGAGATACCAATATCGTTCAGACCTTCTGAAGACTCACGCAACACATCCTGCTGCAGATTGATCACATCACCATCAATAGAATCCTTGGTATGAGAAAGCAGTAGAATCTGTGAGCCCTTCATCACATCAATAAAATCACTGAATTTACCTAGTACAATAGGCTCAAACTCAAACTCATCTGTTACTTTCTGAAATACGGCAAAGTTAATATTCCTGATTTCACCAGCGACTGAAACCAATGGCGCTGTAATCATCAGAGAAAGCAGTGCAAGTGATTTTATACTAGATGGAGCGAATCGCATAGATTGCATCCTCCATCATTTGCTGGATTTTGGTCTCCATAGCACGACGCATACGATCCACATCCTTTTTTCTCAAACCTGCTTTTTCTAGCTCATCAAAATCTTTCATACTACCCATAGCATCGCGCAACTTCTTAATGATCAGTGTCACACGTTTCATGCCGGTACCTGCATCAGCACTAGCGGCTTGTGCATGTTGATAACCCAACGAAGCCGTAGAGATCGACAATGGAGCATAAAATGCAAATGCCAAAGCAAGCGTACACGCCAGCATATATTTTTTCATGGTTAGTTCCCCCTATCCATTTCTTATATCTGGGCATGTGAACAACAAAGCGAACTCATGTCAAGATGATATAACATAAAACAGAAATATGACTGTCATAGACTGTATTTAGCGTTCTGTTTTAGATATAACACGTGAGCACTATATAGATGCCTTTATGCATAACACAGGTTAGGGTTTGCATGTGACCTCCTACCTCCTCAAACGCCTTGCTGGCATGATTCCACTCCTATTCGGTATTACCATCATCTCTTTTGGTATGATGCACCTGGCTCCTGGAGAACCGAGCGTAGTTGGACAGGAGTTCAACCCTAAAGTTTCTTCGCAGGATATTGAGCGGCTACGCTCCTATTATGGCCTTGATAAACCGTTATATGAACAATACTGGAACTGGTTACAGCGCCTGGTGGTGTTGGATTTCGGCCAGTCATTTTCAGCCGATGGCCGCGCTGTCATCGATAAAATTGCAGAAAGACTACCAGTTACCCTATGGGTTAATATTTTGGCGATGTTTATCATTATTATCATCGCTATCCCGATCGGTGTGGTCAGTGCTGTAAAACGCGATTCATGGTTCGATAAAGGTATGACGGTCTTTGTCTTTGTTGGGTTTGCCATACCCTCCTTCTGGTTGGGTCTATTGCTCATGATTGCGCTGGGCGTGAATTTAAACTGGCTACCGATTTCAGGCTTGCATGATTATAGCTGGCAACAGATGGACTTCTGGTCACAGCAGGTAGATATGCTTAAACATCTGATACTGCCTGTGTTTGTTTCAGCTATTGGTGGCTTGGCTGGCATGAGCAGATTTATGCGCACTGGCATGCTGGATGTTATTCGTTCAGATTATATCACTACTGCACGTGCCATGGGTGTGCCTGAATCTAAAATACGCTATCAACTGGCACTGAAAAACGCTGTGTTACCCATTATCACCCTGCTTGGCCTCTCTATTCCAGGGCTCATTGGTGGTTCCGTGATTGTAGAGC
>Ga0316202_10002247_pt1 | contig 12973 bp, 13 predicted proteins | sample 3monrhotite_MG_FD_204934 | JGI IMG/M metagenome (GOLD analysis project Ga0316202, IMG submission 204934) | Microbial mat bacterial communities from mineral coupon in-situ incubated in ocean water Damariscotta River, Maine, United States -... | ecosystem: Environmental > Aquatic > Marine >... | reverse complement strand
TAGTCTCATGATATTTTATTATTATTCCGTGGCAGTACGCCGTCTTGTTTGGCTAACCAGCGAACCTGCATCATCCAAACCGGACTGACTAAGAGCGTCATGGCGATGACGATGACAGTCAGTTCATGTAATTCGGGGGAGAGTATGCCGGCAAAAGTGCCGACTGCCGCAAGTAGAAATGAGAACTCTCCAATCTGGCTGAGCAGGCCACCTGTAATCAAAGCCATTCTCCAACTTTCGCCCAGTGCGCGCATGACGAATACATTCACGCCGGAGTTGAACAGGAATACTGCCGTGGTTGCGCCCCATACCAGTAATAGATGCGACATCAGATAATCTATATTCACCATCATGCCGATCGAGAGGAAAAAGATCATTACAAAAATGACGTAAACGGATTCCAGATGCTCATGGATCCAGTCTGATTGGTTACTCGATGCCAGAACCATGCCGGCCAAAAATGCACCAAGACCGGCGGAAAGGCCCAGCCATGATGTGAGTGTGGCAGTCCCCAGACATAATAACAGCCCGAGCAGGACACGTTTTTCAATGCTTCCCTTTAAAAAACCAGGGATGTGCAAGCTTTCTGTTTTCATCAGGAAAAGTACCAGTGCGATGATGGCTATGCCTCCACCTATCTGTTTGATCAGGTTGATGCTATTTATTTCACCATCGCCCATCAGGCTTAATACGATCATCATCGGTACAATGGCTATATCCTGAACCAGCAGTACACCGACGGCATTTTGGCCGAATGGTTCATCCATTTCTCCAGAATCCTGAAGCTCCTTGAGTACAACGGCTGTGCTGGAGAGGGAGATGACAAAACCGAACAGAATGCCGAGACTTGTTGGTAGATCAAACAGCCACACCAGTGCGACACATGCAGCGACACTGATGGTGATTTGAACAGCCGTACCGATACATGCGATGCGCCAGCGTTTCATAAGGTTGGGTATGGATACTTCCATGCCAACAAAAAAGAGTAGCATGACCACGCCGATTTCGCCGATGCGGGTGACTGTATGTTGATCAGAGATGATGCCCAACATGCTAGGGCCGAGCATAATGCCGGTGATGATATAGGCGACTACGATGGGTAGTCCTATGCGTACTGTGAGATAAGCCAGGGCCAGAGCGACCGATAAGACAATCGTAATGTTCATCATCATGGGGTCTAAGTGCATATACATTCCTTTGTAATTCAATTTTTAAGTTTTTTATTAGGCCATAGATTATATAGCGTATATGATTGGATAAGCAAGATTCATGCTATAAATCTTGCTGATGTTGAAAACACATGTGTGTATGAGTTATGATCTGGCACCTTCAATGTGGTTTAATCACCGTTGGGTGTTGTGAGTGGGAGTTGATGTGTCCAATAAGGTTCAGCGTAATGCGCTATGTCCATGTGGCAGTGGTAAGAAATATAAAAAATGTTGTAAGGTCAATGAACGCGATCAGATGGTGGCTAGCAGTCATCGTCGCGATGGCGTGATGCATGCGATTACCTGGGTAAGCGACCATTATACTAAACAGACTGATCAATGGGTGGATGAGGTTTGGTTGTCCGGCATCTCGGAAGAGCAGCGTACCGGTATTGCGCTTGCCGATGCCACGATCCGTGGTATTCACGATACAAATTTACTGGAATATATGGTGGCAGAAGGTCGCTATAGTGATATGGAAGGTGAAGACCGCCCGCTGGAGTTGATCCTGAATGCGACTGATCTGGAGCTGGATGAAGCGCAGTGTGCTTATCTTAAACAGCTGACTGAGCGCCCTCTGCGTTTATATAAGGTGGCGGCATGTGTGCCGGGTGAAAGTTTTACAGTTAGTGATGCGATGCTTGAAAAATCTGAACAAATTACCATTGAAGATGTCTACGCCAGTCGCATGTTAGACGTTGAAGATGTGGTCGGCTTGCGATTGATGAAGACAGCTGCTGGCTGGGAAGCATCCGGAGCTGTTTATCATTTTCCTACTGAATATCTGAGTGAATTAGGCGACTTGTTGCGTGAGTCCGATGATGAAACATTTAGTGCTACCCTGATTCACTTTTGGCTCAAGCTGGTGGCTGCACATGTCTGATACATTGATGCATGCTGATATTAGCTGCCTGAAACTGCTGCACCGCGGTAAGGTGCGTGACATGTATGAGGTGGATGACAAACACATTCTGATTGTTACCACTGATCGTTTGTCTGCTTTTGATGTGATTTTGCCGACTGCTATCCCGGGCAAAGGTGGCGTGCTGAACGCTGTTTCAGACTTCTGGTTTCAGCAGTTATCTCATATTGTAGCCAATCATGTATCAGATATGACACTTGAAGAAGCTATTCCGAATGCAGAAGAGCGCCAGCGGGTAAGCTCTCATGCCATCGTGGTGAAGCGGCTGAAACCCGTGCCTATTGAAGCAATTGTACGTGGCTATCTGATTGGATCAGGGTGGAAAGAGTATCAGAGGCAGGGTTCTGTATGTGGTATTACACTGCCTGAAGGACTTGGTCTGGCTGATCAGTTGCCTGAGCCTATTTTCACCCCGTCGACCAAGGCCGATGTTGGTGCTCATGATGAAAACATCAGTTTTGATGTGATGACTACTATTATTGATGCTGAACTGGCTGAGCAAATTCGTGATGTGAGTCTGGCTCTGTACAGAGAGGCCGCTGAATTTGCTTTGCAGAAGGGTATTATCATTGCGGATACCAAATTTGAGTTCGGGCTTGATGAAAATGGCACCTTAACGCTGATTGATGAAGTGCTTACGCCTGACTCTTCACGCTTCTGGCCTGTGTCAGAATATAAGCCGGGCATGAGTCCTCCGAGTTTTGATAAGCAGATCGTGCGTGATTGGTTGGAGACACAGGATTGGGATAAAAAAGCGCCCGGTCCTGAATTGCCGGATGAGATTAAAAACAGAACATCAGAAAAATACATGGAAGCACTGAGTCGTTTAACGAGTGTAGATTAATGGAGCTGGTCACGGCAATTGCTGCGGTAGCTGTTGGTGTGGCGCTGCTGGTCTGGGGCGCTGATCTGTTTGTCGATGGTGCATCCTCAGTAGCAAAAAACATGCGTGTTCCGCCAATGGTGATTGGTCTGACTATTGTCAGTATTGGTACCTCTCTGCCTGAAATGATTGTTGCTGCCATGGCGGCACTCGATGGTAATCGTGATCTGGGAATTGGTAACGCGCTAGGTTCAAATGTTGCCAATATTGGTCTGGTTCTGGGGATTACAGCCCTGATTATTCCTCTGACGGTGAAGTCGATGACCTTGAGGCGCGAAATGCCAGTGCTGTTTGTAGTTACCTTCCTGGCGTTTGCATTGATGGCTGATGGTGAATTGAGTTTTAACGATGGTCTTATTCTGGTTGCAGGGCTCGTGATGTTATTGGCCTGGATGACACGTATAGGCATGAAAGATCGCCATGATCCACTCATTGAAGAGTTTACCGATGCCATTCCCGATAATTTAAGTATGGGCAAGTCGGTGCTGTTTTTTATCGTAGGACTTGTGGTGTTGATTGCCAGCTCACGTATGGTGGTTTGGGGTGCGGTAGATATAGCGCACTACCTGGGCGTCAGTGATCTGATTATCGGTCTGACGATCGTTGCAATAGGCACGAGTCTGCCTGAATTGGTTGCTGCCGTTGCTAGTGCTTTAAAGGGTGAGGCGGACCTGGCTATTGGTAATGTCATTGGCTCCAATATGTTTAATCTTCTGGCCGTTTTGGCGATGCCAGCACTGATTCATCCAGGAGCGTTTGCCCCGGAAGCACTGATGCGTGATTTCCCGATTATGCTGGGCTTTACCATTGCCCTGTTTGTTGTCTCTTTCGGTATGAAGGGTGGCAGGGTTACGCGTTTTGAGGGCGGTCTATTGAGTTCTGCCTTTGCAAGTTATTTGTTCCTTCTTTATTTGCAGGCGTAATGTCTGTGATTGTTTGATGTCTGTAATGCATGTCCGATGAAGTTTGTTGGCATTTATTGGCATACTTAGGCACGAGGCGTTACCTTTGCGCCACTAAGATTTTGGAGAGTAGAGATGAATTTTGCTGATCGTGATGGTGTGATTTGGTTTGATGGCGAAATGGTGGACTGGCGTGATGCCAAGGTCCATGTATTAACGCATACACTGCATTATGGCATGGGTGTGTTTGAAGGTGTGCGCGCTTATCATGCTGAAAAAGGCTCAGCGATTTTCCGTTTGCAGGCGCATACAGATCGTCTGTTCCGTTCCGCTAAAATCATGAATATGGATATGCTATTCAGCAAAGAAGAGATCAATGAAGCTCAGCTTGCTTCTGTGCGTGAAAACAATCTGGACTCTGCTTATCTGCGTCCGATGGTGTTTTACGGTTCCGAGGGCATGGGGCTACGTGCTGATAATCTAAAAACACATGTGATTGTTGCAGCCTGGAGTTGGGGTGCTTATCTGGGGCAGGATGCGTTGGAGAAAGGTATTCGTATTCGCACTTCTTCATTTACCCGACACCATGTCAATGTCGCTATGTGTAAAGCCAAAGCGAATGGCAACTATATTAATTCTATGTTGGCGCTCTCTGATGCCCAGCGTGATGGTTATGATGAAGCGCTATTGCTGGATGTGGATGGTTTTGTCGCAGAAGGAAGCGGCGAGAACTTCTTTATGGTTTATGAAGGTGTGATCTATACACCTGAATTGACCAGTGCCTTGGACGGTATTACCCGTGCAACAGTGATTCAGTTGGCCAAAGAAGAGGGCTATGAAGTGCGCGAAAAACGCATTACCCGCGATGAAGTCTATGTGGCCGATGAAGCGTTCTTTACCGGTACGGCCGCAGAAGTAACACCAATCCGCGAACTCGATGGTCGCACTATCGGTTGTGGCTCACGAGGCCCTGTCACTGAAGTACTGCAGCGTAAGTATTTTGACGCAGTACACGGCAGAACAGGCTCCCACGGCGACTGGCTCTCTTACGTTAAATAATCTTCAGGGGTTCATGCATGAATAATTAAAAAGGGCGCCATTGGTGCCCTTTTTTTTGGAATGTCTTTGTGGATATAAATGAACGTAATTCTTTTGTTTAGCGCCCCTGGATTGAACGCATGCTATAAACTCCTGCGCGCGCAGTTGAGACGTTAGGAAGGTTGCTTGTTTCTTCTTCCGTTGTTGTTAGCTCTTCAGTCAGACAATCATCAAGTGAATCGCGCAAAGAATCACCATGTGCCAGATGGGCAGCAACTGCTGCTGCCCCAACCTCGATATACTGAATGTTTTCAGGATTTCCTGGAGGAAGATGGCAAATGGCTACTTTCTCGTCACTATGTGCATAAGCGCTGCTGGCTGTGAATCCGATCACCATTGCTGTTGCAAAAAAAAGTGAAATACCTCTATTAAATGTGATGTGTGAATTTATCATCTGCTTCCTCCTTGGAGCTTGAATGGCAGCTCCAGTGCCGGTCTTTAGTGATGAGATGTTAGCGAAGAAGCTGGAATGGTGATGTGGTTTGCATCACAGTTTAGGGGGAGACTCGAATAGCTTGATCAATGTTGAATAGATATGTCTGTCAGTCGGGCAACAGTTTGATTGTTGCCTCAGCAGATTGTTTATCAATTTCGATGATGATCCCGCAATGTTCGTTGCACTCATCAATCGGTGTCGGATCATCGGAGCAACTGCATCCGGCAATGACGGCTTTATAAAAGATGCCTGCTTTCACCTGAATGGATGTTTCTGACTCCTGCATATGCAGAATCATCGCTTCAATATCATCATCCAAGGCATAACTGCCGCTTGTTAGTCCCTGCTGTAGAGGCAGTTGATGGCAGGAGAGTGCTTCGATCTCCTGCTTGATGACCGTTTTGAAATCAGTCGTGCCCCATGCCTTGAGTGTGTTGGAAAACCGAGGCAAGGCTTTCATGCTCCTGCGCGGGTGAACGTGAATTCATCCTCGGATGACATCTCTGCATTGAAACGATAATCAGCGATGTCGAAGTTTTTCATATCTTCAGGGTTGTTGATTCTGTTTTCGATGATGTAGCGGGACATAAAGCCACGCGCCTTTTTGGCATTGAAGCTAATGATGCGATACTTGTCCTGACGCAGCTCTTTGAATACCGGGGTGATGATACGGCCGTTGATGTTGGCTATTTTGATAGAAGAAAAATATTCGTTGGATGCAAGGTTGATAAGGATCTCATCACCCTGAGCTGCCAATGCATCATTGATGCTGTTAGTGATGGTGTCTCCCCAGAACTGATACAGATTGTTGCCACTGTTCGTCGTGAGTTTTGTGCCCATCTCCAGGCGATAGGCTTGCATCAGATCAAGCGGGCGCAAGAGGCCATAGAGGCCGGATAGAATACGTAGGTGATCTTGCGCATAGGTAATGTCAGCGCGGTTCAGCGTTGCGGCATCCAGTCCCTGATAAACATCACCATGAAAGGCAAACAGTGCCTGCTTTGCATTTTCAGTAGTGAAAGGCGTGTGCCAATCTTGAAAACGCTGCATATTCAGATCAGCCAGTTTCATGGAGAGTTTCATCAGATCGGCAATTTCAAAACTGTCTTTCTGGGCCATGATTGCAATGAGTTCAGCAGCTTGTTTCAGATGAATGGGCTGAGTGAAGTCAGCGGAGGGGCTCGGCGTGGTATAATCGAGTTTTTTGGCGGGTGATATGGCAATAAGCATGGCCATATACTATGCTTGCAGTTAGGAAGGACAATCTTGTTTATCAAAGGGGTAAGCAGCAGCGGAGGTCAGCATCAGCGTGGAAGAAGTCAGCGGTTATTGTAAAACATTGATGCAACAGGCTATTGAGTTGGCACTGAAGGGTATGGGCACGACACACCCGAACCCGCGTGTGGGTGCTGTGGTTGTGAATCATGGTGAGATCGTTGGTGAAGGTTGGCATGAGAGGCCGGGTGGACCACATGCTGAAGTGATGGCGCTCAAGCGTGCTGGAGAAAAAGCGCGTGGTGGAGCGATCTATGTAACGCTTGAGCCATGTGCTGCACACGGACGCACGCCTGCCTGTACTGAAGCTATTCGTCGAGCTGGCATCAAACATGTGATTTATGCCTCATCCGATCCAAATCCAGTCATGGCCGGTGGCGCAAAAGTATTGCGGGCGATGGGCATTGAAGTCACTGCCGGAGTATTGAAAAATGAAGCAGATGCTATCAACAGAGCGTTCTTTCATTATCAGCGAACCGGTCGCCCTTATGTGATTGCCAAAGCTGCGATCTCTCTGGATGGTAAGCTGGCAACCTGTACCCACCATTCACAATGGATTAGTGGTGCGGATTGCCGCCAGCATGCGCATGAATTACGGGCTGGATGTGATGCGGTTCTGGTTGGTGCAGGCACCTTCAAACACGACAATCCATCTTTGACGGTGCGTGATGTAGAGATGGTAGGCAATGTGCCGCTCAGAGTGGTGTTATGTTTTGAAACCCCCGTGTTTTCTGCGGAATATAAAGTGCTATCCGATGAGGCGCCGACACGTCTGTATGTGCGAAGTCTCAATGAGCATGCTGATGCATGGCGTGAGGCAGGGGTAGAGGTTGAGCATGTCTCGAGTCTCTTATCCGTGTTGAAACATCTGGCCGATGATGGTTATCTGCAGTTATTACTTGAAGGTGGTGGTGCTTTGCATGCCTCTTTTTTAGAAGCTGGGTTTAGCGATGAAATGGTACTGTATCAGGCACCTATCATGATTGGTGGTCGTGATGCTGTAGGCCTATGGGATGGCAGGGGAGCACAAACACTGGATCAGGCCATTCGCTTGTCAGATGTTGAGCGCCTGAACATGGGCGATGACCAGATGATTCGTGGTACTGTGGTTTACCCGAATTAGCTGATTGGGCTGTGGATGCGGGGTGTGATGATTAACCTGCGGCGCTGGCCTCTGTTCTATCCTGTAGTGATTGCTGTTGTCGGCCTGGCGCTAACACGCACAGATGTGATCGATATCCCAGTAGCTTCCATTTTTTTAACGCTGTTTATTACTGCCTTGTTATGGTTCCGGCAGCGCTTAGCTGCATTATTGTTGATGTTGGGGGTGATATGGGGGCTGGGTGATTTAATCTTCGATGCCTCGCGCGTTGCCGTGGATGGACAATGGTTGCAAGGCGATATGGTGGTGACTGCAGATGTAGAGAAGCTTGAGCAGTTACCAACGGGTGAACGCTATCTGTTGCATCATGTCCGGGCTGATGGAGGCCTTGTTTTACCCGGTAAAGCATTGCTTTATCAATACAGAAATGGAAAAAAAACAGCCGGTGTTTCAATACAGGCTGGTCAGCGAATCAGTGCCCGCGTACGTTGGCGTGAGCCACGTAACTACCGCAATCCGGGCGCGTTTGATTATCGTGCATGGTGTTTTGACAGGCAAATCACTTTGATTGGAGCTATGCGTGGCAGTCCTGAAGCTCTTGTCTCAAATGTGCCCTGGTTAGAGATGCAGCGACAGAAGGTGCGTCGGATAATTTCCAATACGCCAGCAGGTCATGGTGGTGGTGTGTTATCTGCATTGTTGTTGGGTGAGCGCACGCAAATTTCTGAATCCGTTCATCGTCTCTTCTCCGCCAGTGGTACTGCGCATCTATTGGCTATTTCTGGAATGCATATCGGTATGGCTGCGGCATGGGTGTTTGCGTTGGTCTGGTTTCTGTTGACCCGGCGGGAAGCCTGGATAGTGCATTGGCCGGTACGTAATATTGCATTGTTCAGTGCTTTTCTGGCGGCCGCTGCTTATGCAAGCATGGCGGCCTGGCCGTTGCCTGCTATCCGGGCTACGGTGATGTTGGCTGCTGCTGCGCTGGCCTGGCATCTATCTTCTCGCAGTGAGCCTATGAATACCTTGTTGGCGGCACTGGCTTTGATATTGTTGTTTGATCCGTCTGCGATTGCGTCACTCTCGTTGTGGTTGTCGTTTGTGGCGACAGCAGTACTACTTTTATGGGCTGTGAAGCTTGATCAGAAAGATGAGCTTGCATGGTATCAACGCATATCCAGAGCGGTGCGATCACTGCTATGGATTTCATTGTTGGCGACACTGGCAACCCTGCCATTGATTATCTCTACCTTTGGTCGTATTCCGATCTATTCTTTGCCAGCCAATATGATCATGGTGCCGCTGTATGCGTTGTTTGTGATGCCCTCTGCCTTGTTAGGGGAGTTATGTGCGTTACTGGGCCTTGATGTTTGGGCCTTGGGGTTAATGCAGTTCGCAAGCATAGCAGTGAATCAGGGGTTGAATCTGTTATCTCTGCTGGCATCACTGCCTGCCGGAGAGCTGTGGGCAGTGCGGCCATCAATGCTTTTGAACACCTTATATGCATCCGGTATGTTGCTTGCCGGTTACCTGTTGTGGTCTGATAAAAAACTGAGAGCCGCCAGTGTGGCTACTCTTGTACTTACTATATATATAATGGGTGTGTTGCTTGAATCAGAGGTGGAGCAGCCACAATGGATTGTTTGGGATGTAGGGCAGGGTGCATCTTCGACACTACTCTTGCCGGATAACAGGGTGATTGTTGTTGACGCGCCGGGGCGCAGTGGTAGTAAGTTTAATGGAGGTACAACCGTGGCGGCCGGTTTGCGCCATTTAGGGGTGTCGCATATTGATCTGCTGGTGTTGAGTCATGCGCAGTCGGATCATCTTGGAGGGGCGCTGTCGTTAATGCGGCAAGTGAATAGTGTGGGGCAGATTTGGTTGCCGGATGTCGCGCATGCACATACTGATAAACGGGTGAAGGCGATTGAGAGATATGCGGCCGGAAAAGATATTCCAATACATTGGATGGCGCAGGGGGATGAAAGGCTTGTGGTGGATGATCCTGATTATCACGTATCATTGACGGTACTGTGGCCACCTCGGCGCTTGCAACAGAAAAAGACCAATAATACATCTTTGGTGCTATTGGCTGGTGTAGACGATCAAATGGTGAGTCATAAGATCAGTATGCTTTGGCCGGGTGATATAGAGTTTGCAGCAGAAAGGACACTTGTAAAAGCGGGTGTGGGAAAGGTGGATGCTATGCTGATGCCACATCATGGCAGTCGCAGCTCCAGTCATAAGGCGTTTGTCCATGCATTGCAGCCAGAGCTTGCTGTGGCGCAGGCGGGCTTTGCTAACCGTTATGGTTTTCCTGCCGAAACAGTGGTGCAGCGTTATCTGAGCCGTGGTGCTGAGGTGAAAAGTACTGCTGATGGGGTGGTTATGTTGCGTTGGCCAGAGGGGAAACAGGAGGCTGTTTTGTCACAATGGCCTGTAAATATCGGTAATCGCCGTGACATAGCACGATCCTGGTGGAACGCATTATAGGTGTTGATGATGACTTTTGCCGTGGCCTATTCATAATTGCCGCGCGCGAATGCAGAGTTCGATATGTTGATGCAGTTGCATGTGTTGAAGAGAAGCGTTTAAAGTGAATTAATTCGAATAAATTAGTGCATAACTATTTGAATGAAGCGCAATCGACGGGCGGGTGATCGGTCGTTATGGAGGTGTCAGTGTTAGAGTTTATCCAGCAGGGCGGCATTGTGATGTATATTTTATTGGCGGCATCAGTGTTATCGCTAACAATTATTTTTGAACGGGCATGGAGTTTGCGCCGCGCGGTGGTGATTCCACTGGCGGAAGTGAAATATGTTGAGAAGGCTGTGCGCGAAGGTGATGTGAAAAAAGCCATGCAATCGTGCCAGACCAATAACACAGCGATGAGCCGTGTGTTGTGGGTGGCGCTGTCGAACCGTGGTGTTCGACGTTCGGTGATGAAAGAGATTCTTGAAGAGACCGGGCGTCAGGAAGTGGCACATATGGATCGTTTTGTCGGTGTGCTTGGATTGATCGCAGCAATTGCTCCGTTATTGGGCTTGCTGGGTACGGTGATTGGTATGATTGAAGTGTTTCAGCAGATCTCACTGGTAGGTGTTGGCAAGGCCGATGTGCTGGCTGGTGGTATTTCAAAAGCATTGAATACAACGGCGTTCGGCCTCTCTGTGGCAATTCCATCGTTGGTAGCATACCGTTATTATGAATCACGGGTTGACAGTTTTGTGCTGGAGATTGAACAGCATGCGATGCGTTTTGTTGAATTGTTGAAAGGGGAGCGTGCATGAATCTGCGCCCTAAAAAGCGTATCGATTATCTGGTAGATATCACACCACTGGTCGATGTTGTTTTTTTGATGCTTATTTTTTTCATGGTATCGACGACCTTTAATGTGAACTCCAGCCTCAAACTTGATTTACCATCGAGTAAAGCGACCGTGCAGCAAAAGGAAGTGAAGCAGGTTACGGTCAGCATCAATTCCAGTGGTGAGTTTTATATCGAGGATAAACTGGTGCCGGATGCCAGCTTGCGCAAACGCATTCTGAATCTATCCAAGGGAGATCCGAATATGCGCGTAGTGTTACGGGCCGATGCAGAAGCACGGCATAAGCGGGTGGTGTTTGTGCTTGATACTTTGCGTGGTTTGCATATGAGTAAAGTCGGCATAGCTACTGTTGCGCCATCTGTGGGTGAGAACTAATGCGGGTTGTACAAAAGTTTGGTGGTACGTCAGTAGGTTCTATTGAGCGTATTAAAAAAACAGCCGACATTGTGCAGGCAGAGCTTGAGCGCGGTGTGCAGGTTGCTGTTGTGGTTTCGGCTATGAGTGGTGAAACCAATCGTCTGGTAACATTGGCTCACGAGATGAGTGGGCAGCCGCATGTGCGCGAGATGGATGCGCTGGTTGCTACCGGAGAGCAGGTTAGTGCCGCTCTATTGGCGATGGAGTTGCAAGCACGAGGCGTTGCAGCGTATTCTTATAATGGTGGTCAGGCTGGTTTTGTAACGAGCGGCGATCATGTGCGCGCACGTATCAAACGTGTGGAAAGCGCACACCTGGTAGCACATCTGGAGGCTGGTGAAGTGCCTGTGGTGACTGGTTTTCAGGGTGTGGATGAAAATGGCAATGTCACTACATTGGGGCGCGGTGGTTCGGATACATCGGCTGTGGCACTGGCTGTTGCTGTTGAGGCGGATGTGTGTGATATCTATACGGATGTGGATGGTATATATACGACCGATCCCCGTATGGTGCCCAAGGCACAGAAAATGAATAAAATCAGTTATGAAGAGATGCTGGAGTTTGCATCCTTAGGGGCAAAGGTGTTGCAAACGCGTTCGGTTGAGCTGGCCATGCGCTTTCAGATGCCTCTGCATTTGCGCTCTAGTTTTGAGCCGGGGCAAGGTACAATGGTAATCGGAGAGGATGAAACAATGGAGAGAGCTGCAGTTTCCGGAGTGGCCTATAATCGGGATGAGGCCAAGATCACTATAATGGGAATCCCGGATCAGCCGGGTATCGCTGCTAATGTCTTTGGCCCAATTGCTGATGCAGGCGTTAATGTGGATGTGATTGTACAGAATGTCTCCGAACAGGGGTTTACTGACATTACCTTTACAGTACCACGTAGTGATTACAAACAGACAATGGATATTATGCACATGCTGTGCAAACAGATGCAGGGCCGTGATGTGAAAGGTGATGACGGCGTGGCCAAGGTATCGGTGATTGGTGTTGGTATGCGTTCGCATGCCGGTGTGGCTAAAGAAATGTTTGATGTGTTGGCTAAAGAAGGGGTCAATATTCAGATGATCACGACCAGTGAGATTAAAGTGACGGTGGTGATTGAAGAGAAGTATATCGAACTGGCTGTGCGCTCTCTGCATACCGCTTTCGGACTTGATCAGGTAAACAGCTGAAAATTTTGATGCGTTAAATGATTGGTCTGTTGTTTGCCCTGGTGTGTTGGGCTCTCTTTTTTTTATCTTCGCATAATTTATCCGTGTTGGTGTTGGACAGGGAGACTATTGCTACTGGAGCATACTGGCAGTTGTGGACGGCCCAGCTTACGCATTTCACTCTTTCTCAGTTGATTATAAATAGTACTATCATTGCGGTGATGGGATTGATCATTGAGCGCTTT
>Ga0316202_10002246_pt1 | contig 12975 bp, 7 predicted proteins | sample 3monrhotite_MG_FD_204934 | JGI IMG/M metagenome (GOLD analysis project Ga0316202, IMG submission 204934) | Microbial mat bacterial communities from mineral coupon in-situ incubated in ocean water Damariscotta River, Maine, United States -... | ecosystem: Environmental > Aquatic > Marine >... | reverse complement strand
GGGGTGGTTTCTCGAAATGTTTCACTGGCCGTCGCAACTCTGCGTTACGATCAGTTTTTTGCTGGTTTTCTTATTGACCGTCCTGTTTTTTGGCGCTCTGGGATACCTGCTTAACCGTTTTGCGACTCTGACATTGATGACCGGCCTGAATCGGATTCTCGGCGCAGTCTTCGGCCTGGCACAGGGGGTCGTCTTGCTCTCGTTGATTCTTTTTGCCCTGAGTGCTGCTGATCTTCCGGGTGATTTTAACCAGCAGCTTAGAAGCGCTGAACTGGCACCGCCCTTCAGCAACCTGGGCAAAACGATATTTTCCAGCAGCAAGGAACTGGCGCTGAATTGAGCTGATGATGGAAATCTCCACCAGCACTATTAGCCGTCTTGAGTTTGATGCTGTCAGTCGCTTGCTCGCGGTCCGGACCGAGTCATTGCCTGGCCGGGTTTTGGCTGAGCAGCTGAGCCCTTTGTCTGATCAAGAGGCTGTCACTCTGGCGTTGGTAGAGGTTACTGAGGCCCAGGCGCTGCTTTCTGGCGGCCGACCACCACTGGCAGCTAATCAGCGCTTGCAGGCGCTTCTGGAAGGTTCTGCTATCGCGGGAAGTCTGCTGGCTGCCGAACAGTTGCAAGATGTTAGTGCCTCAGTGGAGGTCGCCGGTCGTTGTCGCAACTGGGCCGATCCGCTGGCTGAAGAGAGCCGATTGGCGAAGCTCTGTGCCCGTTTGAACCCGCTGGCGACCCTGTTGCGCCGCTTGCAGAATTCGATCGGGTCGCGTGGCGAGCTGCTCGATACGGCCTCTTTCGAGCTGGGGGATATCCGGCGTGAGTTGTGCCAGTTGCGCGCGCGGATCAAGCAACAGCTGGAAAAGTTACTTGCCGCAAGTGAGAGTTCCAACTGTTTTCAGGAACATCTGATTACGGTGCGTAACGGGCGTTACGTGGTGCCGCTCAAGACCGACTATCGCGGCCAGGTCAAAGGTCTGGTTCATGACGAATCGGCCAGTGGTCAGACCCTCTACCTTGAACCCGAATTGGTGTTGGCCGGCAATAGTCGCTTGCAACAGTTGCTGCAGGAAGAGAAACGCGAAGAGCGGCGCATCCTGTTGCAGCTGACCGCGTTGGTGCAGCAGCACCGTCCTGAGTTGGCGCAAAATGAAGCCTTGCTGGCGCGTCTCGATCTGCGTTTTGCGGCTGCGCTTCTCGCGCGGGAGTATGACGGCTGTGTTCCACAGCTGGTGGATGAGCCGTTGATTGAACTGCGGCAGGCCCGCCATCCTTTGTTGATGGTTGGTGACGCTGCCGAGATTGATCCTACGCGCGCTATCCCGACCGACCTCTGTCTGTTGCCGCCCTCACGCACCCTGGTGATCAGTGGCCCCAACACCGGGGGGAAGTCGGTCGCACTGAAAAGTTTTGGTCTGTTGCTCCTGATGGTGCGGGCCGGTTTGCCGATCCCTTGTGCTGAAGGGAGTCGGCTTTGTCTGTTTGAGAAGCTATTTGTTGATATCGGCGATCAGCAGAGTATCTCAGAGCAGCTTTCAACCTTTTCCGGTCATTTGAGCCGTTTGAAGCAGATCCTTGAGCAGGCAGATGGCCGCGCTTTGGTGCTGCTCGATGAAGCGGGAACCGGGACTGATCCGGCTGAGGGTGCTGCCTTGGTCATTGCCGCATTGGAGATGCTCCAGCAATCCGGTGCTCACACCATAATAACGACCCACCTCGGGCAGCTCAAGGCCTGGGCTGCTGAGTCTGAGGGGGTTGAGAACGCTGCAGTTGAGATTGATGCCGAAACGCTTCTGCCGCAGTATCGTCTGAATTACGGCATCCCTGGCGCCAGCAGTGCGATGGCGACTGCCAGCCGGCTCGGCCTGCCCGCGCAGTTGTTAAATCGTGCGCAACAACTTCTTGGTGAGCAACCGCAAGAGGGGAACGAACTCTTGCTGAGTCTCAATCGCCGGCAGCAGGAACTTGATGCGCTGCGGCAGCAGGTCGAGCTGGAACGCGAAGACGCCAGGCGTCTGTGGCAAATGCGCCGTGAGCAGCTGCAGAAGTTACAGGCACAGAAGGTCCAGATTCACGCACAGGCCGTACAGCAGGCCGATGGCCTGATCGCCGATACGACCCGTGAGCTGCGCAGTTTACGGCGCAAGGCAGGTGTTGTTCTCGACGCTGGAGCCAGGGGGCAGGTCGCACTTGCAGCCCAGGTCGAAGAGGTGCGTCAGAAGCTTGAGCCCTTCCGCGCTCAGGGCAGAGTCAAGCATAGCAGTCAGCTGCCGCTTGAAGTGGGTGAGCTTGTCCGGGTTCTCTCCCTCGGGATAACCGCCGAGGTGAAGCGAATTCAGGGGAAAGAGGCCGAGTTGCAGATCGCTGGTAAGCGGATGCGTCAGTCGTTGCTGCAGCTTGAAGCTTTTTCGCCGCGCCGTTTCGCTGAGTCTGGTGAAAAACGCGTCTCGCATTTCGGCAGACCCGCAGCGCCCCAGGCACAGTCGATGCGCTTGGTTCTGGTTGGCCAACGGGTCGAGTCGGCACTGCAAAACCTGGAACGTTTTGTCGATGATGCGTTGCTTGCCAGCCTGTCACAGATAGAGGTTGTGCATGGCAGTGGCACCGGTGCCTTGCGCAAGGCGGTCCGTGAGTATCTCGCTGGTCAGCGTTGCGTGAGCGCTTTTTATGCCGCAGCGGCGGAACATGGGGGAGAAAAAATAACCGTCGTCGAATTGGGTAGCTAATGACAGGGAGCATTCCGGACGACAAAATTCAGCAGATGCGTGACGGGTTCGATATCTTTGAGCTGGTTTCGCGTTACGTCCAGTTGAAACGCACGGGTGCGAACCATGTTGGACTTTGTCCTTTTCATGCAGAGAAGTCGCCCTCGTTCAGTGTGAACTCCGGCCGGCAAATTTTCAAATGCTTTGGTTGTGGTGTCGGTGGGGATGTCTTTGAGTTTTTGATGAAGATCGAAGGGCTCAGTTTCCCGGAGGCCGTACAACGTATCGCTGGCGAAATGGGGATCGATATCGCAGAGCGGAAGCTCTCTGCCGAAGAAGATCGTCGCCGCCAGGAGCGAGAGCAACTGCAGCGGGTCAATGCCATTGCCGCGGAGTTTTTCCATCGTCAGTTGCTTAACTCTGCTGAAGCGGAAGGCTGCCGGCAGTATTTGAACAAGCGTGGTTACGGGCGAACCAGTGCTGCCGAATATCAGCTTGGTTATGCCCCTGACCGTTGGGACGCTTTAAGTATTCACCTCAGTCAACAGGGAGTCGACCTGAACGAAGCGCGGACGCTCGGCTTGATCCGCGCGCGAGACAAAGGGGAGGGCGACTATGATCTGTTTCGCAGCAGGTTGATCTTTCCGATTCACGATTTGAGCGGTCGGATTGTCGCCTTCGGTGGCCGCATACTGGGAGATGGGCAGCCGAAATATATTAATTCGCCGGAATCGCCCATCTATCACAAGGGGCAGATCCTCTTTGGTCTCTATGGAGCGCGGCAGGCGATTCGGCAGGCTTCCGAGGTGATTCTGGTCGAAGGTTATTTCGATCAGTTGGCGTTGGCACGTGCTGGCGTGGGTAACTCGGTTGCTACCTGTGGCACGGCTTTGACGTCTGAGCATGCGCAGTTGATCCAGCGTTATGCCAAGCGCGTTCTGTTGTTGTTTGATAATGATAAGGCCGGGCGGAGCGCGACTTTTAAGTCGATGGACCTTCTTCTCCCCTCTGGCTTGGAGGCTGCGGTCGTTGAACTTGAGGCGGGCGAGGACCCGGATTCTTTTCTACAAAAACGTGGCAAGGAGGCGTTTGTCGAAAAGCAGATGTCGGCGCGTCCGGTTATTGAACTCTTTATGCAGGACCAGCTTGCCGCCGCATCGCCTGGCCCCTCTGGGGTGTCGCGTGCCGCTCAGCAGGTGTTGGAAAAGCTGCTGTTGCTGCCGAATCCGTTGGAGCTCGATCTCTCCCTCAAGGAGTTAGCGCGCCTTACGGAGATTGAAGTTGATCTTTTGCGTGCACAATTTGAGCAAACGAAGGGCCAGCAGCAGGAACGGAGTGCGCGAATGAAGAGGATAGCTGTTTCTGTAACGGGTGCTGGTTCTGAACCACAGCCCGTGCCAATGCAATCGGTTGCGCCTGTAGCTCAGAAGCAACAATCACAAGGGCTGTTGACTCCGGCGGATGCCACACTGCTCAAAATGATGATTTTTGAAACTGAAGTGCGGTTGCAAGTTTCAACTCAGGGGGTTGAGGCTTTCTTTTTTGAACCTCTCGTCTGCCAGTTGGCAGCAGAACTAGTGGCTCGGTTGCAGGATGTTGCTGCCGGGCAGGAGATGACAAGGCTGCAGCAGCAACCGGACTTTTTGGCAAAACTTCCACAGCCATTGACCTACGATCCGGATGAATATGCAGGCGCAGGTCAGAAAATGCTGGAATCATACCAACTGAAAACTGCCGATAGACGACGGCGGCAGCAAATGAAAAACAATAGTTGAGTTGACTGCCAGGTTATTTTTTCGGTCGAGAGTTTACTCCTTGGCAGAAAAAGTTAAACTAAGGTAATAGTTTGCTCTGAAAGATGTGCCCGCACAGTCGGACACTGGAGGAGAAGAGAAAAAATGGCAAAGAAAGCAAATCCTGAAGAAGTACAGCAACTCATCGAACTCGGAAAAGAGAAGGGTTTTCTGACTTATGACGAGGTCAATGACGTCCTGCCCTCAGACATGGTCTCTTCGGAGCAGCTTGACGACATCATGGCCATGTTCGGTGATATGGATATCGAGATTGTCGAATCTGAAGCCAAGGCCCCGGTCAAGGGCGACTCTGATGATGATGGTGACGAGGATGATGTCGAGCTAGAAGCAGGGACCCTCGGCAGAACAAGTGACCCTGTCCGGATGTATCTGCGTGAGATGGGGCAGGTTGCGCTCTTGACCCGTGAAGGTGAGGTTGTTATCGCCAAGCGGATTGAAGATGGCGAGAACCAGGTGACCAAAGTGGTGATGCGTACTCCTGTTGCTTTCCACGAAGTCATGGCTTTGATGAGTCGCCTTGAACGAGGGACCATCGGTGTTTCCGAGATTACGCGTGAGTACGATGAGGAAGAGGGCGACGCAGCAGAAGGGAAGCAGCGCGCGCGTCTCCTCGCGATGATCGAGGTCTTGCGTCCGATTGAAGCTCGTCTTCTGGAACTCCAGGAAGAGTTGGCTGCTGAACCACCAGCGCGGACACGGACCAAGCTGGAAAAAGAGCGCGGCAAGTTGTTTGAGGAGATGACGAAGCATTTGCATCTCATTCGACTCAAAGATTTTCAGGTGGCCAAAATCGTCGACCGGCTTAAGGATATGGGACAGCAGGTCAAGAAGGGGCATCTTGAAATTGCCGCTTGTGAGCAGGAACTGGACCGCCCTTACGTAGAACTTCGCAGCCTGTTACGCAAGATGCGTAAGAGCGAAGAAGACGCCTGTGCAGTGGCCGAAGAGTTGAGTGTTTCGGGCGACACCCTGCTGACGGTTGAGAAGCGGCTGAAGGCCGCTAAGCGCAAATTCAAAAAAGTCAAAGATGAGTCGGGTTTCGAGCCAGAAGAGTTGGTTGAATACCTCAAAGAGGTTCATAAGGGTGAATGGCTGGCTAAAAAAGCCAAGTCAGAGCTGGTCGAAGCCAACTTGCGTCTGGTCGTTTCGATCGCTAAAAAGTACACCAATCGTGGCCTGCAATTTCTCGATCTGATTCAAGAAGGGAATATCGGCCTGATGAAGGCGGTTGATAAGTTTGAGTATCAGCGCGGCTACAAGTTCTCTACCTATGCAACCTGGTGGATCAGGCAGGCGATTACTCGTGCGATTGCTGACCAGGCTCGAACGATTCGGATTCCTGTTCATATGATCGAGACGATCAATAAGCTGATTCGCACCACTCGTCAACTGGTTCAGGAATTGGGCCGTGAGCCGATTCCAGAAGAGATCGCTGAACGGATGGACTTGCCGCTCGAAAAAGTACGTCGGGTGCTAAAAATTGCCAAGGAACCGATCAGTCTTGAAACCCCAATTGGTGAGGAAGAGGATTCTTCGCTTGGAGATTTCATTGAGGATAAGGGGGTTGTCTCGCCGCTTGAAGCAGTCATCAAGGGGAACCTTTCAGATCAAACTTCACGAGTCTTGGCTTCCTTGACCCCGCGCGAAGAGAAAGTCTTGCGCATGCGTTTCGGCATCGGCGAAAAATCGGACCATACCCTTGAAGAAGTTGGTCAGGATTTCAACGTTACCCGGGAACGTATTCGTCAGATCGAAGCTAAGGCGTTACGCAAGCTGCGTCATCCGAGTCGCGCCAAGCGTTTGAAAGGTTTTGTCCAGACGGACTCTAATAGCTGAGATTAATTGGCAAAAAATCTTGACAGTCAGGTACTCTATTGCCTAGTATTTGCTCTTGTCGTTTTTGCGGGCCTATAGCTCAGTTGGTTAGAGCCGCCGGCTCATAACCGGCTGGTCCCAGGTTCGAGTCCTGGTGGGCCCACCAGTTTTCCCCGCGGCCGTCGGGTCGTTACTCAATACAGGTGAAAACAGCTTGAAAAAAAAATTGACAAGAGTGTGGCTACGAACCCCAAGCGGGACTGCAGGCCACCAAGCAAGTGCGGCGCAGGTCGTTGAGGGGGAAAACCAGATTTAACCAAGAAGAGTGCATCGGGAAACCGGTGCACTCTTTCTTTTTGGTCAAGAGATATGAGATGACAAAGCGGAAAACTGTGCGGATTCAGGATGTTGGCGGCTTGATCAATAACTTGTACCCTCAGTCCTTAGCTGAAGACTGGGATAATGTCGGGCTGCAATTGGGGGATTCTTCGGCCAGTGTCGAACGGATACTCGTCTGTCTTGATGTTGATGAACAGGTGATTGCGCGTGCTGAAGAGGTCGGCGCCCAACTTGTGATTTCTCATCACCCCCTGATCTATCGGCCGCTAAAAAAGATTACTCCGTCAGATGAAGCTGGACGCGCAATTTTTCGTGCTATGCGTCAGGGAATTGCCGTAATCAGCGCCCACACCAATCTTGATCGGGCAAAAAATGGTTTAAACGATTGGTTGGCTGCGCAGCTTGGATTGCAAAAAACGACTCCTTTGGAACAAGCGGTTGCTGACTTGATTAAGTTGGTGGTTTTCGTCCCTTTCGGGCATGAAGAGGTGGTCAGAGATGCACTGTTCAGCGCGGGGGCCGGTGAGATCGGTGATTATGATCGTGTTTCGTTTCAGAGTCCCGGGCGTGGTGGATTTCGTTGTGGGGCAGAAACAACCCCTTTTATTGGCAATCCTGGCGAAGATGAGGTCGTTGAAGAGCTCAGGCTTGAAGTCGTATTGCCCAAGGCGCTGACAGCCAAGGTTGTTCATAAGTTGCTTAAGGCCCACCCCTACGAAGAGGTGGCGTTCGATCTCTATCCCCTGGTTAACCAGCGGACTGATGTCGGCTTGGGCCGCATCGGTTGGCTTGCAGCACCGCTGGATTTGGCTGAATTCCTTGCTCAGATCAAGAATAACCTTAGTTTGAAGCATCTGCGGATCGCCGGCCAGTGCAAGGGTGCAATTCACAAGGTCGCTGTCTGTGGCGGTAGTGGCGCTTCGATGATTTCAGCTGCTCTGAGACAGGGGGCCGATTGCCTGGTGACAGGTGATGTGAAATATCATGACGCGCAGCGGGCAAGATTTGAAAATTTACTCTTGATCGATGCTGGGCATTTCGGTACTGAAATACTGATGGTGCAGCAGATGAGCGAACAGCTTAGACGAGTTGCTACTGAACGGCAGTGGCCGCTCGAAATTATAGAAATGACCGGTGAGGAGGATCCATTCAGGTGGATCTAAACGCCGAAAGACGTAATGTTTGCAACAGACGGAGGAAAATGTGCACGAAAAGATGAACCTTCTTAGAGAGCTGCAGGAAGTCGACCAGGAATTAGCTGAACTGGCAACTGTACGCGCCAAGCATGAGAGCGAACTTCAGGATCTATCTGCTGAGCAAGACCGGGTTCAAGGGATGGTTGATGAGCTGACTAGCCAGCTGGATGAATTACAAAAAGAAGAGGCTCAGTTGCAGCAGGAGATGCTCGCTGAAAAGGATCAGATCGCCAAGGTTGAAGGCCGACTGCCCGAGATTCAAACCCAGAAAGAATACGTCGCAGTTCTTAAAGAGATCGATATGGCCAAGAAGGCGAGTCTCGACACTCAAGTGAAAATTTCTGAGAAAGAGACGGTCCTCGCTGAACTCATGGCGGACCTTGAAGAAAAACAGACTGAGCTCGATGCTATCTCAGGCAAGAGTGCAGCGCGTCAGGCTGAGGTTGCTAAGATTCTCACTGAAAGCGACGAGACCTATGCGACCCGCCAAGCGACTCGTGACAGTTTGGCTAAGGATTTGCCAAATTCGCTGCTGAGCAAGTATCAGCGGATCTTCTCCCGTCGCGGTGGCCTGGCTGTTGCTCGCGTCGTTGACGGTGCTTGTCTCGGCTGTAACATGCAACTGCCACCTCAGCAATATAACCGACTGCACCGTGGCACTGAACTACAGAGTTGCCCGCACTGCAATCGTTTGCTCTATATGGATCGCGCGTAGACCGTTCGTTTGGTTCAGGTGGTTGGAGAAGAACAGACGATCGCCGGTCTGCCTTTATGGCCGACGGGAGGAAAGTCCGGGCTCCGCAGGACAGGATGGTCCCTAACGGGGACCGGGGGCAACCCTAGGGCTAGTGCCACAGAGAGAAGACCGCCACGCGCAGTTTTCTGTGGGTGGTAAGGGTGAAAGGGTGAGGTAAGAGCTCACCGGCTCCGGCGGCGACGTCGGGGGCCAGGTAAACCCCATCCGGAGCAAGACCAAATAGGGGGACGCTTGAGGGCGGTCCGTCCGAAGTTCCCGGGTTGGTTGCTTGAGGTCGTCGGCAACGGCGACCCTAGATGAATGATCGTTGCTCTGTTGCAGGTAACTGCGACAGAGAACAAAACCCGGCTTACGGTCTTCTTCGACCACTTTTTTGGCAGTATCACAACTTTTGTGGTACTGCCTTCTTTTTCAGGATGGGGTTAATGTCGCAGCCGCGCGGGCTGCGTAATGCTGGCAGAACAACGACATCAGTTTTCTGTGTGATAGAATTGAGCAGCAACCTCAGTCGCAGGAGATTGAATCTTTCTCTTTTCTCGAGTCTGAACCGCGCAGCCTCTATCATGAACTCGCCGAATGTTACGCAGGCGGGAACATGACTGGTTTGCTGCTGTCAACCCGTGCCTGTAGGGACTTCCTGCCGCGGATTGACAAAACTTGGCCCCTCTTCTAAAGCGGAGTAATTGATGGACTTGCATTTTGACCGCAGCAATGGCGAGATCGATCGCCTGATCGATGAACTGATGGCCCGCGTCGGGGTTCACCACGCTGAAATGATCCGTCAGATGATCCTTGGTGCTTTGAAGTCTGGGCAGGAGAATGATTATTTAGCTGACCAGAAACTGATGCGGACCACCATGAAGGAGATGCGTTTCACCAATAAGGTCTTTGCGCCCTATCGGCACCGGCGCAAGGTCAGTATTTTCGGTAGTGCTCGAACTGCACCCGAGGAGCCGATTTATCAGAAGTGTGTCGAGTTTTCGCGCATACTCGCTGAGCGGGGCTATATGGTAATCACCGGTGGTGGGCCAGGGATTATGCTGGCCGGTAATCAGGGCGCCGGAGCCGAAAATTCCTTTGCAGTCAATATTGACCTTCCCTTCGAGCAGGACATGAACCCGGTGATGAAGGGGAGCGACAAGGTGATCAACTACAAGTATTTCTTTAACCGCAAGGTGGCTTTTTTAAAAGAGGCTGATGCTGTTGTCCTCTTTCCAGGTGGCTTCGGTACTCTGGATGAGGGGATGGAGATCATGACCCTGATCCAGACCGGTAAAAATCCTCCGATTCCGCTGGTGATGATTGACGATGATCAGGGTGGGTACTGGGATAAATTTTTGGAATTCGTTCGTGACCCACTGCTCAAGCGTGGCCTGATCAGTGGTGAGGACTTCAGCCTCTTTACGATCACCAGCGATCCCGTTGAAGCTGTCGACCTGATCGAAAACTTTTATCGCAATTACCACAGCATGCGATTTGTGAGGGATAAATTGGTCATCCGCCTCAACCACCCACTTGACCCCGAGCATCTACAGGTGCTGCGTGATGAATTTAGCGAAATTATCACCCCCGGCGGCAGCCTGGAGTTGACCAGCGCCCTGCCGGAAGAGGTTGATCAGCCCGATCTGGATCAACTGCCACGCCTGACCATGGAGTTTAACCGGCGCAGCTATGGTTTGCTTAAGGCGTTCATTCGTCGGATCAACTCTTTTTGACTATGGATAGTCTCCCGATCAGCCCCTTGCGGGTCCCCTTGAATAAATGTGATCTGTTGCAGATGCTTGCCATGCTGCGCCTGAGTTGGAAGCTTCAGGGGCTTTCCGCATATCAGCAGTTGGTTGCCAGCGAAGTTCCAGAGTCCGCTCGTTTCATCTCTGCCAACGCTGGGGTCATGATGGGTTACGATTTTCACCTGACGGATGATGGTCCCCGCTTGATCGAAATCAATACGAACGCTGGTGGGGCGGCTCTGGCCTTACGAGCCTGCCATGATGAACCACGATTGACTTCATCATTAGCGCGGCGCTTAAACATGATGTTTATCCGAGAATGGCAGGATTTCTGCGGAGAGTACAGGCCTTTGCGCAGTCTAGTTATTCTGGATGATAACCCGCAGAAACAGCCGCTATTCCCCGAGATGAAGTGTTTTGTCGGCTGGCTCGCCGCTTTCGGTATAGAAGCGCATATTGCTGACCCCTCGGAACTTGTAGCAGATGAACGAGGTGTGAGCTTTAAAGGCAAGCCGGTCGATATGGTCTACAACCGCCATTGCGATTTTTATCTGGAAGATGCGGCTATGGCCGGGATTCGCAAAGCTTACCTGGCTGGAGCGCTTTGTTTGAGCCCGAATCCTTTCGTGTATGGTCATTTGGCTGATAAACGACGGTTAGTGTTCTGGGGTAATGCCGAGAAAATGACCGAACTGGGGTTGGACAAAGCAGAGGTTCAGTTGCTGCAGAAGATTGTCCCGCGTAGCCGGTTGCTGGCCGATCTAGACGACGAGCAGCTCTGGTCTGAGCGCAAGACATTGGTGCTCAAGCCGGTCGCGCGTTATGGCAGCAAAGGGGTGCTGCTCGGCAAGGGGATGTCGCGCAAGCGTTTTGCCGAGCTCGATCCGTCACAGACCCTGGTGCAGGACCTTGTCCCGCCATCTCAAATTACCGATGCCGAGGGGAACTCATTCAAAGTCGATCTTCGCCTCTATGCCTGGCGGGATCGTTCGCTCGGGATTGCCGCACGACTCTATCAGGGCCAGGTTACCAATCTACAGACTGTTGGTGGAGGTTTTGCTGCGGTCAGGCTTGTTTGATCTTCTCAACCCTTTTGTTTCTCCTGAATCTCCGCCTTACGAATATCGATTCGATTGTCATAAAAGGTACTTCCGCCACCCAGGTCTGTCAGCCGCTGTGAGGTCAGGCTGTTGACCGTTCGATTTCCCGGCGCGAATTCTATCCACCAGACCCCTTCAGCGATTGCCAGTCCAGCAGGGATAACAGCGGCGATCTCCAGATAAAAATCGACGTTACCCAGATCATTAAATGCTGTCACCAGCTGTCCTTGGCATAGCTCCCGCTTCAATGCCTCATCAGGGTGGATTTTGATTCGCATCCCCTTGTCGCGCAATTCATCGCGCTCAAAAAAAGTTGAATTCAAAGTATTCAGAGCAGGGGCCGTGACCAGCTGCAGCGGGTATCCGCACCGGACAGGCGACTGGTAACAGAGGAGTTGTTGGTCGAGCAAAGGATTTAATATTTCGATCCGGCCTGAAGGGGTCGCGTAGCCATCGGCCTCCGGAGGTGTCAGTTCGATCGGCTGTCCCTTAGCGAAGGCTGGCATGTCCGCATTGTTCCACCAGCTGTTGGGGGAACTGAGCAATTCATCGATCAACTCGTCAGCACTTTTACGGAAATGTGATTCAGTATAGCCCATCGCCTCGGCCAGCAAGTTGAAGACTTCGAGGTTCGATTTACTCTGGCCGACGGCAGGAATAGCCGGGAAGGCCTGCTGAACAGTATAGGATCCATAAGAGCGGTAGACGTCTCTGGTCTCGAGTGAGCTGGTGGCCGGTAACAGGATGTCGGCATAACGCGCACTGTCGGTCATGAAACGTTCATGCACCACGGTGAACAGATCTTTGCGCGCCAAGCCTTCAAGGACAGAATTTTGATCTGGATTCACCGCCGCCGGGTTGGAGTGATAGATGTACAAGCTCTTTACCGGGGGATCGTTCTGTTGAGTCAGGATCTCACCCAGCAAATTCATGTTGAGAGTCCGTGGAGTTTTATGCAGCAGATCTTTGCGTTCTATCAGATCCATATCAAAAGCGGCACCGGTGCTGGTGCCGACAAAGCAGCCTCCTCCTGGCTTTTGCCAGGCACCGACCAATGCCACAAGAGCGACAATGTTGCGCACCGACATGGCGCCATTGGTATAGCGCGACACACCACCACCAATGCTGATAAAGGGGGCGTCAGCCTGGCCGAACTCGTGGGCCATCCGCACAATCTGTTGTTCGGGCAAGCCGGTGATGCGACTGACAGATTTCGGGCTGAAATCGGGAAGAATTTGCTCTTTGAGTTCGGTGAAGCCTAGAACCTGAGTCTCAATAAAGGAGAGGTCACAGAGCCCGTCACGCACCAGAACATGCATCAGACCTAAAGCCAGAGCGCTATCGGTCCCCGGGCGGACCAGAATGGTGTCATCTGCTATTCCAGCCGTCTGGTTGGGGTAGAGGTCGATCATCCACACCCTGGCTCCGTTCTTCTTGGCCTGCTTAACCCTGTGCAGGAAATGGACGTTCGTCGCCGCAGCATTGCTGCTCCAGAGGATAATCAGGTCACTCTGCAGGGCCT
>Ga0316202_10002244_pt1 | contig 12986 bp, 13 predicted proteins | sample 3monrhotite_MG_FD_204934 | JGI IMG/M metagenome (GOLD analysis project Ga0316202, IMG submission 204934) | Microbial mat bacterial communities from mineral coupon in-situ incubated in ocean water Damariscotta River, Maine, United States -... | ecosystem: Environmental > Aquatic > Marine >... | reverse complement strand
AGCTGTCTGAACGACTCTCTCAAAAACGTCACTTGGCGGAAAGCTATGCGCAAGCCTTCAACGAGTTGAGTGATGTGCAACTGCAAACAGAGCCCGCCAACTGCCAAAGCAATTACTGGCTTAACCTACTGTTGCTGCCCGATGACAAAGCGCGTGATCATCTGTTAAATGCAGCCCATGCCGAAAATATTTTACTGCGGCCTTTTTGGAACCCGTTGCATCAGCAACCCATGTTCGTTAACGCGCCCCGCATGTCGCTGCCACAGACCGAGTCTTTGTTTGCACGCGGTGTATGTCTGCCTAGCTCGGCTATACTCGCAGGCAGGCAATCATGAAGCGTCGTATCTGTGTCGTCACTGGTAGTCGCGCTGAATACGGTCTGTTGTATTGGACGCTGCGGGAAATCATCGATGAACCAGCATTGGAACTACAATTAGCCGTTACAGGTACACATTTATCGCCCGCCTTCGGCCTGACGGTGCAACAAATTGAAGCCGACGGATTCAACATCGCCACCAAAGTTGATATGGCACTCGATGATGACAGTGAAATCGCCATCGGCCACGCCCTAAGTCGGGCAATCAATGGTTTTACCAATGCCTTTCATCGCTTGAAACCCGATTTGCTACTGGTATTGGGCGACCGCTACGAAATCCTCGCTGCCGCCCAGGCTGCCATGCTGCAACGCATCCCCATTGCCCACATTCACGGTGGCGAAAGTACCGAGGGGCTTATTGACGAAGCGGTGCGCCATGCAGTCACCAAGATGTCACACATTCACTGCGTCGCAGCTGAAGCCTACGCCTATCGCGTGATACAAATGGGCGAGCAACCACACACCGTACACATAGTAGGCGCTACCGGTTTTGATCAACTCGAACGTATTGAACTATTCGATCGTGCAGCTCTGGAAAAATCCATCAATTTCCAGTTGGGTAAACAAAATTTTCTGATTACCCTGCACCCGGAAACACTCAGTGAAACCGATGCCGAACAGCAAGTGACACCACTACTGAAAGCATTGGCCGCATTTCCCGATGCTCATGTGATTATCACTGGCGCAAATGCCGATCCCGACGGACGCGCGATTTCCAAATTACTCAAACAATATGCCACCGACAACCCGACGCATTGTTGCTATCACGAGTCCCTCGGCCAACAACGTTATCTGAGTCTGTTGCATCAAGTGGACGTCGTCATCGGTAATTCTTCCAGCGGCATTATCGAAGCGCCTGCAATGGGCAAACCCGTTGTCAATATCGGTGATCGTCAACGCAGCCGACTGCGTGCCCCCGCCATTATTGATTGTGTTGCACAGACCAGCGCCATTCGCGATGCCATCAGGCAAGCGTTAACGCCAGAACACCAACAATTAGCCGCTGACAAAAATACTCCCTACGGCACATCCGGCGCCGCTGCACGTATTGTGAAAATTTTGCGCGATACGCCATTGAACAACATTCTGCAAAAACGTTTTTACGATCTGCCGCGTGTTGAAAAAAAGACAGGTGATGCATCATGAAAATCGCCTTTATCGGTTGTGTAAAATTCAGCGCCGCCTTGTTGGAAGTACTGCTCGATCATCCAGATGCCGAACTGGTAGGACTGGTGACCTGTCGCGAATCCAGCATCAACGCAGATTTTTATGATCTCCGCCCACTGGTACAACAAGTCGATTGCCCTGTTTTCGAATTCAAGTTCACCGACGACAATCAAACAGCAATGACCACCTGGTTACGCAAATGCCAGCCAGAAGTCATCTATTGCTTTGGCTGGTCCCGGCTGTTGCCACCTGAAATACTGGCTATCCCACCACTGGGTGTAGTGGGTTATCATCCAGCGGCACTGCCACAAAATCGCGGCCGCCACCCCATTATCTGGGCGCTAGCATTAGGGCTGAAACACACCGCTTCCACTTTTTTTTTCATGGATGAAGCAGCCGATTCGGGTGACATTCTCGATCAGATACCCGTGACCATCGAACCAAATGACAACGCAGGCAACCTATATCACAAGCTCATCAACGTCGCTCAACCGCAATTAAAAACACTGACCACTGGGCTGGCCACCGGCAATATTCAACGCACTCCGCAAGATCATTCAAACGCTAACTACTGGCGCAAACGCAGTGTTGCGGATGGGTGTATCGACTGGCGCATGTCAGCCCAAAGTATTCACAATCTGATTCGCGCCCTCGCCCCTCCCTATCCGGGCGCACATCATGAACAAGGTGAGCAGGAAATAAAAATCTGGCGCGCTCGCCCTGTGGCCACCAGCAATACCAACTGGGAACCCGGCAAGGTATTGTCAGTTAACCATCATCACATCACCATCAAGTGTGGCGAAGGTGCCATCGAACTTTTGGAGCACGACTTTCAAACGCTGCCACGGGAGGGCAGATATTTATGACCATCAAAAAAAACAAAACAAACAGCGTACTGGTCGTCGCCCCTCACCCAGATGATGAAACGCTGGGCTGTGGCGGCACACTGTTACGACTGGCCGAGCAAGGTACTCGCCTTGGCTGGTTAATTGTTACCGGAATGACTGATAACTACAGCGATGCGCAGCGGCAAAAGCGCACCGACACAATCGCCAAAGTCACAACAGCTTATGCTTTCGAACAGACATATTCGCTGGATCTACCCACCGCCGCGCTCGACACCTTACCCATGAGCAAGGTGATTGACGCCATCAGCACTGCCTTCAATGACTTCCAGCCTGACGAATTACTACTGCCTCACCGTGGCGATGTGCATAGCGATCACCGCGTAGTATTCGATGCCTGCACCGCTTGCAGTAAATGGTTCCGATACCCTTTTATCAAACGGATAATGAGTTACGAAACGCTGTCCGAAACCGACTTTGCCTTACCCGGCAGCAACCACTTCCAGCCCAACGTATTTTTTGACATCAGTCAACATCTGCAACATAAGCTGGAAATCATGGCGTTGTACCAGGACGAGTGCGGTGAATTTCCCTTCCCGCGCAGTACTGAGGGACTCACCGCCCAAGCCCAGCTGCGTGGCAGTCAATCTGGCTATCAGGCTGCTGAAGCCTTCATGCTGTTACGAGAACGCAATGACTAAGGTTTATGTCATCGCCGAAGCAGGAGTCAACCATAATGGTGATCTCGAACGCGCACTTAAAATGGTGGATGCGGCAGCAACAGCCGGGGCCGATGCCGTAAAATTTCAAACCTTCCTACCCAAAGCACTGGCCAGTCGCCATGCACCACAGGCCGAATACCAAATTCGTCACGAAAGCAACGTTCGTAACAAGCCTGGAGCCCAACTGGCCATGTTGGAAAGACTGGCTCTGTCTTTCGATGACCACCCTGCCCTGATAACCCGTTGTCAACAACGCAACATCGAATTCCTCTCTTCGCCTTTCGATACTGAGAGTGTCCACTTTTTGTTAGAACATTTAAAATTACCACGACTCAAGTTGGGCTCCGGTGAACTGACCAATGGCCCATTACTGTTACAGATTGCCCATGCCAAACGCTCACTGATTCTCTCCACCGGCATGGCCACTTTGGCTGAAATACGGGAAGCCCTGGGTGTACTTGCCTTTGGTTTTATGAATGATGGAACCGTTCCATCCCGTACCGCCTTTCACAATGCCTTTTGTAACCCGCAAGGACAGACTTTACTGAAAAAATACATCACACTGTTACACTGCACTACCGAATACCCCTGCCCTCCAGATCAGGTCAATCTGCGTGCCATGGATACGTTGACTGAATCGTTTAATTTGCCGACCGGCTATTCCGATCACACTCTGGGCATTCATGTATCACTGGCCGCCGTCGCGCGCGGCGCATTGATCATTGAGAAACACTTCACTCTGGATCGTCAACTGCCAGGACCAGACCATTCCGCCTCGCTGGAGCCTGATGAACTTAAAACAATGATTGCTGGTATCCGTGATCTATCACTCGCCTTGGGCTCAGCGGATAAATCACCCGCTCCTGCAGAACAAAACAACATACTGATGGTCCGCAAAAGTTTGATCGCCGCTAAAGCCATTCAACGCGGCGACACATTCACCGCAGACAATATCACCATCAAACGGCCCGGCAACGGCCGTTCGCCAATGGACTATTGGGAGATTCTCGGACAAACAGCACGACAAAATTATGACGCTGACGAGGTTATCCATGAATAAACCGCTGATTCTACTGGGTGGCGGCGGACACGCTGCGGTATTGGCAGAGATTCTAAAGCTTCTGCAATTCACTATTCTGGGATTCAGTGACATACGGACAGCAGATGCCAATACGCTGTTAACCGAATTGAACTTCCTGGGTAATGATGCCGCCGTACTGGCCTCCCATAATCCTGATGATGTCAATCTCATCAACGGGCTCGGATCAACTAGTGAGATCAAACGACGCGCCGTGCTATTCAAACACTTCGCCGCTGAACAATACGGTTTTACTGACGTTATTCACCCTTCGGCCATCCTCAGCCCTTCGATATCTTACCGCCAAGGACTGCAAGCTCTTGCCGGTGCCATCATCAATACCGACGTAAACTTAGGTAGCAATGTGCTCATTAACAGTCGGGCCGTGGTGGAACACCATTGCGACATCGGTGATCACAGTCACATTGCCAGCGGAGCAGTCGTTTGTGGCGATTGCCGTATCGGCCAATCAGTTCATGTAGGTGCAGGCGCAGTGATCAATCAAGGTATCAACATTGGTAATGGCGCGATTATTGCTTCAGGTGCAGTAGTCATTGCCGATGTGCCCGCCAACACTCTGGTAGCGGGAGTACCGGCACAGCCCAAAACTTAAGGTCAGAGTTCTAAACCAGGAGCGGCTATGGATAATTTATTGAAAGGTAATTTCAGTACCGAAAAAGCGGTAGTCGATACTGACAGCAACGAAGAAAGTCTGGAGCAACGTTTCGAAAAAGAAGCGTTAAAAAAACTCGGCGGCAGCATCGCCTTTGTCGCCAAACAGGAAGTACTGTGGAACGACGAAGACAAATCAAAGGATGATTGATGAGCGCACAAAACGTGGATGACATTGTAAAAACTCCAGCCTTTCCTTCGCTGGGTATGCAACTGGTGGCGCAGATGAGCAATATCACCCGCGACCGCATTCAGGATTTGGCTCTGGAAAATGCCCACAACAATCTTGCAGCGATTCTCAACGGACAAAGCCTGAAAGCACTGCGCGACATCAAAGCAGGTGAAGGTGATAAAGCCATTGTGATCGCGGCAGGACCAAGCCTAAAACGTAAAAAAGTTGCCGAGCAACTACTGGCCGCCAACTATGATGGCGCTATTATCGCCACCGAAAGCTCCATGCTCTATTGCCTTCGCCAAGGCATCATCCCCGATTTGGTGGTGACTGTTGATCCACATCCGACACGCATCGTTCGCTGGTTTGGAGATCCCGATTTAAGCGAAGCCGACTTAAAAAACGATGACTATTTTGAACGCCAAGACCTCGACACCAGTTTTTCTGAAGCACTACGTACCAACGATGAAATTCTCGAATTGCTGAACAAGTACGGTCAGCAGATGCGTATCGCAGTGTCATCGTCTTCCGCTAACACCGTTGTTACCCGCGCACATCAAGCAGGCATGCAAGTGTATTGGTGGAACCCGATGTACGATGACCCCGATCAGCCAAACAGTGTTACCCGCACTCTGTTAATGAAAAATGGTCTCCCTTGCGTTAACGCCGGTGGCAATGTCGGTTCTGCCGCATGGATGATGGCCAATGCAGTGTGGGGAAAACAACGTATTGCCATCACGGGTATGGACCTGGGTTATTACGCCGAAACGCCTTATAAAAATACGCAATATTATCACGAGGCACTTTCACTGGTGGGCGAAGAACGCTTGGATGAAATATACATGCACATCCACAATCCTCATTTAGACCAATGGTTTTACACTGACCCGGCATACATGTGGTATCGCGAATGTTTTTTACAAATGGCCGCTCATGCAAGTTGCCAAACTTTTAATTGCACCGAAGGCGGCATTTTGTTTGGCGATAATATTCATTTCACAAATCTGTCTGACTTTCTGACAGCATAATTCATGCGCCATCAGTCACAGGTAAAATACTATGGCTAAAATACTTTTTATCAATCCCGTAGTACGCGAAGAAGATGATCCACGACATGTACCTTACGGTATCGCACTATTGGCGGCCATCGCCATACGTGAGGGACATCAGGTGCAGGTCTATGATGAAAATGCCTGGCGCAAAGGCGCCAAAATACTGAAACAGGTATTCGATGCTGATCATTGGGATGTTATTGCCCTTGGTGGCATCACCACTGCCTACGGTTCCATCAAAAATATTGTCAAAAAAGCGCGAGCTGCGTGCCCCCATGCACTAATTTTACTGGGCGGCGGCGTATTAACCTCTCTGCCACGAGAGATGATGAATTTCCTGCCAGAGGTAGATGTGGGCGTTATCGGTGAAGGATTTATCACCCTCCCCGAAATATTGCAAAAAGTGGATGAGCGAAAAGACGACTGGCAAAATGTTGACGGTACTATTTCACGTTCACGCACAAAAAATGATGATTTGATCATTTCTTCACAACGCGCTCTGCTGGAAAACCTCGACAGCCTGCCCTACCCCGCCTGGGATTTATTCCCACTGGAAGAAGTGTATTTCCCAAACAGCCAAGTATTGTTTTCCGAAGAAGGCATGCTAGCACAGAGACGACTGGACATTAATGCCAGCTACGGTTGTTCACTGGTCTGTCGTTACTGCTACCACCTGGGAATTGCCGGTGACATGAAATATGAGACAGATCTTAACAATGATTTACAGGTCTCATTTGATGAACCCGGAAACTATAGTCGTACCATCCGTTATCACAGCCCGGAATATATTGTAGGCCTGGTAAAACATGCTTATGAGAAATATAACATTGACTTCATTGGTTTCCTCGATGAAAACCTCATGACGATGGATCAGTATTCCAAGCGTACCTGGCTCAGTGAAATCTGTCGTTTGTGGAAAGAGAACGGTCTACAACCGACCTGTATTCAGGATAACGTTGAACATGATGAACACTGTAAAGGCATTCACTGGTCCGGTACCAGTCATGCCACATTATGCAACCCGGAAACATTAAAAGTCATGCGCGAAGCTGGTTGCTCGCATCTGGTTTACGGTTACGAATCTTTTTCGCCCCATGTGATGAAAACCATTGGCAAAGGCGCAACACCCAAAACCAACATGCGTAGCTTCTTCTGGACCCTGGAATCAGGCATCCGCCCTATCCCCAATCAAATTATCGGCTTTCCTAATGAAGACTTCCAGGCTATTTATGAAAATATGGCGGCATGGAAAAAGCTTGGCATTGTCGTAAAACCTTTTTTCGCTACTCCTTATCCTGGCTCGGAATGGTTCACAGTGTATCGCCACTGGATTGTGGAACAATATGACAATGATCTGGAAAAATACCTTTTAGATCTTGGTGATGCAACACGTATTACCGCCGTGATATCGCATAATTTTAATGCTGTCGAGTTACTCGGACTGCGTGAACTGATGATGAATTTCGATTACAAACGCATCAATGAATACGAACAATACTGGCGTAAAAACCACAACATTCAAGATGGCCAGCCATCAACCATTTTTAAAAAACCCACTAACAGTATCATCGGAAAATCTATCAACATTAAACTAGCTAATGGTACGTAAGCGTTATGCTAAATCACATGAATGCCAGTCAACTACTCATCGTTATCCCTGCCCGTGGTGGCTCAAAAGGTTTACCCGGAAAAAACACTAAAACTCTGGGAGATTATCCAGTACTACAATGGACCAGCGATGCTATTGCCCTTTCGGGTCTGGTCAATTACCGATGCATATTGAGCACCGATAACCAAGAAATAGCCACTATTGGAAAAAGCATTGGACTAGATGTCCCATTTATCCGTCCTTCTGAGCTGGCCACTGACACAGCCACAGCCATTGATGTCGTCGAGCATGCCCTAAACTGGCTCGATCGAGAACAGGATTTTCAGGCAAAGTATCTAATGTTATTACAACCCACTTCACCCTTTCGGTCACCACAGATTATTCACGAAGCTTTTTCCCTGTTATCAAGGCCGGAGACAGAAAACGACACTGATGCCATTGTCGGTGTTAAACCGATATATCGTTCTCTGGGGACACTATTTTACGCCGACGAAAAAAACAGCCTGTCACCACTTGAACAACAGGCTAAGCTCACAACCCGTCGCCAGGATGTACGCGCACTTTACACACCCAATGGTGCCATGTATGCCATCAAGAGTGACACATTAAAAACACAAAAAACACTTTTCCCCAAAAACAGCAAAGCAATACTCATGGACCAAATACAAAGCCATGACATAGACGAACCCATGGATTGGATGATGGCAACCGCATATGTCAATGCAAAACTGAGTTGGCGCTCCAACGAACGGGAAGTCATCAAATAAATCATGCCAAATACTAACGCACACATTAATGATTGGAAAAAGGCTGCCATCAAAGTAACCGACAATATGAAAGAAGGTTTAATGGCGATATCTGATGGCAACATGCAAATCGCCCTGGTGGTTGATGACGACTGCCATCTGCGAGGCACCATAACCGATGGTGATATCCGCCGTGCGCTGCTTCGTGGTGATGGACTTGACACCACGGTGAGTGCTTTAATGAATGACAATCCAATTACCGGCTTGCTCGATGAAGAAGCCTCACAGTGGCAACGCACCATGCAACGGCACACCCTGCGACACTTGCCATTACTTGATGCCAATGGCTGCGTCGTCGGGCTGGCACGCTTTGAGCCACCCAAAGAACCTGTACGCGATAATCCCGTCGTATTAATGGCGGGTGGACTCGGCACACGCCTACACCCGCTCACCCAATCACAACCAAAACCACTATTAGAGGTTGGATCAAAACCTATTTTAGAAACGATTATTGAGAATTTTGCTGATCATGGTTTCCACAACATCTATCTCTGTATTAACTACAAAGGTGAAATGATCAAAAAATACTTTGGAGACGGCAGTCGCTGGAACGTTAACATTGAATATATTGAAGAACACAAGCGCATGGGTACCGCCGGTGCATTAAGTTTACTGCCGAAAAAACCTGATATACCTTTTTTTGTAATGAACAGTGACTTGCTGACCAAAGTCGATTTTGTGCGTTTATTGCGTTTCCACCAAAAACAATCAGGCAGTGCCACTTTGTGTACCCGTGAATACACGCATCAAATCCCTTATGGCGTTATCAACCTTGAAGGCCACAAAGTGGTTGATATGGTGGAAAAACCCACTCATCGTTTCAGCGTTAATGCTGGCATCTATATGCTGGAACCGCATACGCTGGATGAGATCCCTACTGATTGTTTTTATGATATGCCCAGCTTGATTAACACTTTATTGGAAAATAAAAAGTCTGTCAGCAGCTTCCCCATTCATGAATATTGGATCGATATCGGTCATATACAAGAGTTCAAGCAAGCTGGGGAAGATTATGGGGAACAATTCGTCAACGAATAATGCCCGGAAAAACCATAAATACGATAGGTCTATCGTATAAAGTGGGTTAGAATTCTCGACTGGAACACACTAACGTATCGAGGATAACTGCCATGGAAAATGAAAACCCAAGTATTCTTTCTCACCTTTCAATCGGTACAAATGATTTCGACCGTGCCGTTGCCTTCTACGACAAAGTACTGCCGTCACTGGGCTGCAAACAACTCATGAAATATCCTGGAGCCGTTGCTTATGGTCGGGAATTTCCCGAATTCTGGGTACAAACCCCCATTGATGGAAAACCGGCAACAATCGGCAATGGATTTCATATCGGCTTTATTGCCCATTCAAAAGAAGCTGTACATGCATTTCATGAAGCCGCATTGGCTGAAGGTGGTACAGATGAAGGTGCCCCCGGACCAAGACCTGATTATGGTGAAGCTTATTATGGATGCTTCATTCGAGACCTGGATGGGCACAAGATAGAAGCCACTTACTGGAATGAGTGATTATGAGCCAGGGATAGCAGTGCAGTGATGCTGGTAAGCTGTGTGTTGTAAAAGCAAAGGACGAAGAAAAATGTAAAATTTTCGGTGGTTGAAATATGGCTTTAGACGCATTACCTAAGCCAATATGCGCTTATAAATTCTGCTGAAAAGCCCGGGTGGTGGGCTGAAAATAATCGGCATGTAAATTTAAGGGACGTGCACAAAACAACTTCCGACTCTCATTTCAAGACTTGAAAACCACCTCAATCTATGTACAGGGTGCAGAGAAACGTGGCCTGGTTGCCTGTATGTGGTAACCCTCCCTTATCTTGAACTATAGCTAGCGCCATGCGAGTCAATAACCATGGCTGATATCTGCACTAGCTTTTCTTAGCAAAAGGGTTAACACGCTTAAACTGTTCTAGTTTTTCTTTTGTCTGTGGCTGTGCGTCTGGGTCTTCTAAAGCTGCTTTATGTACTTCACTGTCAGACTTGCATTTAACCTAGAAACCTCAGTTGGATCACGAAAGTCCGCGCAAGCTCTTGGCGCACCTAGCAAAGCAGAAAAATGTCTCATCACCAATAAGGTGACCACGAATTTTTATGCTTCACTATGCACACCAATATCTTATGCGTCTTTTTCGCGCCCAACTGAAGTTTCTAGGTTTAATAGTCCGTTGCCCCTCATAAATTAAGACATTATCTTTAAAATGAGTATGTGTTTTATCATTCATTGGATTTACCTTTCATTTAGGTTTAACACGTTTAAACTGTTTTAGTTCTTCTTCTGTCTGCGGTTGTGCGTCTGGGTCTTCTGAAGCTGCCTTATGTACTTCTTCATCTGTCATTTTACAATAGTAGAATAATCTATATCACTATCATCAAAAGGTTTACTGCTATCTCTGGTATAAGTTGTTTCTTTTTTCATGTTTTCACCTTCTCACATTTAGGTTACATTGCCTTATTTCGCAAGACTCCGCCTTACGAACAGATATTCCAGCTTTTAAACCTACACCGTGTTTTTTAATATTTGTTTTGTTTTTCTGCTCACTCCAAACAAAACTATGAAACATTACTCCCCCTATTTTTTTGCGACAAAAATATCCTATCAGTTATCGAAACAGCTCAACACAAACAGCCAATCAAAACACTAACACTCACAGGCTAAATCCGGCGGGTTTAAATAACGGACTGAAAATTTGGGTACGCGGCATCTAAACTGAGGAGACTATTTTTTAGTATACAGCAAGTAAAGCAAACCCAATGTTAAAAAACTAATCATTACAAAACCAGACAACGTAACGGTTATTATATAGTCTGCATTATCCGTACGCTGTGCCTCATGCAAAAATGGTGTTGCTAGTTTATTATAACTGACAATAAAGACTGTAAAATTTAGTGCTATATTTGTTAGCCCAAGCAATAAAAAAGCAATTATTTTTTTCATAAAGTTTTCAGCCCACTTTACATCCCAAAACCAAATTTCTTTGCTTTTATTTAGGTCTGAAACTAGTCCAAAAACTCGGCAGCCGGAGTAGTTACTCTTTTCCTTCACACCTTTTCGGGCTTTGTGTTTACAACACGCAGTTTTCCAGCACTACACTAAAACCACCGGCATCACTTCATCCGCAACCGATTGATACTCTTGCATCTGATGGAAGTTAAGGTAACGATAAATATCATCAGCCATAGGCTCCAGATGTTTCACGGCCTGCATGTATTCCTCCACCGTTGGCAATTTTCCCATCAATGCGGTGACCGCGGCCAACTCTGCCGATCCCAAATAAACATTGGCACCTTTGCCAAGACGATTAGGGAAGTTACGCGTTGAAGTGGAAAACACGGTGGCGTTGTCAGCCACACGCGCCTGATTACCCATACACAGGGAACAGCCCGGCACTTCGGTACGCGCGCCGACGCGGCCAAAGATGGCGTAATAACCTTCTTCACTGAGTTGATGCTCGTCCATTTTTGTCGGTGGTGCAATCCACAAACGTGTCGGCACCGCTCCACCTTGTTCCAGTACTTTGCCCGCTGCACGGTAGTGCCCGATGTTGGTCATGCAGGAGCCGATGAAAACTTCATCAATTTTTTCACCTGCTACGTCCGACAATAATTTCACATCGTCCGGATCATTGGGGCAGGCAACAATGGGTTCCTTTATTTCATTGAGATCAATCTCGATCACTTCTGCGTAGTCCGCATCCGTATCCGGTTCCAGCAGTTGAGGATCATCCAACCAAGCCTGCATGGCATTAATACGACGCTGCAAGGTACGTTCATCTTCGTAACCGTCGGCAATCATCCACTTCAACAGCGTGATATTGGATTCGAGATATTCCTGGATAGGTTCTTTATTGAGCCGCACCGTGCAGCCATTGGCAGAGCGTTCGGCCGAGGCGTCAGACAATTCAAAGGCTTGCTCAACTTTGAGATCCGGTAACCCTTCTATTTCCAGAACCCGACCGGAAAAGATATTTTTCTTGCCGGCCTTTTCTACGGTAAGCAATCCTTTTTGAATAGCCACATAAGGAATGGCATTAACCAGATCCCGCAGGGTGACGCCCGGTTGCATTTCACCTTTGAAACGCACCAGTACCGATTCGGGCATGTCCAGCGGCATCACGCCCAACGCCGCACCAAAGGCGACTAAACCAGAACCGGCGGGAAAACTGATGCCCATGGGAAAGCGTGTATGTGAATCACCACCGGTGCCAACCGTATCCGGCAACACCATGCGATTTAGCCACGAATGAATAACCCCATCGCCAGGGCGCAACGATACACCACCTCGGGTTTGAATAAATTCCGGTAGTTCATGTTGCAGGGAAATATCCACCGGCTTCGGATACGCGGCGGTATGACAAAAACTCTGCATGACCAGATCGGCAGAAAAACCAAGACAGGCCAGTTCTTTGAGTTCATCGCGGGTCATGGCACCGGTAGTATCCTGTGAGCCCACGGTGTTCATACGTGGTTCAC
>Ga0316202_10002243_pt1 | contig 12987 bp, 8 predicted proteins | sample 3monrhotite_MG_FD_204934 | JGI IMG/M metagenome (GOLD analysis project Ga0316202, IMG submission 204934) | Microbial mat bacterial communities from mineral coupon in-situ incubated in ocean water Damariscotta River, Maine, United States -... | ecosystem: Environmental > Aquatic > Marine >... | reverse complement strand
CTCATTAATTAACGTAAATGACCAAAGTTTATGGAGAGAAAATTTTATATTTAAACTTCAAACTGGTGAAGTAGTATCATCATATCTAGATCACACAAAAGAAAAACAGTTAGAAGAAAATATTTTATACAATCATGCGAAGACTCTCTCTTCATTTATTAATTTAATTGAATATAGAGATTCATACACTGGTGGACACTCTCAACGCGTTGCAAATTACTCTAAAATGGTCGCGAAAGCTATGGGGTATGATTTAGCAGATTGTGAAAAAATATACATGGCAGGGATTTTACACGATATTGGTAAGATTGTCACACCTGATGCTATTCTTTTAAAGCCAACTACGTTGAACGATAGTGAGTATGAACTAATTAAAACCCACTCAACAACAGGTGCAAACATACTTAAAGATATCCCAATGTATGAAGATATAAGCGATATAGTATTATCTCATCATGAAAGATACAATGGAAGTGGTTATCCAGATGGCTTAAAAGGTGAAGAGATTCATCCAATGTCTCGAATTATGGCTATATGTGACGCATTTGATGCAATGACAACAAATAGAATTTATAGAGGGCACAAAACAATAGATGAGGCTATTGATGAGATAAAATCATTATCAAATATAGATTTTCATGAGAATGAAGTTAATTACGCAGCAGAAGTACTCTCAAAAGTAATTTTAGATGTAAGTATTAATCAACTTCCAAGCTCAGAATTTGAAGAGAGAAGATTCTCATTTTTCTATAGAGATCAAGTAACTGATGCTTACAATAGCGAATACTTAAATATTGTTCTAAATGATAATCAAAAGATATATGACTACAAATGCCTCAATGTTTTACTACTTCATAATTTTTCAAACTATAATAAAAAACATGGCTGGAGTGAAGGAAATAAACTTTTACATAAAATTGCTGATACATTACAGACAAAATATAGTGACTCATCAATTTTTAGGTTACATGGTGATGACTTTGCTATTATAAATAAAAAACATATTGAGATTAATACCAAAGAGTTAGAGAATATTGCAACAATAAAAGAGTTTGATATTACTTTTGAGAATATTCATTTACATATTGAAAATAACAATGTAAATAATTTATCTGATCTTGAAGAGTATTTGACTCAATTAAATAAGGGATAACATGAAATCTAACTACAAAATAGTATTTTTAATAGCAACAATTTTAATAACACTATCAATATCTCTATCAACTATTAATTATATTATTTCCCTAAAGAATGCAACTGAACACTTAAAAAAACAATCTCTACCACTTTCACTAGATAATATCTACACAGATATACAAAAACATATAATTGAACCATACTTAGTATCGTCAATGATGGCAAACGATACATTTGTAAAAGATTGGTTAATTCATGATGAAGAAAACAGTATTAAAATCATAAAGTACTTAAATACAATAAAAAACAAATATAAAATGCTTAACACATTTTTAGTTTCTGATAACTCTAAAAGATATTACACTCAAAATGGATTTATAGAGAAAATAGACAAAGGTAACAAAAACAACCAATGGTACTTCAATTTTAAAAATTCACAAAAATCTCATGAAATAAATTTAGACCTAAATGAAAATTTAAATAACTCTATGATGATGTTTGTTAACTATAAAATATATGACAAAGATTACCAGATGCTTGGAGCAACAGGAATTGCGCTAAAAGTCTCTTACATAGACGATATGCTAAAAGAATTTAGACAAAACCATAATTTTATTGTAACTTTTTACAATAATGAAGGGAAAATTGTTTTATCTGAAAATAGTATAAATAAGTTTAAGAGTATTGATGATAATAAAAATATTAATATTTACAAAGACAAAATAATATCAAAAGATAGTCACCTAATTGAATACTCAAAAGATGATGGTAACTATCTGATAAAAACTAAATATATTCCAGAGCTAGACTTATATCTATCAGTTGAGGCAAGAGTTGATAATTTATTAAAAGACATTAAAAAAGTATTTTATTTTAATCTAGTAATCTCGCTAATAATGACTATACTGGTAACTATACTAATACTGTTTATTATAAAAAAATACCACAAAAGACTTACATTCCTAGCAGAGCATGATCCTCTTACTTCTCTTAAAAACAGAAGAATGTTTGAAGAAAAATTTGGACAATTTCTGCTACTTCAAAAAAGAGATAAACGAGACTTATCACTAATCTTTTTAGATATAGATAACTTTAAAAAGATAAACGACACGTTTGGTCATGCAACTGGCGACTTGGTAATAAAACAGATAGCTTCTACACTAAAAATGCATACTAGACAGACTGATATTCTTGCAAGATGGGGAGGAGAGGAGTTTATCATTGCGTTAATAGACAGTGATTTAGAAAAAGCAAGAGTTACCACAGAAAAGCTCAGACAATCAATAGAAAATGATTATGTACTTAAAAATCTAGTTAACTTCACAGTAACTGCAAGTTTTGGAATAACTGAAACTACAGAAAAAGATAGCATAGAAAATGTTTTACAAAGAGCCGATGAAGCTATGTATATCTCTAAAACTAATGGTAAAAATAGAGTCTCTTCTTTATAGGCAACATCTTTCTATGCTGAGAGCATACAGTGAGAAAGTCTCACTGTATATTTAAAAATTATAATTTAATTGAAAACTGTAGCTAGTTTGACTGTGTCTAACAAAAACTTCACTAGCTGCCATACCTAGTGCTGCTAAAGCAGAAGTATCATATCTATTCTTCTGTTCATCAGCATACACAAAAGCTAAATCAACAGAAAGATTTTTATTAAATGAATAGGTTCCCCCTAATGTATAGTGAGATTCTATATTTACAGGAAAACCAAGAAGGTTGAGCATATTTAAAGCGGCTCCTGCCCCAGTACTACCATCACGTTCACGAAGTGGAGCTTTAGCATAGTTATATCCAGCTCTAAATGCCCATAGCTCCTGATTGTATTCATAACCAAGAATAAAGATATCTTGATTTTCCCATCCAAAGTCTGAATAACCATTAGCATCTTCCCATTCAACCATTTTATAATCAAATGCTACTGTATGATTTTGCTTATATTTATAAGATACACCAACGCCAATTTCAGAAGGTTGTGTCAATTTATCACTTAAATCAGCACCTAAAAGAGGTGAAAATGGTTTAGTCGCTGCTGATATTTGACCTCTGTACTTCATACTGATAGCTGATTTATAAACTGCACCAATCGTTAAATCATCAATTCCATGTTTGCTTAAATCATAAGAGATACCAAGGTTGTAACCAAACCCTAAATCTTGACCTAATCCCTCACCCACATTGTTAACATCAAGTGGAGCTGGCTGTCCTGTTGGTATTTTATAATTAATATCTAATGCACCATACTGAAGTATTGGTGTAAATCCTAAACTTAGTCCATCACTTAAATATGCAAATGGGAAACCAAACTTCATTAACTGCAAGCTTGTAGTCATCTGCATGGTTCCATTTCCACCAGAAGCTGTTACGCCAGATCTCCTGTAATCAGCTCCAAGCCCTCCAGATCCCCACATACCAATACCCCAATAAAAATTGTCATTAATTTTGTTAGCAATGGATACCTCTGGAATTATAGTAAAGTCAGATGTACTATACTCTTCACCCATGCCACCATCATAATATGCTATTGGTATAAAGAAAGTCCCTCCTATTGAGACTTCAGTACCACTAACCTCAGTTAGCATCGCTGGATTTATCAAAGCAGACTCAGCGCCATGACTTTTAGCAATTCCAAGACCGCCCATAGCGCGTGACTTAGCGCCAAGTCCTATCAATAAGTCTCCATTAATTGCAAATGCAGGTGTAGCACTCATGCACATTACTGCAATAGTTGCTAATTTAATTGTTTTATTCATATATTTCCTTCATATAATAGTGTTTAATAAATAGACTTCTTACAGAACTATAATATTATTAAAAACGTTAAGTGAACTTTACGCTGGAAGTATAGGGTATAATTCTTATATCTATATTAAAAGTGAATTCATTGGAATACAAAATATCTGAACTTGTATCAAAAACAGATGTACCAAAATCAACAATCTTGTACTACATTAGAGAGGGTCTATTACCAGAGGCTAAAAAGCTAAAATCTAACGTACACAGATATAGTGACGAGCATATAGAACTTATAAAATATATAAAGTATATGAAAGAACAAATTGGTAGTACAAACGAACAGATAAAGCACGAGTTGCAAAATAAAAACCAATCATTTTCAAGCTCTTTTGCTATGTTAGAACCCTTAATGAATGCACTAAGTACTGTACCTGTTAATTCCACCCATTACACAAAAAAAGAGTTTATTAAAAACTTTAAAATTGATGAGACTCTTCTTGAAAATCTTTTAAAAGATGAAATCTTATTACCTATCAGCAGTGAAGATTTTACCCAAAAAGAGGCATCTATTATCGAGCTTGTCGAAAATTTTAAAAATGTTGGTATTGATTATGAGATACTAAAATCATACGTTTTTCATGCGAAAAAGCTAAGTATGCTTGAGTATCAAATGAAAATACAGCTATGTATTCATCCTAGCAATGAAAATTTTTCAACTTTGTGGAAAATTATGTTTGAGACACTTTTCAATGCAAAAGAGTATATTTTTTCAAGAAATACCTATAAACTATTTTTTAACTCTCTAAAAGATGAGATTTCAAGATAGTTCAACCACACTATCGCACTTATCCATCACGATAAACCAATTAAGATTAAAATTCTTTTTGATATACTCATGTTTATGTGGGACTAAACATCCTGAGCAATCTTGATGAATTGCATTTTCATTTTTAAACTGCTTTCCATCTTTTGAATCTATTGAACATGTACTAAATAGTATTTTACCGCCAATCTCTTTTATCCCATCATCATTAAAACGAAAATTAGGACACGCACAAAGATAACAATTTAGTTTTTCATAATTATGGCATTTTCGCACTTCTTCATAAAGCGGGCAAAATGTAGGCTCATTTTGTACCATATTGTCAAAATCAAAGTACTCTATAATCTCTTCACTATCTAAGCCTTTTTTCACAAGCCTATCAACTACCTCTTTATGTCTACCACCTTGTGCTTGAAACCACTTTTTATAACTCATATGTTGTAATAGACTGCATCAGGGTTATAGACAACTAAAGCAGAAGTAGACTGCTCTGGATGTATTTGAAAAGTTTCTGACAATTCTATACCATGAGCTTCAGGTTCAAGTAAATCAAACAATACTCTATTTAACTCTAAATCAGGACATGCAGCATACCCAAAAGAGTAACGTGCACCTTGATACTGCTTCATCTTTACATCATACAGACTAGCTTTCTCTTTTTGTAAGATTCCAAGTTCCATTCTTATATGTTTATGTACAACTTCTGCAAGTGATTCTGCTAACTCAACACCCAAGCCATGCGCAGCATGGTACTCAGAGTACTTGTTCTCTTTAAAAAGTTCTTGTTCATATTCACTTATTTTGCTACCAGCACTCACAAGCGTCAGAGCAATTACATCATGGCGATCTGAATGAAAATAGTCACTAAGTGCGCGATGAGGCTTTTTACCCTGTCTTGGAAATTTAAAAGAGGCGATTGCACGTTCTCTTACACTTTCTAAAGATTCTCTGTTTGCTTCTATATCTTTTTGCCAACCCTCACTTTTATCAAAAATTAGTAGTGTATCGCCATCTGCTCTGCATGGCCAGTAACCATATATTACAGTTGGTTCAAAAAGATTATCATCTAAGAACTTATCTTTTAACTTTTTATATAACGGACGTACCTCATTATCAATTAGTTGCTCGTACTTTTTAGCATCCATCTTCTTACGCTTATATCCCCAACGTTGCTTAAATAGTGCACTCTCATTTACCCACTCAAAAGTCAAACGTTTATCAAAGCCTTTAAGTTCTTGTTTTCCCCACGTTTGTGGTGTAGGCACTGGATAGTCATAAGATGGTAAAACAATATCGTCTTCATTAATAGCTACAACTTTTTTCTCTGCCTTTACTACTTCATCTTTCAATCCATCAGAACCTAGTTTCGTATTATTATCGCCTTTTTCGATACGTCCCATTGAAGTAATACCATCAAATGCATCACGACAATAAAATATTGGTCCATCATATTCAGTACGGCAAAAATCATCTACAAATGAACGTGTAAGAGCAGCGCCGCCAAGAAGTACAGGAACATCAATACCACTATCTTTTAAAGCTTGTAAATTCTGCTTCATCTCTAGTGTTGACTTTACCAGTAGCCCACTCATTCCAATGGCACTTCCCCCATACTTTTTATAAGCCTCTATAAATGCGTCAATCCCTACTTTAATACCTAAATTAATAACTTTAAATCCGTTATTTGTCAAAATGATATCTACAAGATTTTTACCAACATCATGAACATCACCTCTCACGGTTCCTAAAATTAAAATTGTTTCACTCTCCTTTTCAACTTTAGGTAGATAAGGATTTAGCGCGTCTACCGCTGATTTCATAGTTTCCGCTGATTGTAAGACAAATGGAAGTTGCATCTGTCCACTACCAAAAAGCTCACCTACAACTTTCATGGCATCGATTAAAATTTCATTTACAATTTTTTCAGGCCTTATCTCTTTTCTTGCCTCTTCTACAACTAAAAGCATTTTTTCTTTATTGCCATCCATTAAAAGCTTAGAGATTTTCTCTTCATTACTTAAAGCATCAAATGCTGCATCATCTGCACCGTTATCAACTGCTTTTACATCAGAAAAATGTTCAATAAATGCAAAAAGTGGATCGCCTTCCTCTCTTCTATTAAAGAGTAAATCTTCACAAGCTTTTAAATCTTCATCTTCTATCTTATGTAATGGAATAATATTCTTAGCATTAATAATCGCCATACTAAGACCTGCTTTAACGCAATGATGTAAAAAGACTGCATTTAAAAATTCTCTAGCATGCTTAGCAAGCCCAAAAGAGATATTTGAAAGACCTAGCACAAAGCCAACCTCAGGATGTAACGCATGAAACTGTGCAATAGCATCAATTGTCTCAATAGCTGCTGTGTGATACTCTTTATCTCCACTTCCAACTGTAAATGTTAAAAGATCAAAAACAAGATTATCTGAACGAAGTCCATGCTTTTGTGTTGCTAAGTCATACATCCTCTGCGCGATTTCTACTTTACTCTGAGCAGTTTTTGCCATTCCCACTTCATCAATCGTTAAACATACTAAGGAAGCACCATATCTTTTAGCTAATTTACAGATAGTATCAAATTTTTCAATTCCATCTTCTAGGTTAACTGAATTAATAATTGCCTTACCGCCTATTAACTTAAGTGCTGCCTCAAGAGCTACAACTTGAGTACTATCTGGCATGAGCGGTAAATTTATATTTTGAGAGTATCTACCAATTACCTCTTTCATATCTTTTTGTTCATCACGACCTGCAAATCCCACACTTACATCTAGCCCATGTGCGCTTGCACGAACTTGCTGCTGGGCTACACTTAGAGTACCCTCATAATCTTCTGCTAAAAGTAACTCTCTAAAAGCTTTCGAGCCAGTCGCATTAGAGCGTTCTCCCATCAAAAAAGGAGCTGGGTTTTGATTTAATGGTACACTTTGAAAAAGTGAAGCGAGTGATGCTTCATGAGAACCAGTTGGCTTTTTTGGCTTAACATTTTGAACTTTACGTGACAGTTCTAAAATATGTTGAGGAGTCGTACCACAACATCCTCCCAAAAAGTTAACTCCATCAATATCTAAAAACTTCTCTTGTCTCTCAGTAAACTCTTCTGGCCCCATTGGATAAAATGTATAGCCACCTCTATTTTGTGGCAATCCAGCATTTGAGTGAACTGAAATAAGTTTATCCCATACGCCTGAAAGTGTCTTAACATGAGATTGTACTTGTTCAGGTCCAGTTCCACAATTAAAACCTAGTGAAAAAATATCGAAAGGCTCCAAAATAGTCGCTATTGTAGTAGCGTCCGTACCAATTAGCATGGTTCCTGAGAGTTCAATTGTCACAGAAACCATAATTGGGATTTCAACGTTTTTTTGTGCACTTGCATCTTGACAAGCATGAATAGCAACTTTTATCTGTAATGGATCTTGAGCAGTTTCTAGTAAAAATAGATTGGCTCCACCATCAATAAGGCCTAAAGCAGCCTCCATATAACCACTATACATACTGTCATAATCAATATGACCTAAAGATGGTAGTTTGGTTCCAGGTCCAAGAGCACCAAGTACAAAGCGTGGTTTTTCTGTAGTTCCAAGTTCATCGCAAAGATCTTTTACAATTTTAGCCCCAGCATATGCTAGCTCATAAGTTCTATTACCAATATCATAATCATCAAGCACCCAAGGAATCGCTCCAAAAGTATTTGTTTTTATTAAATCTGCACCAGCACCTAAATATGACTTGTGTATAGTCTTGATAATTTCAGGGGCAGTAACATTTAAAAGTTCATTACAGCCCTCATTCCCCTCCCACATACTCTCGCTAATATTTCCAGCTTGGGCTTGAATCTGTGTACCCATAGCACCATCTATAATAAGTGGACGTTCTTGTAAAATATTTAAAATCTTTTGAGAAGTTGTCATTTTGTAACCTAATTTAAAGTGTGAGATTGTATCAAATTAGTATATAAATAAACTAACTGCTTACATGAACCCAAAGTCTTGGCATAATAATAAATATAATTGTGTTACAATCGTTATAAATATTACTATCAACTTAAAATGGAGAACATATGCTACACAATTTATCTATGAAAACAAAGGCTATTCTTTTAATTGCAGTAAATGTATTAACCTTTCTATTTCTAATGTTCTTCTCAACAAACAGCTTAAAAGATACAACTAAGACATTTGATAGAATGCGAGCTGAGAGCATCCGTGAAATTATATTAGTTAATCACATTAAGTACAATATTGTCCAAGTTCAACAATGGCTAACGGATATCTCTGCAACACGAGGAGCCGAAGGGTATGATGATGGTTTTGCTGAAGCTAAAGCACATAGTGAAGAATTTTTTAAGTTAGCAAAAGAGCTTGAAAATATACTTGAAGCTACAAATAAAAGAGAACTTTTATCAAATTTAAATAGTGTCACAACAGTTTTTTTAAGCTTCTATAAAGATGGCAAAGAAATGGCACAAGTATATATTGATAAAGGTCCAGATGAAGGAAACCTTGTAATGAGTGGCTTTGATGCAACTGCAGAGAAGATGGTGAAATCTATTGAAGAGCTTGAAAAAAATGTTAACACTGCTTTTCAACAAGATATTAATCTGTTCTCCTCAAATATGAGTAGTGCTACAAATACTATCCAATTTATAGTATTCATTATGATAACTATTTTACTAATTGCAGGTTCTTTATTTATCATAACAATGCTCAAATCATTTAAAAATATTAAAAATATTATTGCTAACCTTACTAATCGTACAAATGTTTCAAAAGTAGTTGCAATAGATATAGAAGATGAATTTGGAGATTTATTAACGATACTAAACTCTTATATACGCCATGTAGAAGAGGATATAGAGACAGATATGATAGCTACTAGTGAGACTATTTTAACTCTTTTAAAAATTGAAAATGGTCAATTTGGCTGTACCATCGTTAATACTGGGAAATCTCCTGAGATGCAAACGTTAATTCGTGCACAAAATAAGATGTCTACAAATTTCAGTAAAATCTCAAAAGAGATATTAGAAACACTTGAAGACTTTACAAATAATGACTATACAAAAGAAATTAATGCTGATTTAGCCAAGGGTGATTTTAAAAATATAATGGAGCGGATAAATACTCTAGGCCGCAGGCTACAAGAGGGTGCGAAACAGGATTTATCTAACGGAGACACACTTTCATCAGAAGTTGAAACACTACATGAAGCCTCTGAAAGCTTAAGCAGTTCTTCAAATGTGCAAGCATCTTCGCTTGAGCAGAGTAGTCAACAAATTGAAGAAATTGCTCAAAAAATCAACTCTATTGTTGAAAAGGCACATAATGTTACACAGCAATCACAAGATATTAAAAATGTAGTAGAGGCGATTAAAGATATTGCTGAGCAAACTAACTTACTGGCACTAAATGCTGCCATTGAAGCAGCACGTGCTGGCGAGCATGGTCGTGGATTTGCTGTTGTTGCAGATGAAGTACGTAAACTTGCAGATAAAACGCAAAAATCATTAGCTGAAATAAATTTAACAATAAATGCACTGACTCAATCAACTGAAGATATCTCACAAGATATTAAAGAGCAATCTAGCCAAGTTGGAATTGTCAACACTACACTAGGCGAAATTAGCAACATGACACAAGAAAATGCTACCGTTGTCTCAGGATTTAACAGTTCTACAAAACGCTTAAGTGAAATTTCTAATACACTCGTTGATAGTGCAAAAACTAAAAAATTCTAAGGAGACGCTATGCCAGCTGGAAAAGAGACTATTTTAGAAGAGACTGACTTCATTCTTTCAGAAACTGATACAAAAGGAAAAATTGTCTCGGTAAATGATGACTTTTTGAGAATATCTGAATTTACAGAAGAGGAGCTAATAGGGCATCCTCATAATATTGTACGTCATTCTGATATGCCACATGCTGCCTTTAAAGATTTGTGGGAGACTCTTCAAAGTGGTAAAGTATGGCACGGTTTCGTAAAAAATATCACAAAATCTGGTGGATTTTATTGGGTATATGCAACAGTTTTTCCCTACACATCATGTGGAGGCAGACAAGGCTATCTTTCATGCAGAAAGCGCGCACTACCTGAAGAGATAGAAGCCGCAGAAAAGCTTTATAAGACCATGACCTAAAATTAACCTATTGAATAAGTAGCACTAATTGTATATGAGCTAGATGGTTCTACCCTCTGCTCATCTTGGCGAGTATTTGTTGTTTCAACACAGACAAAATATCTATAATCATCCTCTTTCATACTACTCATCTGCTTGCACTTATCTTCCCAAGGATTCCAAACAACAGATGATTTTGAACCAGCTGAGTTAATGGTTATAAGCCTCTTATTATCATATAAAAAAAGCGGATACTTAACATCTTCATATATCCTATCAACTTCATTTTCTATTGTGACATCACCATTTTGGATATGCTTACTTTCATTTGTAAAGTCAATAAAATTTAACCCATCTAGACCATTAACTCTTACATTTTCTATTTTTTCAACCGCAAAATATGTATGTAGTGCTTGTGAGATAGTAAACGCTTTATCATCTAAATTCTCAGTAGTTAGCGACAGACTCAATGTTTTTCCAATTGTAAAATGAGCTAAAAGTTTAAACTTATAAGGCATAAGCTCTGAGTTTGTTAAACTCATTGTAATTTCTGTAATAGAAGAATCAGATTCTTTAGTAGATTCAACCTCCCATTTAGATATTCTAGCAAATCCATGTTTTGGTAAGCTCTTATCGCTACTGTGTTCACCAAACCATGGCCAACAGATTGGAATACCACCGCGAATCGCTTCACCCTCTTTAAAAGAGCTCTCATCGCTAACCCAAAGAAGTTCTCTTTGCTCCTTTACTTGGTAAGAGAAGATATGTGCTCCTTGTAAAGCAATTTTTGCACGTGCACTCTCATTTTCAATAATTAAATAATCAATCCCACCAGATGTACACTCAGCTTTAATCATCATTTTCCAATGCACTCAATTTAACTTCGTACTCACTGTTAATCTCATCTAATCTATTCTGAGTAATTTCTAGTTGCTCAAACTTCTCTTCTACTTCTGACTCTTGAGTTGTCACAAGTTTCGATATTTCCATTACTTTACTATTGTCTAGTTTGTTTGATGCGGCAATTAACTCTTTATGATGTAACTCAAGTTCTTCTTCTACTTCCATGATTTTGTTTTCTAACTTTTCAATCTCTTTTTTTAAAGGAGAGGTCTGCTTATTCCGCTCAACTATAAGTGATGCTCTAAGTTTTTTATTCTCTTTTTTATTCGCCTTGGAAGTGATTTTCACCTCTTTAGTCTGTTCTTCATCTTCCCAGCCAATCTTTTCTAAAAAGTCATCATATCCACTATCAAAATATTCAGCACCATCTTTAGCAAAAACAATTAACCTATTTGCCACACGACGTAACAGCTCTTCAGAGTGCGTTACGATAATAACAGCACCTTTGAAGTTCCCAATCGCGACAGTTAGTGCATCTATTGAATCCATGTCTAAATGGTTAGTTGGTTCATCTAAGAAGAGTAAATTCACATCGCGTGCTAAAATTTGCCCTAACATTACACGACTTTTTTCACCACCAGAAAGAAGAGAAACTTTTTTATCTACGCTATCGCCACTAAACATCATCGCGCCACAAATACTTCTAACACTATTAAAAGGCAATTTAGGATTCCCTAAATAGACTTCATCTATAACGCTATTTTTAGGATTTAAATGTGAAATATTTGTCTGACCAAAGTGAGCTGTAGAGGTACTAGGATGAGACTTCACACCTCCGCTAATCTGTTTTAGTTCACCAGCGATTGTATTTAAAAGAGTCGATTTTCCTTTACCATTTTTCCCAATAATTGCTAAGCACTCACCTTTTTCTAGAGTAAAAGATATATCTTTAAACAATATTTTTTCAGGTGTGTAGCCAAAACTTAAATTCTCTACATCTAACAATACTTTTGCTGGAGTCTCTTTAAAGCTAAAATTAAATTCTAAAGTATCATCAAAACCTAAGTCTTTCATCTGTCCCATCTTCTCTAACTGTTTGACTTTTGATTGAGCTAGAGCAGCAGTAGAAGCGCGAGCTCTATTCTTAGCTATAAACTCTTCTAGCTCTTTTCTCTTTTTATCTTCTGAGAGTTTCTGCTTTTCATAAAGTTCATCACCAGCTTGAAGCTGTGCGTAGAATTTATGTGTATCTCCAGAGACTATACTTAAAGTTTTTCGCACTATTCCCATAGTAAAATTACAAACACTATCCATAAAATTTCTA
>Ga0316202_10002242_pt1 | contig 12989 bp, 14 predicted proteins | sample 3monrhotite_MG_FD_204934 | JGI IMG/M metagenome (GOLD analysis project Ga0316202, IMG submission 204934) | Microbial mat bacterial communities from mineral coupon in-situ incubated in ocean water Damariscotta River, Maine, United States -... | ecosystem: Environmental > Aquatic > Marine >... | reverse complement strand
AGGCGATAAACCGTTGACTAAAATCAAGCAGCATCAAAACACGCGTGGGGTGAAAGTTTGGTTACCGTCAACGTATTTTTGAGCTAAAAGGTGGGGGGGAACCTCGTGCAAATCTTAACAGGAAGGGTCCGCCTCGTGGAGCTGCCAATCGATATTGAATGCGTGAAAGGCTTTATGGACGCCGACGAAGGGGCTGCGCTATACGATGCGGCGCTTCGGGAAAGTGTTAACGGCCCCGTTTTGGAAGTGGGAACCTATTGCGGCAAATCTGCAATCTATTTGGGAACGGCCTGCAAAAAGAATGCATCTGTATTGTTCGCGGTGGACCACCACCGGGGGTCAGAGGAGAACCAACCGGGTTGGGAACACCACGATCCGGAAACATGGGACACAGCAGTGGGCGCCATGGATACTCTACCTTTCCTGCGCCGAAATCTTCACGCCGCAGGATTGGAGGATGTTGTCATTCCTGTGGTGGGGAAATCTCATCTGGTTGCCAGAAACTGGGGGAAGCCCCTTGCCATGTTGTTCATTGACGGAGGGCATTCCCGCGAAATGGCCCAAGGGGATTATAACGACTGGACACCGCATGTGGCGGAAAAAGGATTACTGGCAATCCACGATGTCTTTCCAAATCCTGATGATGGGGGCAGGCCGCCTTATGAGATTTACTGTCAGGCTTTGGAAAGTAACAATTATGTAGAGGAAGGCGCCGTGAAATCCTTGCGCCTTCTGCGCCGTATCAAATAACGGTCTGATCTTTTGTGAACAGGCCTGAGGCGCTGGTGTATCCGGTCAACGCATCGGCGGTCAGGATCGCCGCCGCCGCAGTCCAGGCAGGTTTTTCTTCCGGCCACGGTACATTTTCTGCGAATTGATGTCCCATCCAATAGGAGCCCGCTTCGTCGCGCCATTGGTGCTGCCAGGCGAACATAGCCTCGGCACGGGGGCGATCACCCATGCGCAAAAGAGCCAGTGCCAGCTCACAGCTTTCGGCGATGGTCACCCACGGCTGATCAAGCACGCAGCGACAGCCTTTATCTTCGGCCACGAAAATATCCCATTTTGCTTCAAGTCGTTGCTGCGCTGCTTCACCGGTCACAACACCGGTCAGAACCGGGTAGTACCAATCCATGGAATAGTTATCCTTGGACGCCCAGGTACGATCAAAACGTTCAGGCTTGTTGCGTAGGGCATCCCCCAAAGCGTCGCGTGCATCGAACCATGCCTGATGTGGGCTACGCAGTTCCCTTGCGATCAGGATGGCGCATTCAAGGCTTTTATAGATAGAGGCACAGCCGGTGATCAGCGCATCATCTTCCGGTGTCTCCGGGCGATCAGAGGCCCAGCGAATATCGCCGTGTTCCGATTGCAGGCTCAGGACAAATTCCATGGCGTGGGCCACGCATTGCCAATATTCTCTCAGAAAACTCTGATCACCGGTGACCAAATAGTAATGCCAGACACCGGTGGCGATGTAGGCGGTCATGTTGGTATCTTGGATATGTTTTTCGTGGGCGCCATCGCCGGTGTAGTGGTTTTCATCCATGGGCACGGCGGCACCGTACTCAGACCACCAGGATCCATCTTCAAGCTGGCTATCTTTCAGGAACTTGTAGGCGAGGCGCGCTTCATCCAGATGGCCAACGACCGTCAGCCCCATGGCTGCTTCCGTGTGGTTCCACGGATCGATGACACCCCCATCATACCAGGGGATCGCGCCATTGGGTCTCTGCAGTTCCAGGATGCGGGCTATGGCTCCTTCAAAGAAGCCGCCCGCAATGTCAGCCTTGGTGATGACGGGATGGCTCAACATTCATGCTTTCTTCTTGTCGAAGTAAAACACAACACTCTTGCCCATGAGCGGGTCAGCGGCTTTTTCCAACACGCGGGTCAGCAAGGGGCGGCTAAGAATGTCCCAGCTGAGAAAGCGATGGTATTGTTTTACAAACCAATTGGTATCGCGATTGTCCCAGACAGCACATTGCAGCCACCAATAGGGTGAATGCAGCCCATGGGCCCAATGGCCATCGCGATAAAGAAGCCCTCGCGCCTTGATGGCGCCGCGCAGCTCCTTTGATTTGAAGATGCGTACGTGGCCGCCGACATTGTTGTGATAGCGTTCCTCGAGCTGCCAGCAAATCCATTCGGGCCAGAAGCGCGGCACGGAAACGGCCAACTGGCCGCCCGGTTTCAAGATGCGGTTGATCTCATTCAAGGCCTGTCGGTAGTCGGGGATATGTTCCAACACTTCCGAGCATACGATCAAATCAAATGTTGAATCCGCAAAAGGCAGTTGCAAGGCATTGCCAACGCTGAGCCCAAAAGACCTTTTGTTAGGCGCTTCCAGATCGGGGGCGTGTTCAAACCCTTCACGGGTCTTGACCAGATCATCAAAGCCCAAGTCCACGCCGGTGACGTGAATTTTTGCGCCATAGTAAAGCGCATGGACGTGCCGGCCCTGACCACATCCCAAATCAAGCGCCCGGGCGCCATCGGGAAGTCTAAGACGCTTCAGGTCTACCGTGTGCATCGCGGATCGCTTTTCTGTAAACGTTGACGAGGTTTTGGCCCGCATCGCTCCACTGAAACTTTGTCAGCATGCGCATGCGGCATTTCTTGCCAATATTATTGCGTTTTTCAGGATCTCTCAAAAGATCCGCAATGGCATTGGCCAAGGCGACGGGATCTTTCGGCGGCACCAGAATGCCCGCATCCCCCACAACTTCGGGCAATGACCCGCCCGTGGTAGAGACAACAGGAATGCCGCTTGCCATAGCTTCGCCCGCCGGAAAGCCAAATCCTTCGTATACGGATGGGCAAACGGCAATAGTGCTTTCCGCATACATCTCGACAATTTCCTGATTGGTCAATTCGGACCGGAAAATCACTTTGTCTTTGATGCCAAGGCGCGTGAGTACTCTTTCTGTGTGGCCCTCGCGCAGTTTGCCAACCACATGAAGTTCCAGATCCGGAAATTCCTCCAATAGTGAGCCATAGGCTTCAATCAGATAGATCAAACCTTTGAGCGGCACATCCGCGCTTGCCGTGGCCATCAAGCGATTGTTTTTGCGCTTGATGCCTTTGAGGGGGCGAAACGTATCTGTATCGATGCCGTGATAAACGAGGTGCAGCGTTTCCGGATCAATGCCAAAATCCTTGGCCACATCGCGCCGGGTGCTTTCAGAGACCACAATGGTCGGATTGAGCTGGCGCGCCACTTTGATCTGCATGCCAAGGAATGAATACCAGCGTCGCACCATGAGTTTCAACGACAAAGTGTCGGCAGCATCCAGCGAGATGCGTCGGTCCATGGTGATCGGATGGTGAATGGTGCCGGCAATGGGAATGCCCATTTTCTGAAGCTTCAACAGGCCCCAACCAAGCGATTGGTTATCGTGAACCACGTCGTATTTATGGGCCTTGTCTTTCATATAGACAGCCATGCGATCGCCGAATGTTTCCGGCTCACCGAATTTACCAGAGATATGCATCATGTATTCTTTGAAATCGATCCAGCTGGTCCAGCACCGTTTCGGCATGGCGGGCAGGCCGAGGAAAACTTTTGGTGCTTCATAAAGATCCAATGAAGGCAGTTTGATCAAGCCGACGCGGGGGTCGAGGTCAGGGTAGGGAGGACCGGATATCACATCCACCGTATGACCCAAATCCACCATCGCCGTGGTGACGTGGCGCATGTAAACACCCTGACCGCCGGTAAAGGGGTGTGAGCGATAGCTCGGCATCAAAATGCGCAAAGGGCTGTCGTTTTCAGACGCAGGCGTGGTCTCGGTATGGGCCTCGGCAATGCTCATTTGTGCTCGCTCAAACATAAAAAGGCGGAGGGGTGCCACCGCCTGAAAACTTGGGCAAAGTCATAAAGGAGCCCTTGCTGCAGCGCAACCAGCGGAACCGTTTGGTCCCCTGCGGCTAATAGCCGTGACTGTGTGGCCTAGTAGCCGTGACCATTTGGCCTAATAGGCATGACCTAGGAAGAACCGCACAAAATCCGTGTAGTCAAACAGCAGTGAGAGGCCGTTAGTGAAGAACAAAAGGTGCAAATAGATGCCCGATAGGCGCGTGAGGTAAATCTCGCCTCTCCGTCGCCAGAGATAGACCATCAATGGGGTCCAGGCGATGATATGCCCAAGTCCCGTAAGGCGGGACATTTCTTGGCCTTGAAGGGAAAAAATGCCCATGACTCCGACGAAGGCGACGATCCAGGCCACAAAAGCCCAACGTGTTTCGGCTCTGGTGAAGATAAACAGGATGGAGAGCGTGTTCAGGAGGCCGAGCCAAAAAACCCATATCTGAATCCACAAGGACATGCCCTGCAATTGGGTCAGGAAGTTTTGCATCAGCTCCATCATTTAAAGCGCTCCAGCCTCAAGTTCCGTGTGCCTTATGCAGACTCAACCCACTTAATCGAGCATCCCATGCTGGCGATCTGTTGACTAGGCCCTTTGCCGGTCTCCGCAATCAAAGTCATGGCATTGACCAGATCCCGGTCCGCGCCTTCCACGAGAGATGTCTTGGACGCATCCATGCGACCGCGATACTGCAGCTCGTCATCCCCATTAAAGCCAAAGAAATCTGGCGTACATATGGCATCGTAGGCGCTAGCTGTTTCCTGGCTCTCGTCAATGACGTAAGGGAAAGTAAAACTGTTCTTGGCGGCGAATAGTTTCATATTCTCAAAACTATCGGCGGGATAACTCACCGTGTCATTGGCCATGATCGCGATAACGCCGATGCCCATTGCCTGAAGCTCCGCCACTTCCTGGGTCAGCCGCGAGATAATGCCCATCACGTAAGGGCAATGATTGCAGATGAACATCACAAGCGTGCCTTTTTCCCCGCGCACATCGCCTAACGAATAGGTCTTGTCGTCTATGCCGGGCAGGGAGAAATCAATAGCCTTCCAGCCAAAGTCACAAATGGGCGGTGTTGCTGCCATAGCTCGGTCTCCTAGTCCACATCGTCTTCAAGAAGAGAGTAAGTGCCCCGGCCCAAGGCCAGACGCACTAGCAAATATCCAAGCAGGCCAATGGGCCCCGCCATCAGTGTAAAGAATAAACACGGGATGACAAACCAATGGCTGATCCCGCGGCGGCGGGCATCACGCACTTCCCAGGCGCCAATGAAAAGATCAAACACCAAATAGTGAATCCACGCGGCAAGGGCAGCATAGGGATTGGCGAAGAAGGTCATCACCCCTTGAAGAGAAGAAAAGCTCCCTCCTTCGGTGCCCCAGCCTTGGGTCAGGAACCAAGCATAGGCGACCCCCAGCGCAATGGGAATGCCGATGGAATGGACCGCCAATTGGGTGCCGCGCCAATGAGGCAAAACCACAAGCAAAAGCCAAAACGGAAGCACACCCACGTTGAATAGCGTAAAGAGAGACTCCAAAGTCATGGCTTAATCCTCGTTTGTTTCTAGTTCCAGAACCGCTTGTTGAGCCAGGTAATCATCACGTCGTTGACCTCATCAGGTTGCTCCTGTTGGGTCCAGTGACCGCTGTCTTCCACGATATGTTTCATCAGATTGGGTACGTGTTTCTCCATGCCGTCCATCAGGCTCGGCGGCAGGACCACGTCTCGTGCTGCGCCGATCATCAGGCAGGGGCAATCGACTTTGTCCACTTGGTCCGCACTGCGCTCCCAATTGCGGGTGAAATTCCGATACCAATTGATGCCGCCGGTGGAGCCGGATCGCTTATAGGCATCGATGAAGACCTGCTTTTCTTCTTCCGTCAAAACAGGTTCGCCCTCCCAGGTGGCGTCATTGCTCACCGATTGCTCAAGGGGGTGAAACAAATCAAAGCTGCGTTGATCTGCGGGGCGGGCGTTGAATTCTTCCGGGGTGAGCGAACTGCGCCGCATCATCAGCTTGTAAAACCGTTCGACATTCTCATCCAGCAATTTGTCGATAACGCCCGGTTCCTGCATCCGATTGATGTAGAAGTTTTCGCCGAAAGCCATTTTGAACAATTTGATCGGATCATCGGACATGCGAGGAATGAAAGGCGTGTTAACACCGATGATACCTCCCACCCGATCTGCATGACGAAGAGGCATCTGCCAGACGATAAATCCGCCCCAGTCATGGCCGACGAAAACCGCTTTGTCATATCCATAATGATCGAGCAGGCCAATCAAATCGCCGGTCAGATGCTCCATGTCATAGGCTTCAATTTCATCCGGACCCTGACTACCGTCATAGCCGCGCATATTTGGTGCAATGACCTTGAAACCAGATTCTGCAAGAGCCGAAATCTGGTGACGCCAGGAAAAAGCCAGTTCCGGCCAACCATGGACGAGCACGATGGGATATCCATCATCGGGCCCCGCCGTATAGACTTTCATGGTGATGCCGTTGATCTCGACATTTTCAAACGGCGGCATTCCAGGTTCGCGTTGCGCAGATTGGGCGTCAGTCATACAAATCCTCAAGCGTTAAATCGATCCAGCATTTTAGCCATGCAAGACAGGCCCTGTCTTGCATTTTGAGACTATTTGGCGGTCCGGATGCCCGCCCAGGCAACAAACCCCCACCCCACCATCAAAGAAAGCCCGCCAATGGGAGTTATCCACAGGTGGTTCCTGAATTCCGTTACGCCAAAGATGATCAGGGATCCGGAAAACAGGATAACGCCAAGGACGAAAGCCCATGCGGCCAAATTCAGAAATCGCGGAGATTTATCTATCAAGGCAGTAATGCCCAGCAAGACGATGGCGTGCACCATGGCGTAGTTGGAGCCCGTATGGAGCGCGGACATGGCGCGCTCGCTAACGCGATGTTCCAACCCATGGGCTGTAAAGGCACCGGATGCGATGGCCGCAACGCCGATTACACCTGCTGCAATCAGCCATTTCATTTCTGGAGCAGTTTTTGACATGGCATGACCTATCATCGTTGCAATTGGAATCAGTAGGAAGTATCGCCTACACGTATGATCAACTCCATCCCCATTCCAGTTCGCCTGGCCCTTTATTCAGTTGCCTTGTTTGCGCTGATGGGGGTGCACTTGCCCTATTGGCCCGTGTGGCTGGAGGCGCAAGGCATCTCCCCTGAAGGGATCGGGATGCTGGTGGCGCTTGGCTATTTCGTCCGTACCTTTGCCAGTCCGGTTTTTTCCTTTCTGGCGGACAAGACCGGCGACCGCCGCATGCCATTGCGCTGGTTGACCCTTGCCAGCTTTTTCGGCTTTGCCTTGTTTGGCTTTACGCAAAACTTCCTAGGCATTGCCATTGTCACTTCCATCACCCTTGGTGCGTTCAGCCCGCTTATGCCGCTGAAGGAATCCATGATCATGGGCTATGTGGCGCTCAAGGGGTACGACTATGGCCGCATCCGGCTTTGGGGGTCGGTATCGTTCATTGTCTTCTCCCTTACGGGGGGATTGATCCTTGCGCGATGGGGTAGTGAGGGCGTGTGGGCCAGCATTGTTCTGTTCGCCGGCGTGGCCGCGGCCATGGCCTGGATATTGCCGCCCGATCCGCGTAAAGGCGCGACGACGAAATATGGCAGCACCTTGAAACTATCCTCCATGGGTGCGGTGTTGCGCAATCCGGTCTTTGTTCTGTTTCTTATCGCCACCAGCACGATCTCAGCAGGCCATTCGGTCTATTACGTATTCGGTACGTTGAATTGGCAAAGCCTGGGGTATACGGATGGTTTCATAGGCACGTTGTGGGGCATTGGCGTTGCGGCGGAAATTGCATTGTTCGCATTCTCTGGCGCCGTGATCCGGCACATTTCCCCAACTCGCCTCATTTTGCTTGGAGCAGGGGCAGGGATTTTACGCTGGTGGTTGACGGCGCTAGATCCCCATTGGGGATGGCTCATTCCGCTACAATGTCTCCACGGTCTCACCTTCGGGGCAACCCATCTGGGGGCCATGCATTTCATTGTGCGGGCGGTTCCCATTCAGCTTGCCGCAACGGCACAGGGTCTATATGCGGCAGTTGCCGGGGGCCTGATCATGGGGATGGTGATGTTAGGGGTCGGCCCTTTGTATGAGAGCTTTGGTGCCTTTTCCTATCTTGCCATGGTTGCCTTGTGCGCATTGGGTCTGGGGGCAGGCCTATGGCTGCATCATCTGTGGGACGGGACGTTCATGAATGTTCGTTTGACACATGACCCGGAACCGCAAGATAACTGACATCTCTTTTTGTAATGCAAGGAAATCGCGCCCATGAAAGCCATGGCCCTTCAGAATGATTTCGGGTTTGAGAATATTCAGCCCCTGGAACGGGACGTGCCCAAGCCGGGCCCCGGTGAAGTGCTTCTGAAAATGCGGGCGGCCTCGCTCAATTATCGCGACTTGCTGATTGCAAATGACCTTTACGGCGGGCGATTCATGCTTCCCATGGTGCCTCTATCCGATGGCTGCGGAGAAGTGGCTGAAATCGGCGAAGGGGTGACCCGAGTAGCTGTCGGTGATCGTGTGGCGCCCATATTTTTTCAAAAATGGATTGCCGGGGACGCCACCATCGAAGGGCTCATGTCGTCTATGGGCGGGCCGTTGGATGGATGCTGGCAGGAATATCGCTGCCTGAGCGAGCAGGGCGTTGTGAAAGTGCCTGCGCATTTGACGGACGCGCAAGTGGCCACATTGCCATGCGCAGCACTCACTGCCTGGCGGGCCCTTGTCACCGAAGGTCAGATCAAGGCCGGGGACACAGTTTTGTTGCAAGGCACCGGCGGGGTTTCCATCGCCGCTCTGCAAATCGCTAAAGCCTGCGGGGCGGAAGTGATCATTACTTCATCGTCGGATGAAAAGCTGGAACGGGCCAAGGCGCTGGGGGCTGATCATTTAATCAACTACAAAGAACATCCCAACTGGTCCAAACTCGTGCGCGATAAGACCGGATGGCACGGGGTGGATCATGTAGTGGAAGTGGGCGGCGAGGAGACCTTGAAAGAATCTCTCAAATCCATCTGCTTTGGCGGACGGGTGAACATCATCGGTAACGTCTCTGGCCAGATGGCAAACCTGCGCATTGGTGCGATCATTGCCACGCGGGTAAAAATGCAAGGTATCTCGGTCGGCAGCCGCGTTGATTTTGAGAATATGTGCCGCGCCATTGATCTGCACAAGATTGCACCGGTGGTCGATCAGACCTTACCCTTTGACGCCGGGCGCGAAGCCTTTGATCTCATGGAATCCGGTGGGCACTTTGGCAAGATCTGCATTGATTTGACGGTGTAGAGAAAATGAAATTCATTCCCCACATGGTCATCATCGTTGTCGTTGCTGTCTTGTTTTATTTCGGTGTGCAATCGATCTAGGCAATACTTTTTGCTAACCCCGCCATAGCCTGATCAATCACCTCACGGCCACGGGCAACAATCATTTCCTTCCAATCATCTGTGTCAGGATAAAAGGCGGCACGGATTTCGTCTTTGATGGCTTTTGCGCCCAATTCAGCAGGGTCGCCAAAAGCGTAGAGCCAATTATCTTTGCGCAAAGATCGGAACACCTCGTTAGAAGGCCGTGTGCCAAACTCGATGGCGCCAGCGGTCACGTCCGCATGGGGCAGCATTTCCGGCAGGGTGCCGTCTATGGTGCCATTGAGATGAGCAGATACGCTCTCGCCAGTCACCGTGGATTTTGTGGATGGCCCCCACCAATCGTTTGCGCGAGCAAAGGCCGGATCGTCCGGTCCCACTTCGATGATCATCTCCCCATAACCGTAAGGGCCAAGGCCCGTATGGATATCAACGAGGGCCACGGCTTTGGAGGATGAACAAGTTTCTTTGACAATCTGGCGGAAGGTCCGGTTCGACCAGGTATCAAACGTGCCTCCATAATAGACGCCCTTGTCATAGCTATATTGCCCGCAGCTGATGGCCTTTTGCAGGGCAGGGGCCCCGTGCATTTCAGAATAGGCACGTAAGGCCGCATTGGCAGCATACATAGCCTCTTTGGAAATATCCTTGGGCGCGATCACATCGCGCAAGGCTTCATAGTCAGAATTTTGCGGGTGCGGGTTTGAGTGATCTACGAAATTGCGGTTGAGATCCACATTGTCTTCGTTTACCCGGCGCAACCAGGCAAAGCCGTAAGGATTGATCGCGTGGATCAAAACCACTTGCAGGTCGCCGGGAATGTCTCGTTCGGTGAGCGTTTTCAAAAACTCCACCTGTACGCCAGATCCGCAAAACCCCTCAACCCCGTGGGTGCCAGACATGAACATGAGCGTCGCTGCCGCATCCTTCGGCCCAAGACGCACAACGTCCGTGTAAAGATCAGCCCCATCGGGACCTGCGACCGTATCATTCTGAAAGGAGGCCGATTCCAATCCAGCATCGCGGGCGGCGGCAAGAAATTTGCTGCGGGCTTCCGCATAATCAAATGAAAAACAGGAAGGGATCATAAGGCAGACTTTCGCATCTGGCAGGAGGCAACCACCCCGGAACGGAGCGGCGAATACCCATACCTAGCGCGTTAGTTGCTTTGCGTGAAGGCCAGAAGCCGAGCTGCCGCTTCGTCAACCTGGTCATTGCTCATACGGGCTAAAAGCGCGTTGCGATTCTCAATGGCGGTGGCATTGTCTTGATCGGCAGCGAGGCTAGCCCAGAACAGCGCCTCAACGTCATCCCGTTCAACCCCTTGTCCACGGGCAAAACGTGTAGCCAGGCGGTTCTGCGCGCCCACATGGCCTTGTTCAGCGGCCATGCGGAAGTAATGGGTGGATTGGGTAATGTCTTCGTCCACGCCGCGCCCATCGCGATAGGCTTTGCCCAAATTATACTGTGCATTTACAAAGCCTTGGTTTGCCGCGGCCACGAAAAGCTGTGCGGCAAGTTCATCGTTGCGATCAACGGCAAGCCCGTATTGATACATTTTGCCCAAGGAATATTGCGAGTTGGCAAATCCATCGTCTGCCGCTTCCTGGAGCCAAGTAACCGCTGCTTCATATTCCAAGGCGGCTTGTTCTTCGGTTAGGCCACTGGCTCGCGCGATAAAGCTCAGCGCAAGATTGTGCATGGCGCGCACATGGCCCGCGTCCGCTGCAAGGGACCAATAGAGTTCCGCTGTGAGGGGATCGCGATCCGTGCCACGACCTTCTGAATAAAGCGTGCCGAGATTGAAAAGGGCGCGGGCATCGCCCATCTCGCCAAGCTGTTCCCATATGGTGCGGGCACCATAAAAGTCGCCGCGTTCATAGGCGGCATAGCCGTCTTCAAAGGATGTTTCTTGTGCGCTTGCCGGACTGATCATGAATGCAAGTAGCAATGCCCCGATTGTGGAGAACGCCAACGCATTTAGGATCAGACCGATGCGTCCTGGGCCCGCTTGCGCGTTACCATTGGTCATCGTCTTAACTCCCACCTGTCTTCCCATTACCCCAATACGCAAAAGGCAACTTAAACTACATATCTTATAAAAATCGTACCGCTCCCCAGCGGCACGTCGATCGCCCATGTAATAACAAACAAAGTGTTAACAAACATTTTGGATCAAGAGGGTGCTTCCACCGGAAGCATTTCTGTTTGAGCACGCAAACTTTCCAGCAAGGATTCAAACCCACCGCGTTGGATTACTGCATTGAATTCCTCCCGTTGGGAGATCACCATGGAAATGTTTTCCACCTGAACATCAATGATTTTTGGCACGCCGTCATAGGCGCGCACACGCCAAGCCGCGACAATAGCATCCCCACCGGGGCGCTCAATGCGACTTAATACCACCACATCCTTGGATCCGCTCTCCTGAGTTTCCAGGATGACGAAATCCTCGCCCGCGTAACCACCCATGAGGAGAGAATAGCGAGCGACAACAAATTCAGAGAAAAGCGCGTGATACTCTTCAAGTTCGTGGGGGGCAGCGCTGCGCCGATTTGCGGCCAGCACCAGATTGCCAATGGCTTCCAGATTGAACCCTTCGCGCAAAAGATCGCGGAAAGTGGCTTCGCGCACGTCCAGCGTCGTGTCGTTCTGACGCAAAATTTCCAAAGCGGAATTGGCAAGGGATTGGACGTGATTGCTGGCGACGACATCGTCAACACGCGGATCTTGCTCCTGGGCAAGGGCAGGGCTGACGCCCCAGCCGGTCCAGAGCATGGCAAGCAAGGCAAAGCTAGCAGCCGAAAACGCGCCAAATGTGTTTCGCCGAGATCTCAAAACCAACTCCCAAAATCACACCACCTACCGGCTCATGACAGGCAAAACGAAGCTTAACCCTTCATTAACCGCGGGCGGCATTATCCACCGGTTTTGCAAGGTTGAAAAGGCTAAACGACAGGAATGTGAAAGGCGCCGTCCCATTCCGCATCCGGCGGAAAGCTGCGATAAAAACTGATACGGCTCTCGTAAAGATCGTAAAGGCTTGGAATCGCTCCATTTAATTTGCGGCACTGGCCGATGAGCGCCTCTGCCAAGGCCCAGTTCTGGGCCCGATAGGCTTCAAAAATAGAGGCATGGGCTTCTTCCAGTGCGCGAAATCTGGGACTGGCCTTCGTTACAGGGTTGCCCAACAGGGCAAAAACCCGAATCGCATAGGCCCGATGGGGCACTTGGATCTTGTCCACTTCCAGCAAGGCGAACCGGTTCTTGACGGCCTGATAGGTGTGCTCACCGACAATAATGGCTGGTCCATAATGGGCCGAGGCGGTCAAAAGAGAATGCGCCACGGCCACGGTCTCGCCCACAGCAGAATAATCCGGCCGTTTTGGGGAGCCCACATTACCAACAACCGCCCGGCCCGTATTGATGCCCATGCCCAGGTGAATGGGGGAGAACGGTTTGCCCATGCGATAGGCTTGCCCTTCGATGGCCTGGTTCAGGCGCTCCAAGGCATCAATGATGCGTAAGCCGCAGTCGCAGGCTTTCAGCGCGTGGTCCGGCTCTTCCATGGGCGCGTTCCAGAACGCCAAGACAGTGGCGCCACCATAGCGATCTGCCGTGCCGCCATATTTCCGAACTGTTTCGCCCACCATTTCGTGGAACTGATGGAGAATGGCTGTTAGGCCCTGGGGATC
>Ga0316202_10002237_pt1 | contig 13005 bp, 14 predicted proteins | sample 3monrhotite_MG_FD_204934 | JGI IMG/M metagenome (GOLD analysis project Ga0316202, IMG submission 204934) | Microbial mat bacterial communities from mineral coupon in-situ incubated in ocean water Damariscotta River, Maine, United States -... | ecosystem: Environmental > Aquatic > Marine >... | reverse complement strand
CGCGGCAGGTGATGATGCGCCAAAGCCCCGTTAAGGGATTGAAACAGGCGGATCAGGTATACATATCTGGTTCTGAACAGGAGACGGCAGAGGTTGCCTACTGAGGAACCTGCACCGTTTTGCTAGAATAAGGAAAAGAGCATGTTAGAGCCTTTGAACGCGTCCTACCCGGTATTGCCGCTGCGCGATATTGTGGTGTTCCCTCATATGATTGTGCCGCTTTTTGTGGGCCGCGAAAAATCAGTGCGCGCCCTCGAAGAGGTGATGGCGGATGACAAACAAATCCTGCTGTCCAGCCAGATGGACCCCGGTGATGATGATCCTGATACAGATGGTATTTTTAAGGCCGGCGTGCTCGCCAATGTGCTGCAACTGCTGAAACTGCCCGATGGCACGGTTAAGGTGCTGGTCGAAGGACAGGCGCGTGTGCGGATCACAGAATACCTTGAAAACGATGATTTTTTCGAAGCCCGCGCTGAATACTTGACGGAAATGCCGGGCGATGCGGCCACCACCAAAGCCTTGTTGCGGTCTGTTGCGGATGAGTTTGAGCGTTACGCCAAGGTCAAGAAAAACGTCCCCGATGAGGCGCTTGCCGCTGTGGGCGAAACCGCCGAACCGGCGCGCCTTGCCGATCTGGTCGCGGGCCATTTGGGCATCGAAGTCGAGCAAAAGCAGGATCTTCTGGAAACGCTGTCTGTGTCCGAACGGCTTGAGAAAGTTTACGGTCTGATGCAGGGCGAAATGTCTGTGCTACAGGTCGAGAAAAAGATTAAAACCCGCGTCAAATCCCAGATGGAGCGGACCCAGCGCGAGTATTATCTGAACGAACAGATGAAGGCGATCCAGCAAGAGCTGGGCGATGGCGAAGATGGCAAGAACGAGGTTGCCGAACTCGAAGCCAAGATTGCCGAAACCAAGCTGAGCAAAGAGGCCAAGGAAAAAGCCGAAGCCGAGCTGAAAAAGCTGAAAAACATGAGCCCGATGTCTGCCGAGGCAACGGTTGTACGCAACTATCTTGACTGGATGTTGTCGATCCCATGGGGCGTCAAATCCCGCGTGAAAAAGGACCTGAGCCGCGCCCAGACCGTACTGGACGATGATCACTATGGTCTGGAAAAGGTTAAGGAACGGATTGTCGAATATCTCGCGGTGCAGCAACGCTCCAGCAAGATGAAAGGCCCGATCATGTGCCTTGTTGGCCCTCCGGGTGTTGGTAAAACATCGCTGGGCAAATCTGTGGCCAAGGCCACGGGGCGCGAATTTATCCGCATCTCTCTGGGCGGCGTGCGCGACGAAAGCGAGATCCGCGGCCACCGCCGGACCTACATCGGCTCCATGCCCGGCAAGATCATTCAGGCGCTGAAGAAGGCCAAGACCACCAATCCGCTGATCCTCTTGGACGAGATCGACAAGATGGGTCAGGATTTCCGTGGTGACCCGGCGTCTGCCATGCTCGAAGTGCTTGATCCGGAACAGAATTCCTCATTTGTGGATCACTATATGGAGGTCGAATATGACCTCTCGAACGTGATGTTCCTGACCACCTCCAACAGCTATAACATGCCCGGCCCGTTGCTGGACCGGATGGAGATCATCCCGCTGTCCGGCTACACCGAGGACGAAAAGCGCGAGATCGCCAAACAGCATCTGGTGCAAAAACAGGTCAAGAACCATGGTCTGAAAGCCAAGGAATTTGAGATCGAGGATTCCGCACTGACCGACATCATCCGCTACTACACCCGTGAAGCGGGCGTGCGGAACCTTGAACGTGAAATCGCCAAGGTGGCGCGTAAATCGCTGACCAAAATCATTAAGAAGGAGGCGGACGCAGTTGTGGTCAATGCCGACAACCTTGATGATTTCCTTGGCGTGCGCAAACACCGCTATGGTCTGGCCGAGAAAGAAGACCAGATCGGCGTTGTCACGGGCCTCGCTTACACATCAGTGGGCGGTGAACTGCTCCAGATCGAAGCGTTGCGGTTGCCGGGCAAGGGCCGGATGAAAACCACCGGTAAGCTCGGCGATGTGATGAAAGAAAGCATTGACGCGGCCAGCTCTTACGTGCGGTCCATCTCTCCGCAGATCGGGGTCAAACCGCCAAAGTTCGCGCTGGACATCCACGTGCACGTGCCGGATGGGGCAACGCCCAAGGATGGCCCATCGGCGGGCCTGGCGATGGTGACCTCCATCGTTTCGGTGCTGACGCAGATCCCTGTGCGCAAGGATATCGCCATGACCGGCGAAGTGTCCCTGCGCGGCAATGCGATGCCCATCGGCGGGCTCAAGGAAAAGCTGCTGGCGGCCCTGCGCGGCGGGATCACCACGGTTCTCATTCCGACAGAGAATGAAAAAGACCTGCCGGATATTCCCGACAACGTCAAAGAGGGCTTGACCATCATTCCGGTCAGCCATGTCTCCGAGGTGTTGGAACAAGCGCTGGTGTCAAAGCCAGAAGCGATCGAATGGGATCAAGAGGCCGAAGATGCCGCCGCTGCGGCCGCGCTGGCGGCGAAATCCGGGGCAGGGGACAGTGCCACCGCGCATTGATCCGAACCTGTTATAGCGAGAACGAAAAAAGCGCCCTGTGACAGCAGGGCGCTTTTCTTTTGTTGCGTGTTCGACCTTTTGGATCAGTCGCCAAGCGCCGGAATGGCCAGCAGAACGGCCAGCATGGCAACCAAGGCGGTGCCGCTGCTGCTGCTTTGGGCGTCGGCGACAACGGCGGGTGCTTCGATCACAGGATCGGCAAGCGATCCGGCATGCGCCGCAGATGTAAATGTGGCCGCCGCGAGGGCAACCGCGCAAATTGTGGTTTTCTTCATCATTTTTCCCCAAGTCTGAAATACCACCCCATGTTACCGACAATGCCGCGCCGGGCAAGGGATACTGGCTTAATAAATCAATATATGGTATTGGTAAACACAACGATAACAACCTATCAACGGGGCACTCATGAGCACGACATCTTCCAAGCCTGCGAAAGCAGTGACAAAATCCACCGCGAGCGCGGCCAAACCCGCCGCAAAGAAAGCCACAACAAAAGCCGCGCCACCGGTCTCTGCCGTTGCGGGCAAGCCACCAATTTCCGCCAAAACCGCGACGCCCGCGGTTGTGGACGCGCCGCAGCCTGTGGTGCTTGGCCCGATGTTGCGCAAAAAAGAGCTGATCGAGAAGGTTGTCGACCGGGCTGGCATCAAGAAAAAAGACGCAAAACCGGTGATCGAGGCCATGCTGGCCGAGCTCGGCGAGGCGCTTACCGATCATCGCGAGATCAACCTGCCGGAGCTGGGCCGCATCAAAGTACGCAAGGAAAAGATGCTGCCAAATGGCCGTGTGATGATCACAAAGATCCGCCAACCCCTTGGCGGCGCGAGCAAAAAACTGCCTGACGCTGCTGAATAAAACACTCACAGCCAGTTTTTCCAACTCGGCCCTTGCAAGGCCGAGCCCAATTGGCTACTCCGCCGCGCAAGGGTGATTAGCTCAGTGGTAGAGCGCTTCGTTCACATCGAAGATGTCAGGAGTTCAAATCTCTTATCACCCACCATCTTTCCTTGGTTGTCTTTGCTAGATAAGCCTCACGAGGCTGTTGGCCTGACCGACGTCCGCCCGCTACGCGGCCAGTCTGGGTCCGGAGTTTAAATCTCTTATCACCCACCAAAATATTTTCGTTTAAAATCAATACATTAAAGAGCGAAATTCTGAAAATGTATGGTAAAACGTAACCAAATGTATGGTAAAACTGCTGCTTATTTCGCCGCGATTTTGCTCAAAATTTGGGCCTTGGTCTGTAGGTGGGCGGGGTAGGGTGGTCTGAGTGATTCCTGTACAACATTCACGTTTCACGCCTAACAGCGCCCGCAACGCACAACGCCGCAGCGCCCTGATTGACAGTGCCATGATTGTGTTGTAATTTTACAACTTGACAATCAATTGAACCGTTATTGACCGCGCATTGACATTGATTCGCTTTGCGAGTATAAGGGTGTCAGAGAGCGGGATAAATCGCTCTGCAATCACTCCCTTATTATATTGAGTTTAATCATGAACGACGAAGAAATTCGCGCGTTGGTGGCGTCGTCTGACGTCTACAAACAACGCCACGACGCTCTTGCTGACCAGCTAGACGCAACTGCCCAAGAAAAATGGAACGTAACACCGGACCGCGAAAGCTACATGTCGCTGCCTGCCTTTCGCCTTTTCATCCTCACGGGTGAATATATCGGTGATGTTGAACATGAGATGGAACGCGACGTTGACGCCATCCGCCAATCTAAGAAGACGATTGAGATTCAGCAAGCGTTTGCTGATGCCGATGGTAACACTGAAAGCCTAGAAATGGCGCGATTGAATGCGCTTAAGCCACATGAGCGCATGTCAGCCGCGCGTGAACTTGGTCTGACAAGTAGCGGTGAAAAACAGCCTGTCGCGGCGGTTCACGACCCGGCTGAACGTGCGCGTATCTGCGCGGAAATCAACAAATTGCCTTTGTCTATGCGTATCAGCGCTGCGCGTGCACGAGGAGTGGCATGATGCAAAAATTTGTTAGCGTAGAGGATATCTGCACCGCGACTGGATACAGCATCGACGTTTGGCGCAAGGGTCAAATGATCTTTGGCAAGCCTAAAGCAACTTCAGCCCGCATCGACCGCCACGGCAAAAATAGCCCGCGTAAGACGCACGTAGGTTTCGAAATTGAGGCAACAGTGTTGTGGTTACTGGAGCGCGTACCTTCCTTCAATGAAATCCAGGAAAATACATTGCGTTCGTTGGCGCGACCGCATTGGAGAGAGACGTAATGTTGAATCCGGCCCACCCACTAACGAAAAAAACCTATGAAAAATTCGCAAAACAGCGCGCCGAGACCTCACGAGATTTGGCTTCATGCTGGGGCCATGCTACCGGGCGTGAAGTCACCACCAAGAACCGCGACAGCCTAAAAATCAGCGGCTTTCGCGTGGACAAACGTCCTGAGGTGATTGGGCGCATCGCGTATATGCGCGAACAAGCAAAAGCCCGCCGTTTGGCAGAGCAAGAACAGATTGAAGTGCCGGAGGGTGGATGGACGCAATCTGACGTCCTTCAAATTATGTTGGAAACGACGACCGCATTGGAGAGTTGCTACGATGCCTTGTGCCGTCCTGATGTGGACGTCTCAGATATCAAAAAGCGACAGTATTATTCAGTGCTTAGTTCCCATCTCGCCCGCCAGTATTCGAGCTTGGGGAGTGTTGACGGCGACGCCGTTGATCTACCAAAAAGTGCGGTTGATCTGGCACCGATTAACAAGATGCAATTTTGCAGGTGCGACCAATGAAAAACCCAGACACCGCTCGAAATCGTACGTTTCGTTCATCTGCTAAGCTGGTCAAAAATTTGATCAGCGATTTGAGGTATCACGAGGGGCGATTGGATGTGGCCGCGAGTGTCGAAGAGTGTATTTCCTTGGCAGGTACCTTGTCCGAAGCTGTGAAGAAAATGGGCAAGTTCCTAGATGCGCCAGAGATCGAAAACGTCGCGCCGAAACGTGATGCGACCGCTCACGCCAGCATCAAAAACGTAAGCAGATTATTCGCGGCATTGGATACAGACGGGCCACTTACCTGTGGATGCTGCGGAAAAATTCGCGGCTGACCAACCTAAAAGAATTCACGTGATGCGGCCCGACGCCGTTTTTGCGTAGATAGTCGCCATGATGGCGATGATGGGCATGATGCCCGAAGGCGCGTTAGCGCCACCCTTCAACCTTCCTTCCCGACAGGAGCAAATCATGGAATGAATATGATACCACTAAACTATGAAAACAAACGAGAACGCAGCTTGTGTCACCTTCGATTGCACCGCGCCTTCGCTGTGCCGGAGAAGATTAAAACCTCGGAGGATGCAGCAAGAGCTGCACTTTGTGATCTGATAGCCTTTGAGTCCACGTACGACATTGGAGTGATTTTGCAGCTATCGGCGCAACTTCTGTCCGACCGTGATCTTGCAGCGCCGCATGAAGCCGTGATTTTCGACATAAATAGTCTTAGCGAATATTATGATGTGGAGCGTCGTGTGATGCTGATCGCTGCCCGCCTTTGTGGCGCTCAAGATTATGTGCATGGCAACGTTCGCCAAACTTGGGCGGATGATCAAGACGCAAAGTTTGTGTTGGATTCCAGCGCGATAAAGGAGATGCGCCAGTGACCGCTGCACCGCTACAGGTCACAGTCACAGATGGTCACAAGTTTACCCCGGTCGGTGGCGGTGAACTTACCTTACCAATCACATTTGAGCTTGATGGCGTAACAGTGTTCTGTACCACGATTGAAGAGATCAGCGACCACCTACGCACCCGCGCAATACAAACTGGCAAGTTCTATGGGCGCTCAGATTTTGAGGCATATCTAAAAGTCATTTTTGGAGTCGAAAACACGGGGCCAAGAGTGCTTGGAAAATGGGGCGAACGCCGAACTATTTCATTCTCCTGACAAAAAAGAAGTTAGGGGAGAAAAATGAATAATTTTAGCTGCTTATAAAATATATTGGAGGATAATGTATTTTTATATGGACAAACTGGAATTACTTGATAACCGATTGTCAAAAAAGTCTGGACTCCGATTCGCGGATGTGAGATAAGGCGGGTACGAAACAAAAAAAGCAGCCCGTCGATCCAGCACGTTGTCGCGTGTGGCGGGCTGCTTTTTAAACATTGTAACTACGGGAAAGCATACAATAATTTTAGCTCGACCGCAAGCCTAAGGAAGGCTCCAACGAAATGACTATCAAAGAAAATACCGCACTTTGTGCGATCGATACAGCTTTGTCCAATGACGAGTTAGAGGCTGAGCAAACTGCTAGTGATAAGTCTACAAGATGGAATGACGCCACAATAGTCGGCGATCTAACCAATCCTGAGACACAAGCCGTGCTCAATTCGAACCTGGTTCTAATGGTGGGTGACTATGAGACCGCTGGCAACAGATGGATGCGAATTGATGGTTCGATAAAGGGCATACTTGACCACAAGTTAACCCATCACCCCGAAGTGGTGGAAAAGGACGGCGAGGGTATCGTCTTCGGCACCTCAAAACTCGCAACGCGCGTACGTACGCGCGGCGGTGTGACTATCACTCAATATACGCACCGTTCCAAGAGCAAGATGAAGAGCGTGACCGCCATTGCGATTGACGTCGATGGCACTGCAAAAATCAGCGCGGTTCGTGATCGCTTAGTAGAGCTAGGTTGGTGTGCTGTTCTCTATACCACCCACTCCCACGCAGCAAAGAAAACGCAATTTGGCGACCGTTTTCGCATAATCATTTTCTTGGCAACACCGCACCCCTTGCCGATGTCAGATGATAGTATGGATGAAGCGACGCAAGTTGCCGAGCGTTCGGCGGTTATAGATGACTACGAACGCCGATATGCTGGCGTGGTGACGGAGCTTGGTTTGACAGAAGTCGACTACGCTGGTCTCTCGCCCAATCAAATGATGTACACCCCTCGACGCCCTTCTAGAGACGCTGAATTTGAGCACTACTTTATTGCGGGTGCAGCCCTGCACCTTGAAGATGTTCCGCTGGGGGACGTGAACAAGCTGAAATTGACAGGTAAGGTAAAGAGCAAAGTTGTTCGCAAGCCGAACAGTAACGGCAATTCGCGAAAAAGTGCCTGTCAGGGCGATCCGGTGGGTTTTGAAGAGCATCTTGCTCTCATCGGCGATGGTGAAGACATGTGCGGCTTTGACGCGCCGATTTACAGCGCTGCACTTTCCTACTTTGCCTGCGGCGAAGACGATGAAGGTGCGCTAATCGTGACGTTGCGCGATGCAATTCTTGCCGCGACTTGCTACGATGACCGTGCCGCACGTCGCTATGTGACCGATGACTATTTGGTAAATCGCGTGGAACAGGCGCGTGAATATATCAACGCGCAAGACGCCGACAATGATGATCAGCCGGACGTTGATAACATCGCTGACGCGGACACGAGCCAAGATGGCGCAAATGTCGAACCTGCCAACACCATCTCACTCAACATAGCTGATCCGCTGGGCAAAAAGCTGTCGGTAGCGCTGGAAACACTTAAGGCGCGTTGGGCTGTCGTGAACGTTGGGGGGAAGGTGCTGTTTATGCCGCGCCCTGATCCAGATCATGCAAGTGACGGCGTCCAGTTCTTTTCAGAGGCCGAATTCATCAAGTTCCACAAGAACCGTTTCGTCGTGAAAAAGGGCAAGCGTGTTCAACCTGCCAAGGTGTTTGCAGAAGAGGCTGACCGCTATGCAGAGGTGACATTCGCACCAACACCAGTTGTTGCGATGCGCCATAGCTTCAACCTTTGGAACGGGTTCCAAGTAGACAAGAAAGCGCCGTCAGGCGCTACCTGCGAGAAGTTGAAAGTTTTCATCAGAGACGTTATTTGCGGCGGGCGTGAAGACTTGTTCCAATGGCTCTGGTTGTGGCTGGCACATTGCGCACAAAAACCGGGTGAAAAGCCGGGTACGGCCCTTGTGATCCAAGGAACAGGTGGTTGTGGCAAGAGCTATTTTGGTACCGTATTGACGCGTCTGTTCTCGCCATACACAGTCTTTGCAGACCGTGAAGATCATGTGACTGGCAAATTCAATCGCCACCTTGCGACGGCTGTTTTACTTGTCAGCGACGAAGCATTGTTCGGCGGCGATAACCGCGTCAGCGGGTTGATCAAGAGCCTTGTGACCACCAATGTTCAGCGCATTGAAGCAAAAGGTGTGGATTCCATCGAAGTCCAGTCCTTTTTGCGCTGTGTCTTTGTTGGTAACCCCAAGCGCGTGGTGCCGATTGAGGCCAACGGTTCGGATCGCCGATACCTTTGCCTAACTGTCGCCGACACCTACAAAGACGACACCGACTACTTTGCTGAGATTGAAGCTGAGATTGCAGCGGGTGGGTTAGAGGCACTCTTTGGTGAACTCGCGGCTTATGATCCAGCGGAAAACGATCAAAAATGGAGCGAAGTGCGTGTTGCACCTGAGACCGATGAAAAGAAGAAGATGCGCCGCCTGTCTCTCCCCAAAGTGGTACGCAAGATGATTGAGGCTGTTGAAGACAGGGTGCTTGAATTCCGCGACGAGTCCGGGCGTGCTATCCGTTATGTGTTGCATGAAGCGGGTGCCAACTACGTCGCACGCGATCACATGCGCCATGCAATCTCAAAATGGGCGGACTCCCGCGACGGGGGGCAAGATGCGAATGAAGTGCTTGCAGACTTGTTTGGTGATGATGTGACCACGACCCGCCGTAAGGCGGTGTTTGAGCAGCGTGTTGGATATGATGGTGAATGGGAAGACGCAGAACGCAAAAAAGCACACTGCTACGTTCTGCCCTCACAAGCACGTATGATTGAGCTAGTCACGCACCGCTTTGCAGATTGATGGTCTCGATTGCGGGTGGGTTCCAATGGTCCACTCGCGTTCCGCCCACGGTGGACCGTGATTTTCTTTATAAAACAATCATTTAATGGGAGGGTTCCAATATTCCACTAATTCTACAAAACTTTAGGAAAAAACATAGCGAAGAATGTGCACGGCGCACTCAAACAGTCGAAATTTTGGACTTCCTCAGATAAGAAATTGATTTTATATGGAAAAGTCGCTCCACCCAAATTGAGAGCATTGGCCAATGATGGAACTCTAAGTACCAATACGAGCGAACGCTTTTCGGAGGTCGGCGGCTTCGATATTCGCGTGGCCGGTAAGTGTACTGCCTTGAGGTTTTGCGTTCACAACATCAGCTAAGTACCCATAGATGCGCTGAGCTAGCGAGCCGGGGTTCTGATGCAGCTTTTCGGTCAAAGATTCCACGGCAAATACGGAAGTTTTTTCTCTTCGGGTTCGGCGCTTGCTTGCGGCGAGTTTTCGCTTCAGCAGAGCTTCTGCACTCTTTCGCAATTTTCCTGCGTCACTTTTGCTAGGAACCTCAGGCAGGAAAAGTGCAAAATCAATAAAGTCCTCAATCGAGTGCGCTTTTGAGGCCGCCAAAACCATGTATTGTATGACGTGAGGTGTTCGCCCGAACTCCGCAACCAATCTGTTAAGCACATCTTGACGTTCTGTTGAATTTCGCGCCTCTTCGGCTTTCCGCATTACCATCACGATTGGTAAGGCGTCTGCCTCTATCCAGTCTATCCGGGCGTCTTGTAGGACAGTAGTTTGGTCAATGATTGTATTCTCGTTCTTGACCGATTTTCTAAGATCTGAGCCCGTAAAATCGAAACCACGCAGATCTGCGCCGGAAAAATCCAAGTGTCGAAGATCTGTGAACCGGAAATCGGAGATAGGGTTCAAACCGGAGGTCGCTACGAGTAAGTCAAACCTTGGGGATTGGCTGTCGAAAACAGCATCGATTTGCTGAATTTCTTGTTCGGTAAGAAAATCTTCTAGAAGCCGCATTATTTTTCGACAACCTCACATCGAGAGATGCACACAGCATTTGCACTGTTTGATTTTCCGCCACTTCGCGCCTCGCGCTGTATGGCCTTCTTTAGCAACAATCCAACCAAAGCGTTCTTATTCTGCCATTCACTCAGAGATTTGCCCATTCGATTGCCATCATTTGCTGCTACTTTGATGGAACTCCTACTTACATGGACTTCACCCAAAACCGACATTCTATTTCCGCCTTGTTTCCTTCGAATGGTGCACAAGCGAACACTTGGAATCGCGCTCCCTTCAACAAACTTCTCGGGCTTGTTGAAGATCGTTTTCGGCGCGATCTTCCAAGTGTCGTTAGGGCCTGCTACGACAGGAAGCAGTTTTTGCTGTGTTTTTGCATTCTTAGTCCGAACGACTGACCCACCAATACCAATATCAACCTCTCCGCTCGCACCTGTCACAGTGTTGGCGTTCAGTGCGACATTGCCTTTGAGCGCACTCTGAATCTGGACGGAGTCGTCCACACTAATTTCCGCCAACGCCTGCTCTCCGAATACATCTGCAAACGTAGTCTCACAACCTTCTAAGACCAACCTAAGGTGAGCCTTTGAAACGCCAACAATATACTCTCGTTCCCTATATTCGTAATGCATGGTGCCAAATTTCAGCCTGCATTTTAGATCAAACTCATCCTCGACGGGTTCAATCTCAAATCTCAATTCAGACAGTTCTGTCAGTGGGTTTCGAGGTGTCAATGAGAAGTTTTGCTCTTCCAATGGATCAATCCGTCGTAGCTGTTTGCCTTGCTACAACCAGATATAGTGGCGCCAAGCCAATCTTTCAATGCGATCATCAAACAGCCGCCTTGAAGGAACAGATGCGATAAAAAAGTGAGAATTATCAATTTTTGAAGTGCTACGCTCCTTGGCATCCTTTTTGACACTTATCCATTTTCTTCATTACGTTTGCTCATTTTGTAGAATGGGAGCTCTTTGGCGCGATCTCTTATCAGCTCTGACGCCAAGCTACATCATCTCTGGTGCCACCTTGCATCACCGCTGACACGATAGCGGGCAGTCAACAGGCCACCCTTCCGTATGCTCGCAGGGTTGCTACGCTTGACCAGCTTGCTAACCAACAAATGCCCGCGTAACGGGCAATCTGCCCTTGATTCAGCCTGTTCAAAGCCCTACGTTCAATTCACAACCAACGATGACGTTTTGAACAAGGCCCGATATCGTGAAGAAATATGTAATTTACCGCCGCGTCAGTACGCAGGAACAAGGCCGCTCAGGTCTTGGCCTAGAAGCGCAGGATCGCGATATGTCGCTCTTTTTGGACAATTACAGTGATACACCCTTTGAGGTGCTAGGCACCTTCACAGACGTTCTGAGCGGCGCTGACGCGCATCGCCCCGAACTGGACAAGGCAATAGCTCTAGCAAAGAGAACAGGGGCAGAATTGCTTGTTGCCAAGCTAGATCGCCTATCGCGTAAGGTGTCTTTCATCGCTACCTTAATGGACGATAAAGCCCTAAAAATAAGGGTTGCCAGCATGCCGAACGCTGACTCCTTCCAACTTCACATATATGCAGCACTAGCTGAACAAGAGCGCAACTTCATATCGCTACGCACAAAGCAGGCGCTCGCAGTCGCCAAAGAACGTGGAGTCAAATTGGGTGGATTGCGTGACAAGACAATGCAGCGCAACGCAGCCGTAAAAGCCAACGCTGACAATCGTGCAGAACGTATTCGTGAGATAATTGTGCCAATGCGTGAAGCTGGCAAAACCTTGCGCCAGATCGCCGATGCATTGAACGCAGCTAACGTCCAGACCGCCAGAGGCGGCGCGTGGGGACCGTCAGGGGTCAAGAACACCTTGGACCGCTTGGACAAGATGGAGGCTGCTTAGATCGCCGCTGAAGCGGCCTTACCAAAACTACATATCTGACGCCTTTCCAGCCAATCAAACCGCCCATGCTGATACTTTTGTTACGCCGTTTGGCTGATAACTATTCAATTGTTGTGCTTGATGCGGGGCGCGTCAGCGCTCTATGCCATATGTTGTGTGTAAAAGACCGAGGGACCCCGGATACGGGTAGGGATACACCTATAGTTTGTGCGCAGTTGCTACTCATACGTCAGTTTTTAGCATTTGTAAGCGACATCCAAAATGAAAAATTCGGCATTCAACCCGCCGTTAACAGAAAATTGAAATATAGTTGCAAAAGTCCACTAAATCGTTAACAAATCGTTAGTATTCAAATGAATTTTTGGGTGACGGTTAACATGACATATCGTGACCCGTTTTAGTTGATAAAATTTGCTAAAAAACACCAATAATGGTATACTTTGGTTGTTTGGAAAAGTGTGCCGTTGGCGTCTTTTGACGCGCTCCGCTTCGGCATTTCTCAGATTGAGCTGGCAATCATGGATGTGTAAACAGCCTGCTTGATCGAAGGGGGGAGTGGCAACTCGGCAACCCAAGTGAAAACTCCCCCCGTTATTTTCGTTCGAGATGTCGGCTATGCGGGACTTTTCTGCCTTTTGCGGCACGGGCAACAAGGTCCGTTTTGCTATCGAAGCTTAAGGATCACATTGTCTTCTGCT
>Ga0316202_10002235_pt1 | contig 13011 bp, 14 predicted proteins | sample 3monrhotite_MG_FD_204934 | JGI IMG/M metagenome (GOLD analysis project Ga0316202, IMG submission 204934) | Microbial mat bacterial communities from mineral coupon in-situ incubated in ocean water Damariscotta River, Maine, United States -... | ecosystem: Environmental > Aquatic > Marine >... | reverse complement strand
CGATACAGATTGGTATGCCCGCTGATGTGACGGTCACACAGATCTCTGCTGTCATCGGCGCCCAGCTCGTGGCGGTGTCCCTCTCGGTCGGCGTGGCGCTGGTCCTGTCCGGCGGTGTCGGTCTTGTTGTGCCGATGCTGTCGATGTTCCCCGCCGCTACGCTGGCCTTCTGGCGCCTCGGGCGGGACCGGGAGGACTGGCCACAGCGGCCCGCCATCCAGCGCACGTCGCTGCTGTCCGCTGTGAGCTTCTGGGCCATCTCGACGGCAGGGTACGCCGCAGCGTATGCCGCCCAGCCCGAGAGCTTCGGGTTCTCTGCCGCTGCGCTGGTGGGCTTCGCGCCCGCTGTCGGCCTGCTGCCCGGATTCTCGGCGCTCGTCCTCACGATGTGTGCTGGAGACACCGCGGCGACCGCGCTCCGCTCGTACGACGAGATGAAGCCGGAGCTGGAGAGGGACGTGGATCTGTATGAGCGGTTCTCGGTTCGTACCCAGGCGAGATACGGGAAAAGCTATGGGAATCGAGATCGAACGAAAATTTCTGGTCGTTGACACAACACCCTGGCGCGACAGCGCACCCGCCACCAAGCTGTGGCAGGGGTATCTGTCGACGGTGCCTGAGCGAACCGTCCGCGTCCGGATCAAGGGCGACCGGGCGATGATCACCGTCAAGGGCAAGACCGAGGGGGCGACCCGCGCGGAGTTTGAGTACGACATCCCTGTGGCGGACGCCAACGAGATGATGGGCCTGTGCGAGCAGCCGACCATCGAGAAGACCCGCTACAAGGTCGAGCACGGCGGCTACACCTGGGACGTGGACATCTTCCACGGCGTCAACGAGGGGCTGCTGCTCGCTGAGGTCGAGCTGGAGAGCGAGGACGAGGACGTGCCCCTTCCGGCCTGGGTCGGCGAAGAGGTCACCGGAGACCGCGCCTACTACAACGCCAACCTCATCGCGAGGCCGTACTCGACATGGGACGACAAGGACTGAGCGCGCCCTTGGCGCTGCTCGCGGCCTGCGCGCAGGCCCCCCAGCCGGCCACGACCGCCGCGCTCTCGCTGCCCGGCGCAACGTCGGCCGTGTCGGTCTCCTCGGCGCGCTTCCTCGCCCCGGATCCCGGCCGCAGCTTCTCGAACAGCGAGCTGCGCAACTGCCGCTTCGGGCGCACCGACAAGATCCCGCTCGTGCCCGCGCTCGTAGAGTGGACGCCGACCACGCTCCGCTTCCAGCAGCAAGAGCTCGCCGCGCTCACCGATGGTGCCCTGCCCGCAGACCTCACCCCCCTGGAGGCGGCGATGGCTGCGGTGGCCGACAACAGCCAGCAGCTCGCCAGCGGCGGCTGCCACCCCTGGCGCGGCGGTCCCGATGATCTCTCGATGGTGCCCGCCCTGCTCATCGCCGCCGAGGCGAGCCTTCCCGCCGATGGACTGGCCCGCCTCTCTGAAGCCGCCGGCCGCGCCGGCCTGATCCACCAGACTGTCTGGGTCGAGGCGCCCAGCCCGCGGCCCGTCGCCGAGCAGGCCACGCCCGCCGCAGCGCACGTCCAGCTCCACGCCCTGCGCGAGGAGCGTGTCGCCGACGTCATCGCCGCTGTCAGCCAGCGTCGGGGGCAGGGGACAGCCTGCGTGCAGCTCGGCGCCGGGGGAGGGGAGCCCGGCGGGCAGACTGGCACCGCGGGAAGCGCCGCAGCGCACCCGCTGCGCGGAGAGATCGCGGTGGTGCCCCTGTTCTGGTCCGCACCCGGCGCCGCACGGATGGTCTCTGGCGAGCAGTGCCCGGCACCCGAGGCGCCCGATCCGGGCGTCGATCCGGGCGTGCTGCTCAAGTAGGAGCGTGACATTCCTCGGGCAAAACGAGGGACAGGGGCACAGCCCTGGTGACTTTCTGGCCAAGATGATTATCATGGCCCTGCAACCACTGTTCTTGCGGAGGAAGCCTGAATGTCACTCTCTCAGTCCAGTGCGCCGCGCCAGGCCACGCAGCCGTCCCTCGGCCGCCGGCTGAGGGCCTTTGCCCATCATGGCAGCAAGATCCTCAGGTACCGGTACCCCGACTATACCTTCGATGACCTCGCCGCCTGCCAGGACGCCCTCGACGGTCCCGCCTTCCAGAACGTCGCGCGGCGCATGTGGGCCGACCCCACCGGCGAGCGCCTCATGCGAGAGCAACCCCGGATCAACCTCGAGGCGGTCGACTGGCGCGCCCTGAGCATGCTGCCCATCGACACCCTCGGCTACAGCCTCTGGCACCACTTCTACGACAACGACATCCTCGGGTACGTCGAGCTCGGAGAGCCCATCGTCCGCTGGGACGAGGACACCGAGTACGCAAAGTGGCGGTACCGCGAGACCCACGACATCCGTCACGTGCTCCTCGGGCTGGGCATCGAGGGCCACGAAGAGGTCGTCCTCCAGACCTTCCAGTGCGCCCAGCAGTTCCAGATCCTGTCCGCGGGCATCGCCATCGTCGGTGGTGTGAAGCACGCCATCATCGACCGCGCCTTCCTCCCCATCGTCACCCGCATGCCCCGCGCCTGGCGCACCGGGAAGAGGGCCCGCTTCCTCAGCCTCGTCTACTTCGAGGACCTGTGGGAGATGAACCTCCACGAGCTGCGTGAGACGCTCGGCATCACGCCGCTCGGGGATCGGTATCCCGTCGCCGAGCGGCACCCCGATGCGCCCTGGGACCCAGGGCAGCACAAGAAGAACTAAGAAAAATAGAAAAACCAACGGAAACTGGTTGACGGGTTTTGTAGAAAGGCATAATTCCAGAGTGTAGCCAAGAGGACGCACGGAACCATGAACTTCGCCATCTGCCAGAACATGCACACCACCGCCGCGATGCCGGCGAACGGTGCTGCTGTGTTCGGCATGATGGCGCAGATGCCTCCGATGCAGCCGGCGATGCCGGCGATGCAGCCGCAAATGCGGCCTCAGCCCCCTGGGGCGGGAGGGTCTTCCTGACGAATCCATGATTCGGACAAGGATGTACCCCCCGGCCCTCTCGAAGGCGCCGGGGGTTTCTCTTTGTGGGTATGTACCCACTCGGAGAACTGTGTCTCCAGTATTCAGATACTGGTTCGCGAGTGTACCGTAACGGGATGTAGCTCAGTCTGGTTAGAGTGCTCGTCTGGGGGACGAGAGGTCGCAGGTTCGAGTCCTGCCATCCCGACTCATCGCAGCCTGCCCCACAGGGGCTCCATCATCCACCACAGGATTCGGTAGAGGTATCGGGGTGTGGCGCAGTCTGGTAGCGCGCCTGTTTCGGGAACAGGAGGCCGCAGGTTCGAGTCCTGCCACCCCGACTCATCGCAGAGAAGCTCAGTGGTCGAGCGGCCGGTTCATACCCGGTAGGTCGCGAGTTCAAATCTCGCCTCTGCGACTTGTGAGAGATTGTCGAGGAGTAGCTCAACCTGGTGGAGCACTGCGTTCGGGACGCAGGGGTTGCTGGTTCAAGTCCAGTCTCCTCGACTCATCATGCTGTTCCTCTCGCCTGTGCAGACAGGGAGGGGAGGGCCACACGGCGGCGTGGGCCCATTCTTGGGGTGTAGCTCAACTGGTGGAGCACCTGGTTCTGACCCAGGCGGTTGCAGGTTCGAGTCCTGCCACCCCAGTGACGTGTTCAGAGAGGGATGTTGGGGTGTGGCTCAATGGCAGAGCGCCTGGTTCTGGCCCAGGAGGCTGCTGGTTCGAATCCAGCCACCCCAACTCTTGTCGCAGAGATGCTCAACGGTTGGGCGACCGGTTCATACCCGGTTCATCGCGGGTTCGACTCCCGTCTCTGCGCTTCGGGGAGTAGCTCAATTGGTGGAGTGGGGCGTTTGGGGCGCTCAGGTTGCAGGTTCGAGTCCTGTCTCCCCGACCAATTTTCTGGGGTGTAGCTCAATGGGTAGAGCGCGAGGCTTTGACCCTCGTTGTTGTGGGTTCAAGTCCCACCACCCCATCTCAACCTCAGTAGTTCTCGTCGAGGTAGGTGAAGAACCACCGGCGTGCCTTTCGGGCGATGGTGGGGTTGACGTCTTTCTCTGAGAGGCCGGACGCTTCGAGCGTGTCGGCCTCTTCGTCTTTGATGTCCTTGAACAGCCAGCGGAGGAACGCGCCGGTCGCGCTCCGCTCCAGCGGGAGCTGTTGCTCGCGGAGCCAGTCGACGCCCTGCTGGAGCCGGTGCTCGGTCAGCGCGGCCGAGACGAACGCGTCGGTCGACTCCAGGCGGAGCGCGTCGGCGGGTGCGAGGGTCTTGACGTTGGTGGCCGAGTGCGCGGTGCCCTTGACCTTGAACCACATCTCTGGGCCGTCGAAGCCCGGCGTGGTGCAGCGCCAGACCACGCCCTCTCCGGTGCCTTCGGCACCGAGCGCGGCCGAGACCGGGCAGCGCTCCTCGACGGCGCGGGTGATCTCGATGAGCTGCTCCCGCGCGGCGTTGGGGCGCTCGAAGTCGATGTTGACCGACCAGTTGGGGAAGCGCCAGATGCTGAAGACCCGGCCCGCGGGGCTGTGGATGGCTTCGAGCGCCTCGGGGGGCAGCCAGCGGTCGTCTCCGACGAGGGCCGCGAAGGGCACCCACATCCGCGGCAGGGTCGAGATGGCCACGCCCTGCTGGATGCCCTGGCCGCACCACTCTCCGTACACCGCGACGCGCTCGTCGCTGTCGGGGAGGAGGGTGCGGATCCCGTCTTCTCCCAGGCGCTCGGTCATTGTGGCCACGAAGTACTGGTGGTCCGCGTCGAGGCTCATCTCCCGGTTGCGCGACTGGAACGTCAGCGTGCCGTCGGGGTGGCGCACGATGGCGGTGTTCGAGCCGTGCAGCTTGACCGAGCCGCGAAACGTCAGCGTCGGCTTGACCCCGCGGGTGGCGTCGTGGACGGCGCGGACGACGTTGCGGAATTGCCGGATCTTGGGGAACGGGATCATGGGGCGCACACCAGGATGACGACGTCTCCGTCGATCCAGCGGTCGCGCTCCTGTCGGAGGGGCGCGCTCTCGCAGGAGGCGACGGTCATGCCGTGTTTTTCAGCGGTCTGTCGGACGTAGTCGCGGCTGTGGGCGAAGCGGCCGGTCTCGCGGAGCAGGAAGCCGCCGGCGGTGGCCCGCTCGGTCGAGAACGCCACGAGCGCCCCTGGCGCCGCGCAGCGGGCGATGCCCGCGAAGATCGGGTCCAGGTCACCGACGTAGACGAAGGTGTCGGCGGCGAGGAACAGGTCGAAGGCCGGCCCGCCGTGCTCCTGGAGGAATGTGCCGAGCGCGGCCTTGTGGAGCGCGGCGTACTGGCCGCGTGCGCGTGCGGCGTCGAGCATCTTCGGCGAGAGGTCTACGCCCTCGAAGTGGTCTACGCGGTCCGCGAAGGCGGCGGCCGACAGGCCGGTCCCACACCCGAGGTCGAGGCCGCGGGGGAGGGGGCCGCTGTGGGCGCCGTCGACGGCCGCGCGGAGCTGTGCGGGGGTGCGATACCGGAGCCGCTCGGTGAGGTGGGTGTCGTACTGCTCGGCGTACTGGTCGAACAGCTCGGCGATGTAGTCGTCGGGCGCCGAGGCGGGGGTCTCGCCGGTGAGGGCGTGCAGCAGGTGGCGTGCCGCGCCGTCTTCGGGGTCGAGCTCGGTGGCCTGGCGGTACAGCGCGATCGCCTCGGCGATCTCGCCCCGGTTGTGGTGGGCGATGCCGAGGTTGAGGTAGCCGACCGCGCTGTCTGGCGCGTGGCGGGTCGCCGTCTGGTAGGCGACCAGCGCTGCGCCCTCGCGGCCCATGGCCTTGAAGGTGTGCCCGAGGTGGATCCAGCCCATCAGGCTGCGCGGGTCCTGGTCGAGCGCCGCGCGGAAGGCGTCGGCGGCCTCGTTGAGCTGGCCTTCTTCGCCGAGCACGATGCCAAGCTGGAGCCATGCCTCGGTGTAGCCGGGCGCGATCTCGATGGCCTGCCGGAGCGCGGCGACGGCGCCGATCGCCTCACCGAGGGCGCGGCGGGCGCAGCCGAGGTTGTGGTGAAGCTCTGCGCGGGCGGGGGCGGCCTGCAGGGCCTCCTCGTAGGCGTCCGCGGCCTCCTCGTGGGCGTCGCGCGCGAGGTACAGGTTGCCGAGGTTGTTGAGCACGTCGGGGTCACCCGGCAGGAAGCCGAGCGCGACCTGGTAGGTCGCCTCGGCGTCGCGGCGGTCGCCGTTGCGCTGGAGCGCGAGGCCGAGGTTGTACCAGGCCTCGCCCATCGTCGGCGCGAGCTGGATGGCCCGGCGGTGGTGCCGGATCGCTTCCTTGGCGTCGCCGCGCTCCATGTAGACCAGCCCCAGGTGGCTCCACAGGCGGGGCGACTCGGGGGCCTCGGCCAGCGCGGCCTCCCACGCGAGCAGGGCGTCCTGGTGCCGGCCGCTGCTGAAGTGGATCGTGCCGACCATGCTCAACGTGGCGACGTCGCCGGGCGACAGGGCGAGCGTGGCCTCGGCGTGGCGGAGGGCATCCTCCAGGCGCCCCTGCTGCCACCGCAGCGCCGCGAGCAGGTACAGCGTCTCGGCGTCGCCTGGGTGTGCCGAGAGGATCGCCTGGTAGCGCGCCGCGGCCTCCTCCAGCCGTCCGGCCTCGTGGAGCGCGAGCGCGTCTTCGCGCGTCGGTGTGGTCATGGCTGGGCCTCGGTTATCCTCGGACGGTGATGCACCTGATCCCCATTGTGGTCCTGCTGGTCGGCTGTGACCAGAATGGTAAGCCGCCAGCCGGCGCCCCGTCGACCGCCGACGTCACCGCTGTCTCCGTCTCTGGGGACAGCGGCGACTATGCCCTCGCGGTCACCGTCCGCAGCCCGGACACCGGCTGCGAGCAGTATGCCGACTGGTGGGAGGTCCTCGACGAGGAGGGCGCGCTGCGCTACCGGCGCATCCTCGGCCACAGCCACATCAGCGAGCAGCCGTTCACCCGCGTCGGCGGCCCGGTCCCTGCCGCAGCCGACGAGCGACTCGTCGTGCGCGCGCACCTCAGCACCGGTGGCTACGGGGTTGCCTTCGCGGGCAGCCCGGCCGGAGGGTTTCAGGTCGCGACGGGCGTCGCGACAGGTTTCGCCGCCGGCGTCGAGCAGGACAACCCGCAGCCCAGCGGCTGCCTGTTTTGAACCCTGTACGGTGGCGCAGGCTCCGATGCCGTAGGGCAGGCTTGCCCTCGGGCGGGGCGTGCATACACTCTCGGGGCTTCGGTGGGCACAGATGATGCAACCGAGTCCACTGAACCCACTTCTCTGCTGAATTACTGCGCAGACAACCCGCTCCTCGGGTCCCGCGGAGCACAGGAGGGCCCCATGGCCACCGTCGAGCTGACCAAGGACAACTTCAACGAGATCGTTGGCGGGAACGGAACCGTCATCATCGACTTCTGGGCGAGCTGGTGCGGCCCCTGCCGCCGCTTCGCGCCCACCTTCGAGGCCGCCTCGGAGGAGCACACAGACATCATCTTCGCCAAGGTCAACACCGAGGAGCAGCAGGAGCTGGCAGGGTACTTCCAGATCCGCTCCATCCCGACCCTGATGGTCTTCCGCGAGCAGATCGGCATCTTCCAGCAGGCCGGCGCGCTGCCTGAGAGCGCCTTCACCGACCTCATCAAGCAGGTCCGCGACGTCGACATGGACGAGGTCCGTCGCAAGGTCGCCGAGCAGAACGAGGCCGGCGAGGCCTGAGCAGACGACAGGCCCCCCTGCCGCGCCTCACAGCGCGGCAGGGGGGCAGGCTACATGCTGTTGAGCACCGGCACACAGCGACGCCACGCGGCGCGGGCCTGACTGCGGCGGAGCCAGTGGGCGACCAGGCGGTCGGCCCACGCGACCACCAGGGCACGCGGAAGGACCAGCGCGCGGGGCTGGGTGCTGTTCAGCGAGAGCTTGTTTGCGTTCATCATTGTTCTTTCTCCGTTCAGAGCCTGGGCTCTGAACTTCAGGGCACACCATTCGATGCCAACACAGCATCAGTGTGCGGAAATGAGTCCCCATCCCAACGCCAACACGGCGCGGGCAGGGGCGAAGCCAACACACAAGCAGAGGTCTGCTCGCGTGCGTGCGATTGAGAACCTTTCTCTACGAGAACCGGCGCAGGGACGCGCAGGCTCTGGCTGCGATGCAGCGGTCGTACACAGTCGATGCGTACGCGCTCATCCCCAGCAGACGCAGATCGGTGACATCCCTTGTGTCCATCACTCAGCCCCAGGCAGGGGCCGCCATTGTCATCCTTCTTCCTTCACTCACCTGCGGGCAGGTAAAGTCAGGAGCGGGAAATATCTGGGCGTGGCTGGTACACGACGGGGACAGAAAACCGTTCTGCGCTGGTGGCAAAGCCACAGGGGAGTCGGCGATCATCGCTGTCATGCATCATGAGCTCCTCCTTGGGTGCAAGAACGGTAACGTCAGACTCTTTATGGATACGCAGTTTCCCCCAACCATGCAACCTTAATTCTGGACATCTTGTGTCTGCCCCATCCTGCAATACCGATCACATCGCTTCCCTTGTCCGCTCAGGAGAGCCGGATGCGCTGTCCACCATCGCCCGCTGCTGTGCTGATCGGCTCCTCGCGGTGGGACGCCAGCAGTGCCGCCTCCCCAGCGAGGCCGAGGACGCCGTCCAGGATGCCCTCCTCGCCGCCAGCGAGCACCTCTCAGACTACCGCGGAGACGGCTCCATCGAGGCGTGGCTGTCGACGATCGTTGCCCGCTCCTGCGCCCGGATGCGGCGGGGCCAGAAGAACGACCCACGGCTCCACACCCACACGGAGACGCCGAGCCTCGGCGACGACCCCGAGTCTGCCACCGCGCGCGCCGAGCTGCGCGACACGCTCTCGGTGGCGCTGTCCACGCTCCGCCCGCAGGACGCGCGCATGCTCTGGATGGCCGACGTCGAAGGCCACACCACGCCCGAGCTGGCCGCCGCAGAGGGCCTCCAGCCGGCGACCGTCCGGGCGCGTCTGTCTCGCGCGCGGCGTCGGCTGCGTGCGCAGCTCTCGCATGCGGTAAAAGAGCCTCCCACTTAGGGAGGGCGCGATGCGGTTGAGGCTGTGGATGGTATTGGGGCTCGTGGCGTGCACGCACCGGCCGCGGTCGTCTGCGCACCTCTTCCCGGAGCCGGTGACCGTGATGGGCCACCGCGGCGCGGCCGGGGTCGCGCCCGAGAACACCGCCGCCGCCTTCGACGTGGCGGCGGCGCTCGGGGTCCCGTTTGAGCTGGACACCATGCTGTGTGGATCGGGCGAGCTGGTGGTCATCCACGACGAGGACCTGAGCCTGACGACAGACGGGAGCGGCTTTGTCTCTGAGGCTCCGCTGGCGTCGCTGGCGACGCTGGACGCCGGGAGCGGCTTCTCGGCTGATTTTGCAGGAGAGGGCGTCCCGCTCCTGGGCGATGTGCTCGGTAAATACACCGAGCAGGTTGTCGTCAACATCGAGGTCAAGGGCGGGCGCGGCACGGACGCGGGCACGCTCGCCGCGAGCGTGGTGGAGGCGATCGAGGGGGCGGGGGTGGAGGACCGGGTCATCGTGACCTCGTTCAATCCCTTCATCCTGGCCGCGATCCGCGCGGAGAGCCCCGCCATCCTGCGTGGCCAGATCTACGGCTCGTTTCGCGACAGTGATCTTCGCTGGATCGAGCGGGTGTTGCTGCGGAACCTGGCGTTCAATGGGAAGGTGGTTCCTGATCTGCTGATGATGGAGGCGGCGCACGCGACACGGCGGCGGGTGCGCCGTCTGAAGCGGAAGGGATACCGGGTGTTCGTCTGGACCGTCAACGACGAGGCCGAGGCGCTCCGTCTGATGGGGCAGGGCGTCGACGGGTTGATCACGGATCAGCCGGCGAAGATGAGGGCGCTTGTGGAGAAAGTGGGAAAAAGGAATTGAATATTTTTTGTGAACGACCGTAAAGCGGGTGCTGGACAGCCAGTTCAGCCGTGCACAAAGTTGCACACACACGTTGTGGGGGGAAACCATGCATCTCGTCAATGAGGCCGAGGCCATGGTGTGCGCAGGAAAAACACTGGTCTCGTGGACCGGCGCCCGGATCACCGTCGGCCCGACGCCGGACGGCTTGTTCGCTGTCACAGGGTACGACGGCGGCACCGCCTTCCAGCGCAAGACCTTCGACAGCTCGAAGCGGGCAATTCGCTTCTTCCGGGCGGCGGTCAAGCGCAAGGGCCTCGTCGAGGCGATCTCGGCGCAGCGGTACGCGTTCCTCTTCCCGTGCGGCTCCTCGCTGGAGTGGGGTGCGCCCAGCACGACGGCACCCGCGACCCTGCCTGCGCGACAGACCGCCTGAAGCAGGCCGTCAGCTCAGCTCGTCGGCGAGCGTGCGGAGCATGCCGGCGAGCCCCCGATGGGCGATGGTGGTGACGCTGTCGCCTTTGTAGTGCTGGCTGGTGCTGTGGTCGAGGATCGTGCCGCCCCAGATGATGACCAGATCGGCCCAGTCGATGTCACCGCGGGCCTGCTTCTGGGTCCGGCGCTCTGCGCCGTCGACGAGGCGCAGCGCGATGGCGTCGCCGAACAGCTCACGCAGCCGGCTGTGGTAGCTCGGCGTCCCGCCGACGATGGCGAGCCGCTGCACGCCGAGCCCGCGGCAGGCCGAGGCGACGGCGAAGGCGGCCTGGCGGATGTCCGAGTCGCCCTCGGGTGCCTGGAGAGGCGCGGGCACGGGCACCGGCGCAGGCGCGGCCTGGGCGGTCGAGAGCCGAGTGACCGTGCGCTGGAGGGTGTCGCGCGCCTTGCTCACGGTGAGCAGCCGATCGGTGGCCGACGCCAGCTCGCGGCGCAGGCGGGTGATCAGGTCCATGTCGGTTCGGCGCAGGGACTCCAGGTTGCGCACCTTCAGGCGCATGTCGGCGATCGCGGCGGCATCTTGCTCGACCTGCTCGTCGCGCTCCCGCAGGGCCGCGCGCAGGTTGTCGCGCTGCTGCTGGAGGACGTTGACGCTCTCCAGGAGCTGGTTGACCTCGGCGCGGTGGGTGCTGCTGGAGCCCATGGCCTCTCGGCGGGGGTCCGTGAGCGGGCGGGCTGCTGGCTGGACCCGCCGCCGCGTGGCGCCGCGCGTGGCGGGCTTGGGCGTGGGCTTCTTGAGCAGGTCCTGCTTCTTGACGCCTAGCTGGGACATCATCTCGCCGAACGAGGTCGCGGAGGGGTCTTTCTTGGCCATGGGGATCTCCGTCTCAGCGCCGCAGCCCGGCGAGGGCGCAGACGATCTGGTCCTTGAGCGCGGACAGCGCAGTGTAGGGGGCGCCGTCGGCGGGGAGCACCAGGGCATCCTCGCCGGAGAGCTCCGGGTCGCCGACCGAGACCGGCACGCCGTAGGTCGGCGGGCTGGCGTGCAGCCCGGCCTCAGCGGCGGCCTGCCACGCCGACGCGCGGTGGGCAGTGAGCGACAGCAGGTACGCCTTCCGGCGGGGCTCAGAGAGCCGCGTGTGGAGGGCCGCGGGGGGCTCGGCGGGGCCCGACGAGAACGCGACGAGGTCCTTGTCTGCGGCGTCCGCGAGCAGCAGGCGGAGCAGGTCCAGCTCGGCCTCCCAGTGGGCGCCGGCGCCGGGCGGGTGGTGGTAGTGGATGTGGAGCTGCAGGGCGTCGCGCGAGAAGACGGTGCGCAGGTCCGCGGCCAGCCGCAGCACGAGGCCCGCGAGCAGCACCGAGAGCTGGACGTCGTAGCCCATCGGCTTCCGGCGCAGCCGCTCGTCGGCGTCCAAGACGATGTGGACGACCCGCCGCTTGCGGCGGAGCACGCCGTCGTCGCGCAGGTAGTAGAGCAGCTCGCCCTCCATCATCCGGAGGTCGAACATGTCAACCGCGAGGGAGCGGTCGATGTAGACCAGCTCTGAGAGGACGAGGTTCTCGAGCGCGCCGCGGTTGGTGAGGCCGGTGAGGCCGCCGGCAGGGTAGTGCGTCTCGTCGACGAACGCGGTCTCAGCCTGGCCCTCGTCGGCGATGGAGACCTGCCGGGGGTCGATCTCGCCGAGCTGTCGGGCGACCTCGATGAGCTGGCGGCAGCCGATCCGCTCGGCCTCGGTCTTGAGGGTGTCGTGGTGGGCAAGCTCGAAGAGGTCCTCTTCGAGCAGCAGGCGGCTCCACCGGAGCTGCTGCGCGGCGTCAGCGAGCGCGACGAGCTGCTGCGCAAACAGCTCGGGCTGCGGGAAGCGCTCCGCGGCGGTCTGTGGGTCGGCGTCGGGCAGCAGCACGCCGCGGAGGTGGGCGGGGTTGAGCCGCACGTCGCGCGGCAGCAGCGGAGCGAGCTGCCGCAGCAGCAGGGCCATCATCCGGCGGAGGCGTCCGACGTAGGGCTCTCCGGTGGGGCCGGCGGTGTCGCGGTGCGTGGCGAGGATCTCGCGGGCATCCTGGAGGGCGGGCTCCAGCAGCAGGCGCCCGAGGAGCTGGTTCTCGTAGCGCAGCCGCAGGGCGCGCTCGTCGTCGCTCCAGCCGGCCATGCCGCTGCCGTGGCGGGCGTCTGAGGCGAAGGGCGTCTCGGGGCCGCGGTCGAGCAGCACGCTGAGGTCGACGACGAAGAAGAAGGGCACATGGTCGTAGCCCAGCCCTGCGAGCCGGCGATAGTGGCCGAGCGCGGCGAGGCGCTCGGTGAGGGTGCTGACGGTGGCCGACCAGCGCATCCCGCCGAGCAGGTAGTCTCCGAGCTGGTCCTTTGGCAGCAGGCTTGGGGGCATGTGGCAGGTTAACCGCCTGCGCCGACCAGCACGTCGAGCGCCTGCGTGATCGCGGGCAGCACGAGCTTCCGTGCGGACTGAAGGATGGCCTGTGTGGCCTCTGCCGCCGCAGAGGCGCGGGCGTGGTCGCGCGCGGTCCGTGCCGCGGACCGCACCTCAGCGCGTGGCTTCCCCGCAGCGGTGGCCTGGTCCCAGGCCAGCTCCCAGGCGACCCGCGCGGCCAGCTCCGGGGTGACCTCGATCAGCGCCTCGACCTGCTCCCACCACAGCGGCGCCCGCAGGTCGACCGGCTCCAGCGTCGACAGCATCGCTCGCACGAGCTGCCGCACCCGCAGCCGGTCGCGGTTGGCGAGCACGATGCGGTATCCCAGCCGAG
>Ga0316202_10002234_pt1 | contig 13032 bp, 7 predicted proteins | sample 3monrhotite_MG_FD_204934 | JGI IMG/M metagenome (GOLD analysis project Ga0316202, IMG submission 204934) | Microbial mat bacterial communities from mineral coupon in-situ incubated in ocean water Damariscotta River, Maine, United States -... | ecosystem: Environmental > Aquatic > Marine >... | reverse complement strand
GCTCAAGAAAGTCAAATACAACGATTAAAAGCTGGTGAAGCTAGTAGATTACAGGCTCAAGAAAGACAAGGTGAGCAGTACGCTGATGCGCAACGTAGAGCGGGTGCTACTGCAGCTAGAGGTCTTGAATATCAAAAAACTGGAACATTATTAGGCATGTCACAACAAAGACTTGGTGCAGCTAACAAAGCTAGAGCAGAAGCAAAAGCAGCGCAGATGAGTGCGGTTGGTGATATAGTTAGTGGTGCCACTCAAGCTGTTGGTGGTATGGGCAAACGTGGAGACGCTGGTGCTCTTGCTAAATATGGGGGTCAAGGTCTTACTGATAGCGGTAAATATATAGGTTTTGGAGACGTTGATGATTCTAATGCTGTTTACGATCCAAATAAATAAATAAATAAATTATGGCAAACACAAGTCCAAACGCAGCGTTGATAAAAGGAGCTGCCGTAGCAAATAAAAACTATGATAACGTACCTGGTATGTACGCTGGTATAGATAAAGCAACTAAATCTATTAGTGATTCCGTAATGAACGTTGCTAAAGAAAAAAAGGCAAAAAAAGACGCTATAGACAAAGGTTGGAACAAAGCTAAAGACAGTGTGTTAGAGTCTTATGGTAGTTTTAAAACAACAGTAGATTACGATTTTACTTTTGATGAACTTAAAGGTTTGAAAGAAGAGTTGTATGCAGCACAGAATGAAAATCCTCCTAACCAAAAAGTTATATCATCTGTTAATATGAGAATGAACGGTATAAAAAGTGGTATCGATGACGATGTAGAGCTTAGAAAAACGCTTGCAACTATGGATCATTCTAAAGCTATGAGTGATAATGAAAAAGAAATATTAACGGCTTTTCAAAACGAAAATTATACTTTGTCTAGAAGTGAAGGCGGAGAGAAAGAATATAATATAAATGGTAATAAGTATACTAAAGCTCAAATAGAAGATTTACACTTACCTCAAGTACCGAAATACTCTAATGACTACACTAAAGTTTTTACTAGAAACGTTGGTTCTAAAAAATTTATTAAATCTATTGTGCAAGCACAAGTAAGTAGTATTATGCCTAATAAAAGCGATACAAAGGGCTTGAGGGCTTTTGCTGCGGATGATATAATGAATCAGAACTTTGCTGACATGTTAGATTATGACAGTACTTTTAAATCTGAGGTTAATGACTATTTAAATAACGATCCTAGGTTTGATACAAACGAAGATACTCCAGGTATAGATGAAACAGAGTTTATTATGATGAAACAAGCTATACTAGATCCAAACCATGAAATATGGGAAGGTGATGTTAACAATTGGGCAGAAGTAACACATCCTTTGTTAGCCGAAAGACTTACTAACGCTATTGAAAATGAACATAGTAAAGCGTACCCTTCTGAGACTGAAGAAGTTTTAAGTGAAAATTTTGAAGCCAACTGGGAAACCGAAACTATTAGCACAAACGCTAATAACTACGTTAATACTGAAACAGAGCCAGAAGCGACTTCAACCGAAGAGGAAACAGAAGAAAAACAACCTACTACTATAGCAGAACAAATGTTAAATGTTAAACGTGGTATAGGTATTTACAATAAATTTACTCTTCCTAAGTTAAGAGATGCTTTATCTTCAGGGGATATTTCAAACGAAGTATTAGCAAAATATCTTGTTGAGATACCAGGTATATCTATTGAAAACGGAGTGGTAAAAGGTTTAAAAAACGTAAGTAGTACAAATTTTAACAACGCTATGGCGTTATTACAAAAAGAAGAAAACATTAATTTAGGTTACTAACAATATGAATAAAAAGGCTTTACAAGATGCATATTCTATTTTTAAAACAGGTGGGTACGAAGGTAACATCAATGATTTTTTTAATTTAATTAAAACTAATGATAAGGCTAGAAACGATGCTTTTAGTATGTTTTCTGCGCGTGGTTTTGAAGATGACATAGAAAGCTTTGGTAGTTTAATAGGCTTAGACAAAGCTTACACAGCTAATGGCGGTTACGTTAAAGATGATTATAAAGAAGGTGCTGACGGTAGAAGAAATTATTTTAACTCTGAAACCAATGAGTATGATTTAAAAGAAGTAGGTTACGAGTATGATAGATCAAAAGGTGTTAGGTTTGATAAAGATCAATTTGGGTTTGGCACTATGGGTCGTATATTTGATGATTTTGCTTACAACTTTATAAAACCAGGAGTTGAAATTACTATAGATGCTGTTAAGTCTGGTCAGTCAGGTGAATATACTGATGCTATGAATGAAATGATTATCAAAGGCAAAAAAGGCATGACTGAGGAACAAGCTGCTAAAACTATTGAGTTAATGCGCAAGCAACAGCAACAAGGTCCTTCTGAAAATATAGCTAACTGGGCTAAAGAAATGGAGGAAGAAGATAATAAAGTATACGGGTTTTTAAAAGCTACCTATAATAACCCAGGCGCAGCATATGAAGCCATAATATCCTCAATGGCTGGTCAAATAAAAGCAACACAAGATGGCGAGCTTGTATCTTTAGCTACTACTGTTGGTGGTGCGACTGCAGCTGTTGGAAGCACAGTTGGTCCTATTGGTACTATTGCTGGTTTTATAAGAGGTTTTATGTCCACTATGGGCGGTGGAGTTGAATCTGCTAGTAAATTTGGAGAATTGCTAGTTGAAGAGTTTGGCGGTCAAATGCCAACGGAGCAAGAGTTGATAGATTTTTTAGGTGATGAAGAAAAGTTTAAAAAGTTTAGAAACAAATCTTTAGCAAAAGGTGGTACTATAGCGCTTATAGATAATATTGGTGGCGGTGTAGTTCAAAGCAGTGTGCTTAAAACAGCTAAAAAAGGTAAAAAAGCTTTAGCTGCTACTAAAGGTATGCTTGGTGAAGCTGTAGTTGGTGGTGGTGGTGAAGCTGTTAGTAGCACTATTATAGGTGATGAGGTAAACGCTGTGGATGTAGGTTTAGAAATACTAGGGCAAGGTGGTCAATCTACTGTAGACGTAGGCTCCGCTCTGATAACACCTGGTAAATACAAGGTGAAAGGTGAAAAAGCAACACTAAAACAAGTTAATGAAATTTTAAACACAGCCACGCCAGAGGAGATAGCTAATATTGATATTCAAATTGAAAATGATCCTGTATTAGAGGCTGAGTACAATAAAAAAAGGCAGAATGGGTATCTTCGAACACAAGTAGACCCTGCCGTTAGTAATCCTAACGATAGAGCAAGAGCTGCAGAGTTGCAATTAGAAAAAGAACAATTAGAAGCTAAAATAAAAAAAGGTGGTATATTTAAGGGTGTTAACACTGAAACTAAGTTAGAAAATGTTAACAAAGAAATAGATGGTATACTTAACAAGTACAGCCCAGGAATAGGACCTGCTGTTGATCCAGCTGGTGTAGAGGCTAGAACAGTAGTAAAAGATGAGGCTTACAACAATAGATTACAACTTTTAAAAGATGAAATAACAAAAGGTGTAAAACAAACTAAGTTTTATAGAAAGGCTAATATTAGTGTAAAAGAAGATAACGCTGACAATGTTACAGAAATGTTTGTTAAGCAAGAAGCTGATAACTTAGGTTATGATTTAACATTATTAAACAATGAATTATCAGAAACTACTGATGCTAAAAGAAAAAATCAAATAACAAAAAAAATAGCAGAGGTTGAAGCAGAGATACAGGCATTAGACGAAAACTCTAAAGAAGCTAAAAATGCTCACGGGTTTTTACTAGAAGATAACGCTACGGGTGAAATGACTATAGTTATAAATACTAGTAAAGATATATCTTCTGCTGGTAATATAAACGTTGCTGCTCATGAGCTATTACATGCTGTATTGCGTAATACATTTTTAAAAGAAACAGGGCTTAGAGCTAGAGAGTTAAAAGGAACTGGTGTTGAGACTGGCCAAGGTCTTTTAGATTATTTAGTTGAAAATGAAGAAATGCAGTTGCTTTTTCCAGGTGGTATAATAGATAGATTAAAAAGCTACGCTGATGGCGATGCTAAAGGCCAAGAGGTTTTAAATTTATTATCAGATGCTATGGTTGGCACTAATTACAAAGCAGAAAACCAAACTTTTTGGCAAGGATTAGGAAGTAGAATATCTGATGTATTACAAGCGTATTTACCGGAAAGATTTACTAACAAATTAAACTTTGGAGATGGTAAACAAGTTTTTGATTTTATAAAAACGTTTAACAAAGCTGTGGCTGGTGATGTGGTTTCAGGTAGAATTATTGAAAGAACTAGCAGGAGAGGTGTTGACGTAAAGCAGAAGCCTACAAAAGAAGCAGCCAAAACACCTTTGTCTAAAGAAGCTTCTGACAATGTTCAACGTATATACGAAGATAGAGGTGATGCTGGTGCTTTTGATATTATAGAAGCGTTTAAACCTATAACAAGTAAAATAGTACAAAAACGTAGCGAAGCTCCTAATTTTGATAGAGAACTATTAACTAGTGAAATTGAAATTGGTAAGCGTGGTATATTAGATTTGATTAGAGAATACAATGTAGACTCTGGAGTACCATTAGCTGCTTATATAAATAAATTTTTACCTGCTAGAGCTATTGAAGCTTCTAGAAGAGTTTTAGGTGAGGAGTTTACTACTGACATAACAGAAAGAGTAGATGTTGCTGCGGAAGAAGTTACTCAAGAACCAACACAACCAAAGAAAAAGAAAATAGTTTTAGCTGATAGGTTGGGTGTTACCGATAAGGTTTCAAAAGCTATAAACAAAATAGTGCCAAACTTAGAGTTAGATAAGTTAAACTTTAAAACTTTAAAAAATAAAGTACCTGTAATAACAGGTGATCTTTTTGGTATATCTCCTAAAAAAATAGAAAACTTAGCTAACTTAACTAAAAAAGAGTTACAGTCAGCACAAATGTTTATTAATAAAAATGCCGACTTATTAATTAGTATGTTACCCGAAGGCGCTACTGCAAGTGGTACTGCTACTGGTGTTCCTAATACTTTGTTGAAAGCTTTTTATACTAAAGCTGATAGAGCTAAAATGGCTAAAACTGGTAGTAAAGCTGGTTTAGCTATTCAACAAAAAAACAATATAAACAAAACTGATTTTTTAGAAACGTTTGGCATAATAGACGGTAAGCCAGATCGTACAGATAGAAATACATCGGCTAGAGTTTTAGCATTAGCTAGCTTAACTGGTAAAATGATAACTAATCAAGCTGTAAGGCTAGAAGTTGGTGAAGCTACTATAACAGCAAAAGAAACGGTAAGTAGGTTGAAAGACGGTAAGTCTAAAGTAATGTTTTCAAAAAATAATTTTAAAGAAATTTACGAAAACAAAGTTGGAGCTTTGTCCAATGCTCTTGGATATAAACTTTCTCCTAAAAAAACAGCTTACAGAATAAATTCTAAAGGCAAAAGAGTTCCTTATCAAACTAGAGATTTAGATGTTAAATTTAACAACAAAGAAACATATAGAGACGCTGGGGTTAGAGTTATAAACACTTTTCTTGATTCACATCCTCAGTTTAGAGAGTTAATAAAAATAACTATGACCGGCGGCGAGCAAGCTGGCTTTTTTCAAACAGTACCTAACTTTAACGAGTTAATTAACAAAACAGAAGTAGAGCAAAGATATATTGGTAGAACGAAATATGGTGGTAAAGGTGGTGTATATGATATAAATCACTATAACAAGTTAAAAAAAGGAGAACTTAACAAAGATAATAATCAAAGACTACCTCTTTTGTTAGAATTTTATGAAGCTATAGGAGCTCATTTGCAAAACTTTCCAGATGATATTTGGATGTTTGAAGAGATGTTACTAGATACTGGTAAACAACAAAATGTATTTACTAGAATTTTAGCGCCATTTGCTTTTTACCCTATAAATCCAAAAACTGGCAAACCTATTTTTAATCAAAAAATTGCAGAAGAACACACTGATCCTCAAAACTTAATTGGCAAGGCTATGTTATCTGGAGCATTTTTTGGAAACTTAGATCAAGTTTGGAAAGTAGTAGGTAAGTCTTATATGCAAGGAGCGATATTAAACAGCACACAAAACCCACACGACAAAACAATAAATAGTGCAGGTTATCAAAGCTCTATGCCTGATATTTACTATGAAAAAATCGTACCAAGACTTATCAGTGGTGAACTTAACCTACCAAATGGTTATTCTTCAATAGTAAGACTTGCTGCGGCTGGAATAGATTTAAATATGTACTATTTAACTGAAGCTAACATGAGTATAGCTGAGTTTTTTAAAGTAGATAAAATAAAAGATATAAAAAATCAAAACGAACTAATAATACAGCAGTTATCAGGAGAAACAACAGCAGATTATGCAGAAAATATTTCCAAAGTTCCTTTTAGTAAAGACATAGACAGCAACAAAACATTAAGCGATGCTACTCAGTTTTCTAGATCTAACAATGAATCTAAAGGTATTACGGTTTTAGATTTTGATGATACGCTTGCTACAACTAAATCTTTAGTTAAATTTACTACGCCAGATGGTAAAACTGGTACTTTAAACGCAGAACAGTTTGCTAGCACGTATGAGGACTTACAAGATCAAGGTTATACATTTGACTTTTCAGATTTTAATAAAGTTGTAAAAGGTAAGTTAGCGCCATTATTTAACAAAGCAATAAAATTACAAGGTAAGTTTGGTCCTGAAAACATGTTTGTATTAACAGCTAGACCACCGCAGGCTCAAAAAGCTATATTTGATTTCTTAAAAGCTAATGGTTTAAATATACCTATTAAAAATATAACTGGTTTAGGCAACTCTACGGCTGAAGCTAAAGCGCTTTGGATGGCTGATAAGGTTTCTGATGGTTATAATGATTTCTATTTTGCAGACGATGCGCTTCAAAACGTACAGGCTGTTAAAAACATGTTAGATCAATTTGATGTTAAATCAAAAGTGCAACAAGCTAAAGTTCAATTTAGTAAGGATGCTAGCAGTACGTTTAACGATATAATACAGGAGACTACAGGTATCGAATCTCAAAAAGTGTTTTCAGAAGCTCAAGCAAAAATTAGAGGTCAAAAATCTAAATATAAAAGCATAATACCACCATCAGCTCAAGATTTTGGAGGCTTACTATATAGCTTTTTAGGTAAAGGCAAAAAAGGAGAACAAGACATGGCTTTCTTTAAAAAAGCTTTAATAGATCCTTTTGCTAGAGGTATAAATGAATTAAATGCAGCAAGACAAGCTTCTGCAAACGATTACGAAAACTTGTTAAAACAATTTCCAGAAGTTAAAAAGTTGTTAAATAAAAAAATTGAAGGAACAGATTATACTCACGATCAAGCTGTAAGAATATATCTTTGGAATAAAGCTGGTTTTGAAATTCCTGGCTTATCTAAAAGAGACTTAAACTCTGTTGTAGATTTTGTTGAAAACAATTCTAAAGTTCAAGCTTTTGCTGATACTATTGGTTTAATATCTAAAAAAGAAGATGGTTACAGCGCTCCTGGTGATTACTGGTTAGCGGAAAATATAAAGTCTGACTTACTTAGTGATGGATCAATAGGAGATGCTAGAGCTGAGTTTTTAGCTGAGTGGCAACAAAACGCTGATTTAATATTTTCAACTGAAAACTTAAATAAAATAGAGGCTATATACGGTAGTAATTTTAGAGAGGCTTTAGAAGACGTATTGTACCGTATGAAAACTGGTAGAAACAGACCAGCGGGTGGTGGTAGACTAATGAACATATATACTAATTGGGTTAATAACTCTGTTGGTGCAATCATGTTCTTCAACATGAGATCTGCATTGCTACAAACTATATCTGCTACCAACTATATAAACTGGAGCGACAACAATCCTTTAAAAGCTGCAGCTGCATTTGCTAACCAAAAACAATACTGGAGTGATTTTAGTTATTTGTTTAATTCTGATTATCTAAAACAAAGAAGATCTGGTAATCAAAGAGGTATTAACGAGGCTGAACTTTCAGCTGCGGTTGCTGGCGCAGAAAATAAAGCTAAAGCAGCTATAGCATGGTTGCTTAAAAAAGGTTTTTTACCTACGCAAATTGCGGATAGTTTTGCAATTGCTTCTGGTGGTGCAACTTTCTATAGAAATAGAATTAAAGCTTTAGTCAAAGAAGGTATGACACAAGAGCAAGCTGAAAAACAAGCGTTTTTAGATTTTCAAGAAACAACTGAGGTTGCTCAGCAGTCAGCAAGACCTGATATGATATCACAACAACAAGCATCGCCACTTGGTAAGCTAATACTAGCATTTCAAAACACGCCTATGCAGTATGCTAGAATAATGAATAAAGCAGCTAGAGATATATACAATGGCAGGGGTGACTACAAAACACATACATCTAAAATTATATATTACGGTTTTGTTCAGAGTATAATATTTGGAGCTTTACAATCAGCATTGTTTGCATCGCTAGATGATGAGGACGAAGAGAAGTTTGACAAAAAGAAAGAAAGAATACTAAACGGTATGATTGACTCGGTTTTATCTGGCATCGGTTATGGTGGTAAAGCCATAAGTACAATGAAAAATACTTTAACAACATTTTTAGATCAAAGAAAAAGAGGATTTAACGCTGATCACACATACACTATATTGCAATTGTTAGGTTTTTCACCACCAATTGGATCTAAGCTACGTAAAGTATACTCATCAATACAAACAGATAAGTTTAATAAAGACGTGTTTAAAAGAAGAGGTTTTACTTTAGATAATCCAATTTGGTCTGCTGTTGGTAATGTAGTTGAAGGCGTTACAAATGTACCTCTTGGAAGGTTTTCACAAAAAATGCTAAATATAGATAACGCTTTAGATGCTAATAACAAATGGTGGCAAAGAACAGCTTTAGTTTTGGGTTGGAATACTTGGGATCTTGGTATTAAAGATGCTGATATTGAAGATATAAAAAAAGAGATTAAAAAAGAAAAGAAAGTTGAAGCTAAAGAGAAGACTAGAATAAAGCGAGAAGAAAAGAAAAAAGAAAAAGAAGAAGAAAATAAATCTATAATAGAAGAAAACAAAAAGAAAAGTAAAAAAGATGGCTTATGTTCAGCTGTAAGTAAAGGTGGTAAGCGATGTAAAAAGAAAGCTATCAATGGTGGTATGTGCACTATACATGAAAAAGCAGTGCAAAGAAAAGATGGAAAACAAACTCAGTGCATAAAAAGAAAATCAAACGGTAAAAGATGTGGTATGAAAACATCTAGCAAGTCGGGTTTATGTTACTACCACGATTAGGTAAACAATACAAAAAATAAGTGATAATAAAAAGATGGTAAGAAAACTAATAATATTATTGACAATTATTTTAACGGCATGCTCAACGCCAAAAAAATGTTGTTCACAAACATCTGGATTAGAGCAAGCTAGAAGCTTATTAAAGTTCTCTACGTTTTATGCTGCTGTAAATGGTGGTACATCACTTTCAGACGTTGACGTATTTTCTGTAGATAACGGTTTATCTACACAAACTATTTCAACTCCTTATGATTACAATTTTACCATAGGTTTACGTAAAATCGCTAGGTTTGGTTATGAAAACAAAGCACAAACTTTTTACGATGGAACTGAATCTAATTATAGTGATGCGGCCACTGTAGGTAAAGTCAAAGGGGTTGAATACTTATTTGAAGCTGATTTTAAAAGACAAGAAGGTGTAGATTACATAGATCAACATCATTTTATTAGATATAGCTCTGATGATGGTTGTCAAGATAAATTATGCATAAATGTATTTGCTTTAAAGCTTGAATACTTACAAGATGGTTTTGCTGATATAAAATACTTTGAAGCGTCTGAAAGATACAGATTAAAAATTGGTAGAAACTTTTCGGTAAACATCGGGGCAGTGCAAAGACTTGCTGAGCCTTATGGCTATAACCCGCTAGACGAGTGGATGTTAGATAATGGCAATATACATTATACGTATCTAGCTATAGAAGAAGGTTATAATATTGATGTTGCTAATAGTGAATACTACAATCCAGAAGGTGAATTAGTTGCCACTAGCGCTGAAGTTTGGGAAGCAGTTGTAGTGCCAAAAGTATTATCAGACTACACTGAAAGAAAAAGAAATGAATTAGATAAAAAAATACAACAATCAGCAGTTGTTGGTTTTGACTTTTATAAATATAGTAAGTCAAAATGGTTGCACGCTTGGGGTAACCTCATGCCTTATCATTATGATGATGGCGGTAGTTTCTCATATCACAATTATGTAAACGGACAATGGCTTGATTATTCAGCAGGTTTAATAGCTGGAATAAAAGTTAATAAAAACTTAGGTTTGTTTGCAGAAGGAAAATACAATAAGTACTGGAATAGAGAGTGGTACGATTTTAAACTAGGATTAAATTACGTTATATTTTAACATGGCAAAAGAATTAAACGAAGACACAGGATTTCAAGTAAGTATTAAAAGCTTAATAGCTATAGGTTTTGCTATGGCAACTATAATAGGTATGTGGTTTGCTTTGCAGGCAGATATTGCTGAAGCTAAAGAACTTCCAGCGCCATTACCACCAGAGGTTACTCGTATGGAGTTTCAAATGAAAGACGAAATGATACGTAACACTATTATAGATACTCAGAAAGATGTACAGGAAATAAAAAAGTCATTAGAGAAAATTGAAGACAAATTATATGATAGATAAAATGGATACTACCTGGAAATTGTTTGCAGCTTATGTGCTTGTTATAATTTGCATGTTAGCATCAAATGTTATGTTTGGCCAAATACATGTTTCACAGTTTAATGCTGAATGGAACAAATCAAACGGAGTTGCTTGGGTTCAAGATTTAAAAGAGTGTAAGACTATATCATACGTAGACATAAGTACTAATCCTAATCTACAAGCTAAGCATAAAATAGCGGTTATACCTACTATTATAATATTTAAAGATGGCGTTGAGGTTGCTAGGTTCCAAGCTGATCTTAGTTTTAAAATGCTAGCAACAAGAAAAGAAGTACAAGAAGAAATAGACAATCAATTAATGAGCGACTTTTAATTATGGCTTACACACAGAAAAATAATCCTTTTATAACCATGTCTTCTAAAAGCTGTGGTTGTGGTAGTAACTGTAATTGTAATTCACCGTTAGAAAAGAAAAGATTAAGAAAAACAACTAAAGGCAAAGGACGCAACTTTAGAACAACAGAAGAAGGCGCTGGGATGACCTCTAAGGGGGTTAAAGCATATAGACGTAGAAATCCTGGAAGTAAGCTAAAAACAGCTGTAACAGGAGAAGTTAAAAAAGGTAGTAAAGCTGCTGGAAGAAGAAAATCATTTTGCGCAAGGTCAAAAGGCTGGACTGGAGAAAGAGGCAAAGCGGCTAGAAGAAGATGGAAATGTTAATTAAAAATAAATAATATGAGAAATGCACCACTAAAAGGACTGGTAGAAAAAGCTTCACCAATAACATTTAAAGGAGCCGACTCTTCAAACTCTTCATGTTGGAAAGGGTATAGAAAAGTAGGAACAAAAAAATCTCCAAGCGGAACTGGAAAAACAGTTAACGATTGTAAAAAAATATAATGAAAAAGTTATTATTACTATTATTACCGTTATCAATATTTAGTCAAAACTCTTATATAGTAGTTGAGGCTCAGTATGATAGTTTTGGCCCTACGGAGTCAGAGTTTTACATTACAGACGATAATGGTGATACTATACTGCATCACGTACCTACAGCACAATTTGAATACTACATTGACACTTTGTGGACTAATGCTGGATCGCACACAGTGATAATGTTAGATAGCTATGGTGATGGATGGCAGTCAACAAGCATGGCTGGATCATTTAGAGCTTGGAACGATTGTCAAGATACTATAGTAGAGTTTTTATGTAATCCTAGTAATGGTTTTGCTACAGAAATTATTAACTTTAACTTAGGTCCTTGTGCTCCAAACGCACCACCACCACCTGTACCTTGCGTACCAGCTAAAGTTATTATAAACTTAGATCAATATCAAGATGAAACATCTTGGGAGATAACAGATACAAATGGTATTGTTTATGCTTCTGGCGGTGGCTATGGAGCTAATCCTGATTACGCTACGGTTGTAATACCAGTGTGTATACCTAAAGGTCCATTAAACTTTACTATATTTGATTCGTACGGAGATGGTTTAAATGGATCAATATGGCAAGGGCAAGATGGTTCTTACTATGTGAAACAATGTAATGATACTTTAGTATATGGTACAGATCCAGCTTTTGGAAATGACTCTACACATGTATTCGCATCTGATTCATGCCCACCAATTTTAGGTTGTACTGATAACGATTATGTAGAGTGGAACCCGTTTGCTGATCTAGATGATGGAAGTTGCCAAACGCTTAAGATATTTGGTTGTATGGATACAACTATGTTTAACTATGATCCAAGCGCTAATACAATGGAGCTTATTGATACTTGTGTTTACACTTTAATACTACACGATTTAATGGGTAATGGTTGGGTAGGTTCAAACTTAGAGTTAGTTCACCCTGATACATCTTATAACTTTACCCATAACGGTACTTTTAATGATATTCACTACGTAGGACTTACAGCTCCAGACCCTATAAGATTTATATTTTCAATTGATCCGTTGGCACAGCTAACAACTATAGAGTGTGGATTTACTCTGATTAATCCAGAAGGAGACACAATGATTAGTATTCAACCTCCCTTTATACAACCACTACTACCTTACTTCCTTATTACTAATTGCGGTAATACATGTGAAGAAAAAATATTTGGCTGCTTAGATATTATGGCTGTTAACTATAATGATACAGCTAACACATCGGATTCAAGCTGTTATTATGTACCAGGTTGTACAAGTCCAACGTATATTGAATATAACGCCTTAGCAGACTATGATGATGGATCCTGTGACGTCCCTGTGGTTCTAGGATGTATGGATTCAACTGCGTTTAATTACAACCCATTAGCAAACACTGAGCTTACTGGTTCATGTATTGCTATCGTTACTGGCTGTATGCAGCCTCTAGCTTTTAATTATAATCCTAACGCTAACGTCGCTGATACGTGTAT
>Ga0316202_10002233_pt1 | contig 13038 bp, 15 predicted proteins | sample 3monrhotite_MG_FD_204934 | JGI IMG/M metagenome (GOLD analysis project Ga0316202, IMG submission 204934) | Microbial mat bacterial communities from mineral coupon in-situ incubated in ocean water Damariscotta River, Maine, United States -... | ecosystem: Environmental > Aquatic > Marine >... | reverse complement strand
AGTGAAGAAAGGCGATGTAGCCATCATAGCGTTTTACGCCCTGCATCGTCATCACCGGTATTGGAACAATCCAGACGCCTTCGATCCAGAACGCTTTAGCCGGGAGAACAAACCGTCTGACCCCTGGGTGTTCAAGCCTTTCGGTGGCGGGCCGCGCGCCTGCGTCGGGTCTGTCTTCGCCCTGACCGAAGCGACGATCATCCTGGCAAGTTTGGTACGCGATTTAGCCTTCAGCGTTCCTGACGGTTTCGTGCCTAAGCCCATAATGACCGTGACGCTGCGGCCAGAAGACGGCCTGCCGTTGAATGTCAAAAGGAGGTAAGTGGAGGCTTCTGTTGCCAGGCGCCTCCGGACCCCGCCTGAGCTTGCTATGGGCTCAGGACTTTAAAGCGAGATACTCGAACCGCATTACGCAGCTAGAGCAACCTCTTCAGCATAGTTGTCATTTGCAACTACTAAAATGGGCATTTAACGGTACCCACGCGAACGAAAGTTACGTCTTTAGCTGCCTGTCGATCCTGATCAGCCCCATAAATCCAGCACGTTAGCGAAGCGCCGGGAGAAATTGGTGGAGCTGCCGGGAATCGCACCCGGGTCCAGTTCAGTTATTACACGCACCATTTATCGTCATAGTCGGCGAACCGACAAAACCAATATAGGCATGATTGGCATGAATTTGAAGTGAAAGACGCCGCGCGCCCTAACTCACGACGAGGATCATCCCCAAAGCTAGGAAGAGTGTCGCGAAAAAATATAAAATCATCAGAGCTTGTGATCGCAAAATCGCGCCCCACCAACTGGAGTTATAGAATCCGCGATCATGAGCCCAGATGAAGGTGGAAAATCCGAGCCATGCCATAATGGCGACGGTGATGGCCAGCGGAATGACCTCAGGCATATGGGTGCCACCGATGATCAGTAACGCGATCAACGGAAGGAATGCTGCATGAAAATAGAGCGCGTAAACCAGATGTTCGACCAGCCTCCTTTTCGGGTGGAGCATCAGGTTGAGAAGCGCAAAAACGATAACCATCAAAATCTGGGCTTGGCTGGCGATGGATGTAATCTTTTCTTCTACCCTCGCCGGTTCCAGCGCGGCCGCCAGGGCCATGTCCGAGAAAAGGCGAGCCACGCCGGCTTCGGCAGCATTGGCATTGTAATCGTCTAGCTGCTCCTGTGTTAATTCGAGCGGCTCAGCCGTCGGGCCGGATTGAAACATCTGCACGGTAATACCGGGGCCTGTTTCCGTCATTGATGTTTCTATCGCGATTATGCGAACTTGGGAGATAGAAATCGCCGCAAAGAAAATCAGACTGGCAATCAGATAAAGGCGGACAGGCGTCGTATAGCGATTGCGCTTGCCCTGCATATAGTCATGGGCCACGCGTCCGGGACGCGAAAACAGCTCGCGTACGGTCGTCATGAACCGGCCGTCCCAGTCCAATAAACCATCCAAGGCATCAGTAATAAGTGGCCAAAAACGCCTTTGAATATCGGCACGAGACTGGGCGCAATCCGCGCAATATTCGCCCGTTAGGGGCGCGTCGCAATTGGCGCAAGCTGCGGTTTGCGATGGTGTATTTGAATCGGTATCTGTCATGTCGACGGACAGGATAGCCTGCCCGCCGAGGTCTGACGAGTTGAACTTTCCCGGAGGCTAGCTCGGCGCGCCGGTCATGCAGAAGACGTTCAGCTTATTGCCGTCCGGATCGCGGAAATAACCGGCATAAAACCAGTCACTGCGGGCACCGGCGGGGCCATCATCAGTCGCGCCGAGTTCCATCGCTAGCTTGTAGATTTCATCTACCTTCTCTGTGCTATCGACCTGCAAGGCTGCCATGACGCCATTACCGACCGATGCCGGTTCGCCATTAAACGGCTTAGTCAGGCCAATGCCTGCACCGCCGCCGGGTACGCCCCATGCGATGAAATTGTCATCTCCCATCATCCGGCCTGCGCCCAAGGCACCGCAAAGTTTGTCGTAGAAAGCTGCCGCCTTGGGCAGATCGTTGGTTCCAAGTGTTACATAACCCAGCATATATACGTTCCCTCTATGTTCTGATTTGTTAACCATACTTATTCAGCGACGAAAGGCGAGTCAATTTTTTGCGATGGCGCGAGAAAAGAACAGCTTTTGTGGACCTTAATTTCCCTATTCGCAGAAAACTCGAATCTCCCTAGAAATTTGCGGGGTTTTCCGATTGCGAGAACCATTTTGGGGAGATTGATATGAAAAAGATGATCGCAGAGTTCTTGGGAACGTTCACGCTCGTGCTCTTGGGGTGCGGTGCAGCGGTACTGGCGGGGGGTGAAGTCGGCCAATTGGGCATTGCCTTTGCCTTCGGTCTCGCGATTGTCGCGATGGCTTATGGGATTGGTCCGGTTTCCGGCTGTCACATTAATCCGGCTGTCAGTCTGGGTGTGCATCTCGCCGGACGAATGTCGTTGAAGGACATGCTGTCGTATTGGGCCGCTCAAATTCTTGGCGCGCTGGCCGGGGCAGGCGTGCTCATGGTTCTGGCATCCGGCGCGGATGGTTATTCTGTAGCCGCCAATGGCCTTGGCCAAAATGGCTGGGGCGCAGACTATTTGGGTGAATACTCCATGATGGCGGCACTGATCTTCGAGATCGTGATGACCTTCCTCTTTGTGGTGGTCATTCTGGGCGTGACCGGAGCCAGTGACACCGCTTTTGCCGGTCTGGCCATTGGTCTGACGCTGGTTGTCATTCACATCGTCGGTATTCAGGTGACAGGCGTTTCGGTCAATCCGGCGCGGTCAATCGGACCGGCGGTCTTTGTTGGCGCATCAGCCTTGTCACAGCTTTGGCTATTTATTGTGGCGCCGCTCATCGGTGCAGCGATGGCCGGCATTGTGTTCCGGATGAAATTGCTGTCCGCAGACGATTAGCGTTAAATAAATCTGGGGAAAGCCGTGCAGCGAGACTTTCGCTGTGCGGCTTTTCGCCAATTTTGCAGATCAATATAATACCGCTAGTTCGAGCGCTTGCGCACAGGAAAGCGTGAGACGATTTCGACGAGCACGACGGGCACAGCATGGCCGGCCAGTCCGACCGTCCACCAGATCGTGGCCCATTTCATTACGAATGCGCCAACCGACAGATTAATCGCAACGAATACGACCATGCCCATCAGATAACCGACAAGGTGAATCAGGAAGGAAAGGCGCAAGCCTGACGCCACTTCCGTGTTCCGCTGCTGCACAATTTCATCGGCTTCTGTTTCGGGATCGACGCATAGGGCCATCGCTTCGACATTAAACGCAGCGGCAATGGCCATGAGCGATTCACGAGAAGCCTGCTCGCCATTCTCGATACGTTGCACCGTCCTTATGCCGATGCCCGCCAGCTCTGCCAGATGTTCTTGCGACCAGTGCCGTTCCTCACGCCAGCGTTTGATCTTCGCAGAATCTGTTTTGTAGGCCATTTTGTCCTCCTCATGATGGACTTGTAATCAGACCCATCTGAAAAACCAAAATCTTCCTGCGCTCGCCACGCCAGCGCTGCGTCAGTTACACGCCAGCGACCCGCCATACGGCCGCCAATGTGTGGGCGCACGCGAAACTGAGATATCTTGTGGAAAGCCCGGCGATTCCGGGTGCGATCATTTATCCCGAATCATTAGAGTGTGGCGATCGAGAGGATCGCGCCATGGCCAATGCAGAGAGACTGGATGATTTCCGCCCGGACAGATCACAGGGCTCGGATGTTGAATCCGCCTATCTGGATCTGCTGGAAGACATTCTGGAAAACGGCGAGCGTCAGGATGATCGCACCGGCGTTGGCACCCATTCGGTTTTTGGTCGGCAATTGCGCTGTGATCTCTCCAAGGGTTTCCCGCTTCTAACCACCAAGAAAGTGCATTTCAAATCCATCGCCATCGAGCTTTTCTGGTTTCTGCGCGGCGATACCAATATCCGCTGGCTGCAAGATCGAGGCGTGAAAATCTGGGATGAGTGGGCCGATGAGAACGGCGACCTCGGCCCGGTCTACGGAAAGCAATGGCGTCGCTGGGAAGGCCCCGACGGCACCGAAATTGATCAACTCGCCAATATGATCGAGCAGATCAAAAACAATCCGGCCTCGCGCCGCTTGATCGTGTCGGGCTGGAACCCGGCCGACGTGCCGAATATGGCGCTGCCGCCCTGCCACACGCTTTATCAGTTCAATGTTTCCAACGGGAAACTCTCCTGCCAGCTCTATCAACGGTCGGCAGATATGTTCCTTGGCGTGCCGTTCAACATCGCCTCATATGCGTTGCTGACCCATCTCATGGCGCAGGTTTGTGATCTGGAAGTCGGCGATTACATCCACACTTTTGGTGATGCCCACATCTACACCAATCACATGGAGCAGGTCCGCGAACAATTATCCCGCACGCCGCGCGCTCTGCCGAAATTGACGATCAACCCGGACAAGAAAGACCTCTTCGATTTCGAATACGATGACATCGCTATCGAAGGCTATAATCCGCATCCTCGTATCGCTGCCCCGGTGGCGGTTTGAACGAGGCGTCTGCCAGTGAAGTCCGTTACCGACAGCGGCTTGAACAAGCCCTAGAGCTGGTCGCCGAAGGGAAGATCGAAAACTGGAACGAAGCGCCGTTTATCGACGAATACATTCTTGGATTTTTCGATGTTGTTGTTGATGCCGATCAAATTTCTCAGTCCGAGGCGCTGAACAGCAATGAGCGAGATTCAGTTTTGAGGGTTATTGCTGCATTCGATGAATTGCAGGCCGGTTTCGATAAGAACGAGCTTTGGGATAAAACCTCGTGGGAGCACTTCGAAAAGTCGGGTCATTTTCGACGCATAACAACGGCTGCGCGTGATGCGCTCTCAGCAATGAGGCGCAAACCATGACCAGAATCGCCCTCGTTGTTGCCGTTGCGAAGAATGGCGTCATTGGTCGTGATGGCGAACTGCCCTGGCGGCTGAAGACAGACTTGCAACTGTTCAAGAAAAATACGCTGGGTAAGCCCGTCATCATGGGTCGCAAGACTTGGGAAAGCCTGCCGTTCAGACCTCTACCCAAACGCCACAACATCGTCGTCACGCGCACGCCAGGTTATCACGCCGAGGGCGCTTTTGTGGCCGGAGATCTGGCGGAAGCCTTTGATGAAGCCCATATGCGTGCGGACATGGATGGCGTGGACGAGGTCTGCGTCATTGGCGGCGCGCAAATTTATGCCGAGACACGACAGGTGGCGGATCGCGTCTACTTGACCGAGGTCGAGGCCGAGCCGGATGGCGATGCGATTCTCCAACCCTTTCCGGATGATGTTTGGAAGGAAGTTCTGTCTGAGAGCTTCCCGGCGAACGAATCCGATGATCACGCTTTCGTCTTCCGCATTCTGGAACGACGGTAAGAGGGACTTGCAGCGCACCCGTTCCGCTTGAATATGCGGGCAAAGGCGTCCACATATCCCACAACGCGAATTTTCACGGAGGAATGCTCCTAAATGCCTAGGAATGATAATGACGGCGGCGGTGGCCCTTGGGGTTCCGGCGACAATGGCGACCGAAACAGGAATAACCCCTGGGGCCAAAATGGCGGCGGCGGTGGTCGCGGCGGTCAAGAACCCCCTGATCTCGACGAACTCGTCGGCAAGCTGCAGGACGGGCTGAGTGGCTTGTTCGGTGGTGGCGGATCAGGTAGCGGCAGTGGCGGCGGCAAGCCCGGCAAGGGAAGCGGCGTTTTCGGCGCGATCATTATTGCGGCGGCCGTTGGCTTTGGTGTCATTATCTGGCCGGGTCAGGCCGTTTATCAGGTCCAACCGGCAGAAGTCGGCGTGGTTATGCGTTTTGGCGAATATGTGCGGACTGCACCTCCGGGTCTGAATTTGAAAATGCCTTGGCCGGTTGAAACGGTCGAATTTCCAAATGTGACGGAAACACGTACGATTTCCATCGGAACGAATAATCTGGGTCAAAGCCAGATGCTGACGCGCGACGAAAACATCGTCGATATTGCGTTTGAAGTTCAATGGCGTGTGGATACGGCGAATATTGATGATTTCGTCTTCAATGTTCGTGATCCGGAAGAGGCTGTTTCCCGTGTCGCTGAAAGCGCGATGCGTGAAGTTGTTGGCACATCTGAACTGGTTCCGATTATCACAACGGCTCGCGCCGAGGTCTCTCAGCGCACGCGTGAAGTGATGCAGCAAACACTCGATGAATATAATGCGGGTATTCAGATCCTTCAGGTCAACCTGGAACGGTCTCAGGCACCTCAATCGGTGATTGATGCCTTCCGGGATGTCGATTCGGCAGCTCAGGATGCAGAACGGGCTCGCCTGAATGCAACGGCTCACCTGAACCGGGTTATTCCAGAAGCGCGGGGCCGGGCAGCCGAGCTACGTCAGGAGGCCCAAGGCTACCGGGACTCGGTGATTGCTGAAGCTCAGGGTGATGCGGATCGCTTCGTGGCTATTCATACTGAATATGCGCTGGCGCCGGATGTGACCCGTCGCCGGATGTATCTGGAAACCATGGAAAGAGTACTCGGAGGTTCCGAGCTCATCATTCTGGACGAGCAAGGTGGTGCCGTGCCTTATCTACCGCTTGATCAACTTGGCCGTAATCGCACGCAGGGAGGTCAGTAAAATGGGACGCCTTATTTCCACACTCCTTATCGTCATCGGTGTTGGTGGTGCGATCGTCGCGTCTCAAGCCATGTTTGTTGTGAATGAGCGTCAGAGTGCGCTGATCCTGCAATTCGGTAATCCGGTGGGTGTCGTCAATGAAATGGGAGCCGATAATGCCGGTCTTCATTTCAAGATGCCGTTCATTTCGCAGGTCATCTATTTCGACAAACGGAACATCGAATTTGATATGCTGCCAGAAGAAATTCAGGCGGCGGATCAAGAGCGTCTCGTCGTCGATGCTTTTCTTCGTTACCGCATCTCCGATCCACTCCGCTTCTATCAAACAGTTCGTGACGAACAGGGTGTCCGCGGACGTCTGCGTTCGATCATGAATGACAGCCTGCGCGGCGTGATCGCGTCTATTCCGTCTCAGGACGTTATTTCCGGTCAACGGTCGGAATTGATGAACCGGGTTCAGGAAGCCGTTGAATCACAAGTGCGCACTCAGGATTTGGGCATCGACGTCATTGATGTTCGTATTCTTCGTGCCGACCTTCCGCCCACGATTGCCGAACGCGTATTCCAGCGCATGCGGTCGGAGCGGGAACAGGAAGCTGCGGGTATTCGTGCTCAGGGTGATCAGGCCGCTCAGGAAATCCGAGCTGAAGCAGATCGTGACGCTCGGATCATCGTGGCTGAGGCTCGCGCAGATGCGCAGCGTCTTCGTGGTGAAGGCGATGCGCGTCGGAATGCGATTTATGCAGAAGCCTACAACCGCGATACGGAGTTCTTTGGCTTCTATCGTTCAATGTTGGCTTATGAGATCGCTATTCAGGACGGCACGCCAATTGTCATTCCACCGAATTCGGAGTTCTTCGAGTATTTCGGAGCTGAGAACGGCGACAATTAAGGCACGGTCATGCTGATCTACATCCTGTTGGGTGTGGGACTGGCGCTAGCGGTTGAAGGCTTTGTCTATGCCGCTGCGCCTAGTGCCATGAAACGCATGATGGCCGAAATTCAAAGCAGCCCGGATGGAGCCTTGCGCTTCGCCGGGCTGTTTGCTTTGGCCGTTGGTGTCGGGATCGTCGCTCTGGCGCGCTTCCTCGGAGCCGCGTGAAATTCCGCCCATATTGTTGACGAATTCGTCAGTCATCTTGCCCCGTACCGCGCTTCGCGGCATGTAGGGATCCATTGTGATCATTCTGGAGTTTTCTATGCGTGTATTTGCCGCTTTCTTGTCCTTCATCCTTCTGACCGGCACGGCGGCTGCGCAAAGATTCCCGGCTGAGGGTTTTGCCGATCTGAATGATCGTCTGGCACCGGCTGTGGTGAATATTTCATCGGCTCAGCGCCTAGGTGATGATGACGGCAATTTACCAGATTTCCCGGAAGGATCGCCGCTGGATCGTTTCAATGAATTGTTTGGCGACGCACCGCGGATCGCCAATTCACTGGGCTCGGGCTTTATCATCGACCCGAGCGGGACTGTGGTGACGAATAATCACGTCATTGAAAATGGTGACGAAATCGAAGTCACACTCACCGATGGTCGGACCCTGCCAACCACATTAATTGGCCGTGACCCCGTGACGGATATCGCCATTCTGCAGATACAGTCTGCCGACGAAGATTTTCCTTATGTTTCGTTTGGTGACTCTGATACCGCCCGCGTGGGCGATTGGGTTATCGCTATCGGCAATCCATTCGGCTTCGGTGGCTCACTTACGGCGGGTGTGGTGTCTGCGCGTGGCCGCGATATCGGCGGGCGATATGACGATTACATTCAGTCCGATGTTGCGATTAATACAGGAAATTCCGGCGGACCGCTGTTTAATCTGGACGGTGACGTGATCGGCATCAACACGCTGATCTATTCCCCGACCGGCGCCAGCGTCGGCATCAGTTTTTCGATTCCCTCGGCCATTGCAGAACGCGTCGTCGGGCAGTTGATTGAGTATGGTGAAACTCGGCGCGGCCGATTGGGCGTCAGCGTTCAGCGCGTGGATTCCGACCTGGCTCAGAGCCTTGGATTGAGTTCGCCGCGAGGTGCTTTGGTCAGCCGAATTGTCGCAGACGGTCCTGCGGCAGATGCTGGCCTGCAAGAAGGCGATCTCGTCCTCGAATTCGATACATTTGAAATTGTCGACGACCGGATGTTCTCACGTCTTGTCGCCGAAACCGAAGCCGGGCGTGAAGTTCGAATTAACATTCAGCGCGATGGTGAAGCGATGACCCTGACCGCGACGGTCGAGCGTCTCACCGAAGAACGACCGGAAAACCGGACACTCCGCACTCAGCCGGAAAGCGAGAGTACCGAAACGGAAATGTTTGGGTTGACCCTCGCGGAGCTGGATGCGGCCTCTCGTCGTCGTTTCCGGGTACACCCGGATGCCGAAGGGGTTTTGATTATCGCTGTTGATCCGCTCAGCGATGCTGCCGCCAAGGCGCGACCGGGCGATGTCATTACCGAGATTGCCTATGCGCCGATCGAAACTCTGGAAGAAGCGATTGCAGTGTTGGGTGAATATGACGATGGCGAAGCTGCACTATTCCAGCTCAATCGCGGTGGTCAATTCGTCTTCCAGTCCATTCGCCGGTGATCGAAAACGCTGAACCCGTTATATTACTGGCAGGGCCAACGGCGTCTGGAAAAACAGCATTGGCCGTTCGGCTGGCCAAGGCTTTGAATGGTGAGATCATTAACGCCGACTCCATGCAGATCTACGCTGATCTCAACATTCTCTCCGCACGACCTGATGAAAAAGAGCAGGGCGGCATTCCGCATCATCTTTTTGGCACTATAGATGGCGCAGAGCGCGCCTCCGTTGGCTGGTGGGCGGAAACCGTCATTAATCTGATCACCGAAATTCGTAGACGTGGCCGACGTCCGATCATCGTTGGCGGGACGGGGCTTTATTTCAACGCGCTGGTCAAAGGCCTGGCAGCAATGCCCGAAATCTCCGCGCGGACGCGGCAATCGGTTGAAGACATCGCATCACAAGGCCTGGAGGCGCTGCGCGAGCAGGCGATGGCCTGCGATCCTGTGGCGACGGAGCGCATCAAACCGGCAGATCGACAACGGCTGATGCGCGTTGTCGAAATCGGGCTCGAAACGGGCCAACCGATTACAAAATTTCAAGCTGATACAACGCCGTTGCTGGCCGAAGCCGATTGGACGGGGCTTGTCATAGAGCTGGAGCGCCCATCGCTTTATGAACGGATCGAGCAACGTTTTGACGCCATGATGACAAATGGAGCGCTCGAGGAAGTCAAAGCGTTGGCCTCGCGACAACTCAACCGCAATTTGCCTGCCATGAAGGCGCTGGGTGTGCCGCCCTTATTGGCGGTTATTGCCGGAGAAGTGGAAATGGAGGTCGCCATTCTTCAGTCCAAACAGGATACACGGCGTTATGCAAAACGTCAGATGACGTGGTTTCGCAATCAAATGCCGGATTGGCATCGCGTGACCTGTCAGGATGGTGAGATTTCTGACGAAGACTTGATTGGCAGATTGCAGCCGCTCACCGAATAAATTCAAATATCAGGAATTGGAGATCCTTATGTCCCTGTCATTGATTTCGGCGAGCGTGCTCGCTCTCACCATGATGCAAAACGCTGATCAGGCCGTCGCGGATGCGATGCAAGCGGATCGCGATTTTGCCGCCTATGCTGCTGAAAATGGAGTCGCCGCAGGGTTTCGCCTCTACGCCGCAGATGATGCCCGACTGATCCAGCCAGATATCGACGATATTGTTGGGCCGGATGCAATCTTTGCGTCACGAGAAAGCACTTCGGGATTGTTGCACTGGGAACCGCGCGGCGGGTATGCCGGCGATGCAGGCGACTTCGCTGTGACCTATGGCGATTGGAGCTATCATGTTGAAGGTGACCGAAATTCTGATCCGGTCGCGACCGGCAATTACGTTTCTGCTTGGCGTCTCGATGACGAGGGCTGGCGTTACGTCCTGGATACAGGCGTCGTAAATAGTCCGGTGGACCGAGCAGCGGAAGAATAGCCCTGCTTGCTTGCCAGTTTGCGTTATTTGACTAGGTTTGCCGCGTTGCAACATCTGTGGAGCGCGAGTCTATGGCATTCAAGCCAGTCAAGGAACGACCATATGGGGATCCAAAATCCGTGGTTGCCGCGCTTTTTGAAGAGGCCGGCGGCGTTCCATCCGTAATGGAATTGCTCGAATTGTCCCGGACACGCGTTTACGCGCTGGCCGATCCGGATGCGACAAACGAAATTTCCTATTCCCGTGTCGCCAAAATAACAGAGACGACAGGGGCAACCTCGGCGGCCAAAGATTTGGCTTATCTCGCCGGGGGAATTTTTATGCCGCTGGACCAATCCGATGACGATAATTGGTTATCCCTTGCTGGGGAGGCCAGTCGCAAGCATGCGCGCAATATAACCGCGCTGATGGACTCGTTGAGTGAAACCGAGCGCTCGCCCGGAGAAATCGACGAACAGGAAGCCCGCGAGATACTAAAAGTTCTGGATCAGCAGCTCGGAGTTCTGGCGCGCCAACGCTCCAAACTGGCGCGCATTGCCAATGGCGAACGTGATCCTTCTGCGCGCATTATGGGCAATAAGGATTGATCCACTTTATTGGCGTGATAATGGGGGCAGTGAAATAGACAGGCCCGCTAAGTGATGAAGCGCTTTTTACATTTCATTTTGAATATGGACGCCCGCGCGCTGCGGGCGGTCATGGTCTCATTTGCTTTGCTGACATCGGTCGGAATGGTGTTTGTGTTCGGGCAACTTTTTCTCGACGCCAGCACAGAAAATTTGGGGCAAATCTTCGAAGCCGCTGCCAGCAAATGGTATGCGCTGCCCGCGACCATCGTGCTCTACATCATCATGTCGTTATTTGGCGCGCCGCAATTCGTCCTAATGGCGGCAACCATGCTGGCCTTTGGGCCGATATACGGGTTCGCCTATGCTTGGATAGCGACGGCTTGCTCGTGTTCAGTGAATTTCTGGATGGGTCGTAGTTTCGGCGCAAAGCTCCTTGAGCGTTTCGGCGGCGATTGGATGAACCGGGCCGCAGAATATGTTGGCCGAAACGGGTTGATCGCGAGCGCTCTGGTCCGTATCGTTCCGTCTGGCCCTTTCATCGTCGTGAACATGGCCTTTGGAGCCTCGAAAACACCGTTTTGGGCCTTCATCCTGGGGGCAATGATAGGAACGGCACCAAAAATCCTTGTCGTTGGCTTGACCGGGCAAAGCCTCCTGACCGTATTGTCGGGAGAAAACCTGCTTTATGCTGCCGGATTATTGATTGTGGCACTGGCGGTTTGGTTGGTGATCATGCTCGCGGCTCGTCGCCGTTTGCCGGTTCCAGAAGAAACAGACGAAGAGACTTGACCTGTTGCTGCATTGCCGCGCTTGCATTCCGCGCTGCAGCATCGCACAAGAGTATTTCTTAAAAAATTGATCGCCTGCTAGGCGATCGCAACATGAACGCGCCCCCAATGTTCAACAGTCTCTTTGGTCTCCTTTCGGCAGATATTGCCATCGATCTCGGAACCGCCAACACGCTTGTCTATGTAAAAGGACGTGGCGTGGTGCTCGATGAGCCGTCGGTTGTCGCTTACAAGATCGAAAAAGGTCGAAAACACGTTCAGGCCGTAGGCGCTGAAGCCAAGATGATGCTGGGTAAAACCCCCGGCAATGTCGAGGCTATTCGCCCGATGCGCGATGGCGTTATTGCCGATTTTGATGTCGCCGAAGAAATGATCCGGTACTTTGTACGCAAGGTTCATAACCGGCAGAGTTTTGTTTCGCCTCAAGTTGTCATCTGCGTGCCGTCAGGCGCAACAGCCGTGGAACGTCGCGCTATTCATGAATCCGCCCGTTTGGCGGGTGCCCGTAAAGTGTACCTAATCGACGAACCGATGGCCGCTGCTGTCGGCGCAGGTCTGCCCATCGACGAACCAACGGGTTCGATGATTGTTGATATTGGTGGCGGCACCACAGAAGTTGCTGTGATGTCACTCTCCGGGATCGTTTATTCGCGCTCGGTTCGCGTGGGCGGCGACAAAATGGACGAAGCCATCATCAATTATATCCGTCGGTCAGCGAATTTGCTGATTGGTGAAACGTCGGCAGAACGCATCAAGAAGGAAATTGGTTCCGCCATGCCGCCGCCGAAAGGCGAAGGTTTGACGCTGGAAATCAAAGGCCGTGATTTGATGAATGGTGTCCCGCGCGAGATCGCCGTCACTGAAGCCATGATCGCCGATGCTCTGTCGGAGCCTGTCGAGCAAATCGTAGAGGCCGTGAAGCAAGCGCTTGAGGCAACACCACCCGAATTGGCTGCCGATATCGTTGATAAGGGCATTGTTCTCACCGGCGGCGGCGCATTGCTTCGTAATTTGGATACTGAGTTGCGGGAACGTACAGGGCTTCCTGTCAGCTTGG
>Ga0316202_10002229_pt1 | contig 13081 bp, 19 predicted proteins | sample 3monrhotite_MG_FD_204934 | JGI IMG/M metagenome (GOLD analysis project Ga0316202, IMG submission 204934) | Microbial mat bacterial communities from mineral coupon in-situ incubated in ocean water Damariscotta River, Maine, United States -... | ecosystem: Environmental > Aquatic > Marine >... | reverse complement strand
ACTGTTGCTGCTGGAGCACAACCTTCTCCATGCGTCTTGCCTACGGGGTCTTTGTACAGCAATCCACCTGTGAAGGTTGTGTCTGATCAAGTCATCACATTTTCTCAGTACGAACTTGGGTTTGATGCAGAGACTCTGTTCGACAGAATTTACAGGTTAAACGATGAACCATGGACGGTTTTTAAAGATGGGCCTTCGTCAGGTTTTAACGTAAAGGCAGCAAGACATGCAATGATTACTGACATTGCTTACGAGGACACAACGGTTCCGCTGCTCATAGCTGGAATTCTAACCCAGACTGATTGCCAAAGAGTTACCTACACAATTCACGTTAGGGACTGGACTCTTAAATCACTTAACAATTCCTCAGTCATTGTTGGCCTTAATCCAGGTTGGGATCAGCCAAGGGTCAGGGCAGACACTCGATACCTCAACATATCGGGCGAACTTAAGCCTTCATCAAACTTTGGGACATGGGGGCATCAGCAACTTTACCTGAGGTCTGACACTCCATCTCCGAGAGGAGGCTTGCCTTTTGATCAAGGTGTTCAAAACGGAGTGCCTCCATATGATATCTTGAAAGTGCAACCACAGATCGACTTTATTTTCTTGAGATAACGTAAATGACACTCTACGGATTTTCGCGGAAAGACATTGCAAAAAGCCTAAGTGGGTTTGCAAAAAAAAACCTTAACCCAGGTTACCCAACCGAGGATGTGTTGCAGCATGGTCTTGGTGAGTTTCATCAAGGTAGGCAAGTTGCCACCGACATGGAGTTGTACGCATTCATATCTCCAGTCGAAATCCCCGCTGCGGTTGCAGAGTTTGATAATGGTAATCAGGTTAGGATGCAGGCATCAGTTTCTCCGCAGAGATGCAAGATCTACAAGCCGTACCCAAGATCAAGGCAGGGAGATGCTGCCGACAATCAGCAAGTGGATGTAGAAGTCATACAGACCGGAGAGGGTGCGGCTAATTTTAGCACTTACGGTGATGCTGAATACTACGTTTACAATACGTTTCCCCGTGCAATCCCCTCAAACACAATTATGTTCTGTGCCGTTTTTGGTGGAGTGCTCTTTGTGGTTGACCGTCCTCCAGAAAGAAGAGTTAGGTTTCGTCTTTTAACAAGCTTTAACGACACAGGATATGCTCAGGCAAGAGTTCTTGATGCGTTTGGAGGTATTGAATTATCTTACAATGACATAATTGATGTCTATGATCCTAGGAAATTGTTTGCGCATGCCCTTGGTTCAAATGAATTTACAGCGTTGCATGACAGCGCTTTAAGCATGGACGACATGTTGCATGCTGGAGGAAGCGTTGGCTATGCAGTCTATACATACGAAACACGCGACGATTATTTTCAATGCGATACAGGTTGCACTCAATCGAACGCAGTCTGTTACCCCCGCTACGAAGTGGAGCAATGCACTCAGACTGTGAACCGCATGAGAGTGCAGATTGATCGATACGATGATTATCCGAGGGGAGAAGATGTTAATGAGGTTAAAAGTCTCAGAGTTTACCCCGATCAGTCATTTGCCAGTCAGTGGCCCTATGTTGATTTCCCTAAAGATGTTGAAGTAATTCCTGACCCCGAAGGAGGAACCGCTGAGTACCGAATAGACGTAAAGAACCCTCACAGGTTTTCAGCAACAAGCGGATGGGCAATCGTTGAAAGAGTTAGTTTTCCATCGCGACTGCAAAATGCAGACAACAGATGCGTTCCTTATGTCGGAGGGTTAGGGAGCAGAAGCAATGAGTGGCACATTGTTGATGTTGAAAACCCAATTGCACGATGGATCTGTGCAAATTATCAAGAATCAACTGGAACATGGGTTTATAGCATTGGTAACTTCTACGAAGGAGTTAATCCTTCGCCTTACTTTGAAGATCCAAACAATGGTGGGGTAGGGATAAACGATTCAATCAGGACAATGCCATGCACTCCCATTGACTGCTTGGCAAACGGACAACCAGGGGTTGGGTTTTGGAACCCCAACAGCCAAGAGTATTTTATAACCACTACCATCTCAGCGATGTATGGTCAGGCAATTCCATATGAGGTGGTAGGAGTGCCATACACTGATGGGCAAGAGTCAAACTTAATTGGTTACGGAGAAGATTGCGATCTTAATTACAAAACAAGAAGAAACGTCAGGATTTTCGGTAACGAAGAGGCTTGCGATGTAACGGAAGCCGTAAACACGTCAACTCCCAGTCTTGCAGAAGTCGAGGTAGTTGTAGATGTGGAACGAAAGTCCATGTACATGTGCCATAACGCAGAGGGAGAACGTATTTTTGTTGACAATGAAGCCGCTTGTTTAGACGCCGATGGAGTCTGGGCAGAAACAGAAGCGTTTTGTTTCGATAAGAAAAAAGTCTATGTTTGCAATTCGGCAGATGTTGGTACTCCAACATGCCTTGACATTTGTTGTGATGCTCCTGATCCACCAACCCCGTCTGAATGTATACCGTGTTCACAGTGCCCAGACGGTCCGATTGAGTTTTCGAGTTTTGCATTGTCTTGGGAGGGTGTTCAAAGTGGCGTAACTCCTGGTTTATTTGATGGGCTTGCGTTGAATGACACTGTCGCATGGACTTTAGATGATGATTGCTGTGCAGTATTAAACGTGACGTTGCATTCAGACGATGCGGCTATTAATGACACAGCGGTAAGTGCAACGGTCTGTATCGAGCCAAACGGTGCTAGTTGCGGCATGTCTGCTGCATGGCAACTTAGTTTAAACTGGAGTCAAGCAACATTTGCTGGGGTGACACTTCCAACAATTATGTGCGGTGGAATGAATGTTGACTGCGCAGGAGACTATGGTATTTCTGGCGGGATGGGGATTGTCCCAAATGTTCCAAATCCAACCTCCGGTTTTTGGGGAGAAGGAACTATCTCTGTTGCAGCGTGTACACCATGAGTGGAGCAGGGACAGAACTGGGAAAACTGATACCAGACTGGCTTGCAAGGCAAACCAGAGGTTGCGGATGCAACAACTGGAAACGCAAGATGGATGACAACGGAATTGAGTGGTGCAAGGCAAACAAGCTAGTAATTGTCCAGAGACTTGTTTCGCAAAAACACATGCTCCCTGCTCCGTTAAGAATGCTCCCAAGGTCAGCACTTACGGCAGGGGCAACTCTGCTGGTGGACAAAGCGATTGCTAATGCAGAGAGTTCCACTGATCAGCCATAGCATTAGCTATGCCTTGGTACGTCAGTGACCTAAGCATGGAACGGTCTTCGCTTGGAGGCATCTTCCAAATCCGTTGTTCTCTGCCTTCGACAGTGTCTGTCGGTTTAAGTTCTGGCAAGTTATTAAGTATCAATCCTGTTTTCTTCGTTTCCCCGTGACCGTACTGCCATGGGTGGACGAACTGAGTAAACGGAACTGGTATGACACCTACTGGGTTTTCCAAGTAGGTGTACTTAGATGATCCGCAAGCAATAGTCCAGAGATTTACCGTCCATTCTATTGCCTCCAGTCTTTTGTCATTCATAGGCATTCCTTTGCCGTACCAGCGGTTGCCTGATACTGACAAGCATTTGCACTCAGGATGCAAGCCAATAAAGTCCCAAGGGCCATGATTAGCAATTGCTTCAAAGACGCACATCTTCAAGTGTTTGCCTCCAGCAATTGAATCAATAATGTCATTGCTCCAAGCGTCATGGCCCTTTGATGCAAAAGCATCGCGGACAGTCCCAGACATTTCGCAACCGATCAAAACTCTCATGCGGTATCTCCGTTACCAGGTTATTTAACTCACTTGTTTTTTACAGGCATAACCTCACAAAAGCAATGCGTTCCATCAATTACGACTGCCATGCCGAGGATCGGTCGCCTTGCATACCGCTTTCCGTATCTTTGCTGTAGGTGGGTTGGATCACACAGTGACCCCGCACTGCAACCAAAGATCCGCATCGCGTCACAGGCGTACCAGTGGACTCCGAACGCAGCATGAAAGTGTCCAATGACTGTTGAACGCATTGCTTGTTTTGCTTGTGCTATGGCAGGCGTCTGACCCCCTGCACCGGCATCGCCGTGCCTGTAAGCAACCCCATCGCAGAGCACCGTTCCGTATCGTTCAGTGACTCGCCAGTTCTTCGGCATTCCGAATATCTCTTTAATTGGCCTAACCCATTCTTCGGGGATCTCCGCATCAACTGCTTTCCTGCATATCAGTGCATCATGGTTTCCAATCAGCATGTCCACTCTTCCAGTTGAGAAGTGTTCATAGAACGGTTGCATTTGCTCATGAGCTTCATCTACCTCCGCTAGTGCTCTCGGAGTGCCAAGTTCCTTTGCATGGTAAGAACATGCATGAAGGTCGAAAATGTCACCGAGAAAGACTGTCCTGTCTGTTTGCCATTGGTCTTGAATTTGCTTTACAAAGTCAAAAGCTAGAGGATGGATAGCTGGAGAATGCAAGTCAGGAACAACTAGTACTCTGCTCATCAGGAGATTCCCAAAAGGTTATTTGAATCGCAGGACCGCGATCACGTTGGCTTGCGTCCTGCATTCCAAGCACTCTCCCAATATGCTTAGATGAGTCGTCTGTTAAAATTTTAGAGTCAACAATAGCATCAACCAGCTGCTTGCAATTGCCTCGGAGGATTGAGTCAGGGTCAAACAGCCGCTGCCCTTTTCCTAGTATTCTTTTGACGCTGATGTCAACTCTGGCGTCAAACGGGTGGGGCATTATTTCTTTGCAAAACACGCCAAACTTGAGATTGCCGTCACCTGGATATAGAATTCTTCCCTTCAGCAGGGCAGTAGTCATGATTTTTTTTTCGCGATGTGCTGTTGACCAGTGCCTCGTCTGCCCGCTATTTTGGTTTTTCAGTTCAGCGTCTATGCTGATTGTAAGGATGCGTTGCTCAAACATTGTTTTTCCTTTGCGCAAAATGGATTGTCGCATGAAAGTTGAAAACCAGCAAATTTGCCCACCTTTTAAGGTTGGTTGCAATGTCTACACCCGAGAAACTTATGATATAGGTTTCAGTGATGCCTTCAAGTTTATTGATGGTTTTAAAGACTTTGTCGATGAAGGAAAGCATCTGAAGATGAATCGCTATCTCGGAAGAAGACTAAGAAACTCTTTTCACCACTTCCGAGAAGAGCCGACCTATTCTGGTGCAAAAATACTTGGAATGGAAGTTGACAAGAAATTTGTCACAATTGATGCGTGGGTGACCAAACTTGTCATTGAAGGAGAAGAGTGTATCGAGGTCGATGTTGACGCAGAGTGCATGATCATGTGCAAATGTGGTCATTGTCTAACGCGACAAGAGGCTAAAGGCACAGATCCGTTTGTGATGGATTTGCGAGAATTGGAAAGCCGAGCGATATTTTATCGAGGTGTGAACCGAGAATATAGGAAATACGATGTTTAGTGAGGCAGATGCTGAACACTTGAAGTGGCTGAGACTAAAAGCTTTCCAAGCTAGGGAAAGATTGGAAGCGGCTGAGAAGTTCAATCGCGCGCCACAGGCAGAAGCATTGCTAGATCTCATTGACGCTTTAGGTGACGCTTGCGTCAGAACAGTTTGGGGGGTTGTTCAGCAGAGGTTTGCGTTTGGGAATGACACATCGGTTGCAAGAGAAGTCAAGGCAATGGCAAAAGACATTGTCGATGTTGCGTGGGAAGTAGATGAAGCAGTGGAAGTAATTACTGAATACGTTTTGGGAGAAAAGTGATGGGATTTTTAGATGATGTTACAACTGGCATTCAGAGCGTTCCAAGAAGGACACTGATCTATGGTGCTCAAGGAGTTGGGAAAACTACGTTTGCCGCTCAATGGCCGAATGCAGTTCTGTTGCCGACCGAAGATGGTTTTGCTCACGTTGACGTTACGGCAACACAGAGACTGACTGGGTCTAGGGATGTTTACTCTGCGGTCATGCAGTGCGTCAGCAGTCAGTTTAAGACTATCATCATTGACTCAGTAGACTGGCTCGAAAACCTAATCTGGAACGAACTTGCAGAGGAAGGTTTTAAGATGGACTTTGGCAAGGGGAATCTTGAAGCTGCAAGACGCATGGGTGCGATCCTGAAAGCATGCGATAAGGCAAGAGATGCAGGGAAGCATGTTTTGCTGATCGGTCACGCGACACAGGTCAAGGTTGAACATCCCAATGGGATGAGTTGGGATCAAATGGCCGTTAACCTTTCCAAGCATTGTCGAGCACTAGTTTCGGAGTGGTGCGACGAGGTGCTGTTTGCAGAACCAGAGATGGCGGTTTCTCAGAAAGAGGAATCGTTTGGTCGCACTAGGAATGTTGGAATTGACAAAGGTCGTCGCGTATTCCACACAGTGGGCAAGCCTGCCTACCAAGCAAAAAACAGGGTTCCAAGCTTGCCCGAAAAGTTTGATCTTTCGGATGCGGAAGCGTACATTTCCGCAGTCACAAATGTTTCTTAATACGGAGAGAGAAGAATGTCGTTTCAAATTGATCTCGATCAAATTCAGGTCGAGGATCGCCCAATCGGTCCACTGCCAAAGGGAACCTACAACTGCATTGTAGAAGAGTGCAGTTTGGTTGAAACCAAAGCAGGAGGTCAGCGGGTCAAGGTGACTTACCAAGTCCTTGAAGGCGACCACAAGAATTCCAAAATCTGGGATTCTCTGATGGTTGTTCACAACAACCCCAAGGTTGTGAAGATCGGGCTTGAGGGGATCAAGCGTCTTGCTAATGCTGTTGGCATTCAAGGCAAGATCGCGGACCCATCTGAGCTTGCTGGGACTAACAGCATCGTTGCTGTTACTGTAGACATCCGCAAGGACGCAGAGTATGGCGACAGCAATGTTGTCAAGCGAGTTGCTGGTGGTGTTGTGGACGCACCTCCGCCGGTTTCCCATCCGGCAGTGTCTTCTGACGAAGCACCGTTTTGATGGGTTGGTTGACTGAAGGTAATGTTTCAAGGGATTGTTAAACACGGGGGTTTGATTCCCCCGCAACCATTTTTTAAGGATGCAGCATGCATAAGAGAGAAGCAAGGATTTCAGGCGACAAAGACTTTCAGAACTGGATGTCTTTTGGTGAAGGACTCACCTACTGCGAAACTGCAAGACGCATGGCAAACTGGTATCACCTTTTTAAGAAGACTAGCAAACTGCCATCGGAGGTCGATGTTTATGTTAGGGACGTTGGTGGCAAGACTCAGTTTCTCCATACCGTAAAACTCAGCCTTCAGATTGATGTAATCCCTGCAAGGAATGATGTTGGCGAAGATTATGCAGGCATGACCTGCATCGTCTGCTACAACGCGATGCCAGTCGAGTGGGATTACGCTGCATGCAAGGAGTGCGGCGAAGAGTTCGCGTATGATTTTGTTGAAGACGACAGGAATTTTGACGCTGCCAACGGAAGGTAACCTATGGAAAGCGTGGAGACTAAAATCAATGGTTGTGAATGGACAATTAACCTGCTCACTTACCGCCAGTGGAAGACGCAAAAGCTTCCGGCCAAGACTTGGGGGATCTGCAACCGCGACACTAGGACAATCTACGTTCGAGTTGATTTGTCTAAGCAGACTTTCCTTGACACTCTGCTGCATGAGTTAATTCATGCACAAAACGAATTGCTTTTCGAGGCAGAGGAAACAGTTACCCGCATGGGAACTGACATTGCCAGAGCACTTCTAGCTACTGACCGAGTTTTTGTCTCGGTTGAATGATGCCTCTAAGTAGAGAGTTCCTGCTCAGTAGAGGGCGATGCTGTAGCAACGGATGTCAAAATTGCCCCTATCAAGAGAGAAGCATGTTTACTCCGCGAGACTACCAGCAAGATTCAATAGATGCGTTTTGGAAAGGAACCAAAACACACAAGGGGCAGAACCCTTTGCTTGTTCTTCCTACGGGAGCAGGCAAGACCATTGTCATTGCTGACATCTTGCGTGGCATTGCGAAGATTGGTTACCGATCAATCGTCCTTGCCAGATCCAAAGAGTTAGTTAAGCAGAACCTGGAAAAGTTTTCTACGCATTTGCCTGATGTATCAGCAGGGATTTACTGTGCGGGTCTTGGCAGGAAAGAGACTGCACCTGACATTGTCTTCGCGACGATACAATCATGCTGCACAAAGGGCGAACACTTTGGTGAGCGTCAACTAATAGTCGTCGATGAGGCGCACGAGATCCCTGACAGAGAAGAGTCTCAGTATCAAGTTTTTTTAAATGACATTCGTAAAGTTTCTCCAAACGCTCTCCTGCTAGGACTGACTGCCTCTCCGTACAGGCTTGATGGTGGACTGATCTACGGACCCAGCAGGCAATTTGACTATGTCTCGCATGCTGTACCTCTACGTCAATTGATTGACAGCAAGTATCTGACAAAACCAGCTACTCTTGTCGCTGATCAAGTTGACATGTCTGGGGTCGCAAAGACTGCTGGAGACTTTAACAAGAGCCAAGTTGAGGGGAAGTTTCTTGAAGCAGGAACTGTCATTACCGACCAGATCGTTACTGCTAGCGTTGAGAAGCAAACCCAGTCGGTGCTCATCTTTGCGAGTGGTGTTGCACATGCCGAGTCGATTCGAGCAAGGATCGCGGACCAAGGCTATTCTGTTGGGTTAGTGACAGGTGAAACGCTGCCCCTTATTAGGTCAACTCTCATCGACAATTTTAATCGGGGAAGCTTGCGGTTTCTTGTCAATGTCGATGTCCTGACGACTGGCTTTGATTGCACTCGCATTGATCAAATTGCAGTTTGCCGAGCAACTGAGTCACCTGGTTTGTTCTACCAGATCTGCGGCAGAGGATTTCGACTGCACAAAGGCAAGGATGTTTGCTGGATACAAGACTTCGGTGGCAACATCGAGCGTCATGGCCCAATTGATTCTCCTAGCTACGGGATCAACACGATCAAGGTAAAGTCCGAAGGAGGTGATCCACCAAAGAAAGCTTGCCCGAGTTGTTTTGAAATCCTTGCTGCTTCTGTGACTGCCTGTGATAAATGCGGGTTTGAGTTTCCAAAACAACTAAACGTAGAAACCAGAGCATCTCGTCAAGCCATCCTAAAGACTCCAAGGTGGCACAATGTCGAATCTATCACATACCAGCGATGGAAGGGCAAGGGTGACAAACCAGACACTCTGAGGGTGGATTACTCGGTTAGCCTTGATGGTGACTGGCTTGAGAGGAAAGTCGTAAGCGAGTGGGTATGCATTCTTCACGATGGATTTGCCAGAAGCATGGCAATGAGGTGGTGGATAAAACGCACATCCCTACCTTTTCCGATGAAGATTGAGGACGCAATAGACCTTGCAGAGCGTGGAGCACTGCGCACACCAAGGCGGATAGAAATAGTCAAAGATGGTGCATATGACAGAATCGAAGACTATGACCTTGAGGATGCTGTTGCGGAAACCATGGATTTTGCAATAGATCCTGACGACATGCCCTTCTAATTTTGAAAAAAAACATGTTTTGCTAAAATGCTCGCTCTTCTCCCGCGATTCTCTCATTCAGTGATCAGGGATGAGGGAATTGTGGGGTACACATGGATTTTCTTCTTTCAAAAAACAAGCGTCTTCGGTTGCGTGATATTGCGCGACAAGAGTATTCCGTTGCTTGCAGCATAAATCCAGACTTCTATGCAAGCAAGTCAAGCATAAAAAAGATTGCAATGCGGAATGCTACTCTCAGAGTAAGAAACTCTCCTGAGTACGGTGGATTGATCCATGCCCTGTTCCTTAGCCTCGCGACCAAGCTGGTCATTGCGTTAATCCAAAATTGGATCGACGAAAACATCGAGGCAGCAGACCTATCAAAATCCTACCAAGAGGGAGAACCTGGATATGGATGAATTGAAGAAAAACAAAAGTGCTCAGTTTATTGCTGGATGCGGGACATTGGCATTGGTGTATTTCCTATACAGCAACAATTTCTTTTCGTTCTTGTTTAATGACGACCCTCCTGAAGGGATGGAAAGCGTTTCCTTGGCTACCTTGTTTTTGACAAGTCTGGTCAGTGCAGTGCAATTAATCGGCATTCTCAGTATTGGGGTAGTGACTGGAATTTTAAAACCACTTGCTGAGTGGAGCGTTGATGCAGTTAAGAACAGATTACCGAAAAAGGTTTCGGGAGCGTCCGGCGATGCAGTTGATGTAGATAAGCTTCTTGGCGTCCTCAACGACCTAGACAAGCGTCTTAAAAGCTTGGAGGGGGGGGGCAAGTGATAGACATAAGATCTTCACCAAGTGCTACTAACAGTTCTTGCGACAATAGGGTTTCTGTTGTGTTGCTTGCTGCTCTGGCATTCGTCGCATGGGACTCTGGGTATCTAAACAAGTGGTTTCCAAGCAAAGACCGTGCTGATCAAGTTCTTTCTGCCACTTCTGTTCTGATCATCAAGTCACCTGATATGACTGTTGACCAGCAGTACACGGCGTCTAGTCCAGTGCTCGACGAGATTGCTGATCAGCGAGGTATCAAGTTTCGAGTCATTGACGATGCACCTGGTGAGATCTCTGGATCTCCTGAGTGGTTGCAAAAGCTTTTTCTCAAGTATGAGTCTAAGTCACCATGCATGGCAGTCATGGATGACTCTGGTAATTCAAAGTCGTTTGAAGCACCTTCTTCTGTTGCAGACTTCCGCGAGAGGATTGGTGCAAAGTGAGTGAGTTCGGAACAGGATTTATTGACAGGGACTTTGATGCCCAGCCGTTTGCATCGGTGGTCCCAGAATTCTCAGGGGAGAAGTACCCAAGAGATGTCTGGCGTGACATGATCCGCGAGCAGGACAAACGCGACTGCTCACCTTGGCATACTTTTAAGTCTGCGAACTGCCCAATTTTAAATCAGTCAAAAACAAACTACTGCTGGTGCTTTGGCTTGGTTCAAGGAGTGGTCGTTGCGTTGGCTCAGTCCGGTTACGATGAGTCGCCTCCACTGCACCTTTCAGCAAGCTACCCTGCTCAACTCTACAAGAATTACCGCAATGTAGGTGGATGGGCTATGCAAGCCGTCAAGGCTGTTCAGGAGCACGGGATACCTACAGTGCAGGTCTTTCCAGAGGCATTGATCTCACGCAGTCAATCAAATAGATCGACAGTAAAGAAGTCTGCTCAAAAGTACGGCATTGCGGAATATGAGGAGATCCCGAGCAGGGACTTTGAAACTGCATTCAGTGCTCTGATTGCACCTGATTGCTCACCTGTAACTCTAGGTCTGAGTTGGTGGGGGCATCTCGTCTTGGGCGTCAAGGGAGTTTATGAGCAGGGAAAAGGTTACGGAATTCTTATCGTAAACTCTTGGGGAAAGAATTGGTCAAACGATGGAATGCAAGTGCTTTGGGAGAAAGGCAGTCGTAACTGCATTGCTCAAGAATATGTCGCGATTAAATCAGCAAAGGTAATTTGATGGCTAGCAAGATTTTTGACTTTCTGCTTTACGGAGCAGCAACCATTGTTGTTCTTTCAATAATGTCGAGCGCAACGGTTGCTGAGAGGAAATACAAAGAACAAGTTGACGACATTGAGTTGATAGAAGTCGAAGAGCCTTTGATCATCGAAGAGGAAGAAGCTGACCTTACTTCCGAAGTGATCTTTACGAGTCAAGATGGATGTCCGCCATGCAAGGCATTTGAAAGGGAGTGCGTAACTCCACTGAGGAAAGCAGGATGGCGAGTCACTAAGTGCTCACCTGACGGCAGACCAACTCCTAGCTTTGACATAAAGCTTGGTGGTCAAGTCGTCAATTCTAAAACAGGATACAACAGCCGTAGTGTATTTTTTCGATGGCTAAGGAAAGCAGTAGAGGCAAAACGATGACGACCCCAGATCCAACGACTCTAGGATTGCTTGCTACAGCAATCACTGGAATGTCAGGAGCCATCACCGTGTTGTGGCGGCAAACAATGAAACACTTAAGTGTTACAGAGTCTCGTCTTGAACGAGCAGAAAAATTAGCTGAAGACTGTCAGACAGACAGGCTTGAAATTTGGAAAGCTCTGGCCGAGCAATCAAAACAATCTAACAACAAAAACTAAGGCACAAGCAATGAGCATTGACTACCTGCGTGACGTAAAACCACTTGAAGACCAAGGCATCTCAGATGATGTCATCGCACAGCATCTACGCGATGCTACGGCAAACGCAATTCCTTGCTCGTCAGCAAAAGAGATCCTGCAAGAGAACGGTGCGGTCATCATTGATCCGGTCAGCGGAGACAAAAGCGGTTTGCTTATCAGTTACTACCAAAGTCTTGCAATCGGCAGCGAGTCCCAGGTACTGATCGCATACTTCATCGAGCATGTTTTTGAAGGCGGCGCAGAGGTAGACACAAATGCTTATCCAAGAAGCATCCAGTGGGCATCTGTGACTTCCGCAATGCCTTCAGATTTACAGGCAACTGTTGAGGCACTTCTTGGGGTGGCTGGTGGAAGACCAAACCCTGATGCGAGCGTTGCTGACATCGTTGCTTCGCGAGAAGAATACGAGGCACAGCAAGCAGCAGCAGAAGCAGAGCGTGAGGCCAGAGCAAATTTCGCGGTGAAAAAAGCACGTTACGACGAGCTTTACAACGAGTACATTGCAGTGCTTCAGATCCAACCTGGTGTAACTGATGCAGATTGGTCTGCTGCGTTGAACAGTATGGCTGACAATTTTCCAATCGTTCCTGTAGCCGTATAAATACAGCATCTAGCAAGAGTAAATCATGCCAACTGGCTTAGGCGACGAACAACTGTGGATCAGTGCCACAAACGACAACACTGGAACATCGACCGCGTTTGATGACCAGTCCGGCAATGGCAATGATGGAGTAACTGTCGGGACTGTAACGGTCAGTGCCGACACTGGCGATGGCGGAACGTACGCATTCAACCTCGCCGCTGGTGCCGATGGAATCACGATCCCCATTGGCATCATTGACGGGCTAACAGAATACTCGTACGGCATCTGGGTTAAACTGGCTGGTGGACAAGCATCGTCATCCAATATCATGGGTGGATACAGTTCCGGCAGTGCTGATGCGAACCCAACATTTTTCGTTAGTGCAACAGACCGCCTCAGGGTCTTGGGGAAAACAGACTCTGGATTAACAGTGTCCTATGACATTGAGAACCC
>Ga0316202_10002228_pt1 | contig 13087 bp, 10 predicted proteins | sample 3monrhotite_MG_FD_204934 | JGI IMG/M metagenome (GOLD analysis project Ga0316202, IMG submission 204934) | Microbial mat bacterial communities from mineral coupon in-situ incubated in ocean water Damariscotta River, Maine, United States -... | ecosystem: Environmental > Aquatic > Marine >... | reverse complement strand
CAAACAGTGAGCAAATATAGTGCCACAAATGGGAGATGATCATTCGGCTAAAAAAAGCCCCCTGGAATGGTCGTTCATTCATCCCCTACAATGTTGGTTAAGAGCCATCCTCAGCTAATCCGAAATAGAGTAACATCAGTTCATGGACTCCATCATTGATCACTTCATGCAGATCTTGCGGATCAATACGAATGCAACTTCCAGCAGTGACCCGGTGTTCATGCCCGTTAATGCGAAACAGACCTGAACCGCTGATTACATAAAAAACCTCACACAGGCCATCATGGCGATGCGCTGTCGCTTTTTGGCCGGGTTTGAACACTGCATGAGATAACCGTACTGAAGCAGGCAGTTCGTTTTCGTTCAACAGAATCTTTTTCACAATATCGGCATCATGCGATAAAACCTGCTCTGCACACTGATCAAGATGGGTTATTTTCATGAAACCTTTCCCTCTGCTCCATCATCATACACAACGGCATCGGCATGTTCATCTACCCGCACAAGCAACACTGCCCCCACTGCAAATAACACAACAATCACTAAAATTGAAAAGCGCACACTGCCCGACGCAATGCTTGCCACCCCCATCAAAGCAGGCCCCATGACCGCTGCAAATTTACCCAGCATATTGAAAAAACCAAAAAACTCCGCTGATTGATGTTTTGGAATCAGACGTGCATACATCGAACGGGAGAGTGATTGCACCCCTCCCATCACCAAACCAATAGCCGCCGCCAGCCAGTAAAAATCAGTAGCATGCTGCATGGTTGAACTCCAGATACAGACAGCTGCATAGACGGCCAGACAGATGAGAATGACCCCTTTAACACTCCAGCGTTCCCCCAACCAGCCCAGAGCCAGAGCAGCCGGAAAGGCTATAAACTGAGTCATCAGCAGAGCCGTGATCAACACAGTGGAATCAAAACCCAACGATAAACCATAATCCACCGCCATTCGCGCAACGGTATTCACACCATCAATATAGAAAAAGTAGGCCAGTAGAAACAGCCATACCGGCTTTAGTCTACGCAAGTGGTGAAAGGTATCAGAGAGTTGTGCAAAACCATCTCTGGATGCCTGCCACCAATGGGCAGCTGATGCTTCTCTGGGCTCATGCACAAAAAGCATCAATGGCACCGAAAAAAGCGCCCACCACAGGGCCACAGAAACAAACGACCAGCGTACCGCTTCGGCTTTATCCGCCAACAGAAACCAATCCGGGTGCAGCGTCATCAACACATTCAAGGCAAACAGCAGGCCACCGCCACAGTAACCCAGGGCATAACCGATTGCGGACACCCGATGCAAACGGTCACGCTCCGCCACATCAACGATCAGCGCATCATAAAACACATTGGCTCCGGAAAAACCGATCGCACCAAAGAGATAGATCATCAACGCCAACATCCAGTGACCACCCTGTACCAGAAACAGTGCTGCGGTCATCAACATGCCCATGGTGGCAAAACTGAACAGCATCCGTTTCTTCAGTCCCCCCTGATCCGCGATTGCTCCGAGTACCGGTGCCAGCAGTGCGACCAGTAGCCCCGCTGCGGCATTGGATATACCCAACCAGAATGTTGATTCATTCACCGTCAAATCTGCGGCCCAATACTGCTTAAAAAAAACAGGAAAAAAGCCAGCCATTACGGTCGTTGAATAGGCTGAGTTGGCCCAGTCATAAAAGGCCCATGACCACATGGATCGAGACTTGTCCGTCATCATAGATGTAATGTAACCGTCCATTGATTTATTATCGAGCAGCAGTTCATTTTAAAAAAAGGCGACTAATAATAGACGCATCAGATCATCGCGCTAGCTTACCTGCATGCATGATAATCTCGATGATAACAAACTCAGTCACGATGTTACGCTGGAAGGCGCGCTGGCTAACCTGAAAACAAACTACCCGAACATTTCCGGCAGCCATCTCGATATTGGCAGTGGAACCGGTAATCTGATTCGCCGCATACGCATGCAGTATGATCTTACCAGTTCGGCCTGTGATTATACCGATGAATTTATGGAACTGGACGATATCAAGGTTGATATTGTCGATCTCAATGATGGTACGCTTCCCTATCCTGATAACAGTTTTGATCTGGTTACGTTCACAGAGGTCGCTGAACATCTGGAAAACTACCGCGCCATTGTGCGTGAGATTCATCGGGTACTGAAACCTGGCGGCGTGATTGTCATCACCACTCCGAACATATTAAATATGAAATCGCGCATGCGTTTTCTGACCAATGGTTTCTGGAGTATGTTCGGCCCACTGCATGTGGGAGAAACGGCCATTGAGAGTACCGGCGGCCATATCACTCCAATTGCTTATCCCTATCTTGCCCATGCATTGATGAGTGCAGGTTTTGGCATGCCAGGCATCAGCTTTGACAAAATCCAATTCCCATCCATCTTTTGGCTTCTCTTCCTCTACCTTCCCATCCAGATTATCGGCGCATTGGTGTGGAAAAAAGAGCGCAATCGTTACAAAACACTGGATCAACATAACGCTCCGATCATCACCCAAATCAACTCAGTGCCGATGCTATTGGGTAGATGCATTGTCGTATCCGCTCGCAAAACAGGTGAATAAATATCCTTGTTTGAAACAACCGTTTTATTTGACTTATCTTGAATAACTCTCTCATGCTTACCCGCATCAGCGGCCCCGCCATTGCCCTATTTTGCGCTACGATGATCGATATTCCGGGTCAACCACAAGCGGCAGCCATGCTTGGCATCGCACTGTGGATGGCTATCTGGTGGATCTCTGAATGTGTACCACTGGCCCTGACTGCCCTTATCCCTCTGGTATGTTTTCCACTGTTCGGCATTGCCAGTGGCAAAGAGATTGCTCCGCGTTATTTTAACAGCATCATTTTTCTGTTTATTGGTGGTTTTCTTATTGCACAAGCCATGGAAAACACCAAGCTGCATAAACGCATTGCTCTGAATATGCTGGCCCGATTACATGCCAGTCCCCTGCAACTGGCCATGGGTTTTGCAGGTGCCACCGCATTTCTATCCATGTGGATATCCAATACCGCGACCACCATGTTGATGGTAACCATCGCTCTGCCGCTGCTGCAGCGATTAATGGAGGAGCATAAGGCAGAAGATATTGCTCCAATGGCCACCAGCTTTTTATTGATCATCGCCTATTCCGCCAATATTGGTGGTATGGGTACACCGGTTGGTACGGCCCCCAATCTGGTATTTTTAGAAAACATGCAAATCTATGCACCTGAATCCGTTCCCTCCTTTTTAGAGTGGATGATGATTGGTGTCCCCATGGTCATTGTCGGCCTGGCTGTATTGTTCGCAGTATTAGGACCAAAGCTTTCCCGCCTGCCATGGAAAACATCCGATGGCGCAGCACTGCGGCAATCCCTCGTTGAACTTGGCCGCATGCGTTTCGAAGAGAAGGCGGTTGGCTGGGTTCTCACCATCACAGCACTATTATGGATGAGTCGCAAAGGCATACAGACTGAAAGTTTCATCATTCCCGGCTGGGCCGGGCTGCTGCCTTACAAGGGCATTGATGATGGCACGGTGGCTGTTTTGATGGCTAGCCTCCTGTTCCTATTCCGCAGCAAAGAACATGGCCCTATTTTAAGCACAGCATCATTCAGAAAGCTTCCATGGGATATTGTACTGCTGCTCGGCGGTGGTTTTGCGCTGGCTTACGGCATGCAATATTCAGGCCTCTCCGGCTGGATTGGTGGCCAACTTGAGTTCCTCGCTGACGTACCCTTGGTACTCATGATGCTAGGGATCGCCTGTATCATTATTTTCCTGACTGAAATCACCAGCAATACAGCCACCACTCAGGTGATGTTACCGATCCTTGCGGCCGCAAGTCTGGCCAATGGACTGGATACCACATCCATCCTGCTGGTTGCTACGCTGGCGGCTTCCTGTGCATTTATGTTACCGGTTGCAACACCACCAAACGCCATCGTATTCGGAACAGATCGTGTGCCTATGCAGAGCATGATAAAAGCAGGCATCAGGTTAAACCTTATTATGATTTTAATTATCACAGGCATCGTTTATATACTGAGACCATCTTTACCGGGCATATAAAGCCCTGTTGATTAACAAACTGTATGAGTAAGCGGCAACATTTTTTTACTTTTGAGTGTACCTATAATAACTTCTTCTAAATGCAGCAACGTGTATGGTTTTTCGATAAAACCATCGTACTGCTGAAACTTCATCTGTTGATTCAAACTCTCGGATGAATAACCAGACGCAATCACCACTGGAATATCAGGGTATTGTCTTTTCATATGCTCCAGTGTCTCTTCCCCCCCCATCTTCGGCATCATGAGATCCAAAATCGCCAGGTCGATATTCTGGAATTTATCAGCTAAGAGATCCAAAGCCTCTTGACCATTCGATGCAAGCAAAACCTTATAACCACATGAATCTAGAAATTCATAAGCGATTTCCCGAAGTACCACCTCATCATCCACATATAACACTGTGCAACTCGCCGCCGGGACGGTGATTTCATGCTTTACTTCTGCTTGCTGATCTTGAACTCGTTTGTCTAACATTTCAGATTGAACCAAATCAGGTGTGGCAGGCAGATAAACATGGAAGGTGGTGCCCTCCCCCTCTTTACTATCGAGATAGAGGAAACCATCATGAGTTTTAATAATTCCGTACACAGTCGCCAATCCCAGGCCGGTCCCTTTACCAATCTCTTTGGTGGTAAAGAAAGGGTCAAATATCTGATTTTTTATATTTTCAGAAATACCACTACCATCATCAGTCACATCAATTAAGACATAAGATCCACATATGGCATCAGGATGAAGTGCTGCAAAGTCCTGACCAATATCAATATTACGTACTGATATTTTCAACTCATGCCCCTTAGCCGATAAAATCGCATCCGTAGCATTGATACAGAGATTCATCAAAATTTGATGAATTTGAGATGGATTACCTCTGATAGTCCAAAGTTCAGGTGAAATATCAGTATACAGACGGATACTGCGATCAATAGTCTCCCTCAGCAGAGCCTCAACTTCAGCAACCAGATCACCTGTGTCGATATCCTCGACATGCGTCTTTCCTTTACGCGCAAAACCAAGAAGATTTTTTGTTAACTCCGCGGCACGCTTGGTCGCTCCGGTAATACGCCCACTATATTTCTCAACCGCATCCGCATCACCCTTTTTCATCTGCAACAACTCAGCCGATGACATAATCGCCGCCAACAGATTATTAAAATCATGCGCAATTCCACCAGCCAATGTACCGATAGATTCCATCTTCTGCGAATGTAACAGCTGCTCTTCGAGATAACGCAATTCAGTAATATCCTGGATCATGCCTTCAAAACCAATCACATCTCCTGCGCTATCAAATCTGGGGCGCGAGGTTAACAAAGCTTTAACAGGGGTATCATCATATTTTTTATACTCTACTTCCAACCCCTTCACTTCACCCTTGCTGATCACTTCATCCATCACACTTTGGCGCTTCTCCACATGAAGGAAGATATAACCACCATTTTGAATCACATCAATCATATGCTCTCGACTATGGTAACCAAACAGATCAACCATCGCCTGATTGCAATCCAATAATTTTCCATCAATATCATTGATATAGAGTGGCTGGGCAATATTTTCAAACAACTCCCTGAATTTACGTTCAGAATGTTGCAGCTCATCGGTTTTTTTATGAATCACACTGTTCTGCTGACGAAGTGATTCAGCCATGGCATTAAAATCATGGGCCAACTGACCAACCTCATCGCTACTGTCCACGACAATTTCAAAATCCAGGTCACCCTCACCGATTTTCACCGCTCCTGCTGAGAGCTGTTCAAGCGGACGGGTAATGCGTTTGATCGGAAAATATACAAGAAAGCAAGCCGCACCGATCAGGAACAGGGTCACTAGCAAGGTGGTCATCAGAGTTTGTTGCCATTTTTTTGTAATACTTGCTGTCGACATACCGAGACGCACAAAACCTGCAATTTCGTTATTATCAAGAAGAATCGGTGACATATAATCTCTATATGCCACCTTTAAGCTATGATCTACAATCTTCTGACCAATATAAAATCCATTCTGTTCTGCCTGCTTAAATTTATCTTCAGGCAACATCAGCAACATATGATCTGTGTCCCCCATATGAGCTAATAATCTTTTATCTCCCAGATAGACATCGATAAATAGCAGGTTAGGTAAACCCAAGAGACCAGATGCCACCTGTTCAACAAAGGCTTTATCTTCCAGGATCACAGCAACACGAGCACCCTCAGCAAGACTGACTGACAATGATTTGGCCTGCTGACTCATGGCATCTTTCAACGCCTGATTTTGTGTCATTAGAAAATAGCTCGCGGCACTGGTCATAATCACAGTAACCAACAGTGTCACCAGCATATAGACCTTGGTACTAAAACTCCCGGAGAACATCAGTAAAGGCGCTTGGCTTGATGCAGCAGATCTTTAGAGACCGTGATGCCAAGACTTTCTGCTACTTTTGTATTGATTGAGAGTTCAGCATACTGCGCCATTTCAATGGGAATCTGGGAAGGTTTCACGCCCTGAAGTATCTGATTCGACAACTCTCCGGACTGGCGTCCCAACTGTCTGTTTTGCACACTCAACGCAAACAGAGCACCTGCCCTTACATACTTATCCGACAATCCTATCAAAGCTTTTTTCTGTTTCTTGGATGCAAAAAAGAGATAACGCACCAACTCTCGGGAGCGCATGAACTTATCAGGAATCATCCAATAGGCGGCATTATTATCAATCGCCATTTTCAGGTGTTGAATGGCATCTTTTTGACTGGATACCGATACAGCATCAAGTTCTTTCATCTGTATACTTAGTGCCTTCTCTCCCGCTTTAACCAGTGCCGCACTCTCCTCAGGCTGGTAGACCACCCCGATATTTTTTGCTTGAGGGAACAGAGCATCAAGTATGGCCATCTGCTTTTCCGGTGCCACATTCATAGCAACACCGGTCAGGTTTTGATATTTTTCTTTCAATTTATCCTGCGGACTTAAGACCATATTAAAGAGAATCGGTATATCAGTGATCTCTCCTGCCAGTGCAGCCATCGCTTCTCCACCAATGACCAGAATCTGATCGGGATGACGAGCCCGTATAGCACGGATCAACGCCCGCTCATCACTTAAATCACCATCTTCTTTACGATTGAAAATCTTTACCTGAGCACTGGACGTCTCTTTAAAACCAGCCAGAGCCTCTACATAAGGACGAATACTCGGATCCAGAAGCACCACCACCTCAGCCGCACGGCTAATTGCAGGAGCAAAAAACATTGAAAGCACCAAACCCATCATCATCAGGGCTTTAGGATTTAATGTCGATCTAGATGCCATCATAAACATCCTTCAAAGCACTGAGTCTGCTACCTATAGGAGGCACCTCATCGGGATCAATCAATACATCAATGACCACAGGTCGATCCATAGCAATAAGCTTCTGCATTAACTCCTCATTCAATTGACCTGCTCTGTTGATTTGAACGCCTACAGCTCCCAGTGATTCAGCCAGTGCTACAAAATCAACCCTAATAAATGCATGTGATGTCTCCATAGCATTCTCAGACATACGCTGACCATGTCTCACCATGCCAAGACCACTATCATTAAGTATAATCCAGATTACGGCAATATTGTAATTTACTGCTGTTGCAACTTCCATGCCGTTCATCAGAAAACCACCATCACCAACAATAGCAATCACAGGTGTTTCCCGAGCCGCAAGTTTCCCTCCAATGCAGCCTGCCACGCTGTAGCCCATGCAGGAGAAACCAAGTGGCGCAAAAAATGTGCCGGGACGAATAATTGGTAAGTAGTGCAATGCCCAGGCTAAATTATTTCCTATATCAACAAAAAATATGCTCTCATCAGGCACGGCAGCGCGAATATCAAGCATCAACTGCTGGGGTTTAATCACCTCATCGGATTCAACATTTGGTTCAAACGGAATAGAGAGCGAATACTCAGAACAAAAACGGGTAAAACGTTTTCGACGCATACTGCGCTCAATGGCTGTGACCCGAAATGTGCGTTTCAACGCATATAAAATCTCATTGATCACCCCAGTGGCATCACCGGATAGCGGCAACACCGATGCGTAGTGGCGTCCAAATTGATAGGCATCGATATCAATCTGAATGATGGTACGCCCCTGCCCCAGTTGATCGCTCCACCCATGCGTAGCCCATTCATTAAAACTGGTACCTACTGCAAGAAGCACATCGACACTGGGATCTAGAAGATAGGCATCAGCGCGTGGTGAACCACCAAAACCGAAACACCCAAGACTCAGATCATGGTTTTCCGGAAACGTGCCTTTTGCTTTTGGTGTGGTTGCTGTTGGAATGCAGAGTAGCTCTGCCAGCTCTTTTATTTTTTCCGCAGCCCCCGACCAGATTGAGCCACTGCCAACCAGCATAGCTGGATTTTTAGCCTGAGATAACAGTTTTGCTGCATCTTTGACTTCGTTGCGATCAAAATACTTCGGTTGCACATAGCAGCTGTTCTGCAGATGCGCATGGGTATGTTCATTCACATATTCTGACATCACATCAGATGGCAGGCTCAAATGCACAGGCCCGCGTTTTCCAGTCATGGAAACACGAATCGCTTTACGGAACGTATCATCGGCAATACCAGAATTGATCACCAGTGCACTATACAAGGTGCTTCTTTTGAACACTTCAACCATATCAATGCCTTCATGTGAAGAGTCCTGAAAAGCATTTTTGCCAAAGTTTTTCACCGGGATCTGCGCTGTTAATGCCAGCACAGGAATCGAATCGGCATACGAGGTAGTGATGCCTGCAAAAAGATTACTGGCTCCCGGCCCCGTCGTCGCACAACAAACACCAAGACGACCACTTACACGTGCATAAGCATCAGCCATAAAAGCAGCACCCTGTTCATGTTTGGTTAAAATCGGTTTAACACCGCCGCTAAGTTCAGAACGAGCCAGTGCATTATAGATCGGTTCAAGTGCTCCACCCGGAATACCAAAAACATATTCAACCCCCTCTTTCTCAAGGTAGTGGATCAGCAGATCGCTATATTGATACTTCTCGCCGACCTCAGACTTTTGTTCGCTAGCCAGTGTTTCGGTACTCATACCGGTATATCCCGCTCTTCACGGCCTTCATACAAAATATCTTCACAAGCAATCGGTAAAAATGTACTCGGTTCATTTTCAAAGGCTTCTATATAACAAGGTACGATTCCAGTATAAAAAGCCAAACTCAGTAAACGGTAAATCTCTTTAGGGGAATAATTCAGATCAAGAAGATGAGCCATTACATAGCCCCCATAATTCATAATCATCTTGTACTTTTTCAAATATTGCTCAATTTTCAAAGCAACAGTTAAATGATCTCCCTTATCAATACCTAACCGAGTCGCTTCATTTGAAAGGGGGGTAATTCTCTCATCTGCCTTTAACAAAGGACGTCCGAAACCATACACTGCACGCTTTTCCTTCAATTGCCCTATGACAAAGTGAGATAAAGCCTCTTCTCCCCCCCGATCACATATTTGCTTCGCTTTCAACAGAAGTGACGCGGCTTTATAGTCAGCTTGCCTTCCATAAAGCATTGCCTCAGCACTAGTCACTCCTGCACAGTAAGATGAAGTCGCAGTACATTTAGCACTGCCTGCAAGAGCTGCAACTCGGTTGCACCAAAGTCGGGCATCAGGGTATCCCGTTAATATAAACACTTTTTCAATAAAATAAGCATGAGAAATAGGGGGCAACCTACCTGTAACGGATAATAGCATAGTTTGCATCCATGACGCATGAACACCGAGCTGTTGCTGAATATTGTAACCATGCATGGTTGTTTCACCACCGATAGTCCATCCACCAGACTTTGATGTAATACAATCCCTATGCTTAGCAAACGACTCCCAACTCATATCTCTTCCTTTACAACTTTTATCGGTTCAGGCCCTATATATTGATAATATGCGGGATCAGCCCAAAAAGGGTATTCATTCCAGTTGCGTGGTAGTTGTTCAACGCCATGAGAAAGAATCCCCGCAGAACCAGCAATCATATATATGCCTGCTCCATGTTCAGGAGAAAAACCGAGATCACATAATATGGCAGCGGCTGCTCCGGCCAAGGTCAAATAAGCAGAATTTTGCTGTTCAGAAAGAATTGATTCCAACTCCTTAGCTAGTCGAATGAATTTACCTTCGTCTGCTTGTAAGGTTACAAACAACTTCGTAGCTCTTGGATCACGTTCACCATAATAGAGACCAAAACCCGGTGCTATCTCAGGCCATGGTACGATTTCATCATCTTTATGCTCTTGCTGAAACGCTCGATAATGATTGATCAACTGCTCGGCATAATCCTCTTGATCAAAGGAAAGAAGTTCATTACCAGGTAGCTGGCCATTTAAGAAACGCATCGCGGCTTCAACATGCATTGCGCCCTCGGCCATACCACCTCGAACTGTCAGACCTGTCGTCAGGATCGTTGGTAAAGGTGTTTTTCCAGCACCACAATTCATCGCAGCACGCACGGCAGCATCACGAGGCCCTGGATTGGCCAGAGATGTCATCAGTCGATTTAAAATGGTGTTCTGATCTTTGCTGGGAAGCTCCCCCTGAGCAAGCAGAAACAGAATCTCTGTCCAGTCACGCTTCTGGCTTAATGCATCAGCATCATAACCATGCCATAATGTTTTTTCAGCAACAAACGGATTACTTTCACTGGTCTGCTCCTGGCAGATCGCTGTTCGTATGCTTTCGCGTTTTGGCCGTGGTGGAAAGAATTTAGTCATCAGTAGGTATACTCAGCTTCTGCCATCAGCTCTCTTCCAGGGCGAGGAAAACCATTGCTCACATTGGTTGGGGCTGGGTCATACACTTTGGAATCCAGCAGGTTATGGGCTTTCAAGCTAAGGTTTAATCCATCCAGTAGTTTCTCACTACTCAGGGCCAAATCAATGACACTGTAGGATGACGTATCGGTGCGGGGATCACCTACGGCTCTAGGGCGTTTACCATCCCAGCGTAGTGAGCTGTTTATATTCAGATAATCATCAAACAATGCAACATTGGCTCCAACCCGGATTCGATGCTGAGGCACATCGGCCATGGCTTGCTGAGTCTGACTATCCTTCGATTTCTGATAAGAGTAGTTGATATAAGCGTAGAGATGTTCCTGCCAATCCGCTTTGAATTCAGTTTCAACACCCCAAATTTTTGCACCGCCCTGATTGGTCGATTGCGGAAACTGTCTGACAATGCGATTCGAAAAACGATTATAAAACAGATTAGCATTCAGTTTATAGTTATGATTTATTTTCCAGGCAATCCCACCTTCAAATGTCTGCATGATTTCAGGTTTCAAGTTGGGGTTGCCCACGGCAACAGCATTATTCTTTTCATACATCTCTAAAAATGTTGGAGCTCTAAATGCACGGCCGTAAAGCAGTTTAATATCTAGCGAATCTGTTGCCGACCAGACCAATGCAATTCTGGGGTTCGTTGTTCTGCCAAAATCACTGTAGTTATCAAAACGAACACCCGTGGTAAGCAGTAACTGGTCAGTAATATCCCACTCATCCTGCAGATAAGCGCTCGACACCATACGTTTGGCATTCTGATTGTGGTTGAATGTAGCTGTGACATCCACCCCATCCAATATATGGCGCACATCCGATTGTTCGATCTGTTCACGGCTTAAACCGAAGGTCACAAAGTGTCTTTCCATAGGTTGAAATTGAAGTTGAATACTTGCGGACAGGGTTCTATTTTTTGCCAAAGGACGACCGATATTGGCAAACCCCGGAATATTTAACTGCCAAGCAACATCCCACCAGAATTCATCAATGCCGACTTTGGCTTCCACATGAACATCATCAAATTCATTTTCATAAGCCAGTTCACCATAAGCCTGCTTGTGTTGCATTTTTGTAGTTTGATCCACCGTATTCATAATGCTTAACGGAGTACCCCTATCCTTCTTCACATATGCAGCTGAAAGAGAGAAATGATCGATTTGTGTATTCAGATAGGCCGATTGATTTTTTTTCCAATAATTGGTGAAGCCGGTTTGCCCTGCAGCATCGGAGGCAATGGCCTGCTTGGTCCCGTCAGATTTCATCCAGTCAAAAAAACCTGCAATGCCAAGTGTGTCTGAGCTTTTCCCGAAGCTTAATTGACCGTGACCCTGTTTATGATTTCCGCCACCTGCTAATAGAGAAGCACCTTGATAATCTTCTGGTTTCTTCATAATCACATTGATCGCCGCAACAAAAGCATTGGCACCATAAAGAGCAGAACCCGGGCCACGAATCACTTCGATACGCTTGATCCGGTTCACCGGAAAATCATCGAAAAGCATGGTCCATGCACCACCAAAAGGTGAATTCATACGATGCCCGTCTATCATCAACAGTACTTTTTCAGATTCTGCAGTTTTTATACCGCGCACTTCGATGCTGTTTTCAATGGCAAATTCTGACGCATAACTGACACCAAAACCCGGAACCGTCACCAAAGCATCAAGAAGATTACGTGCCCCCATCTCTTTAAGTTGCTTAGCCGAAATGACGGTGGCTATAGCAGGAGCTTTACCCAGGGTTCGGGCTGATTGAGTTGCTGTGATAAACAGCTCATCCTCTGCAAAAAGAAAATCCAGATCGGTATCGGCTTGCGCAGTCTCAAAAGTGATCTCTCTCTCTTCTGCCTGTGCAATGGTTGACATATGCCAGCCAGAAAAGAGCAGCGCGCTTGTTAACATCAAATATTTCATTATGGACATCCATTCCCATTATTAAAAAACTTTCACTTACTAAGTAAATCTAAAAAATCAAATTCACGAACTGGTAACGAGCAAAAAACATACCAAACCATTAGTTCATATGACTTTTTAAATATAACATGAACCTATCATTAAACATTTTTCGTTCATTGTCATTGTTTTTATATGGAATTAAATAATATTTAATGAAAGGCCCTATAAATATGAGCATCTATTAAAACAGCTGTCGATCCCCTCATCTTTTCAGCCTGATCGTTTTACCGTAC
>Ga0316202_10002227_pt1 | contig 13089 bp, 10 predicted proteins | sample 3monrhotite_MG_FD_204934 | JGI IMG/M metagenome (GOLD analysis project Ga0316202, IMG submission 204934) | Microbial mat bacterial communities from mineral coupon in-situ incubated in ocean water Damariscotta River, Maine, United States -... | ecosystem: Environmental > Aquatic > Marine >... | reverse complement strand
AAGTTGCAGGACGGACGGGCGGGTTTGCACCCCTATCATTTCTTGTGGCATCGGCCCTATCGGCGCTCACGGCCTTTGGGTTTGCGGAACTGGCCGGACGGTTTCCCAAAAGCGCAGGTGAGGCGGTCTATGTCCAGGAAGGGTTCGGGTTTGCACCGCTGTCCTTGATAGTTGGTCTGTTGGTGGCCTTGGCCGGTGTTGTGTCTTCGGCGGCAATTGCTCAGGGTTTTACCGGTTATCTTGCGACATTCGTTGACGTCCCAAACATTGTGGCTGTGTTGGGCCTGGTGATTTTCCTCACCGCATTGGCGTGCTGGGGCATTGCGGAATCCGTGATGGCAGCAGCAGTTTTGACGCTGATCGAAGGTGGTGCGTTGATCCTGATCATTGTATTGGGTGTTCCGGATGCCGCAAGCCAATTGGGAACACCCATCGCTCCCGCAGATGGGGTGGTGACCCCCTTTGTCATTTTGTCAGGAGCTGTTCTGGCGTTCTATGCCTTCATTGGATTTGAAGACATGGTCAATGTGGCTGAGGAAGTTCACGATGCACGGCGCACTCTGCCCAAGGCAATTTTTTGGGTGGTGGTTATCTCCACCGTTATCTATGTGAGCATTTCGTTCGTCGCGGTCCGAGTTGTTCCGCCTGCAGAGCTTGCGGCTTCCAATGCTCCCATGACCTTGTTGTTTGAACGACTGACAAATCTTCCACCGCAAGTGATGAGCCTAATTGCCATGTTAGCCGTGATCAACGGCGCGCTTATTCAGATCATCATGGCAGCGAGGGTTTTATACGGTCTGGCGCAGCAAGGTTCGATGCCTGCTTTCCTGGGGCGGGTGCATCCTTCCACGCGAACGCCAGTCATTGGAACAATGCTCATTGGTGCCGTGGTCCTTGTATCCGCACTCCTATTGCCGCTTGTGACATTGGCGGAGATCACGTCAGCGCTTATTCTGGTGATCTTCACAATCGTCAATCTCGCCCTCATCGCGGTCAAGCGACAGGGCCCAGTGCCTGAGGGGTTATTTCAGGTGCCGATGTTCGTTCCCATATTGGGCGCGGTCGCCGCCGGCGGGTTTGCCGTCCTCGCGTTCTTGGAAGTTCTGAAGTTCTAATAGCTCTTGGCAAAAATCGCCATGCGCGTCGCCGGGGTGCCGGTGAGAACGCAAGTGCCTGTCCCGCCCGGTTGATCTAGCGGGATACAGCGCACTGAAACGGCCAGCGCTTTCAGGCTCTCTTCGCTTTCCTCGCTCTCACACCACCAGGCTTTGACAAAGCCGCCTGTCTCATTGAACGTGTTGCCCTTGAGCCCTGCGAAATAGGCTTCAAACTCCTCGCGCGTGGTTATGTCATCGCGGGTGCGGGCAGAGCGATATTCCTTGGCCTCTTCAAACAAGACCGACTGAATGCCCCACAAGGTTTCTTCGAGATTGGTCGCGATCTGATCAATGGTCAGAAATTGTTTCTTCTCGCGCACCTGGTCCCGGCGAGTGAAGGCTGCTTTGCCTTCTTCGATATCGCGCGGACCAACTTCCAGAATAATCGGTGCGCCTTTACGAACCCAGTCCCATCGTTTCTCTGAGGACTGGATCAACCGCGCGTCAACACGAACGCGGGTGCGTTCGTCATCAAACCGGATTTCTCGTAACTGAGCGGCAACCTTCTCGGCATATTCCATCACCATAGGCACTTGATCATCGCTGCGCGTGATGGGCACGATCACCACTTGTTCCGGTGCAATGCGGGGCGGCAGGCGCAGGCCATCATCGTCGGAATGGGTCATGATCAAACCGCCGATAAGCCGGGTAGATGTGCCCCAACTGGTGGTGTGGCAATGTTCCCATTCGCCCTTGTCATCCTGATATCGAATATCCGCGGCTTTGGAAAAATTCTGTCCCAGATAATGCGAGGTGCCGGATTGAAGCGCTTTGCCATCTTGCATCATGGCTTCGATGGTGAATGTATCGACCGCACCAGGGAACCGTTCGCCGGCAGATTTCGCGCCGCAGATCACCGGGATCGCCATGTGTTCTTCGACGATCTCGCGATAGACCTCCAGCATGGTCATGACTTCTTCCCGGGCTTCAGCTTCATCGGCATGGGCCGTATGGCCTTCCTGCCAAAGAAATTCGGAGGTGCGCAAGAAAAGGCGCGGGCGCATTTCCCAGCGCATCACGTTGGCCCATTGGTTGATTTTCACTGGCAGATCGCGATAGCTGCGGATCCAGCGAGAGAAAGCCTCGCCGATGATGGTTTCCGAGGTCGGCCGGATCACCAAAGGTTCTTCCAGCTGGCTGTCTGGATCAGGCACCAGCTTGCCATCTTTGCCAACTAGGCGATGGTGCGTGACCACGGCCATTTCCTTGGCAAAACCTTCCACGTGGTCGGCTTCTTTTTCCAGAAACCGCAAGGGGATCAACAATGGGAAATAGGCGTTCTCGTGGCCCGTTTCCTTGAACCGGCGGTCCATGGCCTTTTGGACATTTTCCCAGAGGGCATAGCCCCAAGGCCGAATGATCATGCAGCCGCGGACCGGTGCATTCTCGGCCAGGTCAGCCCCCTTGATGACTTGTTGGAACCACTCATTGTAGTCCGTATCGCGGGTGGGCGTGATCGCCGTTCTGTTTTGCTTGGCCATGGGATGTATCCGGGCTGAGTGTGAAATGAGTGTGATGCTTAGCGCGAGCAGCGGTGCGCCTCAAGAGGCCTCAAGCGCGCGGTGAACCTTTTTCGATCCGGGCACGAGATTGATCGCCCTCTGTCGCCAGCTCCAGAAGCCTATGTCCGTCCTGCTTGACCATGAACTCCAGATCAATGGGGGCGATAGGGTCATCGGCCAGCACGCACAAAATCTCGCCCGCCCGCATCGCGGAAAGGTGCTTGCGCGCCTTCAGAACCGGCAGCGGGCATTTGAGCCCCAGGCAATCGAGTGTGTGATCTGACATGGAGACAGGCATAGGGCTTTGCGTCATTTCGCGCAAATGTTGGGGATATCTTGACGCCACGATCTACGCCCTTAATCTTGCTTCTGACGAATTATCAACTTCCGCGAGGGCACTGCTGATCGAAGCAGGCAAAGGCATCTATGGGACTTTTCACACAGCTTGGGCGGGACATCACGTTCCTCCGCACGATTATGAACGTCAACAAGACACTGACACCCATTATCGAGGACGCCAGTATGACTGCGGCGGACATGGTCGAACGCTGGGCAAAGGAAACGCCCAATCAAGAAGCCATCGTCTATGGGGATCGCAGCTACACTTACGCAGAATACGATGCGGAGGCGAGCAAATATGGACATTGGGCTCAGGCACAAGGGCTCGGAAAAGGAGATGTGGTTGTTCTACTCATGGAGAACCGGCCAGAGTTTCTTTTTACCTGGATGGGAATGGCCAAGGTTGGGGTCACCACGGCGCTGATCAACACTAACCTGACCGGACATGCTCTGGCGCATTGCGTGAATATCGCAAAAGCCAAGCACATCATCGTCGGGGCGGAACTGGCGGAAAGCTACAAATCTGCCAAGGATCACTTCGATATGCGTCTTCCCGTTTGGCTTCAGGCGGCGCCCGGTGCGAATGGCACCATCGAAGGGTCAAACGATCTCAACAGCTCGCTGGCCAGCCAGCCGGCGACGGCTCTGGGCCCCGAAGCAAGGCCGGGCCTTCAAGGTAGCGACAATTGCTTTTTCATCTACACCAGTGGCACCACCGGCTTGCCCAAGGCCGCACGCTTTTCTCATATCCGCGTTGTCGCCGGTGGCGGCATGTTCGCATTGGGGGTGGAGACCAAACAGTCAGACCGGATCTATATCCCTTTGCCTCTTTATCATTCCTCCGGGGGTATTGCCGCCGTGGGTATTGCGATTTTCACCGGCGCGACAATTGTTCTTGTGCGCAAATTCTCGGTTACACAATTCTGGTCCGACTGTGTGAAATATGATGTCACGCTGTTTCAGTATATTGGCGAGCTTTGCCGGTATTTGCTCAACACAGAAACTGATCCGATGGAAACGTCCCATAAAATCCGGGCCTGCATCGGCAATGGTCTGCGGCCCGAGGTTTGGGAGCCATTTCAGGAACGCTTCAAAATCCCGCGCATCGTAGAGTTTTATGGTGCCACAGAAGGCAATTTGACCCTCTTCAATCTTGACGGCTATCCGGGAGCGGTTGCCCGTTTGCCCGGATATATCCGAAAAAAAGCATTCCCCCACGTGAAGCTTGTGAAGTTTGATGTGGAAACAGAAGAGCCGGTGCGGGGCAAAAATGGCTTCTGCATTGAATGCGAGTTGGATGAAACGGGGGAGCTAATCGGAAGGCTTTCCGATCAGGCTGGGCGCGGGTTTGAAGGTTATGGTGATGAAAGCGCCAACGCCAAGAAAGTCCTGCACGACGTTTTCGAAAAAGGCGATAGCTACTTCCGATCCGGCGATTTGTTGAAGATCGACAAGCGCGGGTACCTGTTCTTCATGGACCGGATCGGAGATACGTTCCGCTGGAAGGGGGAGAATGTAGCGACCTCCGAAGTGGGTGAAGCACTTTCAGTCTTTGAAGGAATTGAGGAAGCCAATGTCTATGGCGTGGCCATTCCGGGTTCGGACGGGCGCGCTGGCATGGCAGCTCTTGTTGCAGAAACAGAGATTGATATTGATGCCCTGGCGAAGCATGTCACAGCGGAATTGCCTGCCTATGCTCGGCCGTTGATCATCCGTATGCTGCCGAAAATGGAAATCACCGGCACGTTCAAACACCGGAAAGTGGATTTGGTGAAAGAAGGGTTTGATCCTTCCGCTATGGATGATCCGTTGTATTTCTATGATGACTTGGCCCGGACCTATGTGCCGCTGGATTCAGACCTTTACGGTAAAATCCACAGCGGCTCCATGCGGCTTTAGGCGTCCTCGGCCAGCCTGATCCCAGAAAACTGCCAGCGTTGGTGCGGATAGAAGAAGTTTCGGTAACTTGCTCGCACGTGGCCTTGCGGTGTGGCGCAAGACCCACCGCGCAGCACCATCTGATTAGCCATGAACTTGCCGTTGTATTCGCCGACTGCGCCGGGCGGTGTGCGATAACCAGGGTAGGGTGAATAACTTGATTGCGTCCATTCCCAACAATCGCCGAACAACTGACGCAAGGGGGCTGAGCTGCCATTGACGACGCTTGGGTTGGGCGATGTGCCCGGGTTCAGAAAGTTACCCTCAATGGAGTGCTCCGAAGCTGCCACTTCCCATTCATCTTCCCGCGGCAAGCGTTTGCCTGCCCACGCAGCATAGGCTGCAGCTTCATAAAAGCTGATGTGCGTGACGGGGGCATTTGGGTTTACCGATGCGCGGCCATGAAGCGTGAACTGCAGCCATGTATCACCCTCTTGTTCCCAATAGAGCGGTGCGCACCAGCCATCCTGATTGACCTTTGCCCATCCATCGGAAAGCCACAGGGATGGAGCGGTGTAACCACCATCGATCATGAATTCCAGATATTCGCCATTGGTCACCAATCGATTGGCAAGCCGGAAGGGTTCGGCCCAGGTTTTGTGTCGGGGGCCTTCGTTGTCAAAAGCAAATTCTTCCAATTCCCAATTCACGCCGGTTTCGATCAATCCACCGTCAAACCTGATCCAGTCCAAAGAAGGGGCACCGTCGTCGCGAGGCGCATTTGGTGCATCATAGGCAGCGGGTGCATTCGGATCGATTGAAAGGCCGTGTTTTATGTCCGTACACAGAAGTTCCTGATGTTGTTGTTCATGGTTGAGCCCGATGCGCACTAGTTTCTGAATTCTCGGATAAGTATTGTCACTGACATCACCCATCAAGTGGCGCATGGATTTATCAATATGCGCGCGATAGGCCAGCACCTCATCCACGCCCGGAGTTGTGATCATGCCGCGCTGGTCGCGCGGGTACTGCGCCCCGACAGCATTGTAATAAGAGTTAAACAGATACTCGAAACTCTGATCAAAGGGCTCGTAGCCTGTGAAGAACGGCTTCAGCAGAAAAGTTTCATAAAACCAGCTTGTATGGGCAAGATGCCCTTTGGCGGGACTTGCATCCGTCATGGACTGAATGGTTTGCGCCTCTGCTGAAAGGGGGGCTGCCAATGCTTCACTGACCGCGCGCACTGCCCCAAAAGCGCAGCTGAGTTTTTCGCGGCCGGAAAGGTTGGCGTTTGCGTCGGACATGGTGGTTTGCGGGCCTCTTGATCCACTCTTTTTCCAAGGGACGCCAGCTTTGCAGGGTCCAAAGCTGATATCAACTCTTGAAACGCATCAAAAGCGGCCTAAAAGAGAAGAAACGGACCCTTTTCTGGGTTCAGCAACTGACCCCGCATCAAGGATATGCCCATGAACAAGATCGAGACGGACCTTCCAAAAGAAGCGGAAGGCATATTGAATTTCTGGTTCACGGAGATTGAGACCAAAAGTTGGTTCAATTCAGACCCGGAGTTTGACGCGATGTTGCTGTCTCGGTTCGGAGATTTGAATGAGCGCGGCGCGAAAGGTGAGCTTGACCACTGGATGGCCTCGGCCCCTAGCGCGTTGGCTTTGGTGATCCTGCTCGATCAAATGTCGCGGAATATGTACCGCGGCACGGCAAAGGCATTTGCGCAGGATGCCAAGGCATTGGCCCTGGCCAATCAAGCGATAGAGAACGGGTTCGACAAAGCGACAGATACGTCAGCGCGGGCCTTTTTCTATATGCCCCATATGCATTGTGAGAATCTTGAGACTCAATACCGGTGTATCGACCTCATAACGAAACGCTTGGGAGCTGATAGCGGAAATCTGCCCCATGCCAATTGGCACAAGGGTGTGATTGAGCAGTTTGGTCGCTTCCCCTTCCGCAACAAGGTGCTGGATCGGGAAAGCTCAGCGGAAGAAGCGGCGTTTCTTGCTCGCGAAAACGTGCCGGGTTAGAGGCAAGATTTGCCCAAACAGATGGAATAAAAGTTCCGAGAATGGCAGAAATCCGCGGTTATTGGATTGGCCCGGAGCTTGCTCCATTGATGGCATGGTTACAGAAAACGATTATTACTATCTCGCCAACAACATGATCCGCCTCCACGGCGTAACGGCTCTTTTATGGGCAGATCTGGCGATCGCGGACCTTGAATCCCAGGGCGAGGATGAAAGCGCCGACCATTGGCGCACCTTGCGCGAAGTCATCGGGGATCTGGTCTCCACCGGTGACACCGCCGAAGAAGAGCTGATGCTGAACTAGCATTCGTTGCACTGCAGCATAGCCATTATCCAAACCTTGCAGGCCAGCCGCCGTCTAGTCCATGATGACCGACCAATTCATGCGCCTCAATGCGCCTTAAAGTACCGATGGCAAAAGGGCTGATCCTCAATGACACAAAATCCTGAGTTACAGGGATTGCTCGCGCTCATACATGGGCCGGATTCCAAACCAACCTCTGAAGTTGGCGCTGCGGCGGCGCGTGAGGGATATGTAGCGCTCCACAATATGGTGGATCCCACCGATGTGCCCATCGGCAAAGTCGAAGACATTCAGTTTTCCAATGGCGATATGGAAGTGCCTGTGCGGGTCTATACGCCGGTGGCGGCCCCTGGCGGTGCTTTGCCGTGCCTGGTGTTTTTCCATGGCGGCGGATTTGTCATTGGTGATTTGAACAGCCACGATGCATTGTGTCGGCAATTGGCCAACGAAGGCGGCTGCAAGGTCGTGGCCGTAGATTATCGCCTCGCGCCGGAACACAAATTCCCCGCAGCGGTGGAAGATGCTTATGCCGCTCTGCAATGGGTCGAAGCTCAAGCAGGCCGAATGGGTATTGATGCCAATCGCATTGGTGTTGGCGGGGATAGTGCCGGGGGCAATCTTGCCGCCGTGGTCAGTCAGATTTCGAACCAGAACAACGGCCCGGAAATCAGCTTCCAGCTTTTGATTTACCCAACTACGCAAGCCCATAAAGAAACGCCCAGCATGGTGGAAAACGGCAAGGGCTTCATGCTGGAAAAGGCAACCATGGAATGGTTCATGGAATGCTATGTGCCCGACGGTGTGGACATGGCGGACCCACGTTTGTCACCGTTGATGGCCAAGGATATGTCAGGATTGCCGCCCGCCTATGTCATCACGGCTCAGTTTGATCCATTACGGGATGAAGGCAAAGCCTATGCGGATCGTCTAAGAGAATCCGGTGTGGACGTCACGCACATGCACTATGACGACATGATCCACGGGTTCTTTAATATGACCGCCCTTGTGGAAGACGGCCGCGAAGCGGTCAAGCACGCAGGCAAAGCATTGAAAGCAGCACTGACCTAAATCAATGGCTTACGCGTCGTTGCCTTTGATCATGAAATAGGCAGCAAGGCAGAGCAACAAGACTTGGAATTCCATGCCGCCAATAGGATGCAAGGGTGGTTGAGGCACAAAGCTCCATCTTCCCCAATGATACATGACGATTGCACCGATCAGAACGGGTGCGGCGGCAATGCCGGCAAGGCGAGTGGCGGTATCGCCCAAAGCATCCTTTTTGAATGCACCGATCAAGACCCCGGTTCCAGCAAGAATTTCTGCAATCGCTACTAACACCGCCAATGGCATCGAGAAGGCACCAGCACCGCTGAGGTTTGCTGCGAAAATCTCAATCCCGCTGACGAATTTGAATATGCCATGATAAAGAAATATCGCCGCAAAAGGCACGCGGATAAGCAAGCTCGAGAGCGCTTCCAGGGGTTTTAGCACACCGAATAGTCCACTGATTTTTTCGAACATGATCTCCTCCTCGAGATGGTTCTGGATTCTTCGCCCATCTATTCATTTGATGCGCAGATCATACCGTGCACTTCGCAAAATGAACAAGGTGGGCCGCAGGGTTATGGAACAAGCTTACCTGGATTCATGATATTGGCCGTATCCAGATCTTCCTTGATGGCTTTGAGAACGGAAAGACCAATGGGTCCTTTTTCCTCCACCATCCAGGGGACATGATCTGTGCCGACCCCATGGTGATGGGAGATAGTGCCACCATGTTCCATGATTGCCTCAGATGCGGCTTTCTTGATCGCTGCCCACTGTTCAATCTCATGATCCAGATCGCGCGGAAACACAAATGTATAATAGAGTGACGCCCCATCCGCATAGGAATGACTGACATGCCCCATGACGATGCCGTGGGCATTATCAAACGGGATGTTATCGCGCATGGACTGATCAATGGCCTCGATCATCGCCCCTTGAAGGTGCTGAATGTTAGACCAGCGGGTAGAGGTCTCCAGCGTGTCCACGCCCAAGCCGTGATCCAACATGGGATCGCGCGCATAAGGTCCGTGAAAGCGGCCTTCCAGCCACGATTTGCCGACACCTTTGCCAATTGTTTTGCCGCCGAACTTGCGGACAATGGCCGCCGCTGCATTCACCGTAGCGTTGGTGCCTTGCTTACTGCCTTCAACGCCAATGATCATCACGCATGGTTTTTCGCCAATGCCCTTGGCCTTCAACACCATGGACTCGATTTGTTTTTTCAGTTGACGTCCGAAGGATTGTTTTTTCTGGGCATCAGAAAAGGAGCGGAAGAAATGTGTCTCGGCTTCGTCCGAAAGGCGCACCATAGCCACCGGTAGCTTGGCTTGCGCAATGGTGCGTGCCGCTTCCAGACCTTGTTCAAAGGAATTGAACATGTAGCCGCGATAATCTTGAACTTCCGGCATTTTCTGAATCTTGATGGTGGCTTCGGTGATCACCCCCAAACTGCCTTCGGAACCCAACACAATATCGTTCAGATTGGGGCCTGCTGCGGAGGCCGGAAAACATTCGGTGGTCCAGAAACCTTTGGGCGTTGCCAGTTTTGTGCCGACGAGCCAGCTTTCCGCCTTGCCGTATTTGTTGGAATTCTGCCCGGCACCGCGTGCTGCGATCCAACCGCCAAGAGTTGAGAATTGAAAACTCTGAGGGAAATGACCAAGCGTGAAGCCTTTTTCGGCCAATGCCTCCTCCAGGTCGGGGCCATAGATACCTGCTTCCACAACGGCGGTCATGGCCACTTCGTCAATGGTCAGCACACGCATCATCCGAGTCGTGTCTAACACCACTACGCCCCGTTGATCGGGCAGGCACTCTGCGGTCACACCACCGACAACGGAGGAGCCGCCACCCGTAGGCACCACAGCGAGATCACGTTCGGCGCATCGTTGGACGACGTCCAGGCATTCCAGCGGGTTGGCCGGATAGACAACGGCATCCGGCACGGTTTCCAGGTCGCCAGCGCGAAGGTGCAAAAGGTCGTGATAGGATTTGCCCCGCGCATGAGAGGCGCGTTCAAACTTGCCGTCCTTGACCCAGGCCTCGCCGACAACTTCGGCCAAGGCATTGAGCGCGGCAGTGGGAAGACGTGATGGGGGCAATTCGATTTCGCTAAGCGGTAGGGCAGGCGTGGTTAGCAGAGCGCTCATCCCCAGCTCGCGCGCGATCCAGTACCAGACGCCCTGGTTATGGCTCAGTGTGTCCAGATGCTCGGTCCAGCCCCAGCCATTCCATCTTGTTTCTGTGCGATCTACGCCCATGAATCCCGCTACGCCCCACTACTACTTGTGCTTTTGATCAGTCTAGCACCGGATCGTTAGCGCTTTGGGAATGATTTCAAAGGTTGCGGGCAATTGTCCCGGTGTTTCCCCGTCGGCATCGATCAGAACCGGCCTTTCATCCTTCTTTTCATAGACTGGCGTGGCGACGATTGTCTTTCCCCGTGTGCTCAAAAGCCTAGGGTTTTCAAGGTGTTCGCCCTCGTAGATCGTGCCGGTGTCCCGCAACATATCGAAGAATGTGGCATCCTTGATGATCACCACCTCAAAAATGCCGTCGCTGAGGTCCGCCGTGGGGGCGATCCACATGCCGCCGCCGAAATACTGCCCATTGCAGATTGCTGCATTGTTGACGTTAACGACCTCATCAAAGTGATCGTCCACTTGGATGCGGACCCTCTGGGGTTTGTAGGTCATCATAGTGGTGAGCGTGCACCAGTAAAAACTGAATGTGCCGCCAAAGAGCTTGGAGATTTTGGCTCCGTTCACGGCCTTATCCACCAGACCGGAAAGCCCGAAGCTGGAAATGTTATCGAACAGACGCACATCTTGCTGGCCATCATTGTTGATGTGAGTGATCTTGCCCAGGTCGATCCGCTTGGTGCGTCCCTTGATGATGGTCTCAATATAATCGTCAACGTCCGGACCCAGTTGAAAGGTTCGGCGGAAATCGCCTCCGGTCCCGCTCATGATCATGGCAAACTCCGCATCGGGAGAGATTGGCTCTCCATCTTTGAAGAACCCGTTGATGCATTCGTTCACTGTGCCGTCGCCGCCGACGGCAATGATCAGATTTGATCCGTTTTCCAGTGCCGTGCGGGTTAGGTGCGTGGCAGCGCCAATAGCGTCCGTCCACTGAACATCAACAGGGCCAAGGGCTGCTTTGAGTTTTGATTTGATACCGGGGACAAGTTTCTTTGTGCGCCCGCCAGCAGATTTTGGATTGGCAATAACTGTTATGCTCATTGGACTCTCAATTGTATCTGCCGATCTGGTTCAGCATAGAACAATCGTCGCACCTTGCGAAGCTCTTCTATTTGTTGTGCATCGTCCCAGCTAAGCTCCTGGGCCATCAAGTGTGCTGCTTTTTTGAGAGCGCCGGGACCCGGATCCCCCAAAGTGCCCAATCCGGTCCGCCTGAACACAGCGTCCTCAAGGGTCAATGCCATTTCATGGCGGGCGGCGTGGGTGACCTGGGCCGCAATTTCTGACCGGTCTTCACAAAATGTTTCCGCAGCCGACGCGTCGTCACTGATGAGGTCGAATATCTGATCCGAGGCGCTGCCATAGGTTTGTGCGATTTCCATACGCGAGGCGTGGGAAAGCTCTCTATGCTGAGTACCAGCCGTGGGATAGAATGCTTCAAGACGATTAATATCGCCGCCGGGCAAGGGGGTGGAGGCCGTTGTGCAAGCGGGCAAAGCGCGCTGCAGACGTCGCCCGATCATGTTGATCGCGACCTCTGCTACATGACGCGAGGTGGTCCATTTGCCGCCGATGGCGGAGAACAGACCCTTCAGACCCTCGTCTTCCTCGTGGTCAATCACTTCGGCCCTGCGGGACGCATTGTAAGGGTTGTCGGGTTCTGCAGCGTCTGCGATTAGCGGGCGCAGACCGGTATACGCGTGGATCACATCATCGCGGGTCAAATCAAGACCGGGCACCGCCGCATTGATGAATTTCAGATAGTCGGTGATTTCTATGTCCGTTACGGATAGCGCATCCGGATCGCCTTCGTAAGCCGTGTCCGTCGTGCCAATGATGCAATGGCCACGCCAGGGAATAAGGAACATGTGCCCGCCACCCTGTTCCTTTGGCACCGTGACGGTGACCGCATGACGATGGGCCAATCGCTTGGTGATCAAGTGAATGCCTTTGGAACGAAGAAGATGACGAGAGGGCTCTGACCGTTCGGCCATGCCCATCATCTGGTCGGCCCAAGGACCGGCCGCATTCAAAGTAATCTTTGCACGAATTAAAAGATTTTTCCCGGTCAAACCGTCTTGTGCGTTGATGCCGATAATATCGTCGCCATCTCGCACAAAGGATGTTGCTTTCACGTAGTTAGCGAGCTTGCCGCCATGGGCGTCAGCGTCAATCAAACACTCAAGGCCCAACCGTTCCGGGCTGCGCATCTGGCAATCAAGGTATGTAAAGGCGCCTGCCATTTCGCTATGTTGCAACACAGGTTCCATCTCCTTGGCGCGATCGGCCCTGTGCCATTTGTGCCCGGCGAGATGCTGTGCGGGATCGTCGAGCCGATTGCGATCAAACGAGAGAAGATCGTAAAGGCTCAGGCCCACACTGAGCGGGCGTTTGTCAGATTTGCTGACTGGCAGCAGGAAAGGTAGAGGGTGAACCTGATGGGGCGCGATCCTTTGCCAGATACGCCGCTCTGCCAGGCTTTCCCGCACAAGGCCTAGTTCAAAATTTTTCAAATAGCGCAGACCACCATGGATCAGTTTTGAGGGGGCGGCACTGGTCGCGGAAATGAAATCGTTCTTCTCAATCAGGCCAACGTTGAGCCCCCGCATGGCGGCATCC
>Ga0316202_10002225_pt1 | contig 13098 bp, 8 predicted proteins | sample 3monrhotite_MG_FD_204934 | JGI IMG/M metagenome (GOLD analysis project Ga0316202, IMG submission 204934) | Microbial mat bacterial communities from mineral coupon in-situ incubated in ocean water Damariscotta River, Maine, United States -... | ecosystem: Environmental > Aquatic > Marine >... | reverse complement strand
CCATGATGAATAGCGAGCCGCCATTTCGGATCATTGTCCCGGGCCGGACCTATCGGTGTGATTACGATGCAACCCATTCGCCCATGTTTCATCAGATCGAAGGTCTTTGGATTGATGAGAAAACCCACATGGGTCACCTGAAAGGCTGCATTATAGAGTTTTGCCGGGCCTTGTTTGGTGTCGATGATTTGCCCGTGCGTTTCCGACCCAGTTATTTTCCCTTCACCGAACCGAGCGCCGAAGTTGATATTGGTTGCATTCGCGACGGCGGAACCTTTCGTATTGGTCGCGGTGACGACTGGATGGAAATTCTTGGTTGCGGCATGGTTAACCCGGCTGTCCTTGAAAACTGTGGCATTGATTCGACCAAATATCAGGGTTTTGCCTTCGGCATGGGCGTCGAGCGCATGGCCATGCTGAAATATGGCATCCCCGATCTGAGAACGTTTTATGAATCCGATCTGCGTTGGCTGCGTCACTATGGCTTTAGCACGCTGGATGTCCCAAGTCTGGTCGGGGGGCTGAACCGATGAAATTTACCGTTGAATGGCTCAAAGAGCATTTGGACACACAAGCCACCCTGGATCAGATCGTCGAAAAACTGACGATGGTTGGCCTTGAAGTCGAAAAAGTCAGTGACCGGGCAAAAGGTTTGGAGACCTTTGTTGTGGGCTACGTCGTCGAAGCCAAGCAACATCCCAACGCGGACCGCCTGCGTGTGTGCGAAGTCGATACCGGCACTGGAACGGTCGAACTTGTCTGCGGTGCGCCCAACGCACGGACCGGAATGAAGGGCGCGTTCGCGCCCGGTGGCTCTTATATACCGGGAACCGACATAACGCTGAAACCAACTGAAATTCGCGGTGTTCTCAGTAACGGCATGCTTTTGTCCGAACGCGAAATGGGGTTGTCCGATGAACACGATGGCATCATTGAGCTGGATGATGATGCCGAAATCGGAACACCTGTTGTTGACGTCATGGGTCTGAACGATCCGATCATTGAGATTGCAATTACACCGAACCGGGGTGATTGCCTGGGTGTTCGTGGCATTGCCCGCGATTTGGCTGCCGCCGGGTTGGGCAGTTTGAAGCCACTTGCCAACGGTCCCGTGCCCGGAACTTTTGAGAGCCCGGTGCAGGTGCATCTGAATTTCAATGACGACACAAAGAGCGCCTGTTCGCAGTTTGTGGGTCGATACATTCGTGGCGTGCAAAATGGCGAAAGCCCGAAATGGCTGAAAGACAAATTGCTCGCCATCGGGCTCCGTCCAATTTCTGCACTGGTCGATATTACAAATTTGCTGACGATGGATTTAAGCCGCCCCCTGCACGTGTTTGACGTGAGCAAGCTGGATGGGCATGTGCAGGCGCGAATGGCGAAATCGGGCGAAAAGCTGATGGCGCTCAATGGCAAGGAATACGAACTCGACGCGGAGATGTGCGTCATTGCCGATGACAGCAAGGTTGAGGCGCTCGGCGGCATCATGGGTGGTGAGGAAAGTGGCTGCACGGAGGCGACAACAGATGTTTTTATTGAATGCGCCTACTTCGATCCGATCCGCACAGCAACAACGGGACGCAAACTACAGATTATCTCCGACGCACGCTTTCGCTTCGAGCGCGGTGTTGATCCGGCTTTTCTCGAAAGCGGAATGGAGATTGCCACCCGCCTGATCCTTGATCTATGCGGCGGCGAACCTTCCGAAGTTGTTAATTCTGGTGAGCAACCCGCCTGGCAGCGTGAAATTACATTGCGACCCGAGCGCATTCAAACCCTCGGCGGTGTCGAGGTTACGCTCGATGAGATCGAACGTATTTTGATGGTTCTTGGCTTTGGTGTGGGCGGCGACAATGGGGTGCTGAAAGTATCCATTCCGTCCTGGCGCAGCGATGTTGTCGGTGAAGCCTGTCTGGTAGAAGAAGTTGTTCGCATCTATGGGTTCGACAAAATTCCGCCCGTACCGGTAAAACCGGATACCGCATTACCACAAGACGCCTTGCTGGCAGAACAAAAACGCCATTCACAAGCGCGGCGCGTTTTGGCAAAGCGCGGCATGGTCGAGGCGGTTACCTATTCGTTCTTAGCCAACGCTGACGCAGATTTGTTTGGTGGTGTTTCTGACAGTGTCAAACTGGTAAATCCGATCAGCTCGGATCTGGATGTGATGCGCCCCAATCTGTTACCCAATTTGTTAAACGCGGCCAATCGCAACGCGGCTCGTGGCACCAACTCGGCGGCGATGTTCGAAGTGGGCCCGCAGTTCTCTGGCGACGAACCTGAAGATCAGATCATCGTCGCTACGGGAATTCGCACCAATCAGATCGGTGATCGCCACTGGGGTCAAAAACCCCGTCCCGTCGATGTGTTTGATGCCAAGGCCGACGCGTTGGCGGTCCTTGAGGATCTGGGTGCGCCGGTTGATAAACTGCAGGCATTGACCGAAGCGCCCGCCTGGTATCACCCGGGCCGTTCAGGTGCCTTGTGTTTGGGACCCAAAAACAAACTTGCTTACTTCGGTGAAATTCACCCGGCAATCCTGCGCAAGATGGATATCAAGGGCCCGATCGCCGCGTTCGAGATTTTTGTCGACGGACTACCCAAACCGAAAGCCAAAAAATCAGCCGCTAAACCTCATTTGGAGCTTCCCCAACTGCACAGCGTTGATCGCGATTTTGCCTTCGTTGTTGATGAGCAAGTTGCAGCGAGCGCCATTGTCGGTGCGGCACGCGGAGCGGACAAAACACTGATTACAGACGTCAGTGTGTTTGATGTCTTTGCTGGCGGAAACTTGGGCGACGGTAAAAAATCCATTGCCATATCCGTGACCATGCAGCCAACTGAGCAAACCCTGACCGACGCGGAAATTGAAGCTGTCGCCAGTAAAATTGTTGCCAACGTCTCAAAATCGACGGGAGGCACTCTGCGCGGTTAAGTTTGTGCAGAGTGCGCCCAACGAACGTGCTAACTTAACGGTTTTATGTTATCAAAACTTATGGAAGAGTTCCCGCCATGCGCCCCCTGACGGAATTTCCGGCTCAGCAAATTCAATCTGTTAAATACCTGCTGGCGGACATTGATGACACCATCACAACCGAAGGACGGCTTACACCTGATGCCTATACCGCATTGGCGCGGCTGCAGGACGCCGGATTAAAAGTCATTCCAATAACGGGGCGACCGGCCGGTTGGTGCGACCATTTTGCCCGTATGTGGCCGATCGACGCCATCGTTGGCGAAAATGGCGCTTTCTATTTCTGTTATGATCACGAAATGCGTACGTTTAAAAAACGGTTCTCCGCAACGGACGCGCAACGCGCCGAAAACCGTCGGCGACTTGATGATGTGTCCCAACTGATTTTGCGCGAAGTTCCTGGATCGGCGCTGGCGTCTGATCAAAATTACCGGGAAGCCGATATCGCCATCGATTTTTGTGAAGACGTCGCCCCGTTACCAGAACCCGAAATCCAGCGGATCGTAACTCTCATGGAAGACAACGGCCTGACCGCGAAAGTTAGCTCTATTCATGTCAATGGCTGGATCGGTGACTACGACAAATTGACGATGACAAAAATTTTGATGGCCGATGTCTTTGACTGTGACATCGAAAAGGAAAAAGGTGACTTTGTGTTTGTTGGAGACTCGCCCAACGATCAACCCATGTTCGGCTATTTTCCGAACGCCGTCGGTGTCGCCAATCTGAAAAATTTCGAAAGCTCTCTTACACAAATGCCCGCCTATGTGACGGAACTGGAAGCCGGTTCCGGATTTGTCGAGTTGGCGAACTCCCTTATTTCCGTTCGCCGATCATGAACCGTATACACCTTTGTTGGTGCTTCCCTGCCGCGCACTGTGACCTCACCCGTTTGCTCAAAATCAAAAGCACCCGCACACGCTTCGACCGTATTTTCACCAGCCAGAATATAACAACCATACTGCTTGTTTAGCTGTTCCAGGCGCGCTGCGACATTCACCTGATCACCATGAACAGTAAAACTCAGCCGATCCGTTGAGCCAATGGCGCCAACCACAATATCTCCCGTATTGACGCCACATCGTGTCGGCAGGAGCCCGCCATGGCAGAAGGTTTGATGCGCGCACAATTCGCGAATACCGATGGCCGTTTTCATGGCGTTAATGGCGTGATCATCATCTCGGGTAACCGCATTGAAGGTGATCAGCATAAGATCACCCTGGAACTGGGTTATGACCCCGCCATTGGCTTCTATGATTTTGCTGGTCGCCTCAAAATACTCATTCAGCATTTGCGCCAGCTGCTGCGGCGTTAGTTTTTCCGAAATAGTCGAAAAACCTTCTATATCGGTGAAAACGACTGTCCCAATCCGCGATTCTCCATCGCCGGGCTGAATGGCGTGATCTGCTGACGTGATCCGGTCCGCAACTTCGCGCGAAACAAACCGTGACAAGTCTTTGGCCGCCGTCGCATCGATTACCGCTTTGTTCAAAATACGTTGAGCGCGTAACACAGCAACACAAAGAACCACGGTGACTGCCAGGATGGACAAAATTTTGTCGATCTCTGCACCAATCAAAACCGCATTCGATGTCAGGTAGTCAACGTAGTTGCGGGTAATCATTGTGTCTTCAGGGTTTGCCACCAGCACGTAGCCGACCATGCTGGCCCAGCCAACACCAGCGGTCAGCCCCGCCCACATGATGTATTGCGGCTCAAAGCGCAGGGCCCGCACAGCAATAAATATAAACACGTACATCAGCGTCGGTGCTTTGAGATAGAACGAAGCCGGTTGCTCATACTGAATATGGAAACTCCAGATCAGGAACATCAACAGGCCCATATCCATAATCACCGACCAGATGAGCAGCCATCTCGGCAGATAATTTTTATAGGCTGCGACCAGTCGGATCAGCGTGAACAGAAAATAGAGAGAAATCGCCCAGGGTACCGGCTGAAACATCAAGTTACTACCGGTCTTCGGCGATAGGGCGTAAAGCAGCGAAAACGTTGCGACCAGTGCGAACTGAACCCAACCGATAAGTTTTTCGCTCTCTTGTTGCTGTTTTGATATGCTGTCTTGGACGCGTTCCGGCAAATCGCCTGGCGTTTCTTCACCAAACACAAAACTTTTCAGTTGTTTAAGCATATACGCCCCTTATTTCCACTTTATAGCTTAACAGCACAAAGGGCTTGCGGAAATACCTTGATGGGAAGTTGATGGGGGGTGATCAGATCACTAGAGCAAAACCGGAGCGAATGGGTTCATTTGCGAACGTGGCTTTGCGGTAAAATCAATGAGTTAGGGTATTTCAGACGATTCAAAAATCGCCGGAAATACTCTAGTCTCCTCTTTTTAGACGACGCGCTCGGAAGATGCTGTGATGGTTGTCACTCGTTGTTTATTAGTCTTCAAAAAACAATGGAATTTTCCAATCCTGAGGACCTCTCGCGATCTGTTGGGAACGAAACTACGATTCGTTTTCCCGTATGGTCGCTTTGACGACTTCGCTTTTGTTCAGCAAATGGGTTTTCAAGAGCGCGCCCAGCTTTGCGCCGTCGCGTGCCGCCAGAGTTTCGAGGATAACAGCGTGTTCTGCCATCGCCTGATCCCACCGTTCTTTCGGTATATTGGCCATATAGCGCGCCCGGCGGATGCGCAGCGAAAGGCTTTTGTAAACCTGTGACAAGGTAGGATTGTCCGCCGCCGCCAGTATTTTTTCATGGATCATCTGGTTGCAGGCGAAATACTCCGCACGTTCGCCCCGCGTGTGATGCAGGGCCATTTGATAGTGCAAGGCACGAATTTCGGCGATCCCATCCTCACTTATTTTTTCGCAAGCCGCTTCACCGGCGACAGCCTCAAGCGCGCCCATAACCGGGAACACTTCGTCAATATCGGAGGGCATTAATTTGACAATCCGCGCACCGCGGTTCGGCAATAAAGAGATCAAGCCTTCACGGGCCAGAACTTTCAGTGCTTCGCGTAAGGGGGTTCGCGAAATGCCAAACCGCTCACACAGTCCTTTTTCCGGCACCCGCGATTCATCAGCAAGCTCGCCGTTGTAAATAAGTTCTCGCAATTTGGTCGCCACTTCCTCATGCAAAGTGGTTTGTCCATTGGCGACAATTTTTTCAGGTGCGTTATCGTTGACGTTAACTATCGGCATGGAAACTTTCTCACCCCCCACGCAATGCTAGATCAAGGACATGAACAACATGGACGGCCTGACGAGAAGCCCCATCCGCGATCTGATGGCGACAGCTTGTCCCGTCGGCGACAATCAACGTCTCCATACCCGCACGGCGAACCGCCGGCAACACATCAAGCTCACCCATCTTTTTGGATACCTCTACCGTCTCCTTTGCATAGCCGAACGATCCGGCCATCCCACAACAACTGCTCTCAATCACTTCCGTCTCCAGTTCCGGCACTTCGTTCAATATGCTTTCAACGGCTCCCATCTGGTCGAATGCCTTTTGATGGCAATGCCCATGCAACAGGGCTTTCTTTTGTGCGATGGGATGTAGGGGAAGTTTGAGCCGACCGGCCTCCAGTTCGCTGGCCAGGAACTCTTCAATCAAAAACGCGTTGTCTGCCAGCGCGTCGGTTTCCTGACCCGGGAACATCGCCTTAAATTCATCACGCAGGGTTAACAGGCACGAGGGTTCGAGGCCGACAACAGGAATACCACGGGCAATGAAGGGGCTAAAACTCGCCAGCACACGTTGCGCTTCTTCTTTCGCTTGATCTATTAATCCGGACGCAAGGAATGTACGCCCACAACAAAGCGGCCTTCCGCCGTCAGCGGGTGCTGCCAGATGAACCGTATATCCCGCGGCCCTGAGTACGCGCAATGCGGCGTGCAAATTATCCGGCTCGAAATATCGGCTGAACGTATCCGCCCACAAAATCAAGTCCGGCTCACCCGCCTCTTTACTTGGTTCGCCAAACGGTTCCGGTGACCATTTTGGAAGTTTTCTTCTCGCCGCAAAACCCAGCACCCATTCACTGAGAATGGCCAACCCCGGAACTTGATCACGAAGATTGAGCAACCAACTCAGCTTTGATGCAATGGGTGCGTAGCGCGGCAGGTAAGCCACTGCACGCTCAAACAAACTGAGGCCATTCTGGTTTCGGTACTGGTAGAGAAATTCCGTCTTCATTCGCGCCATGTCGACGCCGGTTGGGCATTCGCGCTTACATCCCTTACAGCCAACACAAAGTTTCATGGTCTCCAGCATTTCATCACTGGTTATTGCACCTTCTCCAAGCTGCCCCGAAAGAGCGAGGCGGAGCGTGTTGGCGCGGCCACGGGTTAAATGTTTTTCCTCACCTGTAGCTCTGAAGGATGGACACATGACGCCCGCGTCGCGTTTGCGGCATGCCCCATTGTTGTTACACATTTCAGTTGCGCTGGCGAAACTACCCCACTCGCTCCAGTCCAAACCGGTCTTAAGATCAAGCTGATTATAGTCGCTGTTAAATCGCATCAGGCTGGTATCATCCATCTTCGGTGGATCAACAATTTTGCCTGGGTTCATTTGCCCCGCCGGATCAAAAGCCGACTTCACCTCACCAAATAGATCGACCATTTTTGGCCCAAACATGGCCTCGTGAAATTCTGAGCGCACCAGTCCGTCCCCGTGCTCGCCGGAGTGCGAGCCTTTGTATTCGCGGACCATTTCAAAGGCCGTGTCGGCGATGGTCCGCATTTGCCGGGCACCCAAGTCGCCTTTCAAATTAACAATCGGGCGCACATGCAGGCAGCCAACGGAAGCATGCGCATACCAGGTTCCTTCCGTATCTTGCTGGTGAAATACCTCGGTCAAACGTTCGGTAAAGTCAGCTAGGTCTTCAAGGCGAACCGCACAATCTTCAATGAAGGAAATGGGTTTTCCATCGCCTTTCATGGACATCATGATGTTGAGACCCGATTTGCGAACCTCCCAAATGGCTTTTTGAAATCCGGGATCGACAGCCTTAACCACGCCGCCCGCAAAACCCAGGTCACCCATGAGTTCATCCAAACGATTCAGATCCCGTAGCTGTTCATTCCTGTCGTCACCAGCAAATTCGACCAACAGAATGGCGTCCGGCGCACCCTCGACAAAGGCATCGACAGTCGCTTTAAAGATGGGGATTTCGCGGGCCAGATTGATCATGTTGCGATCCACCAATTCGACCGCCGCCGGCCCGAGTTTCACAATATGTTGCGTCGCATCCATAGCTGAATAGAAGGTCGGAAAATGGCAAACACCCAAAACTTTTTCTTTTGCTAGCGGTTGTAGGTCTAGGAGGATTTTTGTGGAAAACCCGAGCGTCCCTTCGGAGCCAACCAGCAGGTGAGCCAGGTTTGGGTAGGCTTGTGAGCGATTTACCATCGCTTCCGCCCACGCGCCTTTTGGTGCACCACCCGGTAACAACGCATCAACATTGTATCCGCCAACCCGGCGCATGACGTCCGGAAATCTGGCCCGAATTTCCGGCTCGTTGACGCTCCCCAATTGCAACAATTTATCGACCAGTGCCGCCTGGCTTTCACTTAAATCAGCTCGCCCCGCATTGCTAGAGATCTCACCAAACCGCATGGCACTGCCATCCATCAGAATCGCATCAATTGCTGTTACATTATCGCGCATGGTCCCATAGCGAATAGAGCGCGCCCCACAACTGTTATTGGCCGTCATCCCACCCAGGGTTGCCCGACTGGACGTGGACACATCAACCGGAAACCATAACCCTTGGTCTTTCACGGCGGCATTCAGGTGATCAAGTACCAAACCGGGTTCAACGATGGCAGTTCGAGCGACGGGGTCAAATTCAAGAAGGCGATTGATATGCTTGGATACATCAATGACCAACGCTTCACCAACTGTCTGTCCGCATTGCGATGTTCCACCACCGCGCGGCAGGACCGGCACCCCTTCTTCGCGGGCAATTTCCATAGCGATCTGGATGTCTTCGATGGTTTTTGGAATAACCACACCCAGCGGCTCGATCTGATAAACCGACGCATCGGTCGCGTATCTACCGCGCGAATAGGCGTCAAATAGAACATCGCCTTGAATTGACTTCGCCAAGCGACGCGCCAACGGAGCATCACCAATGCGGTGCGAAAATTTGCCACGTACATGCGCTGGGGTGCTGCGGGTTTGGGCAGGCGTCGTCATCGATTTGGCTCCCTGAATGGCGTTTGTACAATTGTATCAAAATGAATTCATTTTACAACTACCACAAAAAATTATTTTTACTCATATTTTCATGAGTCAAATTTATTGTTTTTTATCAATAATTTATGTCATTTTATCATGCGTAGATAATCGTGTTGTGATTTGGTATAAATGAATTCATAATGCAACCAACTTGGGGAGTTCGCAAAGCTGGCTCCTTTGACTTACACCACGGGAGACTTTCAATGCCTTATAAAAGCGGTCGTCACTTTTTGCAGATACCTGGCCCCAGCAACGTTCCTGACCGGATATTACGCGCCATCGACAATCCGACCATGGATCATCGGGGGCCTGACTTCGGCATCTTTTCCAAAGGCATACTCGACGACCTGAAAAAAATCTTCAAAACCCAAGGCCCCGTCATCATTTATCCGGCATCTGGTACAGGCGCATGGGAAGCCGCATTGGTCAACACGCTCTCACCTGGCGATAAGGTGCTGATGTCAGAAACCGGGCAATTCGCGACCCTGTGGTGTGAGCTGGCGACCAAGTTGGGGTTTGTGCCCGAGTTCATCGAAGGGGACTGGCGGCGGGGCGCGCCCGCCGGAACCATCGAAGCCAAATTGGCTGAAGACAAGGAACACACAATCAAAGCCGTCTGTGTTGTTCACAATGAAACGTCAACCGGCGTTGTCTCCAATGTCGCCAATGTCCGCAAAGCTCTGGATGCCACAAGCCACCCGGCCCTTCTGTTTGTCGACACCATCTCATCGTTGGCCTCCGTTGATTTCGAGCATGACAAATGGCAAGTAGATGTAACAGTGAGCTGTTCGCAGAAAGGCCTGATGTTACCGCCGGGATTAAGTTTTAATGCCATCAGTGAAAAAGCACTGGCGGCTGCAAAATCAAATTCTTACCCGCGGTCTTACTGGGATTGGCAAGCCATGTTGGCCAACAATGCAACCGGCTTCTATCCCTACACACCATCAACCAATTTGTTATACGGGCTCAGAGAGGCCCTCGATATGCTGTTTGAAGAAGGGCTCGAAAATGTCTTCAAACGCCATGACCGATACGCCGAAGCAACCCGGCGCGCTGTTCAGGCTTGGGGATTGGAAGTGCTGTGCCAAAACCCGGACGAATATTCCAGTGTTCTGACGGCCGTTCTGGTTCCTGACGGACACGATGCGGATCATTTAAGAAATGTCATTCTCGATAACTTCGATATGTCGCTGGGTACCGGCCTCGGCAAAGTAAAAGGCAAGGTATTCCGGATTGGTCATCTTGGTGATTTTAACGACCTCGCATTGATGGGTACTTTATCCGGGGTCGAGATGGGATTGTCGCTGGCTGACATCCCGCACCAAAAAGGCGGCGTTGGCAAAGCCATGGCCTATCTGACCGATGCCGTTGGGAGCAACTAACGATGAGCGGCGAGCCAGAGCTTATTCTGCAATCGCGCGATCAAGATGTTATTACCATTACCCTCAACCGCCCACAGAAATTGAATGCGCTGACCAAATCATCGTGGGCGCAGTTGGGGGAAATCTTCAGGGCACTGGATGGAGACGCCAGTGTCCGATGCATTGTTTTGCGCGGTGCGGGCGACAAGGCCTTTAGCCCAGGCAACGACATATCGGAGTTCGAAACGGATCGTTCCAATTCCGCGCAAGCCGAAGCCTATGGCGAATTGATGCATGGCACCATTGCCGCCATCAACGCCTGCAAGCACCCCAAGGTCGCTATGATCAAAGGCATCTGTGTGGGTGGAGGTTTGGAAATAGCAGGTCTGTGTGACATTCGTATTTGCGGCACGTCCAGCCGTTTTGGAATACCGATTGCCAAGCTGGGGCTGGTCATGGGGTACTCAGAAATCGCTCCGTTGGCCGAGCTAGTTGGCAAGAATACGGCTTTGGAAATCCTGTTGGAAGGTCGCATTTTCGATGCCGAGGAAGCCCTTCAAAAAGGACTGGTCAATCGGGTTGTGAACGATGACCGGGTTGAAGAAGAAGCGCTGGCAACGGCAGCACGCATCGCCGGCGGTGCGCCGCTGGTCCATCGCTGGCATCGCAAATTTCTTTCACGCCTGACAGACCCAATACCCCTATCCGTTGACGAGAACCGCGAAAGTTTCGCTTGTTATGACACCGAAGATTTTGCTGAGGGGTACAAGGCCTTTTTGGAAAAACGGAACCCTGCCTTCAAAGGACATTAAATCATGACCGCAAAAACAGGCCCCCTTGCCGGCGTAAAAGTCGTTGAATTGGCGCACGTAATGGCCGGTCCCGTCTGCGGGTTGATGCTGGCCGATATGGGGGCTGACGTGATCAAGGTCGAAAAGCTGCCCGGTGGGGATGACACGCGGCGGTTCCTGCCGCCGGACATTGGTGGAGAGTCCGCCGCCTACATGATGATGAACCGCAACAAACGCGGAATTGCTGTTGACCTTAAAAATCCAGATGGGCGGGATTGTGTTCTTACTCTTTTAAAAACGGCTGATGTGGTTATCGAAAACTACCGTGCCGGGACCATGGAACGACTGGGGCTGGGATACGAAGCCCTCAAAAAAGACAACCCCGGGATTATCTATTGTGAAATTTCCGGGTTTGGCCGGAGCGGCCCTTACAAAGACCGCGGCGGATACGATCTGATCGCGCAAGGCATGAGCGGTCTTATGAGCATAACCGGTGAAGGCCCCGGCCGCGAACTGGTCAAGGTCGGCGCACCGATGACCGATATCACGGCGGGTATTCTGGGCGCGACGGGTGTGCTGGCGGCATATATTCACAAACTGAAAACCGGCGAAGGCCAGCGCGTAGACACGTCTTTGTTCGAAGCAGGTATCACGCATACCTACTGGCAATCTGCAATTGCTTTTGCCACCGGCATCGCCCCCGGCCCCATGGGTTCGGCGCACCCACTCAACGCCCCCTATCAGGCTTTTGAGACACTCGACGGCTGGATTACGCTGGGCGCCGCCAACCAGACAAACTGGTTAAGAATGCTCAACGTCATCGGAAGGCCTGATCTTGGCAACGACGCGCGCTATCTGGACAGTCAGATGCGTATGGAAAACAGGTCCGCCCTGAGCCAGACGTTGTCGGAAATTTTTAGAACGAAATCCAAATCAGACTGGCTGGCACGCCTTGAGGAAGCCGGCGTTCCCGCAGGGCCGGTTTTGAACGTCAAGGAAATGCATGAGGACCCGCACGCCATCGCACGCGATATGATTGTCACGCATGAGCACAAAAAAGCCGGGTCGGTGAATTCGATCGGCTGTCCGATTAAATTCTCCGAAACGCAAGCTTCCGTCGATTGCGGTGCGCCGGTTTATGGTGAACACACGCGCGAAGTCCTTATGGAATATGGATACACACCTGAGGCCATTGACGCGCTTGTTCAATCACAAGCGATTGCCGTTGAAAATTAGGCCGCCGTTTCGAGCGCTGTTTGAATGGTTTTGATTTTATCCTCCACCGAAATATCTATGATCGAAGTGATTTCCAGGTTGCGGTCCTCATAAACGTTTATACCCGGGTGTTCAGCCTGCCATTTTTTTACCTGCACATCGCGCGCGACTAGCAGGTCTTCAATTTCGTGGCGATACAACCTCAAAAGATGGGTTAGCCAGATGTTTACGGGCCACGATGGATAAGTGAGGTCCATTTCAAAGCGATCAAGCAGGGAAATAACCGTATCCGCCGCGTACCACACCTCGCCCGTCACCCAGCGGTTGGTGGTGAACAGTCGGATCGGGTACCCCGCCTGGTTCATCGAGATCCCGACAAAATGCGTTAAAGCATCATTCGGGTCATCGGGTGGTGTGTAATCATCCAGCGCTGCCGGTTCAATATTCGCGGGCATTCCCTTAGGCCGTAAAAACGTATGGAAGTGGCCATGCTCGGCGCCCCATTTATTGGCGCGTTTTTCGGGCGGGTGCGCGTGGTAGT
>Ga0316202_10002224_pt1 | contig 13098 bp, 9 predicted proteins | sample 3monrhotite_MG_FD_204934 | JGI IMG/M metagenome (GOLD analysis project Ga0316202, IMG submission 204934) | Microbial mat bacterial communities from mineral coupon in-situ incubated in ocean water Damariscotta River, Maine, United States -... | ecosystem: Environmental > Aquatic > Marine >... | reverse complement strand
CCGGATCTTCCGTGAGGCGGACGGGCGCCGACCACGCGCCCCCGCCGGGGACCGCAGAGCCGGGCGGCGCGGGCCAGTCGTGGAAGACCGGGAACCCAGAGGGATCCTGGAGCGCCGCGCCCGAGCCGCCGGGCTTGCCGCCGGGTGGTGGCGGCGGGCCGCCGGGGCCGCCGGGTGGAGGCCCGCCGGGCTGCGGCTGGGCGACAGGCGCGGGCTCAGGAGCGACCTCGGGGGCCACCTGAGACGTGCAGGCGAAGGAAAGCAGGAAGAGGACCATCACAGGTAGAGGTTATCCTCCCAGCGGGGAGGTTCGGACTGAGAGGCGCACCCGCGATGCTGCTGGCGGCGATATCGGCGGGCCATGCCGCGCCGCGGGTCTCTGTCGATGCCGGCGCCTTCACCCAGGGCGCACCGGGCCTTCCCGACGCGCCGCCGCGCCAGGTCACCCTCTCGGCGTTCCAGATCGACGCCCACGAAGTGACGGTTGCAGACTTTGCCCGCTTCACTGCATCACCGGCGTACCAGGACCCGGCGGTGTGGGGCGACGGCTGGGCGTGGCACCAGACCCACCCCGACGGCGCAGGCCCGGACGCCCGGCAGGCCGGGCGCGGCCCCGGCCACCCGGTCGTCGCGGTGACCTGGCACGAGGCCGACGCCTACTGCCGCTGGCAGGGCGGGCGCCTGCCGACCGAGGCCGAGTGGGAGCGCGTCGCCTGCGACGGCCCCGGCCCCTACCCCTGGGGCGACAGCGAAGACGTCCAGGCAGCGTGGTACGCCGGCAGCAAGTACGGCCGCGTCTCCGCTGTACAGACCCAGCCTGCCGCAGTGGCCGCGACAACCTCTTCGCTGGGGGTGCTCCACACCGCCGGCAACGTCTGGGAGTGGACCACCGACTGGTACCACCGCGAGGGGACCACCGGAGACGCCCGCGACCCGCAGGGGCCAGAAGCGGGCACCTGGAAGGTGCTCCGCGGCGGCTCGTACATGAACCTCCCCAGCTACTGCCGCTGCACCCACCGAGAGCCGGCCACGCCGGACCGGGTCGCCTTCACCGTTGGCTTCCGATGCGCCTACTCTTCGCCCTGATCGCCTGCAACACCCCGGAGACCCCGGAGGCTGCGCCGGGCGGCATGGTGTCGATCCCCGCCGGAGAGGTGTCGCTCGGCCCGCGCAACCTCCCGGCGGTTCCAGGCTTCTCGCCGGGAGCCCCCGGTGGCGTCACGCCCGGCAGCGGGCAGGGCGACCAGCGCCGCGCCCCTGGCGCCCCGCCGATGCACAACGGCCCGCCGCGACCGCCCGCTGCGGCAAGCACCGCCTGGCAGGCGGCGACCGGTGCCCACCTCAAGCCCCGCCGGGTCCAGGTCAGCGCGTTCGAGATCGACCAGCACGAGGTCACCCGCGCAGCGTACCGAGCGTTCCTGCTGGAGACCGGCTACCGGCCGCCGTTCGTCGACGAGGCCTGGGCGTCGGAGGGCTGGAGCTGGGACGGCACCGACTACCCGCCCGGCACCGGAGACCACCCGGTGGTCCTGGTGAGCTGGTACGACGCAACAGAATACTGCGCCTGGGCCGGCAAGCGCCTGCCGACCGAGGCCGAGTGGCAGCGCGCAGCGGTCGGCGCCGATCGGACCTACCCCTGGGGCAGCGACTACGACGGCAGCCGGCTCAACCACGGCCAGCTCGACGCGCCCAACTTCGACGACAGCGACGGCTACCTCAAGACGGCGCCGGTCGGCAGCTTCCCGTCGGGCCGGACGCCCGAGGGGGTCGACGACCTGTTCGGCAACGCCTGGGAGTTTACGGCGGACACCCGCCGGGATCGCTGGTCGATGTACCGCGACGAGAGCGGCCGGCCGCTGCAAGCGAGCGGACCCGCCACCGGGGCGCACGCGCCGGGGCCGGGGCTGTACGTGGCGGTGCGCGGTGGCTCCTACTTCTTTGACCTGCGGCCCAACCCCGGCGGGGAGAGGCACCAGTTCCTCCCGGAGATCCGCCGCAAGACCTCTGGCTTCCGGTGCGCACGATGAGCGCGGCGACCTGGGCCGGGCGGCTGGGGCTGGTGGTGGGCGGCATGCTGCTGGGCGTGCTCGGCGCCGAGGTGCTCGGCCGCATCGTCCAGCCCGACGCGAGCGCGGACCTGCTGTTCAACTCTCCCGACAGCTCTCCGCAGGGGCTCTACGTCGTCGACCACACCCGGATGCTCACCCCCCGGCCCGGCTTCAGCGGCCAGGTCCGCTCGCCGGGCTACAGCGTCTCGCTGCGCATCAACGACCACGGCCTGCGCGGCCCCGCCGACGCACCGAGCGGACAGCCGCAGTGGCTGGCGGTCGGCGACTCCTTCACGATGGCCGTGCAGGTCGACGAGGGCGACACCTTCGCCGCGCAGCTCGGGCAGCAGGCCGGCGCGTGGGTCTGGAACGGCGGCGTCGACGGCTACTCGACCTGGCAGGCCCTGTCTCGATACGAGGCGCTCGACAGCACGCTGCCGATCGAGCGGGTGGTGCTGACCTTCTTCCTCGGCAACGACCTGCAGGACAACGTGCGCTTCCCCCACGTCGTCAAGGGCGCCCGCTCGCTGCCGGAGGGCGCCGACATCCCGCGCCAGCCCACGCCGCCGCTGGAGGCGTTCCTGCTCCGGCGCTCGCGGCTGTACGCCCACTGGCGGGTCTGGAGCCGGCGCACCGCGCTGGTGAGCGGCACGGACCCGGACCGGGAGCGGTGGCGGCAGGAGCTGGTCCTGTTCTCGGACAGCGGCCAGAGAGAGCTGAAGCGCCTGCTGCCGCAGACCCGCGAGGCCCTCCGCCGGCTCCAGCAGGCCACCCGCCAGCGCGGAGACGAGCTGATCGTCGCGGTCGCGCCGCCAGCCTTCGTCGTCGAGCCCGACCGCGCCGAGGCCACCTTCGAGGTCGTCGGCCTCGACCCGTCCACCGCGGCGCTCGACGCGCCGCGGCAGGCGGTCCTGTCGGTGCTCCGCGAGCTGGACATCGCCGCCTGTGACCTCACCGAGCCGCTGCGGGGCGCGTCGGCGGCATACTTCGTCTACGACGGCCACTGGACCGTCGAGGGCCACACCATCGTGGCGGAGACCCTGAGCCAATGCCTCTCTTCGCGCTGATCGCTCTGCTGGCCTGCGACCCCGCCGAGCCGGCGCAGCCGGCGCAGCCGGCGCCGGTGACGACCGAGGACCTCGACCAGGGCCAGCAGCACCCACCGCTGCCAGCCGACAACCCGGTCTGGTCTCGCGACGTGGGCGGCTTCGTCCCCGAATATCGCTGGTACGGGGAGCACTCCTGGGCAGACGTGCGCATGCGGGTCGCCGGGCACCTCTCGGCCGCCGGGCGTGACCGCGCCCGCCTCGCCGCCGAGCGGGGCGACTACGCCACCGCCTCGCAGCACTACGCCGACCTCGTCGCCACGCTGGAGGCCATCCCCTCTCAGCGCGGCGGGATCTCCGAGCAGATCAACGCGCTGCTCCTCGACGCCGCGCGCCGCGACGCCGCGCTCACCGCAGCGCTGGCGAGCGGGACGCCGCCCCCGATCCCCGACAGCGGGCTCTCTGCGATCCGGGGGCGCGTGCTCGGACTGGCGCAGCGCCATGCGGGCGGCGCAGACGTCTCTGCCGAGGCCGCCGCCCTGATGGCGGACCTCCGCCCGCACCTCACGCCGCGCGCGGACCTGGACCTGGACGCGTTCGAGGACTTCAACGCCCGGCACGCGCTCCGGGTGCGGCTGTTCGCGGCGTACCTCGACAGCTTGGACCCGCTGGGGCTGTCCGAGCGGTGGGGCTACTGGGAGGCCGACGAGGTCGTCCGGCAGGCACGCGTGCTCGGGCTGACCCTCTCGGCGCTGGGTGGCGGAGACGCGCCTGCGGGCGCCCTGGAGGGCAGCCCGCCCCCGCTGGACAGCGTCCCGCCGCTGCGGTGGCCGAGCGTGCTCGCCGAGGCGCTCCGAAGCCCTGGGCAGGCGCCTGACTTCACCGTCGCGGGCATCGGCGCCCTGCCGACCGGCGACACGCTCATCGACTCGGGCGGCCACCCCGGTCCGCGGGCGATCGGCACGCTCCAGAAGATGGGCATCGACGACCCGGCCCACCGCCCGTGGCTCGAAGAGACCACCCGCGCGCTCGACGCGGCGCTCGGCGAGCCGCAGCAGGTCGTGCGCCTCGTGCGGGCCGGGACCACCGAGCTGAACCGCTACACCCACGGCAGCCGCTACTACAACGTCAAGCAGCTCCGAAACGCGGGCGTGCGGCAGCTCGCGCGGGCGGGCGCGTACGCCGAGGCGGCGGCGTTGCTGTCGGACAACTGGCCGCTGCACCACCAGGACTGGGCCTGCCCGAACCGGGCAGGGATCCTGCGGGCGCTGGAGGGCCGCCTGCTCGCGGAGGCCGGTGACCCACGCGCAGACGAGGTGCTCGGTCAGGCGCTGGCGGAGGGCCAGGCGTTCTTGGACAAGGTCAGCGCTGCGGCCCAGCGCCCGAACCGCGGCCAGCCCCCTGGCCAGCCCCCCGGTGGGCCGGGCGGGGGCCCGGCCAGGCCGGGGCCGCCTCGATGAGGTTGTAGACCTGCAGGTCACCGCACGCCTGCGGAGAGGCCGCAGACAGCGCCACAGCGACCAGGGCCGCGCCCTCCGGGTCCGCGAGCACATCCACGACCGCCCAGCGGTAGCCCAGGTCCAGCAGCTTGTTCCGGTTCAGCCGGCCCAGCCGCTCCGGCGCCCAGCCCGCACCACGGACCTCGCTGGCCGCCCGGCCCGCCTCTGACAGCGCCCACGAGGCGATGCCGGTCTGCGGCGAGGGCTGGCCGTGCTGGATCTGGAAGCGCTGGGCGGTCGACTGCTCTCCGTCGCGGGCGTCCCACGGCCACAGGAGCACGCCGCCCTCCAGCCCAGACAAACACGCCGCGTCCGGCAGGTCGGTCTCGGGGAGGTCCAGCGACAGCCCGCCCGCCGCGAGCCCGTCGATCGCGACGAGCCCGCAGGCGACCGCCGCCGCGCGCGGGCCGTAGCGGCGGCCGATCGCAGAGACCACCAGCCCCGCGGCGACGCCCAGGCCCAGCAGCGCGAAGACCAGGAAGCGGGTCGGCTGGGTGAGCGGTCGGGCCACAGCGTCCATGAAGCCGTTGAGGAACAAAAACGGCCCCGCAAGGCCGCTCTGGAGCGAGCCGAAGGACAGGCCGATGCCCACCGCGGCGAGCGCCAGCCAAGGGAGGACGTCGCGCGGCCGGAGCCGGAGGCCCGCGAGCGCCAGCCCGAGGCCAGCCAGCCCGAGGTAGCGCCCGCCGGTGGCGTCCTCGGCGTCCTGTGCCGACAGGGTCCACTGGACCGGCCCTGGCCACAGCAGCTCCACCGGCGTGGCGCGGGCCCAGGGCAGGTCGACGACCGACCAGCGGCGTCCAAACAAGGTGACCAGCTCTCCGGCGACCTCGCGCGGGTAGTCGGGGCTCGCGGTGCGGCTGAACAGGCCGGCGAAGGCCATCACACCCGCAGCCCCCGCGATCAGGCCGATCATCAGCGGTCGGCCGTCGCGGCCCCGCCAGGCGCACGACAGCCACAGCAGCGCGCCGATGCCCGGCAGCGCGGGCGCGAGGTACGGGTTCTCAGCCGCAGTCCAGGCCATCATCGCCGCCGAGACCACCGCGCCGCCCCAGCGGCCGTCGCGGGCGGCGAGCAGCCCCGCGACGCCGAGGGGGATCGGGATCGCGGCGACCGCGACCGGGGAGCCCTCTCCGACGCCGAAGAACAGGTAGCGGCTGCTGGCCGCGACGAGCCCAGCCGCCAGGGTGCCCCACGGCCCGGCGCCGCAGCGACCAGCCAGCCAGGCCACCCCGAGCACAAAGCCCGCGACCGTCAGCCAGGCGCTGAAGACAGCGGCGACGGTCGGGCCGAGCAAGACGTCCACAGCCGCCCACGCCGCGGCGCCGCTCGGAGACAGCACCGACCCGCTCGCGCCGTAGGGGTGGTTGACCAGGAGGGTCTCGGCGCCCATCGCGTCGCGCAGGCCGACCTGCTGGGCCCACCAGTTGCCCCACAGGGTGCTGACGACGTCCGGCCCCGCGCCGGGGACCGCCGAAGACAGCAGCGCGCCGCGAAGCGGCCAGAGGCACACCACGCAGAGCAGAAGCCAGAGCGCCCAGCGGAGACGACCGCGCAACAATCAGCCGTCGTCGGCGGGCGGACCCCCGTCGTCCGAGGGCGGGCCGTCCGGCGGCGGGCCATCGGGCGGCGGGCCGTCTGGCGTCGCGACCGCACCCGGCGCCGGGCCGCCGTCTTCGGGCGGCGGGCCGTCCGGTGTGGGCATGTCACCGGGCGTCGGCGCATCACCCGGCGGCGGGCCATCGGGCGGCGGACCGTCCCCGCCGCCGCCAGGCATGTCACCGGGCGTCGGCACGTCACCGGGCGTCGGCACCGAGCCCGGGCCGACATCGGCCATCTGCGGGAAGACACCGACCGTCAGCTCGATCCCGCTGACCTCACCGTCGGAGATGACCGGGCCTTCCGAGCGCATGCCCATGCGCTCCCCTTGCGAGGGGAAGCCGTCCATGTCCGCGTCGTCGACGACCTGGAGGACCACCGGCTCGCCGCTGGGGACCCGGATCTCGAAGGCGCCCGCAGAGGCGAACGGGGCCTGGGTGACAAGCTGGAGGCTGTCGCCCGCCGCAGCCGCGGGGTTGTCCGGCGGCGGTGGGAGGACGCGCACCAGGAGCTGCCCGGTGCAGGCGTCGCACGACAGAGTGCCCTTGATCAGTGCGCCGTCGGCCAGATCGGCCTGAGAGAACTTCGGGGTCAGCTCGGCGTCCGAGAGGTCCCCGGCGAAGGTCCCGAGGTCCGGCGGCGCCGCGGAGGCGTCCAGGCCACCCACCGGGGGCGCGCCAGCGGCACCATCGGCGGGCATCGTGCCAGCACCCGCGCCGCCGTTGGTGGGTGGCGTGCCAGCGCCGCCAGCGCCGCCAGCGCCGCCAGCGCCGCCGTTGGCAGGGGGGCCACCGTTGAGGGGAGGAGAAGACATCTCGCCGGGGGGGGGCCCACCGGCGACGCTCGGGTCGCCCTGGGCGGGGACCTCATCCACCGGCTCGGGGCAGCCCAGCAGGGCCAGAAGGCCCAGAGACAGCAACGATCGACGCACCAGAACCTCCTGCTCGTCGTCCTCTGACGGTCTACCATACCTCACCCCCCCGCCGCACGGGTCTGGGCGGCGGGAGACATCCTGTGACCGGGCGACTATTCCTCTTCGATGGAGATCTGCGCGCGGGGCTGGAGCGTCAGCGAGACCTGGGCGGCCTGCTGGGCGATGTCGTGCCAGCCGTTGGCGGCGACCTGTCCGTTGAGCCGCTGCAGCGGCAGCCACAGGTCCGGGTTCCGCATCCGGCGCAGGCCGCGCTCGATGGCGACCGCCCACCAGGCGCGGCACGGCTTCTCCTCGCCGGCCTCGGCCGCCCACAGCGCGCGAAGCAGGCCCACCGACAGCCACGCGTAGTGCTGCGGGTGCTCCTCCAGCAGCGCCGCGGCCTGGTCGACCTGCGCCTTCGACAGCCGCACCGCGCCGGTCGTCAGGTACAGGAGGGCGAGGTTCAGCCGGGCCACCGCCGCCGGCGCCTCCCAGCGGCGCTCCTCGGCGAAGCGCACCGAGCGCTGGTAGCACCGCTCTGCGCCCATGTGGTCGCCCTGGGCGCGGTAGACCTCGCCGAGGCTGTTCAAGCAGGCGAGCTGCAGCCGGTCGGCGCCCAGGGTCGCCGCCAGGGCGCGGGCCGTCAGGAAGTAGCGCTCCGCGTCGCCGAGCTGCTGGAGCCGCAGGTGGACCAGCCCGCCGGTGTAGGTCGAGCGGGCGATGTTGCGGGTGTCGCCGCTCTTGCGCGCGGTCCTGCGCAGCCGCTTGACCAGCCGGTCGATGTTCTTCATCCGCCCCGCCGAGATCTGCGACTCGATGAGGCCGATGATGCCCTTGACCTCAACGGCGGGGTCGCCCGCGTTGAGCTTGAGCATCTGCCGGAAGCAGTGGGCGGCGCTGCGGGGCTGGCCAGCCATCCGGTACAGCATGCCCTGGCCGTGGAACGTGTCGATCAGGCCCGTGCGATCCCGCACGGCCAGGAAGTCCGCCGAGGCCGCCTCCAGGCGCTTGCGGCCCGCGTCGAGGTCGCCCTGGGCGATCTGCGCCCGCGCGGCGAGCACCTTCAGCCGCGCGCTGCTGCGGCGGTCCAGCTTGCCCAGGCGGGCTGCCTCCTCGACCATGTCCATCGCCGCGAGCGGCTGGTCCAGGTCCAGCATGGCGTCCGCCGCCTGGTGCCGCGCCTCGATCTGGCCCATCTTCGCGCCGCACCGATCCGCGGCGGTGATGGCGAGGCGGGCCGCGTCCAGGGCCACCGCCGCCCGCCCCTGCGAGAGCCCCGCGCGGGCCGCCCGCAGCAGCGGCGTCAGCGCCTTCGCTGCGTCGCCCGCGTACAGCCAGTGGGAGCCCTTGTAGATGTCGACGTCGCCGCCGGTCGACTCGCCCAGCGCCGCCCAGCCCTCGGCCAGCCGGCTGTGGAGCTCCGAGAGGTCCTCCCGCGCCAGCGCCCGCTTGCGGGCGGCCCGCGCGACGCCAGGGTGCTCGAACCGCAGCAGCCAGCCCTGCTGGCTGAGGATGCCGGTGGCGAACAGGCTGTCGAGCCCCTCGGCGTTGATGCCCCGGATCAGCGAGACCGGTGGGTCCTGGCCAGCGAGCGCCGCCGCCGCGAGCGCCTCGGCAGCGGCGGCCGGGTCCGCTGCCTGGGCCAGGGCGCCCTCGATGCGGCGCCGGAAGAGCTGCCCCAGGCTGGAAGGGAGCGCCTCGGAGGGGTCTGCCTCCGGCTTGAGCGCGGTGCGCATCTGCTTGTCCTGCCGCAGCAGCTCGCGCGACGCGAGGTCGCGCATCAGCAGGGCGGCGTTGGCCGGGCTGCCCGCACACAGCGGCGCCATGATGCCCGCGAGGTTGGGCTCCATCCACATGCCGCTGGTCATCATCTGGCGGATCTGGGCCTGGTTCATGCGCGAGGCGTTGATCCGCATCGCCCCCCGCGCCTCCAGGGCCGCCACCTTGGCCGCGAGCGCCGGGTCGTTGTCGAGCGCCTCGCTGGAGAGGGTGACCATCGCGAGCACCGGCCGCTGGCCGACGCTGTGGTCGAGCAGGGCCTCGCAGATCGAGAGGCCGTCGCCGGCGGCGCGGGCGAGGTGCGCGTTCTCCATGACCAGCGCCGCCCCGCCCCGCCAGGAGCGCGCGTCGAGGTGGCGGTACAGGAACGCCAGCCCCACCGCGGCGTTGATCGGCGTGGCGCTGGGCTTCTGGTATCCACACCACTGGGTGAGGACCTCGGCCTCGCGCGCGGCGAGCTCCGGGGCGATCTGGCGGTCGCGGCCCAGCCACCGCTGGAGGCGGAGGACCATCTGCTCGCGGGTGTCGTGCCACGGCGCCAGGATCTCGCGCACCGCGCCCTGGTAGCCGTCCTCCATGCCCGCCGGGCGGTGGTAGCGGAGCCGGGTGGTCTCCATGTAGCCGCCCTCCTCCAGGGCGACCGCGACCGAGTCCGCGAGCTGGCCCTTGCCACTTCCAGCGGGGCCGACGATGAGGACCACCCGCGGCCCCTGCCGCTCGACGACCTCGCGGGCCTTCTGCCACAAGAACTGCTGGAGGTCCTCCCGGCCAACCAGCGGCGCCGAGCGCATCGCGAACAGCGCCAGGCTCGCCCGCGGCGGCAGCTCCCGGTAGGGCGCCGGGAAGGTCGTCGGCATCGGGTCCGGCGCCAGCCGGTTCCAGCGCGGCACGCGGTCAGAGGGTGTCGCCGTCGAGCGCGGCATCGCGATCGACTCCTGGACCTCGACGAGCATCGTCACCGGGAAGGTCGTCGAGCCAGGGCTGACCCCGCCGTGCGCGACCCGGTCGTCGTCGAGCCGCATCGCAGCGTCCCGCAGCGCGCGGCGCACGTCCGCCGCCCGGTCGTAGCGCTGCCGCGGATCGGGATCGAGCAGGCGGACGATGATCTGGCCGATGGCGTCGGGCACGCTCGGCGGCGGCTCCGGCGGCTTCAGCCGCATCTCCAGGAGCTGCTTCGGGCCCAGGTTCGGCGGGGTCGGCTCGCCGCCCAGGATGTCGTGGAGCATGCGGCCGAGCGCGTAGAGGTCTGTCCACGGTCCCAGCTCCTGCGGCCGGCGCGAGAGCTGCTCGGGGGCCATCCACTCCGGCGTGCCGGCGACCCCCCGCTTGACCATCGCCAGCTCCGAGAAGGTCCCAGCCACGCCAAGGTCTGCGACCCAGGCGTCGACCTCGCCGAGCGGGCCGTTGTGCAGCAGCACGTTCTCGGGCTTGAGGTCCTGGTGGACGAGCCCGCGGGCGTGCAGCGCCGCGAGGGCCTCCAGGACCTGATCGACCATCCGCAGCACCTCGGACAGCGGCGGTCCCCAGCGCAGCAGCTGCCCCAGGCAGCCCTGATCCGCGAGCCCCATCACGACGTACGGGCAGCCGTTTTGGAGCTGGCCGTAGTCGTAGACGGGCACCATCCGCGGGTGGACCAGCCGCGCCGACAGGGCCACCTCGCGCGCAAAGCGAGCCCGAAAACGGGCATACTTTGCCAGGTTCGGCCGAACAATCTTGATCGCGACCGGCAGATCCAGCTGGCTGTCCCGCGCCTCCCAGACCGTACCGGTCGCGCCCTCACCGATCTGGCGGTGCGGAAGGTAGCGCGGTGGGAGAGCAGGAAGCGGCACAGCGACCCGGAATCAGAGCGAAAACACGACGGCCAGACCCAGCTTATCCGAGACCAGCTTCGAGAGGACGTCCAGCATCGCCTCGCCGCTGTCCCGCTCCACCCAGGTCCCCGACTTTCGCAGGAAGTGCCAGGCGGTGTAGTTGGCCGACAGCCACAGCTCGTGGGTCGGTGTCTGCTGAGAGAGCACCATCACCGAGTCGTCATCTTCGTAGGTGATCGACAGGTTGCCCGGCGTCAGCCGCGGCTCAATGTCCGCATCGATCTCGTCCGCCTGCTCCAGCAGCGTGTCGAGCAGCGCCTCGACTGCTGCCCGAAATTCCCTATCCGACGCAAAATCTGATCGCTCTGCCACCGCTGCCTCCTGCCCCGGTCGGGTCCCACCCAACCTAGCGTGGCCGCCCGGCCGGGCAACAGACTTCCTACAGCCGGGCCTGGATCGCAGCCTCGATCCGCAGGAGCGCGCCTGCCAGCTCTGCCTCGCTGACCGCGCCGACGCTCATCCGCAGCCAGCCGTTGTCATCGGGCATGTCGAAGGCGCCGAACGGGACCACCGCCACGCCGGCGTCCCGGAGCAGGTGGGTGCGGATCTCCTCGGTGGAGTCGTAGCCCCGGCCGATCATGTCCACCTGGAAGCTCAGGTAGATCGCCCCCTGCGGCGCGATCGCATCCACCGGCAGCCCGCGGCTGCGCATCTCCATGATGCCGGCATACAGCGCGTCGAGGCGCGCCGCGATCCGCGACCGCATGTCCGCCATGTACGCGTCCATCGACGCGGGGTCCGCCAGAAGCGCCGCGATCCCGAGCTGCTCCGGCTTCGGCGCCCAGGCGCCCATGTGGCCCATGAACGCGCCCATCCGCTCCTGGAGCGTCGGCGGGAGCACCGCCCAGCCGACCCGGAGGCCGGTGCCCGCGAAGCTCTTGCTCGCCGCGTCGATGTTGATCACGTACGGCGCGCACTCCGGGACCAGGCGCACGGGGTGGTGGTGGGTGCAGTTGTCCGCGATCAGGAGCCAGTACACCTGATCGAACAGCAACATCACCGGGCGCTGGTCGGTGCCCGCGCGGCGGAGGTTCTCGGCGACGATCGCCTCGGCGATGCCCCGCATCACGTCCTCCGAGATCACTGTCCCGGTCGGGTTGAGCGGCGTGTTCAGCATCACCATCCGCGCGCGCGGGAGCACCGCTGCGACCTGGGCGACGGTCGGAAAGAAGTTGTTCTCGGCGGTGGTCTCTAAGAAGACGTGGTTGGTCTGGAAGATCTGCGCGTAGTAGCTCATGTTCCAGGCCGGCAGGCAGCTCACGGTGACGTCACCGGGCTGCGTCAGCAGCGAGAGCGCCGCGAAGATCGGCGGCCGGGCCCCGCTGCCGATGCAGACACACTCCGGGCCATAGTTCAGCCCCAGCTTGCGCTGGTACAGCGCCGCGATGCCCTCGCGCAGCGACTTGATGCCGTCTGGCGGCGGGTAGTTGGTCTCGCCGTCCTTGTACGCCTGCTGGGCGCGCTCGCTGAGCACCGCCGGGATCGGGAAGTGCTGCGGGAGGAAGTCACCGACCGTCAGGTTGCACACCTCGTGGCCGTCCGCGACCATCGACCGCACCTCGCCGGCGATCTGCAGGATCTGGGACGTCCGCATCTGGTGAGAGGCCGGAGAGACGAACTGCTCCGCCTCGCCGTAGAAAAACTGATGAACATCGATCCCGCTCATGCCGTCCCGTCTTCTGTTGGAGGGTGCAGCCCCCGAATATCTCTGTCAGGCCGGCTGAGGCTGTGGTTTTCCTGTGTAGACTACGGCTCTTTGTAGCGGTAGTCGAATTCGACGCTCAGTTCTTCGTCGAGGACCAGCAGCTTCTCGAAGTACAGCGGCGTGCCATCGATCGGCAGGGTGACCCGAACCGGCTGCACGCCCGAGGCGACCGCCTCGCTCTCGAACTGGGCGTTGGCGGCCTGCTGGACCGAGAACGAGTCCGCCGGGCTCGCGCCGGCTGGCACCTGGATCGGTGTGAAGGTGCTGACGTCGCGCATCGTGCCGGTGATGCTCTTGTTCTTGACCTTCGCGCCGTCCGGCACGTACACCGTCCAGGCCACAGCCGTTGTCGGCACGCTCGCCACCGGCAGCGCGCCCTCGAAGGTCCCCTGGCGGCTCGGCGGCTCCCCGTCCTCGACGTAGACCATCTCGACGGCGAACCGCGACAGGCCGCCGCCCGACGACTGGCTGCGGGCCAGCGGCACCAGCACCCGGCCGTCCTCGCCCCGCGCCGGCTTCACCGCCCGGCCGCCGACGAAGGTGCTCCACGGGATCGCGCCCGGCGGCAGCTCCAGGCGCAGGAACTGGGCCCGGTTGTTGCGCATCGCCCAGGTCACCTGGGTCATCCGGCGGCCGTC
>Ga0316202_10002222_pt1 | contig 13098 bp, 18 predicted proteins | sample 3monrhotite_MG_FD_204934 | JGI IMG/M metagenome (GOLD analysis project Ga0316202, IMG submission 204934) | Microbial mat bacterial communities from mineral coupon in-situ incubated in ocean water Damariscotta River, Maine, United States -... | ecosystem: Environmental > Aquatic > Marine >... | reverse complement strand
GGTCAGGGCAGTAGCTTCTGGTGCCTTGACTGATGGTACTTCTGTTATTGTTAATGCCGATGGAACTGTGGGTGTTGTTGTAGAAACGTCACAAACTCAAGCGGCAGGGACAGCAACCGTTTTTGAGTCACCTGCCAGTGGTGGACTTTTTGTTATGGATGCGGTTTATGACAGCACTAATAACAAAGTGGTGGTTGTTTACAAAGACGGAAATAACAGTAGCTATGGGACAGCAGTGGTTGGAACAATATCAGGAACAAGCATAAGCTTTGGCTCTCCTGTTGTTTTTAGGTCTGCCCTTTTATATTCGGGAAGTAATGAAACGACACACGCCACTCATATTGGCGGTAAAATTGTGATTTGTTACGCAGATAGCGGAAACAGCGGTCACGGTTATGCTATTGTTGGAACTGTTTCTGGGACATCAATTTCATTTGGAACTCAAGTTGTATTTAACTCTGCGGCTACTTTTGAAGGGGCAGTAGTTTGCACAGATACTACTAATAACAAGGTTATTGTAGCTTATCGTGATGAAGGTAATAGTAATTATGGTACGGCTAAAGTTGGAACTCTGTCTGGGACTAGCATCTCGTTTGGAAGCGCCACTATTTTTAGGAGTGCTACGGTACAGGCTCTTAGCATAGGCTTTAATCCAAGCGCAGGGGTGGCAGTAGTTGGTTATAGACAGCCACCTTACGGCGGCGCTGATGCAAATGTTTTAACCGTCTCTGGAACAAGTATTTCTGCAGGAAGTAACTCTACTTTTAATGCAGGTTCTACTACTAACATCAATGTATTATATGACAGCAACGCACAGAAAACTGTTATAATTTATGTTGACGATAATAACTCTAACAAAGGTACTGGAATAGTCGGAACAATCAGCGGAACAGATATAACCTTTGGCAGTGAAGTTATTTTTAATGATGCAATTACGTCTCAACTGGGTGCTACTTTTGACAGCAATATAAATAAAGTTGTAATTGCTTACGCTGACAGTAATTCGCAGAGTAACTTCACTACTGGAATAGTCAGTGGAACTTCCATAACTTTTGGTCAGACAGAGACACAATTTTATGACGATGGCTCTGGAAATATTCATTTTTATGCCCGTCTGTGTTTTGATACCTCTACTAATAAATGTATCGTAGCATTTAGAGATAACGGTGGTACTGGCTACGGTGCTGTTCTTACGGCAGGGGCAACTATCACTAACCTCACCTCAGAAAACTTCATAGGCTTTTCAGATGGTGTATTTTCAGACACTGACAGCGCAGTAATAAACACAGCTAACACAATAGATAGAAACCAAAGCGGCCTCACAGCAGGGCAAACATATTTTGTGCAAACGGATGGCACACTTGGAACAACCGCGGCAGATCCCTCCGTAACAGCAGGAACCGCTATCTCGACTACGGAACTAATAGTGAAAGGTTAGACAATGAAAACTATCGTAGAAACATCAACTAAGTTAAGCAAGTATCTCCTTGCAGATGACGTAGTAATCACAGCGACATCAGATAATATTACAGTAGGTGATCCTGCTCAGTTTATTATTGCTGATCTCAACAGTGGCAACGCTACTATTACTGAGAGTGTGACTAACGCACCAAGCGATTGGACGGGCAACAAGTATAAGTTAGATGGCACAACTTGGTCAGCCAATCCTGATTGGGTAGATCCAGACGCTGAAGAGGGTGGGGAGTAACAGTAATGCCGCGTGTCATAAGCAATGATGAGAGTTTACCAAGACAGGAACACGCTGTAGCTAATGGTACAATAACTAAGGGCGCTCCTGTTGTTGTAAACGCTGATGGCACAGTTGGCCCTTCTGCAGGTAGTGTAGACTTTTTAGAGGGGACAGCAGTAAACTTCTCAACGCAATTTGATGGTGGTGTGGGCTATGATAGCACAAATAACAAGATTGTTGTTGCTTGGGCAGATGAAAGTAATAGTGCTTATGGTAGTGCTAGGGTTGGTACAATAGACCCTAGTGATAACTCAGTTACATTTGGATCTACTACCGTTTTTGAATCTGCAGGTGTTAAAGTTAAACATGGTAGTATAGCGCATGATGTTGCAAATAATAGAATAGTTATTGCTTATAAAGATGAAGGAAATTCAAATTACGGAACTGCTGTAGTCGGAACAATCAGCGGTACAAGTATATCTTTTGGTACTCCTGTTGTGTATTCATCTGAAAGTAATGTTGTAAACAATTTAGCAATATACAGCCCTACAGATGAAAAAGTTTTAATTGTGTATAGATTGGCCGCAGGATCAGGTAGAGCAAATGTCGCAACTGTGTCTGGGACAAGTATTAGTTTTGGAAGTTATGCAGAATATCACTCAAATGTTTCAAGCGTTTCAGCAGCCTACATAACAACAGCAAATAAATTTTGTATATATTATTTAGATACTAGTGGCAGTTATCCTTCACAACATACAGAGGCGAGAATAGGAACAATTAGTGGTACATCTGTTTCATTTGGATCAGCTAACCAGATAAGCCCGACTTCTAGTTCCGCAGGTGAATTGCCAAACCAAGGAAGGGCTGTTTACGATACAAAAAACGATAGAATGATTTTTACATGGGCTGAAACTGATAATGGTGGTCATGCAATTGTAGGAACTGTTAGCGGTACTTCTATATCTGTTTCGGGTGGAGGAACAGTTTTTTCTAGTGAACCTATAACCTCTGATATTGGTTTAGTGTTTGATGAAAACGTAGGTAAAGTTTTAATATTTTATAGAGAAACTGTTGGTGGAACAAACGTTCGTAAGTTTATTATAGGTACAGTTGACTCTTCCGATAACTCTATAAGTTTTAATACAGAAGCTAGCTTTGGCCCTAATACAAACTCTACAAGTAAATATACTACAGTTTATGACTCTGGATCAAAAAGAACTGTAATAGCATGGGATGATGCTTCTGACAGTGAAAACGGATATGTTACTGTCTTTACTGTTGATGGTACAGCACAAAACCTCACTTCAGAAAACTATATGGGCATAGCTCGTAGCGGTGCAACCTCTGGTTCAGGAATTGTTGTTGATACGCAAGGTGCAATAGCCGACAACCTATCAGGTCTAACAGCAGGGCAAAGCTACTTTGTTCAGACGGATGGTACATTAGGTACAACGGCTGCTGATCCTAGCGTCTTTGCAGGGACGGCTGTAGCGGCAACTAAACTTATCGTGAAAGGGTAACTATGTTAAAACGTATAGGGGCTGAAGAAAGTGGTGAGTTTAAAGCAATAGCCAGTGGCACATTGCCAAGCGGTAAGCCTGTTATTGTAAATGCTGATGGAACTGTGAGTGTTGTTAGTGGATCGGATGCTTCTATAGGATCAGCAGCAGTTTTTGAAAGCGCAAGCACAGGTAAAACCGCTTCAACATTTGACTCAAGTAATAATAAAATAGTTATATGTTATAGGGATGTGGGTAATAGTTCTCACGGCACTGCCGTTGTAGGTACAGTTAGTGGAAGTTCTATTTCTTTTGGAACACCAGTAGTATTTAATGCTGCCTATACTAATGAACTAAGTGTTATCTTTGATAGTAATTCTAATAAAGTGGTGGTGGTTTATGCACATAGTTCGCAAGGGACAGCCATAGTAGGCACAGTGTCAGGAACTAGTATTTCATTTGGAAGTGCTACTGTCTTTGATGCGGCTCAAGGTATCTACTTGGGTGCTACTTTTGACAGCACAAACAACAAAGTTGTGGTAGTTTACACAGGAACAAACAACTATGTTGAGTCAAGAGTAGGAACTATTTCTGGTACGTCCATAAGTTTTGGTACTGCTGTAGTTGCTAAATCTTCTTCTACAGACGGAAATGCAATTACTTTTGACAGTAATAGAAACAAAATAGTAATAGTATCCAGAATAAGCACAAACGCTCAAGCAATGGTAGGCACTGTGTCAGGGACAGACATTAGCTTTGCAAGTTCTGTTGGTATAGGAACTTCAACTAAATTTTTAGCTCTTACTTTTGATAGCTCAAATAATAAAGTTATTACTGCTTTTGTGGATGGTAGCGATGCAGATCAAGGTAAAGTTATTGTTGGAGATATAGATGGTAGTGGAGTTATAAGTTTTGGCACTGCTGTTGAATACAATGCTAATATAGACGAACAACAAGGAGTTGCTTTTGACAGTAATACTAATAAAGTTATTGTTGCTTACGACTCAGCAGGTACAAGCAAAGGGCAGGTGATAAGCGGTACAGTTAGTGGTACTAGTATATCCTTTGATTCGGAGACAGTATTTGAGGCTGCAAATGTTGAAGGTGTTTCTGTTGCTTTTGACAGCAATGCTAACAAAAGTGTGATTTCTTATATAGACGCAGGAAACTCAAATTATGGTACTTCTGCTGTCTTTGCTCCTGCCTCTACAACCCTCACCTCAGAAAACTACATTGGTATGTCCAAAGGTGGGGCTGTAGCTAACACCAAAGGTGCAACTGTAGATATTATTGGCTCAGTAAATGATGAGCAATCTGGCCTCACTGCAGGACAGCAATATTTCGTACAGAATGATGGAACGATAGGCACAACGGCTGCAACGCCAAGTGTACTGGCAGGGACTGCTATCTCTGCAACAGAACTCATTGTTAAGGAGTAAGTCATGTATGAAATGTTAGACCTGATGATGCAGTGGCTTGTTGCTCCAATAGCTTTTGTTGTATGGTTTCTGTTTATGAAGTCTACAAAGAACGAGAAGGACATTGCAGTATTACAAACACAGTATGAAGCTAATAGAGTAGCCTACGATAGAGAGATGAAAGAATTAAAAGAAACTGTCAAGGCAATCTTTAATAAGCTAGATAGTATAGAGCAATCATTAAGAGATAAGTAATGGACCCAGTAACTTGTGTTGCAATGGCTACAGGTGCGTTTAAAGGCTTGAAAGCGGCTATTGGGGCAGGGAAAGACTTACAACAAATGACAGGACAGCTTGCTAATTGGGGCAAAGCTTTCTCTGACTTCACAAATATAGAAGAGCGAGAGAAGAACCCTCCGTTCTGGAAGAAGACGTTTAAGGGGTCTGACGAAGAGACCGCTATTGAGATCTTCGCTAATAAGAAAAAAATGGAACAGATGAGGGAAGAGATAAAAGATCACATCTCTTGGAACTATGGGCCTAGTGCTTGGAAAGAAGTTTTAGCTATAGAGGCAAGGATGCGTAAACAGAGAAAAGATGAACTTTATCGAAAACAAGAGATGGTAGATAATGCTATAAACTGGGCTATAGGTTTAACAATCTTTGCTACAGGAACAGCAGTTTTATTGGGTGTTTTTTACATGATAGGTAAAGCTCAAGGTAGGTGGTAATGTGGTTCTTAGTATGGATGCAATTTACGATAGGAACTCGTGACTTCGAGTACTACCAAGTAGGTACATACGGATCAGAAGAAGCTTGTAAAGAAGAAATGGTAAAAGCAAGAGTGATGATAACGAATAGTAAATCAGCGGTGCATTGCTTTGAGGTTGATAGAAATAAATAATAAGTTTGTAGTATATGATAAGAACGGCAATGTTGTAATAATCACTAGTAATAAAAGCATTGCTATAAAATACGCGAGGGATAATGGCACACACGGTAATTGATGATTGGAAAATTATACCAAGGCTAATGATGTTGGCTGTAACTATACTAACATATCAGGCTGTTCATTGGTACATGGCTTTACCTGATCCGACAATACAACAGTCAGGTCTTGTGTCTGTTTGCATGGGGGCTTTAACAGGGTGTTTTGGTATTTGGATGGGTAAAGAATCTAAAACAACAGTAACACCAACGAGAGTGATACATGAAGAATCTTATAGCAAGTCTTCTGATAAGTAGTCTTCTTGTCGGATGTGCAACAATACCATCATTCCTTAATCCTTTTTCTAGTAAAGGAGGCCCTTCTGTAAATGCCAATGTCCTTGCAGGTAAAGAAAATACACAGCAGTTGGTCGGACAACAGAACCAACAGGATGCAGGTAGAGACATTAATACAACGACAGTTACGAAAGAAGTCGAAGCGGAAAAGATCGAAGAAATCAAGATCTCAAACACGAATATACCAATCTGGGTTATACTCTTGCTCTTGCTTGGGTGGTTACTGCCCACACCAACAGACATATTTAGAGGGATTGGGAACATATTCTCTACAGTCTTTCAGAGGAAGAAATGATATGAGTTTTAAGTTAGGTAAAAGAAGTATAGAAAAACTAGAGGGTGTTGATCCTACACTCGTTAAGATAGTTGAAAAAGCGATTCAAGTGAGCGAACAGGATTTCTCTGTGATTTGTGGTTTAAGAACCAAGGCAGAACAAGAAGCTCTTGTTGCAAAGGGCGCATCACAGACTATGAAATCTAAACATTTAGAAGGCAGAGCCGTAGACCTGATGGCATACGTTGCAGGATCAGGCGGTAGATGGGAATTAAATCTATATGATGAAATTGCTGATGCTATGGCTCAAGCAGCATCCCTTTTAAGAATTACTAATTTGCGTTGGGGGGCAGCTTGGCATATAAATGATATAGGATCTTGGTGGGAGAACGGTAAGCCTATGGAAGAAGCTATGAATGATTATGTTGATCTAAGACGGTCACAGGGGCGAAGGCCCTTTATAGATGCTCCCCACTTTGAGCTTGTATAAAACTAAAGAGGCCCCTTACGGGGCCTTTTCTTTTATTAGTTCTTTGAGATACCATTGAGCTTTTTCTAGGTCTTCTACTCCATTCTTGTACCTGTATCGCCAGAGATATTTTATTATATTCCCCTGTAGGTAATGCTCATATCCTTCTCCTGTTGCGGCTCGAATAGCATCAATACATTCGATACCTGCTTGATTATAATGTTTCGGGTTATTTACTATGTCAGACATTTTCCACCTGTGGTAAGATTAGTTTTGATATTGGCATGTTGTAAGCATCTGCCTTGAATGTAAAGTTGTTCGAGGGGTCTTTGTCTCCCTTCTTGAAATGGGTACTATCCTCATAATATTTATCTCTAGGATACCAACCAAGAAACCAACCAACATGAAGGTCATTATGAACACGGACAAAAGCATAATAGTCGCACTTCTGTTTGTAGTAAGTGTTTATAGAGCATTCATAGAAAGGTTTTGGTTCTACTGAAGTCCTTTTGGTCTTAACATCAACAGTTTTTCCATCGGGGAGTAGTATGTCATAGTCTACATTCTTAGCTATATTATCAAACCTACCACCTAAAATAGACAAAGCTATTTCTTCCCCAACAAAACCTGCTAGATTGCCTTGACCTCTTGTTATGCTGCGACCTAGAGATCCTAATTTCTTAGCCTTATCTCTAGATCTAAGTAGCATATCGTCCTGTACGATAACCTCTATCATTATATATCTACAACCTCACATACATCACCTGTACAAGCAAAGGTCTGACTAGATTTTGTCGTGTCCTCTTTCTCGTACTCTTCGAGTTTAGACCAATCTATGTATTTCGGGGTGTTATGGTATAACATGTCATAGTCCTCTTTTGTACACTCTTGATAAGGTGCTTGCTGATAAACATGATCTGAATGAGGTAGGAAGGATACCCCAGACATTTCATCAAAGTGTTTATAAACAAATGCACCTACCTCAAACCATTCATCATCCCTTACTGTACAGGTGATACTTGGCTTATGTTCACACCAATGTCTCTGGTATATAAGCCATGTTTCTAATTGTTCAATAGCTGTGAGATTATTTCTTACAATAGCTCCGTCTGGAGATTTGATAGGGAAGCTAAACACTGTTGTTGTGTCTGGCTTCATAACACAAGGTTCGCTTGATACTCCTTGATCTTTTAGGAACTGAGTTAATGGGTCTTTGTTATCCCCTCTAACTGTGCGAATGTAATAATCGCTGTGGCGAGAATGAATCCCACTAGCGGAGTCAACAAGTTGAGAGACAGTACCACTTGGTTTGACACAAGTGATAGCAGTAGAAGGGTTGATACCAAGACGTTCAGCCCATTCAGCATTTGTAGTAATCGCAACATTTCGTAGCCTTTCTAAGGTTTTGCCTAGACCGCTATTCTCTTTGGTCAGGATTGGGTTATCCATTATCCCTGTGAGTGACACACCCAACAGTCGTTCTTCTTCTGTATTTCGCTGCCACACCTTTCGCAAGTAGGGGAATTTGGTGTACGTTGATTGGATTGTTCCCAGAATTGTTGCCAAACGGACTTTTCGCTCCAGATCGTTAATAGTATCCTCTTTGCGAACAACAACTTCTGTAAGATTGCAGAACTGATAAGGCCGTAATATAATTTCACTACAGGGGTTACAGCCGAAATCATGTTCAATATCCCTTCTCCCATTCTTTGCAGCTTGTTTTTTAGATGCTTCACGGTTAAATATACCCCTCTCTCCTGATTTACTTTCAATAAGAGCCAACCATTCTCTCATAAAAGTTTCTGCCTCTGGTTTTTCTGTATATGCTACAGAGTTATTAGAGAGCGCCCTATGTCCATTGTGCTCATACCATAGCCCTGATTTAGCATGACGCATACGATCATCCTGTAGATTAGATAAGCTGATCATAGCAGAGCGTCTGACACCGCCAGAGACAACTACGTTACCTATGAAGCACATAATATCATGGCACTCTAAAGAGGAAAGCTGTCTTCCTTGTGCTCCATTGAATGTTGATAAAACAAAGTTAAATAAATCAATTAAAGGAGCAGGTCCAGACGCTCGACCACCAAAGATCTTTAGCCTAGCTCCTGCAGGTCTGATTTTAGATACATCCCATTTAGGGATCTCACCAGAATACAACAATGCAATAAGTAGTCTTAAAGCTTTAGCCCAACCCTCTTTACTATCTTTAACAGTAATTGTTGTGTCGCTATCAAATAAGGTAGGAACCTCTGGTAGTTTCTCAATGTACTTGCGTTCTACACTGAAACCTACCCCTGTACCGCAAAGCAAGATGTACATAGCTTCATCGAATGATTTAATGTCATCTACTGGAAGGTAAGAGCAGTTATATCCTGCAGTGTTATCACGATCTAATGCAGCACCTGCAGTCATTAAAGCTCTCATAGATGGCATAACATCTAGCTTAAGTATTGCCCTACCGATAGAGTCTACAAAACTATCATCTCCTACTACTGGTTTTACAACGTTATCCATGTAGCGGTTAACAGTCTCATGCCAAGTCTCACGCCTACCTTCATTCTCTACCCATCTTGCATATTTACCTATGGCAATGTACTGCTGATAAGCTGTTGGGATTGTATTCTCATTACTTTTCCAACTTTCATCGTAGTAACCAAATGCGTCTAGGTCTGTTTCATTAAGCATATTCTACCATCCTTCCATAAAATTCTGTTGCCCCTTTATGTTCTGCATCGAACAAATACCAACAGCAGTTGTCTTTTCCTACGCCCTTACTTCCTTCAATCCACTTAACTCTTCCAACACTAACAACCTTAGAGCAGTAGGTCATTAAGATAGCCGATTGTTTTGTGTGCATCCAATCCGCATCAAACAGTAGCCAAGACTTACAGATAGCCATAAAGTTATCTATCATTGCATGTAATATCTGTCTTTCCCAAGGTGGGTTAGTTATTATAAATGTTTCTGGGTCATAAAGCTCCGTCTGTAATTGTAATGCGTTAGCCCTCAATATATCTGCCCTTTGAGGCTCTATATCAATAGCTCCATGACAAACACCTGATCCACCTGTAAGAGTGTGGATATGATCTATGAGTCTGCCATCCCCTGCACAAGGTTCGATGTAATCGAACTTATACGGCAAGTGAGATATAAGCGGCTCAATAGCCTCTATAGGTGTGGGATAATAATCCCTTGGCCTTCTTTCAAAGTCACTGCGTTTGCCCATTAGTGAAGCTTCTCTGGGGCTACATAGAACTCTAATTCCACTGGCTCTAAAGTTGGTTGACTTAACCTCTTCTTAAACTCGTAGGCTGAAGTAACATTGTCAAAGGGGATATCATCTATGAAAACCTCGTCATCATCTCCCTGTATCTTACAATTTAACCATATGTTGCCCTCTGGATCTTCTACTGGGCCATCTAAAACTGCGTGAACTTTATACACTACTTTCTCCATCTCTTTATAAGCTCCATATAGTGATCAAGTCCAACCATTACAACCCAGTCTTTTCTATCAGCCCTGAAAAATACAACAGGCTCATAATTACCTTGGTCTGCTTGTGAAATCCAATCATAAACTGTTTGTAGGTTCTTCCTTCTTTTAACTTCTATCGACAAAGGTAGGAGTTTTCTTGCTTTTGGGGATAACTGAATGTCTTCTCCAGATTGCCCCATAGCCGTACTTCTAACATCATCAGGCTCTAGTCTTGGAAATGCCTTGAGGATAGCGTCTCTTATCTCTTGTTGTCCTAGTCTTCCTTTGGCTTTACTGGCACTGGCGGTTCCCATATCTCTCCCTCCTTCCGTCTTAACCAAAGTAATCTGGCATTTTCTAAAACACGGTCTGTGTCTCCATCATACTCTTTAATACAAGCTTTCCAGAGTTCTTTTTCTGTTTTGCATTTATCAAGCATCTTATCAGCAGTCTTTTTGCCAACTTGATAAAGCCCGACAATATTATCTGCGCTATCTCCAGACAGGATCTGTGAGTAGAAGAACTTTAAACCTGACCAATCGTCAACTTTAGTCCATGCCCCTGTATTGAAGTTAAAATGCCAACAGGGGATCTGCAGCATATCTTTATCTATAGATGCAACAACAGTATCAGAACCTAATTTTGTTGCCTCTTTCGCAATAAGATCGTCAGCTTCTTCCTCCTCGCTAACAATTGCATCATACTCCTTTACCATAAAGTCTCTAATGTGACTCAGGTGTATAGGCTTTTCTCTCTTTGCTCTATTCCCCTTGTAGGGGTATGATTTAGCAATGTCGTATCTAAAGTTTCCTTTACCTGTGAGGAAGACCATGTAATCGCTTTTGTCTGGAAAAGGTAAGGCAGTTTCCCCAAGAATGTAATCAAGAATATCCGTACACTTTTCTACTGCATCCTTGGGGGAACTATCGTTAGTGGCAAAGGCTGCTCTATAAGCAACAATATCACCATCAATCAGCACTTTGCCTTTGACCATTAGAAATCACTCCAGATCATTTCGCCATCATCTTTTTCAACGGCTACTGCTTTTACATAGGTAAACCCTGCGGCTTGGCAAAACTCACTAAACAACCAGAGAAGGTCATTTATATCTTCTATGTCTTCACGTTCCATAGAGGTTTTACCTGTGAAGCCATCGTCCTTAGATTCTGATTCAGCTATGATCTGTATTTTCATGTTACCCTACCATAAACAGTTCATCGTCTTCTGTTATTTCATCTAGTGAAACATAAGAGACATGTTCAGTTACACCTACGTTTAGTAGTCGGATACCTGCACCACTTGCATAAGTCTCAAACTGCACTTTTGCTTTAGTACCGTTACCTAATGCACCGTCTTTCTCAAAGTCCCACAACCGTCTATTGTCTTTGCCCTGAGTTAGGTCTACAACTTTAGGAACGCCACCGTAATCAACCTCTACAGGATCTCCTGTCTTACGGTCAGTAAAAGTTTTAACGTCACTCACGGCTCGTTTGAGGCGCATAAATTTACCAATACCATAATCTGAGTTACCCTCAAGAATACGGTCACTGTTCATAGGTTTTGGATCAAGCCCACCTGCGATTAATTCTTGAATTTGGTTTTCGTCTGTGAAGTAACCGTTTACAGCGTACTGACCACCCTTCTGAAAGATTGCCTGTGCAGCACGAGGTCCATCAGGGCTTCCCATATCTGCGTTTTGGGGGAATACTTTTGCATATTCAAGAACCATATCCATAGTATATTTTGTCATTCGAGTGTCCTTTCTAGACTCTGGTAATTATATATATGTACTTTTTTGAGCGTTTGTAACAGAAAGTATAAAAAATATTTTAGTGTATCTCTGCATACGATTTGCCAAACTGTGCGTCTACGCCTAGAACAACATTTAATTGTAGCTCTTGGTTCACAGATTTGATTGCTAAGTCCATCACGTTTTCAACAACATCTTCTTTTCCTTCTTCAGTTAAAGCTATCACTTCATCATGGAATTGACCTATGGTCTGTATTCCCATCTTACGACATTCTTTTACCCAACTGTCGAAACAGTAAACACCTGTTCCTTGATTTAGAGTTGAGAACCTGTCCTTGTCAGATCGTAGGCTATACCAGAACTTTGACACTGGGTTTTGTATCCATTGTGATCCGTTTACCTCTCTTATTGTAAGATTGTTTGCTACCTTCTGTACTGCCCAGTTACGTGACCAAAAGGCATCTAGTAAGCTCTGGGCCTCAGACTTGCTCATACCTGTCTCACGAGCCAGTTTAGAAGCTCCTACGCCATATGTAGCAGAGTAGTTAACCACCTTATAATTCTTACGCAGGGCTTTCAGTGATCTTTCACCAGAGTTGTGTTTGTCAATATCGTCTTGTGTAACAATCCCTGCGTGTTTTGCTAGGTCAAGGTGTGGATCAAAGCCATCCTTGCTCATTTCCTCTACATAGTCTGGATCTAGTGGTTTCATGTAGTGACGTTTCGTTGTGTCTTCTAGTGATGTCATATCAGCACCACACAACGTATGACCCTCTGGAGCTACCAGACAACCTCTAATTTCTTTTCCATAAGGTCTGTCAACGGAAGGCAGATTGACAAGTGGCTTGGCGTGTCGAAACCGTAGTGTATTTGTAAAACCTGCGATAGACGCTTTGACGAAACCATTTTGCTCTGATTCCAACATAGACTTGAGTATGCCAATCCTATGAGTGAGAACTGACAAACCATCAAGAAGAGCAATACTAGGTTCAATCTTCTCAAGTTCTTTAACTGACGAGCATAATTCTCCATCTTTTCTTACCTGTTCTATCTTACGTTCACTTCCATCGTCTTCTCTCACGTATTTGAAGGTTCGAGGCTTCCACCCCAGAGAGTCGAGCCAATCTTTGACTTGTACCATACTGTTAGGGTTCGCAAGTTCTTCTCCTGATTTGACCACCATACTCTGTGTAGAAACTGGTTGCCTCTCCTGTTCACAAAGCTGTACCCATTT
>Ga0316202_10002221_pt1 | contig 13108 bp, 10 predicted proteins | sample 3monrhotite_MG_FD_204934 | JGI IMG/M metagenome (GOLD analysis project Ga0316202, IMG submission 204934) | Microbial mat bacterial communities from mineral coupon in-situ incubated in ocean water Damariscotta River, Maine, United States -... | ecosystem: Environmental > Aquatic > Marine >... | reverse complement strand
ATCGTACATTAATCCACCAGGAATATTGTAGTTCATGGTTAAACGCGCACCACAAGTTTCTTCAAAAATATCGTTAATTAATTCACGATCTCTAAATCCAAGAAAGTAGGTCGTTAAAGCACCAACATCCATTCCCATAACACCCCACCATAAAGTATGAGATGCAATTCTAGTTAATTCGCCTATAATAGTTCTAATTACTTTAACTCTTTCTGGAATATCAATTTCAAGGGCATTCTCAACAGCCAAGCAAACAGCTTCATTATTGATATGAGATGATAAATAATCCATTCTATCAGTTAAATGAACTATTTGTTGATAGCTATCTCGTTCACACATTTTTTCAATAGAACGGTGAATATATCCTAAATCTGGTTCAACTTTTTTAATAATTTCCCCATCAATAGTTAAAAGTAAACGTAAAACACCGTGCGTAGCAGGGTGCTGAGGTCCCATATTAATGAAATATTCTTCAGATTTAAAGTTATTAGTTATCGTAGTTGTTTCCATAAGTACTTATTTAATAACCATATTAATTTCATCTACATAGTCTTTTCTTAGCGGAAAGCCATCCCAATCTTCGGTTAAAAAAAGTCTTTTTAAATTTGGATGATTGTTGAATATAATTCCGAAGAAATCAAATGCCTCACGTTCGTGAAATTCTGCAGTAGCCCAAATGTTAGAAACTGTATCAAAAGTTGGATTTTCTCTATCTTCAGTTTGAACTTTTACAACTACCATATGTCTATGAATTGTAGATTCTAAATGATAAACAACTCCTAATTCTTTTCCCCAATCAATGCCGCTTAAACAAAATAAATAATCAAAACTTGTTTCATTATTTGATTTTAATTGAGTCATCAATTGATGTAGTTGTTCTGGTTGAACAATTATATTTAAGAACTGAGAGCCTTCTTCAGTGAATTCTAATTCTGGAATCCAGCTACTAATTAATTTTTGTAATGCTTCGTTAGTCATAACTTTCAGTTTTATAATCCTTCATCAAATCCATCAATAGGATTTTCTTTGTGCTTCATATTTTCAGTTCTAATTTTTTCTTGAAGCATTAGCATACCTTCTAATAGAGCTTCTGGACGAGGTGGACAACCAGGAACATAAACATCCACTGGAATTACGTGATCTGCACCTTTAACCACTGAATACGTATTATAAAAGAAAGGCCCTCCGGAAATTGCGCAAGCTCCCATTGCAATTACATATTTTGGCTCAGCCATTTGATCGTATAAACGACGTAAAACGGGAGCCATTTTATTTACAATGGTTCCTGCAATAATAATTAAATCAGCTTGTCTTGGGGAAGGACGTGCTACCTCAAATCCAAATCTTGAATAATCATGGCGAGCAGCTCCTGTTTGCATCATTTCAATGGCGCAGCAACTTGTACCAAAATAAAGAGACCAAAGTGAATTTGATCTCCCCCAGTTAATTATTTTATCTAATGAAGTAACTATTACGTTTGCTCCATTTCCAGCAGGAATTACTTTTCCTGGGAAATCTTTTGGAATTACCGGTGTTCTTCCGTCATCTCCAAGTTCGCTTATAAATGATTTTTTATCTAGTCCCATTTTAATGCTTCTTTTTTCCAAGCGTATGCTAAACCTAAACCTAAAATCACAAGAAATACCATAACTTCAATAAAAGCAACAGTTCCAACTCCTTTAAAGACTACTGCCCAAGGAATTAAAAAGGCTACCTCTACATCAAAAATTAAGAATAATATTGCGAATAGATAGTAGCCAACTTTAAATTGAACCCAAGTAGGGCCAATAGTTGTCATACCACTTTCATAAGGTTCTCGCTTTTGTGGATTGTCTGATTTATGTGAAATTAAATTTGATAAAAAGTTTGCTCCTGCAACTAAAATAACTCCTGCAAGTAAAAATACAATAATGGCTTCTGATCCCATTCTAAATACACTTTTTTATTAGACGGTAAAATTAAATGAATTCTTATAACCGTTAGCTGATATAAATCAGCTAAAAACTAAATAAATGTTACTTAACTTCGTATGTTTCTCCTGCAAAAAATAAGTCGTCAGTTTTTTTGAATTTTGAGTTTGCTTTCACTTGTTTAGTTAACGCATCTTCTCGTTCTTCAAGAGTAACATCCTCAAAACTTCTAATTATTCCAGTTGCAATTGGATATTCAAGTCTTACTAACATTTGGTGTAAAGTAGGGTCTTGTTCTTTAGCATTATGTACCAATAAATCTTCTTGAGTAATACCGTTTTCTCCAATAGTAACAACCTCTAGTTTTAGTCCTTTAAGTACTATTCCTTTATCTCTCTCTTTACCAAAAATCATTGGTTTGCCGTGCTCAAGAAATATTTGCATGTCCTCCTTTACCTTTTTATCAGTAAATTTTGTGTAACAGCCATCATTAAAGATCACACAGTTTTGTAAAACTTCAATAAGAGAAGTTCCTTTAAACTTGTGGGCATCTACAAATAGTTGTGACATATCTTTTGGAACATTACCACCAATTCTTGCAAAGAAACGCGCTCCTGCCCCTAAGGCTAATTCACCAGGAACAAATGGAGGTTGCGTGTTTCCATAAGGAGATGATTTTGTTTTTTGTCCCACTAATGAAGTAGGAGAGAATTGACCTTTAGTTAATCCGTAAATTTCATTATTAAATAAAATAATATTTAAGTCAAGGTTTCTTCGAAGCACATGAATAAAGTGATTTCCACCAATAGCCATAGCATCTCCATCACCGGTAGTAATCCAAACACTTAAATCAGGGTTTGCCAATTTAACTCCAGAAGCAATTCCAGGTGCTCTACCATGAATGGTGTGCATTCCATATGTATTCATATAATATGGGAAACGAGATGAACATCCAATTCCTGATATAAATACAACGTCTTCTTTTTTAACACCCATTTCAGGAAGTGCTTTTTGCATTGAACGTAAGATAACATAATCATCACAACCAGGGCACCATCTTACTTCTTGATCACTTGCAAAGTCTTTAAATGTATATTTTTGTTCTTTTATTGCTTCCATAATTAGTCTACTAATTTTTTAAATTCTGCTATTAGTTCGTTATTTCCAAAAGGTAACCCTTGAATTTTGTTGTATTGTGAAATGTCAAGTCCGTTAAAATTAATTTTTAAAATATTGGCAAACTGACCATTATTTAATTCACAAACAATTATTTTTTTGAATCTTTTTAATAATTCCTCTGTGTTTTTTGGAAGTGGATTTATATAGTTAAAATGAGCAAAACCAATATTTTTATACCCTTCTTCATTAATAAGTTTTACAGCTGAATGAAGTGATCCGTAAGTTCCTCCCCAACCAACAACTAATAAATCTCCTGAATCTGCAAACTCTGATTCAATATCTGGTATATAGTTTTGAACTCGTTTAATTTTTTCAGCTCTAATTTTGGTCATTTTCTCATGATTTTCAGGGTCATGAGACACATTTCCAGTAAGACTATCTTTCTCTAAACCACCAACTCTATGCTCTAAGCCTGGTGTTCCTGGTATTCCCCAATTACGGGCAAGTGTTTCTTCATTTCTATCGTATGGATGCCAATTTTCAACAGCTTCTTTGGTAATATTATTTTTAATTTCTGGCAATTCACTAACACTTTGAATTTTCCAAGGTGCAGATCCATTTGCAATATAGCCATCTGTTAATAAAACAACTGGAGTCATATGTTCTAAAGCTAATTTTGAAGCTTCAAAAGCAAAATTAAAACAGTCAGCTGGTGTGCTTGCAGCGATTACAATCACAGGGCTTTCACCATTTCTTCCATACATTGCTTGTAATAAATCTGATTGCTCTGTTTTAGTTGGTAAACCTGTTGACGGACCACCACGTTGAACATTTACAACAACTAAAGGCAGTTCCATAATCATAGCTAAACCTAAAGCCTCACCTTTTAAAGCAAGTCCAGGACCGGAAGTGGTTGTAATTGCTAAATCACCAGCAAAAGAAGCGCCTATTGCAGATGCAATACCTGCAATTTCATCTTCAGCCTGAAATGCTTTTACTCCAAAGTGTTTGTGTTTAACTAATTCATGTAATATATCAGTTGCTGGCGTAATAGGATAGGATCCTAAAAATAATTCTAAACCTGATTTTTCAGCTGCAGCTAAAAATCCCCAAGCGGTAGCGGTATTCCCCATAATAACTCTATAGGTACCTGTATCCATTTTAGCAGGAGAGATTGTGTAAGCATTTGGAATTAATTCTAAAGTTTCTGCAAAGAAAAAACCAGCATTTAAAACTTTTGTATTTGCCTCAATTAAATGAGGTTTAGTTTTGAATTTTTTATTAAAAAAATCAATAGTGTGCTCTTTTTCTCTTCCATACATCCAATATACCATTCCAAGGGCAAACATATTTTTACTTCGTGTAATAGATTTATTATCTAAGCCTTCTACATCTTTTAAAGCTTCTTTTGTTAAAGAAGTCATAGAAACTTGAATGACTCTATAATTTTCTAAGCTATTATCTTCAAGTGGATTTGAGGTGTACTCAGCTTTTTCTAGGTTCTTTTTTGAAAAAGAATCTGTATCAACAATTATGGTGTGTCCAGGTTTTAATGCGTAAAGATTTGTTTTTAACCCGGCAGGATTCATTGCTACTAATAAATCTAAGTTGTCACCTGGTGTACTTACTTCTACACTACCAATATGAACTTGAAATCCTGAAACTCCATACAAACTTCCTTGAGGAGCTCTAATTTCTGATGGGTAATTTGGAAATGTTGCTATATCATTTCCGAACATAGCAGATGTATCAGTAAATTGTGTTCCTGTAAGTTGCATTCCATCACCAGAATCACCAACAAATCGTATAACAACAGCCTCTAATACTTCTGGTTGGAGTGTTTCTTTAGTTGTAACCATAATATATGATAATTAAAATTTTTTAGTTAAATTTAAAGAAAATAATTTTTGAGTAAATTATTTAAGTGTCAAATTTAAATTTACTTTTTAGATTAGTAAATGACTTTTGTCACATAAATTTGTTTAAAATTATATATTTTTGTTGAATAAATAACTATTAAAAATAATAAACATGGCTATTAAAATAACTGACGAATGTATAAACTGTGACGCCTGTATTTCAGAATGTCCAAACAATGCAATTTACGAACCAGACACTGAATGGGCGTATGCTGATGAAACTTCATTAAGTGGAATGGTTACAACACCTGGAGGTGAAGAAGCTGATGCTGATGAAATGAATGAGGCAGTATCAGATGAATTTTATTTTATTGTAACTGATAAGTGTACAGAGTGTAAAGGTTTCCATGATGAACCTCAATGTGCTTCTGTTTGTCCTGTTGATTGTTGTGTTCCTGATGAAGATAATGAGGAAACAGAAGAACAATTATTAGCTAAAAAAGCTTGGATGCACGGAGAATAATTTTCTCAAATTAAACATAAAAAAAGCAACTTATATAAGTTGCTTTTTTTATGTTTAATAAATAGAGTGTACTAATCATTTAATTTTAGAACAGCCATAAAAGCTTCTTGTGGAATTTCTACATTTCCAACTTGACGCATACGTTTTTTTCCTTTCTTTTGTTTCTCTAATAATTTTCGTTTACGAGATATATCACCACCATAACATTTTGCAGTTACATCTTTACGCAATGCTTTTACAGTTTCTCTTGATATTATTTTAGCACCAATTGCAGCCTGAATAGGAATGTCAAATTGTTGTCTAGGTATTAATTGACGTAATTTTTCACACATTTTTTTACCAATATTATAGGCATTATCTGCGTGAATTAATGCTGAAAGTGCATCTACAGAAGTACCATTTAATAAGATGTCTACTTTTACCAATTTTGAAGCTTTTAAGCCTAAAGGATGATAATCAAATGAAGCATATCCTTTTGAAACAGTTTTTAAGCGATCATAAAAGTCAAAAACAATTTCGGCTAAAGGCATATCAAAAGATAATTCAACTCTTTCAGGTGTTAAATAAGTTTGATTTGTTATTTGTCCACGTTTTTCAATACATAAACTCATTACTGGCCCAACAAAATCAGATTTTGTAATAATCGTAGCTTTAATATATGGTTCTTCAACTCTATTTAATCTGGAAGGTTCAGGTAAATCTGAAGGATTATTAACTAAAAGAGGAGTTTCTGGTTCTTTATTCGTAAACGCATGATATGATACGTTTGGTACCGTAGTAATTACAGTCATATCAAACTCACGTTCCAAACGTTCTTGAATAATTTCTAAATGTAACATTCCTAGGAAACCACATCTAAATCCAAATCCAAGTGCAGCAGAACTTTCAGGAATAAAAACTAACGAAGCATCATTTAATTGTAACTTCTCCATAGAATTTCGTAATTCTTCATAATCTTCAGTATCAACGGGATAAATTCCGGCAAATACCATAGGTTTTACATCTTCAAAACCATCAATTCTATGAGCTGTTGGATGAATAGCATCGGTTATTGTATCTCCAACTTTAATTTCACTTGCTACTTTTACTCCTGTAATTAAGTAACCAACGTCGCCTGCTTTTATACTTTGTTTTGGAACTTGAGTTAATTTTAATGTACCAACCTCATCTGCATTATATACATTTTCAGTGGCCATAAATTTAATTCGTTGCCCTTTTTTAATTTCTCCGTTTAAAACTCTAAAATAAGTTTCAACACCTCTATAAGAGTTGTAAACTGAATCAAAAATTAATGCTTGAAGAGGTTCGTTAACATCTCCCTTTGGAGCGGGTACACGTTTAATAATGGCTTTCAAAATATTCTCTACACCAAACCCTGTTTTTCCACTTGCATGGATAACTTCTTCAGGGTCGCAGCCTAATAAATCAACTATATCATCTGTTACTTCTTCAGGATTTGCACCAGGTAAATCAACTTTATTTAGAACAGGAATAATTTCCAAATCGTTTTCCAATGCTAAATATAAATTCGAAATAGTTTGTGCTTGAATGCTTTGAGCTGCATCAACAATTAATAAAGCGCCTTCACAAGCGGCAATAGATCTTGATACTTCATATGAAAAATCTACGTGTCCCGGAGTGTCAATTAAGTTCAAAACATATTTTTCACCTTCAAAAATATAATCCATTTGTATGGCGTGACTTTTAATGGTTATTCCACGTTCTCTTTCTAAATCCATAGAATCCAGTAACTGAGCTTGCTCCTCACGAGCTGTAGTAGTTCCTGTAAAACTTAATAATCTATCGGCTAGCGTACTTTTTCCGTGATCAATATGGGCAATAATGCAAAAATTTCTTATGTTTTTCATACTTCGTGTTCCTAACTACAATAGTTGCGCAAATATAACGAATTAACTATTCGAAATTACGTTATCAAAAAATGTTTGTTAGTCAACCCAGTCAGCAATAAATAAATTGGTATCATGTGTTCCATTATTGTTTCTGTTTGAAGAAAAAACTAATTTTTTACCATCATAAGAAAACATTGGAAACGCATCAAAAACAGCATCAAAAGTAATTTGCTCTAAACCTGTTCCATCAATGTTTACCATAAATAAATTAAAGCTACTTTTTGATTTGTGATTTGATGAGAATAACACTTTCTCTCCAGAAGGGTGAAAAAACGGTGCCCAGTTTGCGCTTCCTAAATTGGTGATTTTAGTTAATTCACTTCCGTCAACATTACATATATATAATTCCATATTAGTTGGCTGTACTAAACCTTCAGCTAACAAATCTTTATATTCCTTTATTTCAGCATCAGTTTTAGGTCTAGAGGAACGAAAAATTAATTTAGTTCCATCAGGAGAAAAGAAGGCACCACCGTCGTAACCTAATTCATGAGTTACTTGTTGAACGTTAGAACCATCAATGTTCATAGTAAACAATTCTAAATCACCAGTTCTAGTTGAGGTGAATACAATTTTATCGCCTTTCGGAGAAACGGTTGGTTCTGCATCATATCCATCTTCAAAAGTTAACTGCTTTAATTGTTTTCCTTTTGTATCCGCTACAAAAATGTCATAACCTTCATATACAGGCCAAATATATTTATTACCATAATCTTCTTTTTTTGGAGTTGGCGGACATTCTTTATCTGCTAAATGAGTTGAAGAATATATAATAGTTTCGTTTCCTGGTAAAAAGTAACTACAGGTAGTTCTTCCCATTCCTGTACTCACCAATTGAGGTTTTTGACCCTTACTTAAATCATCAGTAATATTCATGGTAAAAATTTGATCACATTCTAACCCCCAAACATTGTTAGCTTGAAAAACTAATTTGGTATCATCAAAACTCCAATAAGCTTCAGCATTATCTCCACCAAAAGTTAGTTGCTTTATATTTTTTAAATGTTTTTCTTCTTTGTAATGAATTTTATTTACATATTTTGTTGCGCCAGAATATCCGTCGTATGATTTAGTTGTTTTAGATGATTTGCAACCAAAAAAGAAGGCTAATACTGAGATGATTAAAATGGTTTGTTTCATTTTTTTTAGTTTTAAAAGTCAAAAATACAATTTTTATAAATTAATTGAGAAATAATTTAATTTCCGTAATTTTGCAGACTTAAATTTTAGATTTGGTAAAAATAGGAGACATAGAATTGTGTGATTTTCCATTGCTTTTAGCTCCAATGGAAGACGTTAGTGATCCACCGTTTAGAGCATTGTGCAAAGAACAAGGTGCAGATGTGGTGTATACTGAATTTATTTCTTCGGAGGGCTTAATTCGTGATGCTGCAAAAAGCAAGAAGAAACTAGATATTTACGAAAAAGAACGTCCAGTTGGAATTCAAATATTTGGCGCGAATCTTGAATCAATGTTAAGAACTGTTGAGATTGTTGAACAATCTAAACCAGATATTATTGATATTAACTTTGGTTGCCCTGTTAAAAAAGTGGTGAGCAAAGGAGCAGGAGCTGGAATTTTAAAGGATATTGATTTAATGGTGAAATTAACCGAAGAAATGGTTAAACATACTCATTTACCTATAACTGTTAAAACTCGTTTGGGATGGGATGAAAGTTCTATTCAAATTGTTGAAGTTGCTGAAAGGCTTCAAGATGTTGGTTGTAAGGCAATTTCAATTCATGGGCGTACACGTGCTCAAATGTATAAAGGTGAAGCAAATTGGGCTCCAATTGCCGAAGTAAAAAATAATTCAAGAATGCATATACCTGTTTTTGGAAATGGTGATGTAAATTCTCCTGAACGGGCTATAGAAATGCGTGATAAATTTGGTTTAGACGGCGCAATGATTGGAAGAGCAAGTATAGGAAACCCTTGGTTTTTTAAACAAGTAAAGCACTTTTTCGAAACAGGAGAGCATTTGCCAGATATTACTATAGCTGAGCGTGTTGAAATGGCAAGAAGACATTTACAAATGGAAATAGATTGGAAAGGAGTAGAAATTGTTGGAGTGATGGAAACAAGGCGTCATTATACCAATTATTTTAAAGGAATTCCTCATTTCAAAGAGTATCGTTTAAAAATGGTAACTTCAGATTCTGCAGAAGAAGTGTATAATGTATTTGATGAAGTTTTGCAGAAATTTGCTTAATTTTTTGGAAAGGCATTTCAGATATTTATTTCCACAAAAATATTAGGAATAAAAAGATATTAGTATAAAAAAAACAGTTTGAAATTTTCAAACTGCTTCTTTTTTAAAGTTAAATGTGTTAATTATTTTAAATCGAATCTATCTGCATTCATAACTTTTACCCAAGCGTTTACAAAATCATTTACAAATCTCTCTTTATTGTCATCTTGTGCGTAAAATTCAGCATAAGAACGTAAAATGGAATTAGAACCAAATACTAAATCAATTCTAGTAGCTGTAAATTTTATTGCTCCTATTTTTTTAGATCGAATATTATACAATCCATTTTCTGTAGGTTCCCAAGCAAATCCCATATCTGTAAGGTTTACAAAAAAGTCGTTAGATAATGTACCAACAGCATCTGTAAACACGCCGTGTTTTGTTTCGCCATAATTTGTTCCTAAAACGCGCATTCCTCCAATTAAAACAGTCATTTCAGGAGCTGTTAATCCCATTAATTGTGTGCGATCTAACAATAATTCTTCTGGGCTTACGATATAGTCTTTTTTCAACCAGTTTCTATAACCATCAGCTAGCGGTTCTAATGGCTCAAATGATTCTACATCAGTCATCTCATCAGTTGCATCACCACGACCAGGAGAAAAAGGAACTGCAAGAGAAATCCCCGCATTTTTAGCAGCTTGTTCAATACCAACATTTCCTGCTAATACAATGGTATCTGCAATACTTATTTCGAATTCTGCTGCAATTGGTTCTAACACCTGTAGTACTTTTGCTAATTTTTCTGGCTCATTTCCTTCCCAATCTTTTTGAGGGCTTAATCTAATTCTAGCACCATTTGCACCTCCGCGCTTATCTGAACCTCTAAATGTTCTTGCACTGTCCCACGCAGTTGAAACCATTTCAGAAATACTAAGACCGGAATTTGCTATTTTTTCTTTAACAGCTTCGATATCATAATTATTTTTTCCTTCAGAAATAGGATCTTGCCAGATTAAATCTTCTTTTGGAACATCTGGGCCAAAATAACAAGATTTAGGTCCCATATCGCGATGTGTTAATTTAAACCAAGCACGTCCAAAAGCATCAGAAAAGGCATCAAAATCATTCATAAATTTCAATGAAATTTTTTTATAAATTGGATCAACTTTCATGGCCATATCTGCGTCAGTCATCATTGGATTTTGGTGAATAGAAAAATCCTCAACATCTACAGGCTTATCTTCTTTTTTTATAGCTTTAGGTTCCCATTGCCAAGCTCCCGCAGGGCTTTTTTGCAACTCCCATTCGTGTTTAAAAAGCATTTCAAAAAAACCGTTATCCCATTTAGTAGGATGGGTAGTCCAAGCACCTTCTAACCCGCTTGTTACAGTATAACGACCTTTACCTGATTTATTTGGATTTGACCAACCTAAACCTTGCTCTTCAACACCTGCAGATTCAGGATCTGGCCCTAAAATACTTGCATCACCATTACCATGGGTTTTTCCAACAGTATGTCCACCAGCCGTTAAAGCAACGGTTTCTTCATCATTCATGGCCATTCTTTTAAATGTTTCACGAACTTGTTCTGCAGTTTTTAATGGGTCGGGTTTTCCATTTACACCTTCTGGGTTTACATAAATTAAACCCATTTGTACAGCAGCTAAGGGGTTGTCCATAGTAGATGGATTTTCTAAATTTTCATAACGGCTGTCACTAGGCGCTAACCATTCTTTTTCAGCTCCCCAATAAATATCTTGTTCAGGATGCCAAATATCTTCTCGTCCAAAAGCAAAACCAAAGGTTTTTAACCCCATATTTTCATAGGCAATAGTTCCTGCCAAAATAATTAAATCGGCCCAACTTACTTTATTTCCATATTTTTTCTTAATTGGCCAAAGTAACCGTCGTGCTTTATCCAAATTTACATTGTCTGGCCAAGAATTAAGTGGAGCAAAACGTTGATTTCCGGTTCCACCACCGCCTCGTCCATCAGCTGTTCTGTAAGTTCCTGCTGAGTGCCAAGCCATACGAATCATTAATCCACCATAGTGTCCCCAATCTGCAGGCCACCATTCTTGGCTGTCTGTCATTAAGTGATGTACGTCTTTTTTTAAAGCCTTAACATCTAATTTTTTCAATTCTTCTCTATAGTTGAAATTGGGTTTTAATGGATTTGTTTTTGTATCGTGTTGGTGCAAAATATCCAAGTTTAGTGCTTTAGGCCACCAATCCACTACAGATTTATTTGATGTAGTGTTCCCTCCGTGCATTACAGGACACTTGCCTTCTTTTGAATTGCTCATGATTTATAATTTTTAATGTATATTAAAATAATTAGTTATTATTAACAAATACTAATAGTAAGTTTTACTTATATTCTGCTAAAATTTTACGTTTGGAGTTTTGCAAAGAATAAATTTATTAGCCATCCTATTCAAGCCTAGTAAATTTAATTGAATATTTTTATATTTTAAATAAAACAGCGAACTATTTATTCAACTAGTTTTTCAGAAATTCTACTACTCGCAATTTTTGCGGCTAAAAACCCTAAAACTAGTATGGTACTAATAACAATTACTACATTTAATAAGGTGAGCTCAACAGGGTAAGGTAAATGCTGAGTTATCATAAATAATTGATATTTTTTTTGAACTAAAATGAGTATAATTCCCAAAGAAAGGCCAATGAATAATCCATATACAGATAATAAAATTCCTTGATAAATAAAAATACGTTTTATTTCTTTAATAGTTGTTCCAATGCTATATAATGTTTTTAGATTTTCTCGCTTATCTAAAATCATCATTATAATTGCGCCAATAACATTAAACAAAGCAATAATTAGCACTAAAGTAAAAATTAAGTACAATACTAAATTTTCTGTATTTAGCATTTTATAAAAAACGGCATTTAATTGCTCTCTTGTTTCAACTTTAAATTCATTACCAAGTTTATTTTTTAATTCAGTAATTATAAAGTTGCGCTCTTTAGAATTTGCAACTTTTACTTCTAAAGCAGAAATTTTACTGGTTTTATAGCTCAATAGTTCTTGAGCTAATTCTAGAGAAACGAATGTAAATGTTTTATCAACCTCATCTGTTAATGCGAAAACACCAATAGGTTGCGTGTTTATTTTATTGAATGCATTTTTTGGATTTGTAATATATCCTTTTCCAGGTTTAGGAACGTAAATTTTTAATGGATCTAAAAAGTTAAAAACACCAACTGATAAAGTGTTTGAAATGCCATTTCCAATTACAACTCCTTGAGGAATTTTAGGATCTAGCCAAGTTCCAACATAAACAGTAGTATCCATACTATTAACTCGTGTATAATTGGTGTCAACACCTTTAATATAAGCAACATGTGTTTTTTGGTTGAATTCAAAAAAAGCACGTTCTTCCAATACTTTTGAATAGGAAGCTATTCCTTTTTGTTCTAATAGAACTGTTTCAATAGAAGTATTAAAATCAAATGTTTTTCCTTTTAGGGAAGTAATTTTAACATCAGGATCAAAAGTGTTTAAAAAACCAACACTAAATACTCTCAACCCTGAAAATCCCGACAGTACTACAAACAAAGCTAAGGT
>Ga0316202_10002220_pt1 | contig 13123 bp, 9 predicted proteins | sample 3monrhotite_MG_FD_204934 | JGI IMG/M metagenome (GOLD analysis project Ga0316202, IMG submission 204934) | Microbial mat bacterial communities from mineral coupon in-situ incubated in ocean water Damariscotta River, Maine, United States -... | ecosystem: Environmental > Aquatic > Marine >... | reverse complement strand
TCGGCTTCTTCGACGCTGACGCCCTTACGCTGGGCATAGTCTTGGACTTGATCACGGCCGATCTTGCCAATACCGAAGTATTTGGCTTGCGGGTGGGCGAGATAGAAGCCCGAGACTGAGCTGGCCGGCATCATCGCGAAGCTGTCGGTGAGCTCGATGCCGGTGGCGTTGGTGGCGTCGAGCAGTTTGAACAGCGTGGTCTTTTCGGTGTGATCGGGGCACGCGGGATAACCCGGTGCCGGGCGGATGCCGTCGTAGGCTTCCTTGATCAGGTCTTCGTTGGCGAGGTTTTCTTGAGCCGCATATGCCCAGAATTCCTTGCGCACACGTTCGTGCATGCGTTCGGCAAACGCTTCGGCCAAACGGTCGGCCAAGGCTTTGAGCAAGATGTCGCTGTAATCGTCGTGGGCGGCTTGGAATTCGGCGGACTTTTTCTCGATACCGATGCCAGCCGTCACCGCGAAGCCGCCGATATGGTCGGCGACGTCCGCGCCCATCGGCGCAACGAAGTCGGCCAAACAATCGTTGGTGCGGCCTTCTTTCTTGACCATCTGCTGGCGCAGGAAGTGCACGCGCGCGAGCGTATGGCCCCGGGTGTCGTCGGAGAACAATTCCACGTCGTCGTGGCCGACCGAAGCGGCGGGCCAGAAGCCGATCACCGCGCGGGCTTCGAGCCACTTTTCATCGACGATCTTTTTGAGCATCTCCTGGGCGTCCTTGAACAAGGTGCGCGCGGTGTCGCCCGCGTCGCCCTCAGATTCCAAGATCGCCGGGTAGTTGCCCTTCAGCTCCCAAGTGCGGAAGAACGGCGTCCAATCGATGTGGCCGACCAGTTCATCCAGCGGATAGTCTTCGAACACACGGGTGCCGGTGAAGGCGGGCTTGCTGATATCGTCGGCATTCCAGTTGATTTTCAAACGACGTTCGCGCGCGGCTAAGAGTGTGAGCTGATCGCGTTCGCGCTGACCAGCTTCATGCTTTTCTTTGACGGCTGCGTATTCGGCTTTGATCCCGGCGACGTAGTCATCGCGCTGGGTGTCAGACAGCAACTGCGACACCACACCGACGGCGCGCGACGCATCGTTGACGTGAATCACCACGCCGGAGTACGCGGGCGCAATCTTCACCGCCGTGTGCACCTTGGATGTGGTCGCGCCACCAATGAGAAGCGGCTGGGTCATGCCCCGGCGTTCCATTTCCTTGGCCACCGTGACCATTTCTTCGAGCGACGGCGTGATCAAACCGGACAGGCCGATGACATCGACGTTTTCTTCCTGGGCTTTGTCCAAGATGTCGGCATAGGGCTGCATCACGCCAATGTCGATGACATTGAAGTTGTTGCACTGAAGCACCACGCCAACGATGTTTTTGCCGATGTCGTGCACGTCGCCTTTGACCGTCGCCATGAGGATCTTGCCCTTGGACGACCCGGCGGCTTTGCCTTCTTCGATATACGGCAGCAAATGTGCCACGCCTTGCTTCATCACGCGCGCGGACTTGACCACCTGGGGCAGGAACATTTGGCCCGAGCCGAACAAGTCGCCGACCACGTTCATGCCGTCCATCAGCGGGCCTTCGATCACGTGGATGGGTTGGTCGGCTTTAACGCGGGCTTCTTCGACGTCATCGACGATGAATTCGGTGATGCCTTTGACCAGGGCGTGCTCAAGACGTTTGCTGACCTCTTGCTCACGCCAGGTGAGATCGGGGCCGGTGTCCTTTGAGCCCAAACCGCGCGCTTCTTCGGCGACGTCCAACAAACGTTCGGTGGCGTCTTCGCGGCGATTCAACACCGCGTCTTCGATGCGTTCGCGCAGGTCCTCGGGAATGTCCGAATAGACCGTCAGCTGACCGGCATTAACAATGCCCATGGTCATGCCGTTGTTGGTGGCGTGATACAGGAACACCGAATGCATGGCTTCGCGCACCGGGTTGTTGCCGCGAAACGAGAACGACATGTTCGACACGCCGCCGGAGATCAGTGCGCCGGGCAGGTTCTCTTTGATCCACTTACATGCGTTGATGTAGTCGACCGAATAATTGCGGTGCTCATCCAGGCCCGTGGCGATGGGAAAGATGTTGGGATCGAAGATGATGTCTTGGGGCGGGAAGCCGATCTCGACCAGCGCATCGTAAGATTTTTTACAAATCTCGATCATCCGCTCAAAGCTGTCGGCCTGGCCTTGTTCGTCAAAGGCCATCACCACCACGGCGGCACCGTAGCGCAAAATGCGTTTGGCGTGTGCCTTGAACGCCGCCTCGCCTTCTTTCATGCTGATCGAGTTGACCACGCCTTTGCCCTGAACGCACTTGAGACCCTTTTCGATCACATCCCACTTGGAACTGTCGATCATCACCGGCACGCGGGCGATATCGGGTTCACTGGCGATCAGGTTCAAGAACGTGACCATTTCCTTATCGGCGTCGAGCATCGCGTCATCAACGTTGACGTCAACGATCTGCGCGCCGTTTTCGACCTGCAGGCGGCCGATCTCGGTCGCGGTCAGGTAGTCGCCTTCGGCGATGAGCTTTTTGAACTTTGCCGAACCCGCAACGTTGCAGCGTTCGCCGACGTTCACGAAGCCGGTGACGTCATCGATGACCAGCGGTTCCAACCCCGACAAGCGGCACACCAGATCGGCGGTGGGCAATGCACGCGGTGCAACGGTGGACACCGCGTCGGCAATCGCCTTGATATGATCGGGCGACGTGCCGCAGCAGCCGCCGACGATGTTGAGCAGGCCTTCTTCGGCGAAGCTTTTGAGAACCTCACCCATATATTCGGGCGTGTCGTCGTAGGCGCCGAATTCATTGGGCAGGCCGGCATTGGGATAGACCGACACGTGGGTGTCGGCGATCGCGCCGACGGCCTGGACGTGCGGACGCAAGTCTTCCGCACCCAGCGCGCAGTTGAAACCGATCGACACCGGGTTGGCGTGCGCCAGTGAGTTCCAGAATGCTTCCGCCGTTTGGCCCGACAGTGTGCGACCGGACGCATCGGTGATGGTGCCGGAAATCATCACCGGCAATTCGAAGCCTTCTTCGTCGAAGACTTTCTTCACCGCATAGATCGCGGCCTTGGCGTTCAAGGTGTCGAACACGGTTTCGATCAAGATCAAATCCGCGCCGCCTTCGATCAAGCCCCGGGTGGCTTCTTCGTATGCGTCGCTGAGCTGGTCGAACGTGATGTTGCGCATGCCCGCGTCGTTGACATCCGGCGACATGGACGCGGTGCGGTTGGTCGGGCCTAGCCCACCGGCGACAAAGCGCGGGCGGTCGGGGGTCGAATATTTATCCGCCGCCGCGCGTGCCAGCTTTGCGCCTTCAACGTTGAGCTCATAGACGATGCTTTCCAGACCGTAATCGGCCTGGGAAATCGTCGTCGCGCTAAAGGTGTTTGTTTCGATGATGTCCGAACCGGCTTCCAGGTAGGCTTCGTGGATGCCCTGGATGGCTTCGGGCTGGGTCAGGATCAAAAGATCGTTGTTGCCCTTGAGCTCCGAATTGTGGTTCTGGAAACGCTCGCCGCGAAAGTCGGCTTCCTCGAACTTGTGGCGCTGGATCATGGTGCCCATGGCGCCATCCAAGATCAGGATGCGATCTTTCAGAGCGGCTTCAAGTTCGGCTTTGGCGTTCGGATTGTGCAGTTTGAGGGACATCGTCTAAGTCTCTTTATCTTATTTCGGGCGAACGCCGAGAATGTGGCAAATGGCAAAGGTGAGGTCGGCACGGTTGAGCGTGTAGAAGTGGAAATCCTTGATGCCGTTGGCGAACAGCACCCGACATTGTTCCGCCGCCACCGACGCTGCAACAAGTTTACGGGTTTCGGGATCGTCGTCGAGGCCATCGAACAAATCGGCCATCCAACCGGGGACGGAGGTTCCGGTTTGACCGGAAAATTCCTGCACCCGGGTGAAGTTGGTCACCGGCAAAATGCCCGGCACGATCGGCACGGTGATGCCAGCGGTGCGCGCACGGTCGACGAATTCCAAGAACACCTCGACGTCGAAGAACGACTGGGTGATGGCGCGGGTCGCGCCGGCGTCGATCTTGCGTTTCAAGTTATCCAAATCTGCCTCGGCGCTTTTCGCCTGGGGGTGGACTTCGGGATAAGCGGCGACAGAGATTTCGAAATCGGCGATGGACTTCAACCCCTTCACCAAATCTTCCGCATAAGCATAGCCGCCCGGGTGCGGCACGTAGTCTTTCTCAATGCCTTCGATCGGATCGCCGCGCAGCGCAACAATGTGCTTGATGCCGTCGTCCCAATATTGCTGGGCGATGGCGTCGATTTCTGCGCGGGTCGCGCCAACACAGGTGAGATGCGCGGCGGGCTCTAAATCCGTTTCACGGCGGATGCGCGTCACCGTGGCGTGGGTGCGTTCACGGGTCGAGCCGCCTGCCCCATACGTGACGGAGACATACTGCGGTCCCAACGGCGCGAGACGCTCGATACACTCCCACAGCTTGGCTTCCATCTTGTCCGACTTGGGTGGAAAGAATTCGAACGACACGTTGGCGTCTTTGGGCAACGGTGAAGACACAGCCATTCCGTTAAGGTCGTGTCGAAGAATGGCGGTCATGTCGGAGCTCCTTGCTCTAATTTCACGGCGGCGGCGCCGATGCGGCGCGCCAGCCAGATGCTTACACCCAGCTTGCCGGGTAAATGTCTGATGGTTTCCAGAGTCAGGCCTTGGGCCTGCAACCAGTCTTCCACTTCTTCGTCCGCAAAGCCGAGGCGACGGTGCGCGTGCTGTTCGCGCAGCTCCTCAACATCGTGCGGACCCAAATCCACAATCAATAACCGCCCGCCGGGCGCAAGCACCCGCGCGGCCTCAGATATAGCGGTCCAAGGTCGGTCGAGGAAGTGCAATACCTGATGCACCACCACGGCGTCAAACGTCCCGTACACCAACGGCAGTGCCAAAATGTCGGCTTGGCGCAGTTGGCAGTTGTCCAACCCCCAGCGTTTGAGGTTGGAACGCGCCACGGCGAGCATCTCGTGAGAGTTGTCCAAGCCCAGCGCTTCGCCCACGTCTGGGCCCAAAACCTGCAGCATCCGCCCGGTGCCGGTGCCCAAATCCAACAGCCGTTGTTTCGGCGTCAGCGGCAGCATGTCGCGCACAAGGCCGGCAACCGTTTCCTCATCCACGTCCAACTGGCGCAAGCGGTCCCATTCGGGCGCGTATTTGGAAAAATAATCTTCCGCAGCCGTTGCGCGTTGACGCTCGATCTCTTCCAAGCGGGCGTGATCTTGTTTGCGCAGCGGGTCATCCGTCGGAATCAAACGCACCACGGCCCGCGCACGGGCCCCGGCATCGCCCAGGCCGACACGGTGAAAAACCCAGGTACCCTCGCGAAATCGCTCCAACAAACCTGCATCGACCAGAATTTTGAGGTGACGCGACACGCGCGGCTGGCTCTGACCGAGAATCGACAGCAGCTCACTGACGGTCAGCTCACCCGATTCCAAAAGACTGAGAATGCGCAGCCGGGTCGGGTCCGCCGCTGCACGTAAGGCATCAAGCACATTGTCCATGGTTTTCGCCGATTCAAGCCTCATATGCCTAAATATGTTGATATAACGATATCTTTATATCCATTGATATTATTCATGTCTAGAGGCTTTTTCAGCCCCCATCATCCAAAAGGATGAGCTCGTGTTGCATTTTGGCCACATCGAGTGCCCTAGCGCGGCGCGAGCACAACAGGGTGCTGGTTTTCAGGCCAACCGTGTGCTAATTCCAAAGGGTGTGGTTAAAACACACTTAAGACCCGGCTTGGACGGCCTTTGAAAAAACCAAGGTTGTCAGGGTGTTAATCCGGGGGGGGAGCGCAGTGAGGGGTGTACATCCGTACGCCACGAATTGACGAATATGTGGTGCGATCGCGATTAGGCAGCGCACCACGTTTTTGTGACGGAGCCGTTGATGCAGAATACCCAACGCACCTTTTTGAGCGGTCTTTTCGATGCCCTGTTTAGTGCCGTGCATCCCGCCGTCTTGCGTTTAAGCGTCATCCTGCTGACCGGCTTTTTGGTCACCGCCTGCGCCACCGCGCCCAACGCCAACGATCCCGAAGCGCTCGCCGAATACAACGAAATCAACGATCCGATCGAACCGTTCAACCGCGTGATGTTTGAGTTTAACCGCGGTCTCGACACGCTGTTCCTGCGCCCCGCCGCGACGCTGTATCGCGGGCTGGTGCCGCCGCCGATCCAGGATCTGGTCAGCAACTTCCTCAACAACCTGAAAACCCCGGTGGTTCTGCTCAACGACCTGTTGCAGGGCGAGAGTGAGCGCGCGATGAACACGCTGTCGCGCTTCGCCATCAACACCACGGTGGGTGTTTTGGGCTTCGGCGATCCCGCCACCGACATGGGCTACCCCGATCATTCCGAAGATTTCGGCCAGACCTTGGCGAGCTGGGGCATGGGCGAAGGCCCGTACCTGGTGCTGCCGATTCTCGGCCCGTCCAATCCGCGCGACGCGGTCGGCAAAGTGGTCGATGTATTGACCGACCCGGTGTGGCATTACGCCCAGAACACCGACAAAGAATACATCCCCAACGAACGCTTCGTCGCCGAGGCCATCGATTTCCGCGCCGCGAACATGGAAGCCATCGACGACCTGGAAAAGACCTCGCTGGATTACTACGCCGCCGTGCGCAGCCTCTATCGTCAAGTCCGCGCCGACGCCATCAAGAACGGCGACACGCTCAACAACGGCTTGCCAGCCATGAGCAAGAAGGACGAGGATGGCATGCCCGACATGTACTCCATGGAACCCATGGATGACCCGGATGCTTCCGACCCGATGATGGCGACCAAGAACTAAGCGTTCTTTACCAACAAATTACAAAGCCCGCTTCTGAGGAGGCGGGCTTTTTCGTTCAGCGCCCATTCATCCGCCAAACCTAAGATGGCGCCACATATTAATCAGATGTGGATTTTTCACCATGAAGAAGACCCTTGGCGCAATCGCCCTTACCGTAACGCTCGGCACGTTTGCCCTGCCCGCAGCAGCCGGCGGCCCGTTTCCAGCCATCACCAACGACGCAGTAAGCCGCGAATGTTCCGACTGTCACGTGTTGTACCGCCCAGAAATGCTCCCCGCCTCCACGTGGAAAGAGATCATGGGTGATCTTCCCAACCACTTCGGCGAAGACGCCAGCCTGACCGAGCCGCTGCGCACCGAGATCGAGGCCTATCACCTCGCCAACGCCGCCAACGTCAGCTCGCACCGCCGCGCGATGAAGTTCATGGAGGGCGTCGACCTCAAAAACCCGCCCAAAACCGTGACCACTACGCCGCGCTTCATCCGTAAGCACGAAGACCTCGACCCGGCGCTGTTCACGTCCAAAGAAATCGGCTCCAAGGCGCGCTGCGACAAATGCCACTTCGACGCCGCCAAGGGCGACTTCGGCGACGACAACGTCATCGTCCCCGGCTACGTCAACCTGCCCTTCGGCATCCACTTCAAGCCGTTCTGGTAAGCTGCGACCACACATTAAACAGCAAAAAGCCCGCCTCGTAGGAGGCGGGCTTTTTATCGTGACCGGCTGATAGTTATCAGCGCGTCAGCGGCTTGTACTGGATGCGATGCGGCTCCACGGCGTCGTCGCCCAGACGCCGCTTCTTGTCTTCTTCGTAGTCGGCGAAGTTGCCTTCGAACCACACCACTTCGGAGTTGCCTTCGAAGGCGAGGATGTGGGTGGCGATGCGATCGAGGAACCAGCGATCATGCGAGATCACCACGGCGCAGCCGGCGAAGTCCAGTAGCGCTTCTTCGAGACCGCGCAGGGTATCGACGTCCAAATCGTTGGTCGGTTCATCGAGCAAGATCACGTTGGCACCGGTCTGCAGCATTTTGGCGAGGTGCACGCGGTTGCGCTCACCACCCGACAGCTGGCCGACCTTCTTTTGCTGATCGCCACCCTTGAAGTTGAACCACGACACGTAGGCGCGCGACTGAACCTCTTTCTGGCCGAGCAGGATGATGTCGAGCCCGCCGGAGATTTCCTCCCACACACCCTTGCTGTCGTCCAGCGTGGCGCGTGATTGATCAACGTAGCCGAGTTTGACGGTGTCGCCCAAACGCAGCGAGCCGCCATCGGGTTCGTCCTGGCCAGTGATCATGCGGAACAAGGTGGTTTTACCCGCGCCGTTGGCACCGATGATACCGACGATGCCGCCCGGCGGCAGTTTGAAGTTCAGCCCATCGATGAGCAACTTTTCACCGTACGCCTTTTGCAGGTTTTCAGCCTCGATCACCAACGAGCCCAAACGCGGGCCGGCGGGGATGGAAATTTGCGAGCTGCCGATACGCTTGTCTTTATCTTGGGCGAGCAATTCGTCATAGGACGAGATACGCGCCTTCGATTTGGCATGGCGCGCTTTGGGCGACTGACGGATCCATTCCAATTCGTGTTTGAGCGTGCGCTGGCGCGACGTCTCTTCTTTTTCTTCGTGAGCAAGGCGCTTTTCCTGCTGTTCAAGCCAGCTGGAATAGTTGCCTTCGTAAGGAATGCCGCGGCCGCGATCGAGTTCCAAAATCCACCCGGTGACGTTGTCGAGGAAGTAGCGATCGTGGGTCACGATCATCACGGTGCCTTTGTAATCCTCCAGGTGGCGCTCCAACCACGCCACCGATTCCGCATCCAAGTGGTTGGTCGGTTCATCAAGCAGCAGGATGTCGGGCTTTTGCAGCAACAGACGGCACAACGCGATGCGGCGTTTTTCACCGCCCGACAGTTTCTCAACGGAGCTGTCGGCGGGCGGGCAACGCAGCGCGTCCATGGCGATCTCGACGGTGCGTTCCAGCTCCCAGCCGTCGCAGGCATCGATCTTTTCCTGCAGGTCGCCTTGCTCTTCCAGCAGCGCGGCCATTTCGTCGTCGTCCATGGGTTCGGCGAACTTCATGGAAATTTCGTTGAAACGGTCCAACAGATCCTTGGTTTCACCCAGGCCATGGGTGACGTTTTCGACCACCGAAAGGCTGTCGTCGAGCTGCGGTTCCTGTTCCAGGTAGCCGACATTGACGCCGTCCGCCGACCAGGCTTCACCGGAGTAATCGGTGTCCAGACCCGCCATGATTTTGAGCAGCGTCGACTTACCTGCGCCGTTGTGGCCCAGCACGCCGATCTTCACGCCCGGCAGAAACGACAGCGTGATGTTTTTGAGAATCTCTTTGCCGCCAGGGAATACCTTGGTCAGGTTCTTCATCACGTAAATGTATTGGTACGACGCCATGGACGTGGGCTCCGGTTTAAATCAATGAGGTTAGGTTCTGGGGGTTTTAGCCCATTCAGGGCGCGGCTTCAATCGGACTCAGGTTTTCGCGGCTTTTCAGCCTCATCCAAAATGGCCTCAACATCGTCCATCTTTACGCTGTGATGGAAATCGCCGCCGATGATTTTGACGTTGGGGCCTTCACCGCAATAGCCCATGCACACGCTGGGCCGGACCTTGACCATGGGACCACCCGCCAAGGCGCGTTCATCGGCGCGGCTTTGCAGGGCCTTCAAGATGTCCTTGGACTTTTGATTGGCGCAGGAATTGCCGCTCATGCGCAGGTTGGTGCACACGTAAATGGTTGAGGACCGGGGCGCTTGGGGGGGCGCATGAGGTGGCGGTTGATCGGTATTTGAATTGCTCATGCACCAGACATGGGGGAAAGCACGGCTAGGGTCAAGAGCCGCGCACACGCCCCCACACTCATCGTCGTGACATGATATGGCCTTCTCTCTAAAATTGATCTTTTCATGGTTGCCAATAAATGCATTATTACTCTTTATGAGACGCTACAACCGCTAGGATACGCACCAATCCACATCCTGAAGAACATTGAGAGGGGGAGTGAACTTATGAGCAACTTGTATTGCACGAAAGCCTTGAAGACGGCGTTGGTCGCAGGGGCGTGCTTGGCACTGACCACGGCCTGTCAAACAACGAACCAAGGTTTCGATACGGAGCGCGATGTGGACGTTAGTGAAACTCTAATCAAGTTTCCAAATGAACTGACCTCCCTGAAAGGCTTCGCTTTCAAAGGCGCAAAAATTCGTGAGGCCGCCAGTTATCAAGTACAAACCGTATATTTCACAGGCGGTTCATATTCTTACGAGCGTTATTTTCGAGGTGGGTTTCGGAACATCACAAAATCGGGTTTTGAAAAAAGTGTTCGTAAGATCCACCCGGAACTGACAGATATGTCAGAGGTTAAGACCGCCAATGCAAACGTCGGCTTGATCCATTATGCAACCTTTAAGTTAGAGGGAGGCACTTGCTTCTTCATGCAAAGCAATTATGGCTCAGCCCTAAACTTCCGCTCAGGTACCGGCACAGAAGGACGTACAGTTGGTCGATATTGTTCGCAAGGCGACCAGAAGAATCTTGAGGCCGAAATCTTATCGTGGGTGAAAAAGGTGCGTTTGAGCAAAAGCTGACACTATCGCAATTGAGCGATGCCTTGGCGGTGCGGGTTGTGCGGGTGCAGGTAGAGCAGCTTTTTATTTAAGCGCCCCAGCGAGTCACCCAGTGCCTTGCCCACCGCGCCGCCATCGCCGCGAATATTTTGGCGCACAACGGTGTCCAGCCCGGTGAGCGCCGCATCGAAAATTTCAGCCGTTTGACGCCACAGCCGCACATCGGTGCGAATGGCTGTGTTGAGCGTGTGGGCGAACGCGGTGATCAGCGGATAACCCAACAGTTGGCCTTCGCGCTCCAACCGCGTCACCAAATTGGTCATCAGCGACATATTGCGTGCACGCATGTCGGGGTTTTCGTCGGCCAGACGAAATGCCAGACGCAGGACCTCCACATCGCCGAGTACCCAGTCGGCGTAATCTTCGTTGTAGCGCGCCAGCACCTGATGGGCCCAATTGCGGTCTTCGAAATTGATCCGTTCGCGCGGGCGGCCCACCGCCACTTCGCTGAAATAATGCGGCATATCGAAGCAACCGATGTGCGGGTCGGTGCCGGTGCCGATCTTTTCCAGATACGGTTTGCGGATACGGCGGCGTTCTTCCAAAACCACGTCCGGCGTATGACGGCGACGGTCGGGTCCGAAATAGCTTTCGGATTTAAAGAACGGCGGATTGCCGAACAGCACGCTCAAGATATGTTTGCGGATGCCGTTGATGGTGAACGGTTTGGCGAATACCGCGTTGGCCCCGGCGTTGCGTGCGCGCTCAACCTTTTCCGCATCCAGCTCGCCGCTCATGATCACAGTGCGCATGAAGCGATCGGGAGAGGCGACGTTGCGGCGGATCCAGTTGAGCAGCATCATGCCGCCGACCGGCTCCATGTCCCATTCGCTGATCACCAAATCCACCGGCGGGGTGGCGCTGTTGATGTCGCTGAAGGTGGAATGGCGCAGGTGTTCGATCGCCGCGACGCCATGGGGCACGGTGTTGACGATGCCGACGCCGATGTCGTGCAGCGTGGTCGCCAGCAACGTGCGCGATGACGCGCTGTCGTCGACAACCAAAACGGAACAATGTCTGAGACCTTGTTCTTCCATAACCCTCAAGCCTTTAGGCGCGAATCGCATGCTACGAATCGCTCAGAGTCATTATGGATTGGTGATTGCTAACGCATTCTAAACAAGCGGTGAATCGCATAAGTTGCGAAATCAGCCCCCACCTCCCGAAATAAACCGCGCACGCGCGGCGGAACTGAAGCGTTCCACCCCCAGCACCAGCACGAAAATCAGCAACACGATCATCGCTGCTTGGTCGTAGCGGAACATTTCCATCGACACCGCCAATTCCGCGCCGATGCCGCCAGCCCCCACCAAACCCAACACCACAGAAGAGCGCACCGCCTTTTCCAAAGCAAACAAAGTGGTGTTGGTCATCGCCGGAAGGGCCGCGGGCAACACTCCACAGGCGACGATGTCGATGCGTCTGGCCCCCATGGCGGACAAGGCCTCTGCCGGGCCAGGGTCGGTTTCTTCCATGTTTTCGGCGAAAAAGCGTGCGCAAAAGCCGATCGTGTCGACGACGATGGTCAGCGTTCCGGCGAACGGGCCGAGCCCCACCGAGGCAACGAAAAACAGCGCCCACGCCAAATCCGGCACGGTGCGAAAGAAGCTCACCAGACCACGCACCCCGGCATGCACCAATGGATGCGGCGACAAATTGCGCGCCGCCAGCACCGCCAACGGCACACTCACGATCACACCAATCACGGTGCCGACCAGCGCCATCTGAAACGTTACCAGAACCGAAAGCACCATCGGCGTTAAGCGATCGGTCGCGGGTGGCACCATTTCGGATGCGATCACGCCCATGTTGGGAATGCCCGACAACAGCTCAGAGATGGAGATTTCCGCCCCCACCAGCGACCACATGAAGAAACCCAGGAACAAGGCGAACGCCGCGGCGCGCACCGGGCCCGGGGTCTCGAACCGCACCGGCAAGACACACGATAGGGATGGCTCAGCCATAGAGGCCTCTCAAGCTCGATATAGTTTCGCTGTGCGCCGGACTGTCCAGCACCAGGGTTTTGTCCTTCAGGCCCAGCACCCGGTCGGCGTAACCCACGGCATGTTCCAACTGATGAGACACGAAAACCAACGTCAGGCGGTGGCGTTGGTTGAGGTCGCGAAACAATTCCATGATTTCTTCCCCAGCGTGGGGGTCAAGACTGGCGACCGGCTCATCGGCGAACAAAACGTCGGGCTTTTGCATCAAGGCGCGCGCGATGGCGACGCGTTGCGATTGGCCACCGGACAAATGATCGGCGCGCCGTTCAGCCAAATCGGCGAGGCCGACCTGCTCCAAACACTGCAACGCATGTTGACGTTCTTCGCGCCGCGCCAAACCGTGCGACCACGCCCGCACACCCCGGCCATGGGCCAACGCGCCATGACAGACGTTGCTGAGCACCGACAGGCGCGGCACCAGATTGTGTTTTTGAAACACAAAGCCGACCCGCGCGCGGCTTTTGCGCAACGCCCGGCCACGTTGACCACTGAGGTCGAGGCCGTTGATGTTGATCTCCCCACTGTCGGGTTCGATCAAACGCAGGCAGCAGCGCAACAGCGTGCTTTTGCCCGCACCGTTGGCACCAATCAGCGCCACGGCTTGACCTTCGGGAATATCGAACGAAACATCGCGAAAG
>Ga0316202_10002219_pt1 | contig 13123 bp, 11 predicted proteins | sample 3monrhotite_MG_FD_204934 | JGI IMG/M metagenome (GOLD analysis project Ga0316202, IMG submission 204934) | Microbial mat bacterial communities from mineral coupon in-situ incubated in ocean water Damariscotta River, Maine, United States -... | ecosystem: Environmental > Aquatic > Marine >... | reverse complement strand
TGAACCACTGCACCACCATCTTCAATGATTTCGATCTGTCGAATGACTTCGAATTCAATGGCTTGTTTGATGAAGCGGAAGGAGTTCATATTTTTCATTTCAGTACGTGTACCAAACGGTTCGCCCTTGCGGCGCACAGATACATTGGCATCACAACGGAACTGACCTTTTTCCATGTCGGCTCCAGATACACCGAGGAAACGAATCAGCTGGTGCAGCTGTTTCAGGTAAGCGATGGCCTCATCAGAAGAACGCATGTCCGGTTCGGAAACGATCTCCATCAATGGCACACCAGAGCGGTTCAGGTCGATGTGAGATACTGCATCAAGCCCTTCATGCATCGATTTTCCGGCATCCTCTTCCATGTGAATGCGGGTGACACCAAGACGTTTTTCACCACCATCCTTGGTAGGGATGTCGATATAACCACCTTCCACAATAGGTACGGCAAATTGTGAGATCTGGTAACCCTTGGGTAGATCCGGATAGAAATAGTTTTTGCGGTCAAATTTCGATTCCAGATTGATGTGGGCATCGATAGCAAGCCCTGTCAAAATAGTTTTATCCACGGCAACAGTGTTGAGTACCGGTAACTGGCCGGGCATGCCTAGACAAACAGGACATGTCTGGGTGTTGGGCTCAGCTCCGAAAGCCGTGGAGCAGCCACAGAAGGCTTTGGTGTCTGTATTAAGCTGGCAATGAACTTCGAGTCCGATAACGGTTTCCCAACTCATGATTCACCTCCGTTTACATTGAACTCAGCAGGATGCTGATTGCTCCAGTCGGTTGCACCTTCATAAGCAGCAGCGGCAGCTAGCACAGTGTCTTCACGCCATGCGGGGCCAATCCATTGCAGGCCAACAGGTAAGTTTTTGGTAAAACCACACGGTTGCGACAGACCGGGTAGACCAGCCAGATTTACTGCAATAGTGAAGATGTCCGAGAGGTACATGGTCAATGGATCATCAGTCTTTTCACCGAGTTTAAAGGCAGGGATAGGTGATGTCGGAGTGGCAATGATATCCACCTGTTCAAAGGCCTGTGTGAAATCCTGTTGAATGAGGGTGCGCACTTTTTGGGCTTTGAGATAATAGGCATCGTAATAACCGGATGAGAGTGTGAACGCTCCGGTCAGGATGCGGCGTTTTACTTCCGAACCAAAACCTTCATCGCGGGAACGTGTATACATATCCAGCAGATCTTCCGGATTATCACAGCGGTGGCCGAAGCGCACACTGTCATAACGCGATAGATTGGCGGAAGCTTCAGATGGCGCGATGACATAATAGGCGGCTACAGCATGTTCAGTGTTGGGCAAGCTGATATCAATGATTTCAGCACCGAGTTCTTCACATTTTTTCAATGCATCTTCGACAGATTGACGTACTTCTGCATCCATGCCATCAACAAAATACTCTTTTGGTTTACCGATTCTCAATCCTTTCATGTCCTGAGCTTCGCATGCTGCAAGCCAGTCAATGACGGGGGCATCGGAGACCGATGTGGCATCGCCGGAATCATGTCCGGAGATGGCAGCGGTGATAATGGCGCAGTCTTTGACATTGCGTGCCATTGGGCCGGCTTGATCAAGCGAAGAAGCAAATGCGATGATGCCGCGACGGGATACACGACCATAGGTTGGTTTCAGGCCGGTAATACCTGTGAGTGCTGCTGGCTGACGAATGGAGCCGCCGGTATCTGTGCCAAGAGCTGCAGGCGTAAGCGCTGCTGCTACGGAGGCGGCAGAGCCACCAGATGAGCCGCCTGGAATGCGATCGGTGTCCCAAGGGTTGCGGCATGGACCAAAAGCAGATGTTTCATTGGATGAACCCATAGCGAATTCATCCATATTGGTTTTACCCACCAGTACAGCACCGGCTTCTTTCAAGCGGGTAATGACATGGGCGTCATAAGGGGCTTCAAAGCCATCAAGAATGTTGGAGCAGCAGCGTGTAGGACCATCCTGGGTGCAGAAGATGTCTTTGACTGCGATCGGCAAGCCTTCGAGTGCACGAGGGCCATGTGCTTTGCGATAGGCATCAGAAGCTGTGGCTTGAGCGAGCACATGATCCGCATCAAGGTGTACAAATGCGTTGAGTTTGCCGTTGAAGGCAGCGATGCGATCAAGATAAAGCTGTGCAGTTTCAACTGCTGTGGTGTCTCCGTTGTTTAAACGGGTTTGAATATCAGATAAAGAACTAAACGGCATGGTTGTAGGCTCCGGTAAAGCGAGTGTTTTCGTTCAAGGCAAGACGCGATGCTAGCGAGAAGCGGAACGTATCTGGTGATACGTGAGCATTGCAGTAAGTAGCGCAACGCAGCATGGGGCGAAAAAACGAAGTTGTAGGCATAATTATTCGATCACCTTCGGCACAACGTAGAGACCTGATTCAATTTTAGGGGATGAAGCTTGCAGTTCATCACGACGGTTGCCATTGGTTACTATATTGGCGCGCAATGGCATAGCAGCATCATGGGGGTGGGCTGTTGGTTCAATGCCGTCGGTATCCACTTTGCTCAGTTGTTCAACATAACCAATAATATTAGCCAGTTGGGGGCCGAGTTCAGCCGCTTCATCATCAGTCAGGCGAATGCGGGATAGCATAGCCACTTTTTTTACATCAATATCCATAGGGTTGCCTCATCATAAAATCGGAGCGAAGCATAGCCAGAAATGCGCATTGACTCCACCCGCACGATATAGACGAGATGAAGAAATCCACATGCAGTCATCTCACGAATATGTATGATGTCCGCATGGGGGATAACTATGCATGATTTAACAGAGCAGAAAGCTCAGATTAATCCCGTGTTGGTTGGCCTGATGGGATCAGGGAAAAGTAGTATCGGGCGCCGTTTAGCGAAATACCTCAATGTGGAATTGATAGATCTGGATCATTATATCGTTGAAAAAGATGGTCGCTCTATTCCGGAAATCTTTGCACAAGAGGGTGAACCTTTCTTTCGACGTTTAGAAAACATCTGCTTGCGTGAAGTGCTGGGGAAACCTGCTGTGATAGCTACCGGTGGCGGTGTGGTGTTGTCAGAGGAGAATCGCCAGCTGTTAAGGGCGCACCCACCTGTCATCTGGCTAAAAGCGAGTCCTCATTTTTTAGCCCGACGTATTCATGGTGATAGTAATCGTCCGTTGATTGCCGGTGACGAGACATTGGCGGATACACTGAAGAGGATAGAGTCGCTGGCGGATGAACGTTATCCGCTATATGAAGCGTGCGCCGACTTTACCCTGCCGCGCGGTGATATGAAAAAGCCCGAAGCATTGAATGCGATTATGGTTTTTCTCACTCATTGGGGTGGTGAGTGATTCGACACATCCTGTGTCTCACCCTTCGGGCGGCTATTCGCCGTCCAAATTAACTGCGAAATTACGGTGACAGCTTACTAAATGCACTATTTAGACTAAGCAAAATACATGTCCAGATTACCTCGTCTTGTTATTCCCGGTTATCCGCGCCATGTGACTCAGCGTGGAAACCGTCGAGGTCAGACATTTTTTGAAGATGGCGACTATGCCCTTTATGAGTCTTTATTGCGTGAAGCAGCTGAAAAGTCGGGATCAGAAGTGTGGTGTTACTGCCTGATGCCCAACCATGTTCATATCATCATAGTTCCCTCGGATGAAGATGGTTTGCGCCGTACTTTTGCAGATGCACACAGGCGTTACACTGGATATATAAATGCTCGAATGCGGGTTACAGGACATTTGTGGCAAGGGCGGTTTGGTTCGGTTGTGATGGATGAAGAACACCTTTCGCATGCAGTTCGCTATGTATCGCTTAATCCTGTTCGCGCCGGATTGGTTGAACGGGCAGAGGAGTGGCCTTGGTCAAGTGCGGCATGCCATCTATCAGGGCGTAATAGCAAGCTGGTTAATGTTTCCCCGGTGCTTGATCGTTACGGAGGTTTTGCTTCCTTTCTTGATCAGGATAAGGGGGAATCGGAAGCTTTCAGAGTGATTCGTCAGTCAGAAACAACTGGTCGTCCCCTGGGATCTGATCGCTGGGTTGAAGAGCTTGAGCTGTTTACAGGCCGACATCTAAAGCCCCAAAAGCGTGGGCCAAAAAGAAAGATAGCGGATGATAGTTAAGTGTATTTAGTAAACTGTCACCGTAATTATGGTTTGTTTGGACAAAAAGTCGATGGGATTGTTAGGCAAGGATACCATGCCTTAGGTGGTGTAAGTCAAAAGGGGATGCGATATATCTAACAGTCGACTTGAGCGCTTCTGCCTTAGGCCTTTTTAGAAGCGTTTCGAAAAATGGCTATCGTCTATATTATGCAGATAAAGTTCCATCATATTCGCAAACCTCACCTTGGTTACTCGCTGGTGAGGGTGTGGTGGATGCGGCAGCAGTGATTCAATACATAGATAGGAGTCAATAAATTGGTGATTACTGCAGCTATTATATCTATTGCATTGCTTGTCTTCGGATGCGCTTCCGTTTTGTTTGGAAAATCGTTGTGAAGGAGTCAAGTGATTTTAATTTTAGAATTACGGTGACAGTTTGCTAAATACACTTAATTTATGTGAAATCGAGGCTCTTTAATGCTCAAGGGTCAGGCTTTATACCTTCTACTTAAATCAATAGGGTCAGATTGAAGTTCCCCCATCTGACTGGAGACTAAAGTTTTTTTATGGTTTTACGCATCTGCTGTGTCTCTGTTTGGTTCGGTCTGGTTCCTGCGTTCTGAGGCGCGCGCGTTTCCTTCACCTCTTCGTTCAGACTGAGAATCTTCCTCATCGCGTCTGCGTTGTTGATGTTTTTCGCGTTTGTTATGCACTACATATTCGACGGCCTGATTCATAAACAGGGTAGTACCAATCAGAATGATGGCTACTGAAAACAACATCAGATCTTTCATCGTTTCAAAATCCATGCTGATTGCGACTTCGAAGAATTTCACGACCAGAATCATAAGAATCACTTTGCCCAGACGTGCTTTCAGGTCATCCAGACTATTGATTTTAAGCAGGTGTTGCGCTGTGCTGGTGCCATAGGCTTGAACAATTTTGCTGACATAGAGTTCAAAAATACCGTAAGAAAAAATAAGCAATACTATCGCCAGTAGAAAGCCATCAATGACTTCAACGGCATGCCCAATGATGTCTGATCTTAAGCCTGCACGTGTGATCGCATCGGTGGCGGCCATGTGCTGTAGAATCAGATTTGCCAGATGGTAGACATCAAACGATGCGATGAAGAACATGACAAATGAGGTTAATATGCCTCCGATAACAGCAAGTAGTACTGACCAGCGACCAGACCATAGAATGGTCTCGAATATGTGCTCAAACAGATGTCGATCTTCTTTTTTATTCAAGTCACTCATGATTCACCTTCTGATGCCGGTTTGGTTGACGCTGATGGTTCTTTGTCTCTTTGGCGTCGATTGGGATGTCTTGTTGTATTGTATTCAGATGTGTTATGGCGAGGGGGGTGTACAAAATACTCGATCAGCTGATTCATGAAGAGAGTGATGCCAATGAGGATAATTGATCCTGCCAACATCAACAAATCTTCCATGGAATTGACGCGCATGCTGATGGCTATTTCAAAGAATTTCACCACTAGAATCATCAGGATAACCTTACCTAATCGTGCTTTCAGGTCGTCGAGGTTGTTGATTCTTAACAGGTGTTCAGATGCCTCATCGGTATAGGCCAAATCAATTTTACTGATGTATAACTCATAGATGCCGTAGGAGAAAATCAATAAAACAATGGCCAGTAGAAATCCATCGATGACCTCTACCGCATGACCAATAGCATCTGATCTTAATGCTTCACGAGCAGAAATGTCAGTGGTGGAGATATATTCAAAGAGATTCAGTATGAGGTGATAGACATCTACAGTAGCAATATAAAACATGATGCTGGCAGTAAACATGCCTCCAATCACTGCCAGGATGACAGTCCACCTGCCACTCCATAAAATATCTTCAAAGAAGCGCTCAAGCGGCCCTTGCACATGTTCTATCTTTTTGTATTCCATAAAAAAAGTCCTCGAAAAGGCCGTCTGCAGTCATGAGCTGAGAGGGTGCGTTGCCTGTTAATTATGAGGCTGGGATCCCACCAGACCTTTGCAGAAGGCGGGAAAAGCAAGAACGTTGCCAGTTTTATTAGTATGGCGGTGTGTGGGCTGTGATGGGTCTGGCTGCTGATGATTTGAACGTGTTTTTGCTGCTTTCTGTTGCCAACAAATGAGCAGCAGGTAGCTTGCCGCTCCCTTTTATATCTATCTGGAGTGACCCAAATGAGTTCTATCCCCGCGACATCTATCAAGCAGGCACTAATAAGTGTGTCAGACAAAACGAATGTAGAAGCTTTTGCCAGATCTCTGGTAGAGCGTGGTGTGAAAATCTTATCAACTGGTGGTACTGCAAAATTATTGCGTGCTGCTGGCATTGAATGCCGTGATGTGTCTGATTATACCGGCTTTCCCGAAATGATGGATGGGCGTGTAAAAACGCTGAACCCGAAAGTACACGGGGGCATATTGGCGCGTCGTGATAATGATGGTGATCTGGCCTCCATGGCTGAACACGGCATTGAGCAGATTGATCTGGTCTGTGTGAACTTGTATCCATTCCGTGAAGCTGTGGCAAAAGAGGGTTGTACGATTGATGATGCGATTGAAAATATCGATATTGGTGGCCCTTGCATGGTGCGAGCCTCTGCCAAGAATCATAAGTTTGTAACGATAGTAGTTGATCCGCTTGATTATGATGTGGTTATCAACGCGATGGACAGTGATACCTTAAGTGAAGGCGTGCGTCGTGCGTTGGCGACCAAGGCGTTTGCACATACAGCCGCTTATGATGGTGCTATTGCCAATCATTTCTCAGCCCTGAATCCTGATGGATCCAAACGTGATTTCCCTGATATCTTTACGCGTCAGTTTATCAAGACACCTGACACCTTGCGTTATGGTGAAAACCCGCATCAGAATGGTGCTTTTTATGCCGATGTCGAAGATGAAGGTCTGTCACTGGCTGACTGTGAGGTGTTGCAGGGTAAGGCGATGTCTTATAACAACATCGCTGATGCTGATGCCGCCTTTGCACTGGTGCGTGATTTGAATGAAGAAGCGGTGGTTATTGTGAAACATGCCAACCCATGTGGTGTGGCGATGGGGTGTGGTACGCAGGCCGATATTTATGAGCGTGCACGCGCAGCCGATTCTGTATCTGCCTTTGGTGGTATTGCAGCGTTCAATCGTGAACTCACCGCTGATACCGCAAAATTAATTGCACAAACGTTTATGGAAGTTGTCATTGCGCCCGGTTTCTCTGATGAAGCGCGTGAAGTATTAAAAGAACGTAAAAACTTACGCATTCTGTTCGCTCCATCTATTGAGGCGGTTGCAGGTGGTTTAGAGTTTAAACGTGTGAGTGGTGGCCTGCTGGTGCAGGAGCGTGATGCGCACATTCTTGATCGTGATGCTTGCACCGTAGTGACCAAGCGTGTTCCAACAGAGGCTGAATGGAGCGATATGCTATTTGCATGGTCGGTTGCCAAGCATGTGAAGTCCAATGCCATCGTGTTTGCTAAAGAGGGTGTGACCTTGGGTGTTGGAGCGGGGCAGATGAATCGTGTGAACTCTACCCGTATTGCTGCGCATCACGGTGGTGATTCACTACAGGGTTCGGCTGTGGCTTCCGATGCGTTTTTCCCATTCCGCGATGGTGTGGATGCCTTGGCTGATGCCGGTGCAAAAGCAGTGATTCAACCGGGTGGTTCAATTCGTGATGATGAAGTGATTGCCGCTGCCGATGAACATGGTCTGGCAATGATCTTTACTGGCATTCGCCATTTCAAGCATTAAGGGGAAGGCATGAGTAAATCTATGAAAGTATTGGTCGTTGGTGGCGGTGGTCGTGAGCACGCTCTGTGCTGGAAGCTGAATCGTTCAGCTTCAGTCGGCGAAGTCATCTGTGCGCCGGGTAACCCTGGAATCACGCGTGAAGCACGCTGTATAAATATTGGCGCTGATGATATTGCTGGATTGATGGCGTTGGCTGCGACTGAAAAACCTGATCTGGTTGTGGTGGGGCCGGAAGTGCCATTGGTTGCCGGTTTAGCTAATCAATTGCGTGAAGCCGGTTTTGCTGTGTTCGGACCGGATAAAGCAGCTGCAAACCTTGAAGGTAGTAAATCATTTTCCAAGCGTTTGATGTATGAAGCAGGAGTGCCGACAGCCCGCTTTGAAGTGCATGTGGATGTGGATGAAGCGGTGGAAACTATTCGCTCCTGGGGAGCTCCGATTGTAATTAAGGCTTCAGGTTTGGCAGCAGGCAAAGGTGTGATTGTTGCGCAGACGGAGAAAGAGGCCATCGCTGCAGCACGTGATATGTTGGCTGGTAACGCTTTTGGTGAAGCTGGCTCTCAGGTGGTGATTGAAGAGTGTCTGGTTGGAGAAGAGGCCAGTTGCCTGTTTATTGTCTCCGGTGATACCATCTTACCATTAGCATCATCACAGGATCATAAAGCATTATTGGATGGTGATAAGGGGCCGAATACAGGCGGAATGGGAGCATACAGTCCGGCTCCATGTGTGACCGAAGAGATTGCGGATATAGTGCTGGAAACGATAGCGCGCCCTATTGTCACTGCTTTGAAGAAGAAAGGTGCAGAATTTATTGGCATTTTGTATGCTGGCGTGATGTTGACAAAAGATGGTGTGAAGACATTGGAGTTCAATGTGCGTTTCGGTGATCCGGAATGTCAGCCGCTCATGAGTCGTCTGAAATCTGATCTTGGCGAAGTGTTGATGGCTGCTGCTGAAAAACGGCTTGATGGTGTGGAGCTGGAGTGGGATGCTGGCACTGCGTTATGCGTGGTTGTTTCTTCCGAAGGCTACCCTGAAGACTTTAAAAAGGGGCAGCCTATTGGTGGTCTTGATGCGGTAGAGGCTTCCGGGGCTACGGTGTTTCATGCCGGAACAGCTGAAAAAGATGGTGTTGTTGTCAATGCAGGCGGGCGTGTGCTTGGTGTGACATCGGTTGCGGCGACCGTGAAAGAAGCTCAGACTAAAGTTTACAAGGCATTGGAATCACTTGAGTGGTCGGGTGGTTTCTATCGTCGTGATATTGGCTATCGCGCCGTAGCACAGGAAAAAGAAAAATGATTTAACCACAGAGGACGCAAAGGACGCAAAGGTATTATTTAAGGAAGCCCTGAAAAATCAGAGCTGGCAGACAACGCACTATAGGGTTGTCCAAGTCAGGCATGATACGTCATGACTGTTATTATCCTTAAATTCTTTACTCTACGTCCTTTGCGTCCTTTGCGGTGAAAACGGGGTTAACGATGGAAGCGATTCAAGTATTGATTTTGATGGGCAGTAAGAATGACCGTCCCATTATGCAGAAAGCTGAAGCTGTGTTGGAAGAGTTTGGTGTGGCTTACAAAACGATGATTCGATCTGCGCACAGAACACCGGAAGCAACGGTTCAGGCTGTAAAAGAAGCAGAAGAAGCTGGTTGTAAGGTCTTCATCTGTGGGGCGGGCATGGCGGCGCATTTGGCTGGTGTAGTCTGTTCCAAGACGGTTAAACCGGTGATTGGTGTGCCGATTGCATCCGGCCCCTTGCAGGGTGAAGATGCACTGCATGCAACGGTGATGATGCCTCCGGGTTTGCCTGTTGCGACAGTTGGCATCAATGGTTCCAAAAATGCAGGTCTGTTGGCTGTGCAGATGTTGGCGCAAACCGATGAAACTTTGACTGAAAAGCTCAAAGCAGATCGTGCTGCACAGGCCGAAGCCATTCTCGCTGAAGATTAATCTTGACCCATGCTGTGAGCGTGCGTAACAAGCTTCATGCTTTGCGCATCGCTCGGGTACTCAGGCAGGGTGGCTGTATTGCACATGCCACGGCTACGTTGCCGGGGATTGCGGCTGATCCGAATAGCAAACAGGCGGTGAAATTGCTGCAGCGGTTCAAACAAAGGCAAGGGCCATTTTTACTGTTGGCTGATTCTATTGGAACAGCCTTACGACAGGCGCGTTATATTTCACCGGTACTGCGAAAAACGGCCCGATCCTCCTGGCCCGGGCCTGTGACATTGATTATTCCGGCCAAACCAGGTCTTCATCGCGCATGTTATAAACAAGCCAGTTTGGCGATTCGTGTGGATGCATCTGAGACAACCCGAGTGCTGGCTAAAGGCTGTGGCGGTCTGTTATTGTCGAGTAGCTTGAATCGAAGGAAGAAAAAAACCAATGAACCTGATCGTAAAACACAGTTGCGATTCGCCTCTTTTTTGAGTGCCAGACTTGCCTGTGATCACAGTTCGGGTAAGGCCTCACAAATCATGCGTGTATGGCGTAATCAATGCACGATGCTTAGAGCATGACGCGACAGGATTGAATGGCTAACATGCCGCCCATGCAATCATTTTCTGAACTATTAAAACAACTCTGGCAACGATTAGGTTCGATGTCGCTGGCTATTATTCTTCTGATGGTATTGGCTATTGCCTCGGTGATCGGCACGGTGCTGCTGCAAAACCAGAATCAGACAGATTATCTGCAACAATTTGGGCCACTATGGTACTGGGTGTTCCGCTCGCTTGGTCTGTTCGATATGTACCATACATGGTGGTTTATTACGCTGCTTGGTTTCCTGATGGTCTCACTCTCATCCTGTTTGTGGCGCAATGTGCCAAAATTCACAAAAGAGATGCGTACACGAAAAGGTACGATCAATGCGCGCTCTCTGGCTCGTATGGAGATGCAGCAAAAGTGGGTGTTGGAATCAGGCACTTCAATCGAATCCTTGCAAGAAAAATTCCGTGGCCGTTTGTATGGCTGGGAATTCAAACAGGTTGAAGAAAATGGCGTGCATTATGTGCGTGCAGATAAAGGTCGTTTCCATAAATGGGGTTATATCAGCGTGCATACGGCGATGCTGGTTATTCTTATTGGCGGCTGGATGAGTGTGGAGTTTGGTTTCCGTGGTAATATGGCCGTACCAGAAGGTGCTAAGGATCATACCATTGAGTTCCTAAAAGGTACTGATACTGCGACCCTGGATATGCCGTTTGAGGTGCGTTGTAACTCATTTGTGATTGATTTCTTCCCAACAGGTGCGCCTAAAGAGTTTCGTAGTAATTTAACCATTATTGATGACGGCAAAGAAGTGCTGACATCCGATATCATTGTGAATGATCCGCTGTTCTATAAAGGGGTCTATATCTACCAGGCCAGTTTTGGTGATGGTGGTTCGGATATTACGTTTAAGCTGTATAATATGGATGGTTCGGCGGAGACACGCAGTGCAAAAACCAGTGTGTATAAGAGCTGGACGGATGAAAAAACAGGCATAACGCTTAAAGTTACTGATTTCAAACCATACAATGTTGAGAATCTGGCGGCGCCTGGTGAACCTGTGAACTTTAAAGATCTCGGGCCATCTGTGGTGTATGAGATTCGCGGTCCTGGTTTGAAACCTGCCAAGATTAAGGCTTATATGGAGCCATTCATTGATGCCAAAGGTAAAAACCAGGGTTCCTGGTTGCAGGTTTCATTAAGTGGTGATGCAGCTGATTTTCAATCGGTGGGGCTGGGGCTGGATCTGACCAATCCACAAGAGTGGAAGTTATTCCATGCCTTTATGAGCCATCTCTCTACAACGGATGTTACTCAAGAGAAGATGAAGCGGATGCGTTCATCTTTTAAAATGGCCATGCAAGATGTGTTTGGCGATGAGCGGCCTGATAATTTCCAGGATATGGCAGTACGTACCATGGAAGCGATGCAGACCTTGCCTCAAATCCCATGGCCATATATTCCGATGCTGGATGACTATGAGCATGTCTATTATACCGGCCTGCAATTGGCCAAAGATCCGGGCATGAATGTGGTTTGGGTAGGTAGTGCGATTCTGGTGATAGGCCTGTGTATTATGTTCTATATGCCACATCGTAAGCTGTGGTTGGTGGTGCGGCCTGAAAATGATGGAATAACCGTAGTTTTTGCAGGTTTAACCAATCGAAATCAGATGGCATTTAAACAAACCTTTAATGATTTGTTCACGCAGCTTGGTGAAGATTTCAAGCCCAATACTTAAGGAGTATCTATATGACTAGCAGTACGGCTGAAACATCTTTTTATAGTACCATGAATGTGGGGCGCATCGCTCTTATTCGTTTTTATGCTTATATTGGTTTGGCTCTCGGGATCTCAGCGATGGCTATGTATGGGCAGAGTGGTTATGACGAGGATGCATTTCTTTATCAGATTCTCAGTCTGCAGGGATTGATCTGGGGCGGAACGGGCGCACTGTTAGGTAGTGGTTTGGCGATGATTATATCAGCCATGAAACCCGCTATGTTACAGGGTAAAGTTGCCGGCAATACAGTGCCTTGGGTTGATGGCATGTTGTTGATGGTCATTTTGTCTGTGATTGCTGCTCAATTTGAACCAGCACGTGAATTTATTACCTATGAAGATCAGTCCAATCTATTGGCGCCGAGCATTGTGATGACGATGAACATGCTGTTGGTCTTTTCTGCAGTGACCTATATCGCTTATCTGTTTGCACCGGCTGAATTTATAGGTCGTCTGGCAACAGGAACCGCCTATTTGGGTATTTATGCGGCGGGCACAGCACTATTGCTGCGTTGGCATGAGTCTTATCTGTTCGATATGGAAATTGGTCATGCACCGGTATCGAATCTGTATGAAGTATTTATTTTTATGTTCATCATCACGGCTGCCGTATACCTCTCCTTTGAGCGCCGTTATCAGGCACGGGCAATGGGTGCGTTTGTGATGTCGATTGTTGCTGCGGGTGTCTTCTTTGGTATCTGGCTGGATTCAGTAGGGCAGGGGTTGATTAAACCGCTGGTGCCTGCGCTGCAGTCCTACTGGATGAAAATCCATGTGCCGATGAATTTTGTGGGTTATGGTTCATTTGCTGTGGCTTGTGGTGCAGGTATGGCTTATCTGGTTCGTTACTGGTTGGAAGCTAAGGGCGGTACAGCAAAAGTACTAGCTGTGTTCCCGAGTCTGGAGCAACTCGATCAGCTGGCATATAAGGCTGTGGCGGTAGGTTTCCCTGCCTTTACGCTGGCAACTATTCTTGGCGCAGCATGGGCT
>Ga0316202_10002218_pt1 | contig 13125 bp, 12 predicted proteins | sample 3monrhotite_MG_FD_204934 | JGI IMG/M metagenome (GOLD analysis project Ga0316202, IMG submission 204934) | Microbial mat bacterial communities from mineral coupon in-situ incubated in ocean water Damariscotta River, Maine, United States -... | ecosystem: Environmental > Aquatic > Marine >... | reverse complement strand
AAAAAACACAGGGCTATCTTTGTATCCAAACTATGCTTATATGAGAACCTACAAGACAGGTGATATTCTTGAAAGACATAGGGATAGATACTCATGTGAAATATCTACAACTATGAATTTAGGTGGGGACTCGTGGCCTATATATCTAGACCCTACAGGTAAAAGTAAAAAAGGTATTGAAGTTATTTTAGGACCCGGCGATATGTTAATTTACAAAGGGGATAAACAAGATCATTGGAGAGAACATTTTGATGGAGAAGTTTGTGCTCAAGTGTTTTTACATTATAACGATTCAAGTAAACCAAAAGCTAAAGACAATCTATATGACTCAAGAGAATATTTAGGTTTACCTTCTTATTTAAAAAGAAAATGAAACAAATAGATATATTTCCACAAAAAATACTATATCAGAAATATAGTTTTGATTTAAAAAAACTATATAAAAATATAATAAAGAAGAAAAAAAAATATGTTAGTAATAAAGGAGGTACTCAATTTGATATTACTATTAAAGACAAAACATTTATTTCTTTTTTAGAAAGAGAAGCAAATAATTTAACTGATGTATTAAAATGTCAAAAAGTTTCAATTGATAATATCTGGTTAAACATAAATAAAAAAGGTGATTACAATGTTATACATGATCACCCTAGTTCAATTGTATCAGGTATATTTTATATTAGATCACCTAAAGACTCTGGAGATCTTATCTTTACAAATGATTATTTATTAAGATTTTTTCCTATTAAACCTACAGAGTTTAATGAATATAATTCTCAAATTTGGAAATTTAAACCAGAAGAAAATACTTTATACTTATTTCCTTCATGGTTAAAACATGAAGTAGAGCATAATAACTCTAATAAAGAAAGAATATCTTTAGCCTTTAATTTTAATTAATATGTTTTTTATAAAAGACGATAATTTTTTAAGTGATTTTAGTAAAAGATATATACATCAATCTTTTTTAAATGTAGGCTTTCCTTATTATCTTGGAGATGAACTGATTATCGGTTCGAAAGAAAAGATACCTTTCTTAGCTCACGTTATAAAAAGAAGGGATGATGATTTAATAAACTCGGATTGTTATCAAGATTGTATTAATATGATTGTTGAATTCACTGAAAAACACAAAATAAAATACAAAGAGATATTACGAATGGCTATAAATTTTACTTACCCAAACGGATATAAAAAATGTCCAGTTCACCAAGACCATTCGTTTCCTCACAAACAACTTTTAATTTATTTAAATGACCCTCAAGACAAGACTGCTAGGACAGTAATATTATCAAACAATAAAAGACATGAAATTGAACCAAAACAATACAGAGGCATATGTTTTGATAATAAACCTCATTTTCATTACTTCCCAAAAGTAGGAGAACGTATAGTCTTAGTCGTAACTTTTAAGTAGATTTTGGAATAATACCATAATATAATGCCAAGACTATGCTACAAAAAATAGGTTTTCAACCAGGTATTAATAAACAACTTTCCGAAACAGGTGCAGAAGGCCAGTGGACAGACTGCGATAATGCTAGGTTTCGTTATGGTGTCCCTGAAAAAATAGGTGGTTGGAATCAATTAGGTAATGTAAATGAAAATGAACTAACAGGAGCAGGTAGAGGGCTTCATCATTTTATTAATAGTTTGTCTAGAAAATACGCAATCATAGGGACAAACAGGATTTTATATGCGTACTCTGGAGGAGTATTTTATGATATACATCCGATTCAATCAACTACATCTCTTACAAGCGCATTTAGTACAACCAATGGATCACCAACAGTAACTATAACTTACTCTAGTGCACATGGTTTAATTCCTGGTGATATACTTTTAATGAGTGGTTTTTCAACAATCACAGGATCAAATTACAGTGCTTCTGATTTCGACGATAAAAAATTTATGGTAACTTCTACACCTACCAACACAACAATAACTATTACAATGGCTTCAAATGAAAGTGGTGCTGGTGCAACTACTTCAGGAGGAATAACAATTAAAAAATACTACACAGTAGGACCAGCTGTTCAAGCTCAAGGTTTTGGTTATGGTCTAGGTTCTTGGGGTGGAGAAGATGGTTCGGCAGTCACAACTACTTTAAATGGTGCACTTGGAGATAACGCAAATGGAACTGGAGGATCAGGAAGTTCTATTACATTAGCAAGCACTACAAACTTCCCTGATTCAGGAACAAATTTTATTTTAGTAGGGACAGAAGAGATATCTTACACAGGTGTATCTGGGAATGATTTAACAGGTATTACAAGAGCAGTTAGAGGGACAACCAGAGCAGCTCATAGCGACGGAGCAACTGTTACAAATACAAGTGATTATGTTGCATGGGGAGAAGCAGCATCAGGAGATTTAGTTCTTGAACCGGGTATGTGGTCACTGGATAATTTTGGTGACAAAGCAATTTGTTTAATTCATGACAGCGCATGTTTTGAATGGGATTCATCTTTATCAAATGCAACAGCAACAAGAGCAACAATTATATCTGGTGCACCAACAGCATCACGTCATATGTTAGTTTCTACACCTGACAGACACTTAGTATTTTTTGGAACAGAGACAACTATTGGATCACCCACAACACAAGATGATATGTTTATAAGGTTTTCGGATCAAGAAGATATAAATACTTATATACCTACAGCAACCAATACAGCTGGTACACAAAGATTGGCCGACGGATCACAGATCATGGGAGCGATTAGAGGTCGTGATGCAATTTATGTTTGGACAGATACTGCATTATTTACACAACGTTTTGTTGGTCAACCTTTTACTTTTGCATTTGCACAAGTAGGAACTAACTGCGGTCTTGTCGGACAGAATGCATGTGTTGAAGTTGACGGTGCTGCTTATTGGATGTCAGAGAATGGTTTCTTTAGGTTTGCTGGTAGACTAGAATCACTACCATGTTTAGTTGAAGACTTTGTTTATGATAGTATAAATTTATCTTCTGGTAATCAAATGGTATCTGCTGGATTAAATAATCTTTATGGAGAAGTTATTTGGTTTTATCCAACAACAGGATCTTCTGTAGTTAATAGACAAGTTACTTATAATTATTTTGATTCATCACCACAAAGACCTGTTTGGACAGTTGGTTCTTTAGCTAGAACAATGTGGAAAGATTCTTCTATATTTGGTTTACCTCACGCAACTGAATATGATGCAAGCACTGATACATCTTTTGATGTTATAGGTAATACGGAAGGCAGAACAAGTTACTATGAACACGAAACAGGGACAGATCAAAATAGAAATGGTACAATCACTGCAATAACTTCTAATATAGAGTCAGGAGATTTTGATATTACACAACAAAGATCGTCAACTGGACAACAAACAGGTGTTGCAACATTTAGAGGAGATGGTGAATTTCTTATGAAGATACGAAGGTTTGTACCTGATTTCATATCTCAAACAGGAACTACTAGAATTACATTACAATTAAAAAATTATCCAAATAGCTCACAAGCGAGTTCACCACTTGGTCCTTTTGATATAACATCATCTACAACCAAAATAGATACGAGAGCTAGAGCCAGAGCAATCTCTTTAAAAGTAGAAAATACAGGAACGTCTCAAAGCTGGAGATTAGGTACATTTAGATTAGACACTCAACCAGACGGAAGAAGATAATGGCAAAGATAGTGCAAGTAATTACTAGACCTGAGTCAGAATATAATTTACAAGTAGCAGAATCTCAAGTTAGAGATTTTGATGCTATTGTAGAAAAACTAAACTCAACGTTTCAAGAAGAATTAAAAGATGAGATTGAAGCATTTAACTTTTTTATAAACTAATGGCAAATCAATTTAAATTTGTAGGTATAGATAATAGTACAAGTGGAGCTGCATTAACTCCTTTTGGGACAGGTAATCCTTTGGTAAGTGAGACATATGTTATTAAATCTATCTTAGTTACATCAGCTGGCACACCTTCAGTCACAGTTACAAACAACAGTATTACAGCTATAAAGTCAGCAGCATTAACTGCTAATGTTACAACAGAGTTATTAACCCAACCTTTGGTAGTAGAAGGAGGAGATAGTTTCACAGTATTATCAAGTACAACAGATTCATTTGACGTAGCTATTAGCTACCTAAACATTAAGAAAGAGGTAACTGTATAATGGAAGTATTAAAACCAGCAAAAGTAGAAACAACGTACAGACACAAGGAAACTGGAGAGCTTTTTAAGGAAAGAAAAGACTGGGAAGCTAAAGGTTATAAGGCAGATGACATGGCTCAAGATGTAAATGTCGTAATGCCAAGTCTTGATTTATTTGGAAAAACAAAATAGAATAGTAAAATGGCCATAACAAACGCACAACAATACAAACAACTATTAGCTAAAGGTGGAAGAACAGGGTTTTTTATCGGTGGTAATTTTGATACTAAATCTACCAAAGATTCTCAAAAGTCCACATCAAAAGGTTCTACAACAACTTATACTGCACCTACTTCAGTAGCAAGAGGTGGTCCTCAAGATAGAGGAATGGAAGCAAATAAAACTGGTGCTTATGCACCAGGTGTTAGTCAAGCTTATGAAGTTATTGGTGGAGAAAAATACGCTGTCGATTCATCTAATCCTGATAACAGAGAAGAAAGAAGAATTTTAAACGACATTGAAGATGAAAAATATAATCAAGAAGTAAAAGATTTTATAGATGAAGGTAAAGAATTTGATTCAGGAGTTCCTGGTTTTTTGGGAACGGGTATAAATGCTTTTGGAAGATTTAATAATCCAAAACAAAGAGCGTGGTTTGCAGCAAATGTTGCAAATAATAAATATGGTTACACATTAGAGGATTATGACAAATACTTGGAAGAAAAAAGAAAAGGAAATATTAATGCTTATGGACGACAACTTACAGACGGTGAGAAAAGATTAAGAGATGGAGATGGTGGTGGAAATAATTACGTACCACCAATCATACCAGAAGGTGGTGAAGGTGGTGAAGGTGATCCTGAAGAAACTGTACCAGATAGAAGTTTAGGTGGCCTTGCTCCATTGTTCGGTGGCTCTATATATGATTTTGATAATCTTGCAGACGGTGGACGTGCAGGACTTGCAGAAGGTGGCATGCCTTACGAAGGTGGGATCATGGACCTTGAATCAGGAAGACAAATGTATTTCTTAGGTAAGCTAGTTAAAAAAGCAACACGTGCAGTTAAGAAAATTGTAAAATCACCATTAGGTAAAGCTGCATTATTTGCAGCACCTTTTGCTTTTAGTGGTGGCCTTGGTACTTTTTTAAAAACTAAAGCAGCTCCGTTTTTATTTAGTGAAGGTGCAAAATATAAAGCAGGTGACATAGGTTTTATGGAAATGTTAAAAGGTGGTATGACAGGTGGTGGAAAATTAGCTTTAGGTGGTGCATTAACATTGGCACCTTTATTAATGGGTAAACAAGAAGAAGAGGATGGTGACTTCAACTTAGACAATTATTATAAAAAAAATAGCATGAATATTGCAAACATAAGAAACAATCCTTACAATTTTTTAGCACCTAGTATAGGCGGTAGTAGCTTTGCAGCAAATGGTGGTTTAATGAGAACTGCTTATGCAGAAGGGTCCAAAGAACCTGTTGCAAAAGAGACTATGCCATTAATTGATATGGATGGTAAAGAAATGGATTTAAGAGCTGAAGGTGGGTTCGTGCCAATTGGTCGAATGGAAAAAGCAGACGATGTACCTGCAAGATTATCAAAGAATGAATTTGTGTTTACAGCTGATGCTGTTAGAAATGCAGGTGAAGGAGATATAGACAAGGGTGCAGAAGTCATGTATAACATGATGAAAAACCTCGAATCCGGAGGTGAAGTATCTGAAGAATCGCAAGGATTAGATGGCGCTAGAGAAATGTTTCAAACATCACAAAGATTAGAGGAAGTATTATAATGGCCGTAGAAACTCAAATAAACAGACCCGCACCTTTTATAGAAGATATAGGAAAAGATTTAGCAACACAAGTTGTAGCTTCATCAGGTATACCTATTGTAACAGGAGGGATTGGAAGCCTATCACAAATGGCAGGAGAAACTGCAGAAGGTTTTAAAGGAAGACAAGACGCTGCAAGAGCATTTGACGTAAGACAACAAAATTTAGCAGGACTTGCACCGCAGGTAGCAGGTCAAGATCCATTACAACAACAAGCACAAACTTTAGCTACACAAGGTGTAGGATCTTTTCAACCATTTTTAAATCAAGCACAAACACAAGCACAACTTGCTAGTGGATTAGGAACCATGGCTCTTGGACAATTAGGAACAGCTGCATCAACTTTCGGTGGAGTTGGAACAGGTGCACAAGCATTTCAACAAGACGTATCTCAATTTATGTCACCATATCAATCACAAGTGATTGATGCCTCATTAGCAGAATTTGATCGTAACTCGCAAATACAACAACAGCAGATACGAGATCAACAAGCAAAATTGGGTGCGCTCGGCAGTGGTCGAGCGGGAGTGCAACTCGCTGAGTTTGGCACAGGGGCAGCGAGAGAACGAGCTTTATTACAAGCCGGTCTCTTACAACAAGGTTTTCAACAAGCACAAGGAGCAAGACAACAAGACATTCAAAACAGATTTAATTTAGGTCAAGCACAGCAAGGTATTGCTGGAGCAACTCAAGGTCTAGGTGCATTTCAATCAGGATTAGGAACACAACAAGCACAGTTAGGTGCACAGCAACAACAATTACAAGGAACAGATATTTCACGTTTAGGTTCATTGGGCGCAATCAACCAAGCACAAACACAAGCGGGACTTGATGCACAAAGAGAAGCTACAAGAATGGCAGCTTATCAACCACAAGAAGAATTAGATAGATATGCAGGTAGAGTTTCAGGGATCATGGGTGGTTATCCTGGTCAAACAGTTTCAACAAATGTTCCTAACCCAACACCATTACAATCTGCTCTTGGTATTGGTTCAACACTTGCTGGGTTATATTTAGGAAGGTAATAATGAATAGAACATTAAGAAGACCGATGTTTAGAATGGGTGGTTCTACAAATTCTGGTATTACATCAGGGTTAGATACACCAAGACAAGGTTATAAAGAACCAGGAGTCGTAGATAAAAACGATATAATTAGACAGGATGCACAAAGAATATTTGATGTCAATGTTGATTTAAGAAAAGCAAATCAAATACCTACAAATAAAATGCTTTCAGGATCTTTACCAGGTTTCTTAACTTCTTTTGGTTTAAATTTAGCATCAGCTACACCAAGAGGAAATATATTTTCAACAGCAGCAACAGCTGCTAAAGAACCTTTTTCACAATTTCAACAAGGTAGACTTATGGATCAAGAAAAAGCTAGAGCAAGAAGAGACGATGCTTTAGACTCAGCAGTAGCAAGTGCTGTAGATCTTGAAAGAGAAAGAATTGAAGCGTCGGGTAAAAAAACTGGTGGTACAGAATTTGAAAAAGAGAGAAGAGTTCAAATGCTAGATTCTCTTTATGACAGCAGAATTATGCAGTTAGAAGTTACTTTAGAAAATGCTTCAGGAGAAGCAAGAGATAAAATTTTATCTGATATAGAAAATGTAAGAAGAGAAAAAGATGATAAAAAAATATCTATTCTTGCAGGAACTATGACAGAAGATGATTTTGTAAAAGATATTATCATAGCCGGTGTTAAAAATGATGTATTTGATCCTGCTAAAGTTGCAGAAAAATATCCTGCATTAGCTGGATTATTATATGATGAGTTAAAAGCAGAAGGTGGTAGAATAGGTTATAATATAGGTGGACAAGCTATGATGCCAGCAGTTGCAGAAGCTGAAGAAGATCAAGTTGAAAATCTATCTTTCACTGAATTAAGAGCAAGACTACCTCAATCTATAGATAATGACGTAGTGCAAATGATAGCTAATAGTAAACAAGCTCTATTAGATTTTGCAAACATCAGAGATCAACAAGATGTTGATGAGTTTAACCAAAGATACAACGTAAGTTTGAATATAGCGCAAGAGGGTTAAATGGCTGACCCTTTTAAAGAAAAAGAAAAAAGCATAGAACGTGCTGAAACCATAACGGGACTTGCACGAGAAGTTTTAAATAAAAAAAAGAAACCTGTAAAGTTTACATGGAAAGGTTTAGCTAATCTTTCTACTTCATTATTTTCAACAAACCCTTTTGATAAATTAAAGTTAGACAGAATAAAAGAATTACAAGAAGGATCACAAGCTAAAGAAAAAGATTACATAGATTTTTTTGAAGATGTAGAAAAAGGAGTTATTGGTGGTGTTCAAGATTTAGGTTACGCTGTAGGTGACTTGTTAACATCAGGTATAGATGCAGCTGCGGGAACAGATCTTTCAGAAAAACTAGATGAAGTTTATGAAGAAAATAAAATAAAAGACCCTGAAACATTAACCGGATCTATTTCAAAAGTTCTTACACAATATGGTATACCAGGTGGTGCATCATTTAAAATATTAAATAGATTTAAAATATTTCAAAGAAATAGAAAACTAGCAGAGACTGGAACTAAATTACAAAAAACATCACAGATTGCAAAGAGAGCTGGGTATATGTCTAGTGCTCTTGCTGCAACAGACTTTGTTGCATCTACTCCTGACAAAGAAACTTTATTTGTAAAAGAAGAAAAGACAGAGGGGTTAACAGGGAAAGATTTAGCATTAGCTAAATTAAGAAACAGGGTAAGGTTTGGTACAGAAGGTGCATTGATCGGTGGTGGTTTTTCTTTAATAGGTAAACCGGTAGCTCTTGGTTTTAAATATGGTATCTTTAAACCTGGTGCAAAGGTAGCAGGTCTTGGATTAAAAGCAGTAGACAAAGCTGTTGTATCACCGCTCACGTACCTTGGATCAAAAGCAATACCAGCACCTGCAGGAAAAGCTATACGAGATGCAAGTGCATTTGTAGTGAACAAAGCATTAGCACCAATTAGATTAGGAACTGGAGCAAAACAATTACCAAAGTTTCAAGAATGGAAACTGTTTAGTAGAGATAGTAAGGACCCACTAGAAAGAAGGTTAAAAAAATTATCTGGGTTTTTAGAAAAGTTTACATCACAAGGAAAATTAACAGGACTTGGTTATCAAATATCATCAGAAGCTAAAAGAGAAATAAAAGCACAATCAAGAACTATAGAAAAATATTTAGAGTCTATTGAAAAGAAAGCTTACAATTTAGCAAAAGATTTTGAAACAAAACACAATACAAAGACTACATCAGAGGCTAGTCAAGATTATTATTTAGATCAAATACTTGGTTACTTAAAAGGTAATGTAAAATTAAAAGCTGTTGCACCTGATCTTCAGGGAAGCGCAAAAAGTTTAAATAACGAATTATTACAAATAAAACAAAAATTTGCAGACCTATTACCTGAAGGTGATTTGAAAAATTTTATGTTAGATAATTTAAAAACCTACATGAGACAATCATTTAGTATTTTTACTAACCCTAATTTTCAACCAGATAAAAAAATATATGATGGCGCAGTAAATTGGGTTGCTAAAAATGTTGTACAAGCAAACAAAGATTTAAGACAAGAAGCTTTAAACACATTAAAAACTGGGAAAATGACAGACAAGCAAGCTATTGATGAAATGGCTGAGTCTTTAACAGATAAAATATTAAAAGCAGGAAAACAAGATGGTGCAGATCCATTATCTGTATTAAAAAATGTAGCAGGAAAAGATTTTTTAAGGACAGATAGAATTATAAGAACTGGAGAAGAACTACCAGATGCTATTAGAAAACTTTTAGGACAAGAAGATAATTTAAAGTCCTCTGTGTTAACTACTACATCACATGCCATAACTCATGCTGTTAACAAACAATCTTTTGATAAGTTAGCTAAGATAGGTTTAGATGAAGGTTGGTTATTTAGAAGTAAGGCAGCAGCTGATGCTAAAAGATATTTAGATGCAGAGAAAATAGGTGATGTAAAAAGTTTAGGTTTACTTAAAAGTGAAATGTCTAAACTACATGCAACACCAGAGTTAGCAGATGTATTTAGACAAACAAGAAAAGGTTTAGATACATGGATACAAAACGGTGTATATAGAAATATATTACAGTTAAAAGTAGCAGCACAGTATGGTAAAACTGTATTATCTCCTGTCACACAAGTACGTAACGTTTCATCAGCAAGTTTATTTCCATTAGCTAATGGTCATATAGGTGGTAGGGCCTCGGTATCAGAATCATTAAAGATGACAATAGATGATATTTTTGGTGCAGGCAAAGTTATAGACGAAGATGCATTTATAAAAAATATAGAAAACAAAATTAGACTTGGGGTGTTAGATGAAAACATTGTAGCGTCAGAACTTAAAGCAGTATTACAAGAAATAAAAAACACAAAAGGTTTAACAAGTTTAGATAAAATTATAAGAGCACTATCAGATGGTAAATTTGCATTTGATGATACGGCTCTTAAAAAAACTGGTGAAACAATAAGTAAGTTTGGTAAAGGTGCTGCTAGAGTATATGCAGGTGGTGATAATATGTGGAAGTGGTACGGACATGAATATGTTAAATCACAATTACGTGGTCTTTATAGTAAAACAAGCGACATTTCTAAATGGTATGATGAAATAGTTGGTAGAAAATTTGACCCTAAAAACACATTTACAGGTAAATTAAAAACATTTGACGAATCAGTAGATGAAGCTGCTGCATGGTATATTAGAAATACATACCCAACGTATAGTAAAGTCCCTGAGTTTGTTCAATCAATTAGAAAACTACCGTTTGGTAACTTCGTATCTTTTCCAGCTGAAATGATTAGAACAACTTACAATATAGTAGAGTTGGGTGCAAAAGAAGCTACATCTTCAAACCCTAAATTAAGACAGATGGGTCTTAGAAGACTACTAGGAGCATATGTAACATTAGTTGGGACAGGTAAAGCTGTAGGTAAAACAGCACAAGCTTTAACCGGTGTTACAACGGATGAGATAGAAGCATATAAAAGAAGTCTATCTGCACCATGGGAAAAGAGAGCACAAATTATACCTATTAACAAATGGAAAGAAGGTGTAGGTAAAGCAATTAACTTTTCATACTTTAGTCCATACGATGTTGTTACAAAACCTATTGAAGCTATATTTAAACAATGGCAAGAAGGAACTGTGAAAGGACGAGATGTGGGAGATAAATTACTTTCTCAAGCTTTTAATCAAGATGGACCAGTTAGAACTTTATTAGACCCATTCTTAACACAATCAATTGCATTAGAAAGATTTACTGATGTACTACCCGCAGAGTTAGGTCTTGGTAATAGAGGAGGTCTTACAAAAACAGGATCTAGAGTATATTCAGATACAGATAGTAGTGGAGATAAGATAGCAAAAAGTTTTGTTCACATATTAAAAGGTATAGAACCAGGAGCGGTTACAACAGGAAGAAAATTAGTACAAGGTTTACAAGGAGATGTAAAAAGAGGTGGTCAACCAGTATCATTACAAGATGAAATACTAGCTTTATTATCAGGTATTAGAATTTTAAACATAGATGCACCAAGAACTATGGAATATAAAATAACTGAATACAATAGAAATAAAAGAAGTGTTACAGCTACAGAAAAATTTTTTAGTTTAGAAAATTTTAGACAAAGAGGACCTGAAGTTTTAGCAGAAGAATTTAAAAAAATACAAGAAGAAAACTTAAGAGTTAATAAAGATTTTTATCAAGTGTTAGAGGACGCAGAAACTATGGGTGTGCCTAAACAAAAATTAAAAAGAATAATGAAAAAAAGAGGTATCTCTTCTAAAAATACAAACAAAATTTTAAGAGGAGTTAATATACCTTATTCAGGTTACGATGGTCGTATGAAAAAAAGAGTCTTAGATGCTAGAAAATTATCTAAGGAGTTAAATGAAGGTTCTATCAACAGGAACTATTTTTATCCAAGAAGATTATTTAAACAAATAGAACGAGAGTATAAAAGAAAAAGTATTAAACCTATTGAACCAGGTCCAGGTCTTATTGAAAGAGGTATCAAAGGTGCACAAGATTTATTTGGTAGTGTTCCACAGCAAGATACTTCTATACAACAAGCTAACATACAAACACCACCATTACCAAATACACCTATGCCAAGAGTACAAAATATTGCACAAAATATTATACCAACAACAGGCTTGACACAGACAGAGAGTGCATTACTATCTCCTGGTGAACAATTAATAAGACAAAGATCGAGAAGAGTATAATGAGTAAAAATGCTTTACAAAAAATAGAAGATCACGAGAAGCTTTGCAGGATTATGCAAAAGCAGACGCATGACAAAATTCACAAAATAGAAAATCAAATAAATAGATTAGAAAAAATTGTATTAGTATCTGCAGGTATGTTAATCATGGGTATGGCTAATATGATCTTTATGTTATTATCAAACACTCAATAAAAATTATGCAGCTTTCAAAACACTTTACTTTAAAAGAGATGATCAAGTCGATGACAGCCACACGAAAGGGTATTGACAATACTCCAGGAGCTGGAGAAATTAAAAGTCTAGGTGATCTGTGTTATGAGGTTCTTGAACCACTACGGGCACACTTTGACAAACCAGTTACAATTACCAGCGGCTACCGTTCAGAGGCGTTGTGTGAAGCAATCGGCAGCAAAAAGACATCACAGCATGCGAAGGGCCAGGCGGTCGACCTAGAAATTTTTGGCGTGCCCAACATTCAAGTAGCTTATTGGTTAGAAAATAATGTTGACTTCGATCAATTGATCATGGAATTTTTTGATCCAGAAGATCCTGCAGGGGGATGGATACACATTAGTTATCACGAATCAGGTTCAAACAGAAAACAAGTTTTAACTTTCGATGGTAAAAAATACAGCGAAGGATTACCGGAAATGAAATGGTCCGGTGGTAAAGTTGTAAATTAAATCCAAGCTTTTAATTCTTCACCCATAACTTCAGATGCAATATTTATTTTTTTACGTAAAGCTTCTACTATTTTTTCATCAATTGTATCTTCAGCAATCAAATCAATATAGGTTACGGTTTTCTTTTGTCCTATTCTGTGCGCTCTATCTTCTGATTGCAACCTTTTTTCTAGATCATAACCATTAGAATAATAGATAACAGTATTAGCTTGAGTAAGTG
>Ga0316202_10002217_pt1 | contig 13126 bp, 5 predicted proteins | sample 3monrhotite_MG_FD_204934 | JGI IMG/M metagenome (GOLD analysis project Ga0316202, IMG submission 204934) | Microbial mat bacterial communities from mineral coupon in-situ incubated in ocean water Damariscotta River, Maine, United States -... | ecosystem: Environmental > Aquatic > Marine >... | reverse complement strand
CATTTTCTATTTCTAATTGAATTCCAAATTTTTCAGCGTATAAATAAAGCATCACACCTAGGCCTAAAAAAAGAAATTGGGTTACAGCCAAAATAATACTAAAGGTTAATATATTTTGTTGTGCTTCTTTTTTGTTTTTACATGTTAAGGTTTTTTGCATCATATTTTGATCTAAACCTATCATAGCGACTGCAATTAGAATACCTGAAATAAATTGTTTAAAGAAGTTGCTACCAGCATTAAAATCCCAATTAAATATTTTAAAATATTTGTGATTTGTTACCGATGTAATTGTTTCTGAAAAGCTTAAGTTTAATGAGTCTTTTACCACGTATATCGAAACAACTGCTGCAGTAATTAAGAAAAATGTTTGGAGTGTATCGGTCCAAACAATTGTTTTAATCCCCGATTTATGTGTATACAGCCAAATTAATACGAGTATAATAAGAACAGTTGCATAAAAAGGAATACCAAATGCTTCAAATACTGCATATTGCAAAATTTTTGCAGCTAATAGTAAACGAAGTGCAGCACCAAACGATTGGGATATTAAAAAAAACAGAGAACCTGTTTTGTAAGATTTTATTCCAAATCTCGTTTCAAGATAGGTGTAAATTGAAACTAATTTTAAATCATAGTATATGGGAATTAGCACATAAGTAATAAACACATATCCAACAACATTCCCAAAAACAAATTGTAGATAATAGAAATAATTTGTGCCAACCATTCCAGGAATAGAAACAAATGTAACTCCTGAAATTACAGCGCCAATCATTCCAAATGCCACCACTTGCCAAGGTGATTTTCTATCTCCTGTATAGAAAGATTCGTCGCTTGTGTTTTTTGAGGTGAAATGAGAAATTAATAGAAGTACTCCAAAATAGGAAACTATAATTAATAAAATTAGTGTTGGGCTCATACATTTATTTTAAAATAGAAATATAGGAATTTGTATTTAGTTCTTATTAAAAAAAAACTAAAAATAGTAACTCATAAGTTTACGTACATAAAAATTCTTAAAATTAGCTATTATGAATAAACGAGGTTTACAAATTTCTTTGCAACCCCGTTTATAATTATATAAAAAACAAAACTTAATTAAATACTTGGGTCTGCTGGTGTATTTGGATTATTTTCTCTTTCTATAGTTGGATAAGGATAATTATTTCTATTCCTTTCGTTTGTTGTATTAGCTGCAGTAGGAACTACAAAATCAGGGTGAAATCTTTTGCTATCTCCAAATCTCAATCCAGTTAAAAACAATTCAATACATCTATTTTTATAAATTTCTTCTAAAATAGCATTTTGATTTGTTTCATCACCTGTCCAAGCCGGTAGGTTAGCATTAACACCAAGTGGGTCATTATTTTTTTGTCGAACTAAATTTAGTTGAGTAACTGCTTCTGACAACTGACTTTGTCTTGCGAATGCCTCAGCTTTGTTTAATAACATTTCTCCGTGAAGATAGATTGGTATACCTGCTGTATTAGTTCCAAAGAAGCCAAGCATTTCACTTAGAGGTTGCCCACCAGCATCTGCGTTGGCTAAACCAGCATCGTTTCCTAAGTAGAAATCAACTCTACCATCTCCAGCTTCTGGCATATATGCTCCTAGAAGTCCAAAATTTGTTTGAGGGTTTAAGTCGGCAGAATTTACCGTACGATTCCAAATAGGGTTTTGATTGTTAGCATCGTAAATCCACATAGAATTGGTTGGGTCACTGTTATTTAATACTGCGTTCGCTGCATTAATTGCCTCTGTATAATTTCCAGCCAATAAATAGTATCTTGATAGAAATGCATTTACTGTTTTTTCTAAATTCATATCAGACCATAAAACAGTTGACTTAAAGTCATCAGAAATAGGTGCTGAAGCCATAACATCTTTAGCTTCTTCTAGTAATGAAATACAAGTTGCTAACACTGTGGCTCTGTCACTAAATGCAGCAGCTCCGTCAGCAGCGTTATCAATTGGTACTTGTTCAAACATTTGAATAAGAGCTCCTAAGCTCATCGCTTTGAAAAGGTTTCCATAGGCTAAAACACCACTTCTGGTACCCGCAGAAAGTTCAACTTCATTAGCGCCCAGAATTAATGACTCAGCCATTCCTTTAACTCTTAGAAGATTTACCCATGGATTTGTAATACCACCACTTTCTGCTGGTAATTCAGCTCCACCTTTAGCCAACTCATTAATGTTTAAAAATGTGTTGGTTACACCTAACTCTCTAGTGGTAATCCCAGGAGCCTCTATAATTTGTCTTAAAGCAGTTACAGAGTAATATTGTCTAATCCCTGTTGCTAAGGCAAAGAGCCCTTCTTTTGTTCCCAAAACAACATCTTCTGTTGGGTTATTTGGATTTTCAAAATCGGTGTCGCAGGCAGTAAACAAACCACTGCTAATAAGCAAAGCACCTATTATTGTAAATATTTTTATATTTTTCATCTTATTATAGTTTTAATTTATTCTTAAAAAGTAGCTGTTACACCAAATTTAATTACACTTGGTATTGGAACAAGTCCCATAATACCACCTCTAGCACCATTACTTTGTCCGTCCATATTCACTTCAGGATCGTAACCAGAGAAATTATCTATTGAGAATAAATTACGTCCAGTTAAAGTAAATTTAACATTATCAATTCCTTTCAAAGGATCTTTTAATAAATAGGAAGCAGATACTTCTCTCAATTTTATGTACGAACCATCTTCAATATAAGACTCAGCAATACCAAAATTAGCAGCACCAGTTCCTCTTACACTTTCTCCACTTAATTCACTGCCTGTTTGTGCACCTCCACCAAAACGATAGAACATACGAGTATCCCAACTCAATACATCAACACCTTGAACAGCATCAAATTGTAATCTAAATGAGAAATTTTTATATTTAAGTTCATTAATAAGAGAAGCAATAAAATCTGGATTTGGATCACCAATAACCTTACTAAGGTTAGCGCCAGTAGGTTGGCCTGATGCATCTCTCATAGGAACAGGATCTCCGTTAGCATCGTAAGAACCTTTTTCTCTTTGTGGTATTCCTCCCGGAGTTAAAAGTAGACTTCCATCATCATTTCTCGCATAGTATCCTTGATAAAACACACCTAAAGGTTGTCCGTTTTTAGCAACTGAAAAACCAAAGTTACCAATTCCAAATTGTTCACCTTCAATATCATTCACTTCATTTGTATTTGTAGAATAAGTACCTGTAACCGACCAGCTAAAGTCTTTAGTTTGAATTGGAGTAGCTGTAATTAATGCTTCAAAACCTTTGTTCGTCATTGTTCCAATATTTTCTACTCTTGATCCAAAACCTGTCGAAGGAGATAGTGTTCTAGCTAATAAAAGATCTTCAATATCTTGCTCGTAATACGTAAGTTCTACACCAACTTTATTATCAAATAGACCCATATCTATACCAAATTCTAATTCCGTTTGTCTTTCAGGTCTCAAATCAGCATTCCCTAATCTTGTAGGAGCAATTAAACCTGATGATCCATCAATACTAATTGCTGAGTAATTTGATAATCTATCAAATGGCCCAATAGCCGTTAAATTCCCTGCTTGTCCCCAGGCTGCTCTTACTTTAAAGCTGTTAATTGAAGATCCAAAATTATTTTCCCAAAAATCTTCTTCAGAAAGTAAATAAGACATACTTGCTTTTGGGTAAAATTGATTTCTTTCGTCTTGACCAAATACTGAAGAACCATCCAATCTAATTGCTCCAGTCACAAAAAGTTTATCATTAAAACCAAATGTTTGTTGTAGGAACCCTCCCCAAAAACTTCTTTCACTTCTAATTTCATTTGTTGAAATGGAAGCCGCACCATTTGTAGTTTTTACTCCTAAAGCTAAACCACTGGCAGAAATTGAGCTTAGCATTGTTTTGTCTGATTGCCAAGAAAATCCACCTGTTGTTGTTGATTTTATATTGTCATTAATGTCCTTATCAAAAGAAGCATTTAAATCGCTATTTAGTTGTGTAGTGCTTATTGAAGATTGTGATGCATTACCTAAGACTCTTGTTGTTGTTCCAATTGGAATATATGAATTTCCAATAGATTCTGAATTATCATAACCAAGAATATAAGTTACTTTAAGCCCATCTAAAGGGTTTAAAGTAAGTTGTAAATCACTTATTGTTCTTTTATTCTCTTGATTGAAATCAAAAGTTTCAATATACTCGAAAATATTAGGGTAAAAAGTCATTGCAGGATAATTTCCATCAGCATCTGGATATGGATTTACTGTATTGTTAGCAAATAAAATAGTAGGTAGTACACCGGCAACATAACCACCATTTGGTTGGTCGTTACTTTTACTTGTAGAGAAATACGTACCAAATGAAGCCGATATCCAGTCGTTAATTACCTGATTAATTCTAACTCTTCCGCTTTGTCTTTCATAATCGGTACTTTTTAAAATACCATCATTTTGTAAATGTGAAAACGAAGCAAAATAGTTGGTATCTTCTTTACCACCAGATATGGAAACGTAATTATCTGTACCAGTTGAATTATCAAAAACCATATCCTGATAATCATATCTAGTAGCAGGTACTTTGTCAAGATTCGTAATATCACTTGAAGCCCAATCAAATGGCTCTTCATTAAATTCACGTTTCTTTCTTAAAGAATTAAAATTTATACTACTCGAAACTGTAATTACAGGTTCTCCAGTTTGTCCTTTTTTTGTGAAAATTTGAACAACACCATTACTTGCTCTCGATCCATAAATAGCTGCTGCTGCAGCACCTTTAATTACTTCAATTCGATCAATATCTTGAGGGCTAATATCTGATAATCTATTTTGAACTACACTTGTTGTTCCTAATATATCATTAGAGTTGTTGTTCACAATTACACCATCTATTATATATAATGGATCCGAGCTACCATTTACGGTACTTGCACTTCTTAACCTTACACTGATTCCTCCTGCAGGATCACCAGAATTTTGAGTTACTTGAATACCTGCTAATTTACCAGAAAGACCTCCTGTAATATCTACAGATGCGGATTCAGTAATCGCTAATCCTTTTACACTAGAGATTGTATTACCTAACTGCTTTTTAGCTGTTAATGCCCCAGCACCTGTAATAACCACTTCGTCTAATCCAAGAATATCAGAGTTCATGGTAACATCATTCACTACTATAGTTTCAGTTCCTAATGTAATTTTTAACTCTTTAGTCACTAATCCAAGAGATCTAAAAACTAGCGTATAGTCACCAGGATTTAAGTTAGCTTCTAAATTATAATTCCCTGAGAAGTCTGTAGTTTCTCCCATATTGGTGTTCTTAATTTGCACACTTACACCAGGAACCGGACCAATATTATCGGTTACATTACCTTTTAATGTATACGTGGTAGTTTGCGCTTGAAGGGATAGCCCTAGCATCATAAGCACAAATACACTGCTCATAAATCGAAATCTCTTAAAAAAAGAGCGGTTTTCATTTGTTTTGTTCATAAAAATGGATTTAAAATAATAATATATGACTCAAAAGTAGTATTAATTTTTATATATCGTTAATAAATTGTTAAAAAAATGCAAAATTTAACATTTAAAAACGCATAAAAACGCATAAAATTATTTTTATACAAGTGTTTTAGAGAATTTTAACCCCTTTTTCTTTGAAGGGATAAAATATTTCACTTTTCGAATTTAGGTCAGTAACAATGGTGTTTATTCTGTTTATAGGAGTGACAGAATACCTTTTAACTTCATTGATTTTATTACTTGTGCATAATACAATTACTTTTTCGCTGGCTTCAATCATGCACTTTTTGATGTGGGAAACTTCCCAATTAGGTTCTGTCATTCCGTTGGTAACGTTAATGCCTCCAGTTCCCATAAAGCATAAATCCGCTCTTAATTGCGAGATAGAAGAAACAACATCAAGACCAACAGTCACTTGTGCAGGTTTGTTTAATTTTCCTCCAATAAATATGATTTCAATCGAAGGGTGTTCTGTAAGTTGAAGTGCTATTGGAAGGCTATAAGTGTAGATAGTTGCGTTAATGTCTGAAGGGATTATTTTAGCTAGTTGTAAATTTGTTGTGCTCCCGCTCATGATTATTACTTGTCCGTCTTTTATAAGGCTTACAGCTTTTTTAGCAATACTATTTTTCTCTTTTAAACTTGAGAACTTTCTTTCTTCGTATGAAGGTGCTTTCGCATCTATTGGGAGTGCGCCGCCATGAACTTTTTTAATAAAACCTTTTGCTGATAATTCATTTAGATCTCTTCTTATTGTATCTTCAGAGACTTTTAGCTCAATGCTAAGATCGGAGGATAAAACTTTTCTATTCAGCTTGATCTTATCTAATATTTGATGGTGTCTTTCTTCTTTAAGCATCGTTTTCTTTTTAATAAAATATAAGCTAATTGAAAGCCGTTCTATTTAAGGTGTTGCACAAATTTAATATTTTACTTGTTATATGCGCTAATATTATGCAAGTTTTATTTATGAAATTGACCGTTTACGGGTTTTTATAAGCTAATTTAGGTTTATCCATCAATAAATAACTTATAAAAATGCATAAAGCCGCAAAAAAATGTGCAATTTTAAGTGATTTTTTGTAATTTTGTAGTTGTAAATTATAAATCATTAGAAATGGAAGCTAAATTATCCAACTTATCAAAAAGTATCACCTACGAAGAGTCTGGTAAATTTGAAGAAACAAGATTTGAAAAAAAACATAACGTTATTTTTCAAAACTCGAAAGATGGATCAATTAAAGTTGCTAAAGAAATTGCAGACTTAATTATTCGTAAAGATTTAAATGATGAGAAATGTGTTTTAGGTTTAGCAACAGGTTCTTCTCCAATAAAAGTTTATGAAGAGTTGGTTAGGATGCATAAAGAAGAAAACTTAAGCTTTCAAAACGTTGTTACTTTTAATTTGGATGAATATTTCCCAATGACAAAAGAAAACATACAAAGCTACCATTACTTTATGCACGAGCATTTATTCAATCATATAGATATTTTACCTGAAAATATTCATATTCCAGACGGAACAGTCTCAGTTGATGAATTACACCAATATTGCATAGATTATGAAAATAAAATTGCAGAAGAGGGAGGTATTGATTTACAATTGTTAGGTATTGGTAGAACTGGGCATATTGGTTTTAATGAGCCAGGTTCGCATTTTAATTCAGAAACACGAAGTATTATTTTAGACTACATTACTCGATTTGATGCGGCGACATCTTTTTTAGGGATTGATAATGTTCCCAAAAAAGCTATTACAATGGGTATTAAGACCGTTCGAAAAGCGAAGCGAATCATATTATTGGCGTGGGGTCAAAATAAGGCTTCTATTATAAAAGAGACAATTGAGGGTGATATTTCGTCTAAAGTTCCCGCAACTTATTTACAAGAGCATAACAATACAACATTCATTTTAGATCTTGAAGCAGCATCTGAATTAACAAGAATTAAAACCCCTTGGCTTGTAGGTCCTTGTTCTTGGGATGAAAAATTAAAAAGTAAAGCAATTATTTGGTTATGTCAAAAAACAGCAAAATCAATTTTAAAGTTAATTGATGAAGACTACAATAACTACGGAATGTCTAGCTTATTGGCAGAAGAAGGTTCATCGTACAACTTAAATATTAAAATGTTTAATAAGGTTCAGCATACAATTACTGGTTGGCCAGGCGGTAAGCCAAATGCTGATGACACGTATAGACCAGAAAGAGCTCTCCCTGCTAAAAAACGAGTTTTAATTTTTAGTCCGCACCCCGATGATGATGTGATTTCTATGGGAGGAACTTTTGATAGATTAGTGGAGCAAGGTCACGAGGTGCATGTGGCGTATCAAACATCTGGAAATATTGCCGTCTCTAATCATGAAGCGCTAAAATTTGCTGAAGTAACAAAGGGAATGGGTTGTAATAATGATAACGGGTTGATGAAAAAGATTATCGACGATATTGTTTCAAAAAAGGATAACTCTATTGATAGTATAGATGTTAGAAGATTGAAGGGAAAGATTCGTCAGTGTGAATCTTTTGCGGCAACTAGGTATTTGGGAGTTCCAGATGAACATGTGCATTTTCTGAATTTACCTTTTTATGAAACGGGGAGTATTAAAAAAAATCCATTGGGTGAAGCCGATATCAACATAATGTGTGCTATCATTGAAAAAATAAAACCACATCAAATTTATGCAGCAGGAGATTTGGCAGATCCTCATGGTACACATCGGGTAAGTTTAGATGCTTTATTCGAAGCTTTAAAAATTTTAAAACCAAAATCTTTTATGAATGATTGTTGGTTATGGTTATATCGTGGAGCTTGGCAAGAATGGGATATAGATGAAATTGATATGGCGGTTCCTATGAGCCCAGATCAAGTATTAAAGAAGAGGAAGGCAATATTTTTCCATCAATCTCAAAAGGATGGAGTAATGTTTCAAGGAAATGATATTAGAGAGTTTTGGATGCGTGCTGAAGATAGAAATAATAAAACAGCTGTAAAGTACAAAGAGTTAGGGCTGGCTGATTACGCAGCTATGGAAGCTTTTGTAAAATGGGAATATTAAACAAGAGATACAATTTTTAAAATAGAACACTAAGTATTTGTAAAAGCACTCATTTTTTTAATAATTAAGAGCTTTAAATCTATTCTTATTTGTGGTTAAATTATTAATATCGTGATATTTATCAGCCATTTTTATTAATTATTCAATAAATTTGGTTAGGATAAATTTTATGGAACTTTTTTTTAATTACGCGACTCCAATTTTATATTGGACTTTGATTGTTATTTGGGGAGCTATTTTTGTATTTTATATTATAAAAATTAAACAATTAAAGGAGTATGGTAAGTTACTAAAGCTTCTATTAGTAATTTTAGCAATTGATGCATTTCGAACATTTTTTGAGAGTGTCTATTTTGGAGCTTGGTATACGTCATATTCAGGCCTTTTACCAATAAGTATTTTTAATTTTTTAGCACATCCAAAAGTTGTTTTTATACCAAAAATATTCAATTTAATAGCTGCCTGTCTCGTGCTATTTTTAATCATAAAAAAATGGTTAGTTTATGAAATTGTTGAGGTAAATAAAATTAAAGGCATAATAAATATTCAAGGTTTTGAGATTAAAAAATTAAAAGCAGCAGTAGAACAAAGTGCTAATTCTATTGTTATTACAAATGTAACTGGTGATATAGAATACGTAAATCCAAAATTCACAGAAGTATCAGGATACACTTTTAAAGAAGTATTAGGTCAGAATCCAAGAGTTTTAAACTCAGGTAAACAGGACAGAGCTTTTTATAAAGAGATGTGGGACATAATTTCTAGAGGTAATGAATGGTCTGGTGAATTAATAAATAAGCATAAAAATGGTTCCGTTTTTTGGGAGTATGCTACAATCTCTCCAATTAAAAATGATAATGGTGAAATCGTAAACTACCTTGCAATAAAAGAAGATATTTCAGAAAAAAGAAAAAGTGAAGAGTTGTTATCTGAGCAAAAGAATTTATTTGAAGTAATGTTTAATACAATCACTGATGGAATTATTATTACAGATAAAGAGAGGAAGATATTATTAGCAAATAAAGGTGTACAAAATACGTTTGGTTATTCACCTAATGAGCTTTTGGGTAAAAAAACTGAAGTTTTTTATGCTGAAAATAAAGATTATGAGGCTAAAGGGTCTGTCATATTTTCTGACAATGCGCCTGTTAAAAGTAATTTATATGTAACCCAATATAAAGGTAAAGATGGTCAAGTATTTCCTGGTGAAACTTTTGGTACAAAATTGTTAAATACAAGAGGTGAATGGATAGGAAATCTTGGAATTATTAGGGATGTTAGTGAGCGTATTAATTTTATAAATGATATTAGCGACGCTAAGGAACAAGCAGAACATAGTAGTTTATTAAAAACAGAATTTTTAAATAATATGTCCCATGAAATTCGAACTCCATTAAATGGGATTTTAGGATTTTCAGAAATGTTATACAATCCTGATTTAAGCATAGAAAAAAGAAATAATTTCTTAAAAATCATCAATAATTGTGGTCAACAATTATTGCATATTATTGATGATATACTTGAAATATCTAGTTTGGAAACTCATCAAGTAAAAGTTATTTTGGAAGAGGTTTGTTTAAATGATTTGATGTTTGAAGTTTTTTCAATATTTGATATAAAAGCAAAAGAAAATAAAATACCAATTTATTTTAATAAAGGACTTACAGATAGACAAAGTATTATCAGAATTGATTCTCTTAAATTGAATAAAATAATCAGTAATTTGGTTGAAAATGCGCTAAAGTATACAAATAATGGGTTTATAGAATTTGGATATACCTTACAAAATCAAGAAATTGAAATTTATGTTAAAGATACAGGAATAGGTATTGATAAAGTTTACCATCAAACAATTTTTGATAGGTTTGCTCAGGTAGAGAAAGATATTGCTATGAAAACTGGAGGCTTAGGTCTTGGATTATCAATAGTAAAAGAAAATGTTGAGTTGTTAGGAGGTAAAATATCATTAAATTCTAGTTTGGAAAGTGGTACAACTTTTTATGTTAGTATTCCTTACGAACCAGTTTATAATGATGATTTAAATATGAAATTAGAAAATTCAGATACAATTCTAATTACTGAAGATGAAGAGGTAAATTATTTATATTTAGTTGCTTTATTGGAGCAAATTTTAAAGGTAAACTACAATATTATTCACGCTAAAAATGGAAAGGAAGCTATTGAGTTTTGTAAAACGAACCCTCAAATTGATTTGGTGTTTATGGATATAAAAATGCCAATATTAAATGGGTATGAGGCAACAAAAGAAATAAAACGGCTTTTACCAAAATTACCAATTATTGCAATAACGGCCTATTCAGCTATAAAGGAAAAGGATATGGCAAAATCTGTAGGATGTGATGATTTTGTTTCAAAGCCAATAGATCGAGAACATCTAGAGTCAGTGGTAGAAAAATATTTTACAACTAAAACAAGATCAAAATAAAAAACCTGAAACCCTTATATATAAAAGGAATCAGGTTTAAAATTGTGACCTCGACAGGATTCACCCTTAACGAACTAAACCATTGTATATCAGTACTTTAAACGAATTTAAAATAATTTGGTGAAACAATAGTGAAACGTCAATTTTTCATTACCAATTCAAATATAGTGCTTTTTCAATATTTATCAAGACTAATGATATGAAATAATTTAGTTTCATTTAGTAGAGCTAACAGAAAAAAGTTCTAACAGTTTAATAGAAAATTTGAAGGAATTTGAAATGTTTAATTCCGTAAAATAAAAAACCTTCAACTGTTTTGTTGAAGGCTTTACTTAGTACGCTCAATTGACTTATCCTCAAACCGAATAATTGAATTATTCCAAAGTTTAGCCGATGATTTATAAAAATATAAAACTTAGAACTGATAAGGACAGAGCCTATGTTTGACATTATACAGTTATTTCTGTACTTAATTATTATCTCGCTCATCAATAGGTTTGAGATGTCTTGTTATGGGTGTTTAGTGTTCACCAGATTGGGTTCTAGCATAGAAATTTGATAATTCAATGACTTTGTCAGGTAATGAATCAGCTAAGTTTACAAGTTCAGTAGGATCTTTAATTATATTGTATAATTCCCAATCTTCACCATTAAGTCTGACAATTTTGTAATCACCACTTCGGAACATTCTGAATTTTTCCATCCCTGAAATAAAATAGTCTGGCTCTTTGCGCTTTTCTCCGGTAAAAATTGGTAGTAATGAACTTCCATGAAGAGGTAAAGTAGCATAACCATTAATTGAATCTGGATATTGAATATTTAGGATGTCTAAAAAGGTTGGAGCAAGGTCTACTACATGTCCAGGTTGATTAGTAATGGTGTTAGGCGCTATTTTTCCTGGCCAATAGGCTACAAAAGGTGTGTGACTTCCACCTTCGTGACCGCATTGTTTGTATTGTCGGTAGGGGGTGTTTCCGAGGTTGGCCCATGTTGCTCGTAAACTCCAGTAAGAGTTGGCTGGACCTGGGGCCACATCAGTAATCTTATTTGTATAAAAGGGACAGGATCCGTTATCATTTAAATAAATTACCAATGTATTTTCTAGCTTTCCATTTATCTCAAGCTTTTTTAAAACACGCCCTATATTTTGATCCATTCGGTCAATAATAGCAGCATACACAGCCATTTCAAGATCCAAAGAATCTTTTTGTGAATCAGATAAACCATCCCAAGCGTAATAATCTGTATAATCGGGGATTAGGGGTCCTCGAAACTTATTCAAATTATCCTCAGGAGGACTTAGTTTTGTAGCCTTTGGAAGCACCCCTAATTTTTGCATTTTCTCAAATCGTTCCTGTCGGAGTTTATCCCAACCTTTGAGATATTTTCCCTTATATTTTTCAATATCCTCCGGTCTGGCTTGAAGTGGGTAGTGAGCCGCATGATAAGGCAGGTAAAGAAAAAATGGATCTTCTTCAGCAAATGCTTCATCTAGCCAATTTAAAGCATAATCTGTAATGAAATCAGTCTTGTACATAGGTGATTTCTCGTACTCGATTTCCTTGGCACTCAATTCTTTGCCTTCAAGAAAAAATGGTCGTTCGAACTCACCGGATGGAGGTAAGAAGTATTCTGTTGTGGCCCAGAAATAAAACGAATGGTCAAACACATTTTCTGCTTTACAATACTCAGGTACCCAGGGATCAAAGTGCTCCTTTCCACTCATGATATTAAAATAGCCTGCTTCTTTTGTCAAGTTGGCTAGGTGTACAGCTCCATTTCCTCCAGTATACAAACCAGTAAGTAGTGATGACCTGGTAGGGTTGCATTTAGCCATGTTGTAAAATGTCGTAAATCGCAGGCCTTCATTTGCCAATCGGTCAATGTTCGGAGTTTCAATTTCACTGCCATAAGCTCCGATATCCGAAATTCCGATATCATCTCCCATGATTAAGATAATGTTTGGTCTCTCCTCTTTCTTATTAGCACAAGAGTATATAAATAAGGAGAGCAGTAAAACTGACATGATTTTTTTTTGATTCATAGTATATTTAATTACGAACTTCATAACGCTTAGCATGAATAATATGGTTTTTGTAAGAGGATTTTTCATAGGAATAG